>LNFM01008265.1_pt1 | contig 15795 bp, 17 predicted proteins | sample 596031 | NCBI WGS metagenome assembly LNFM01 (sample SAMN04254537, study PRJNA301005) | activated carbon metagenome | isolation source: dual media filters at the Ann Arbor, Michigan drinking water treatment plant | place: USA: Ann Arbor | reverse complement strand
CCTTGGTGGTGAGGAAGGCGCCGTCGAGATGGATCGACAGCAGCTTCTTCCAGTCGGCGAAGGGGAAGTCGACCAGCGGCTTCACGATCTGGATACCGGCGTTGCTGACCAGGATGTCGATCTTGCCGTACTTGGCGATGGTGTCGGCGACACCCTTCTCGACCTGCGCCTCGTCGGTGACGTTCATGGCGACGGCGAAGGCATCGCCGCCTTTGGCCTTGATCTCGTCGGCCGTCGCGTTCGCGGCGTCGAGATTGAGGTCGGCGATCACCGGCGTGCCGCCCTCGGCGGCCAGACGCAGTGCGATTTCCTTGCCGATGCCCGAGGCGGCGCCGGTGACGATGGCAATTCTTCCCGTGAAACGCGACATGGCTGATCCTTCTCTGTGCCGGTTACTTTGCGAGATAGTCGAAGACCACTTCACCGAGTCCCAGCGTCAGGTCGGTGACATAGTGGCTGGCCGAGACGACCTCCCGCACCGGCAGGCGCGAGACGTCACACATGGCATGATCGAAGAGCTGGAGGGCTGCCGGGCCGGTCCAGGCGCCCTTCAGGGTGACGTCCTCGCAGTAATAGCGCACCAGCTCGCAGATGCGGGGCGTGCAGTCGACGTGCGGCACGATCTTGATCATGAAGGCCGGCTTGGCCAGCGCCTTGATCAGCGGCGCATGGTCGAGCTCGCGGTGCTTGTAGCCCATCGTGGCGTTGACGCAGAGCACGGAGCCGTAGTGCAGCGTGCAGACCAGCGTCTCGTTCTCATGCTTGATCTTGGGCGTGGCGAGCTTCTTGGGGAAACCCCAGATCTCGCGACCGCCGGCGATCGGCGAGTTGTCGTCGAGATACATGGCGTGCACGTAGCCGCCTTCCTGCATCTGGCCGTCCTTGTCCTTGAAGCGCACCGGGATCACCTGTCCGGTCTCGGTGTAGTCGCCGAAGCCCGTCGAATCGGGCATGCGGATGAACTCGTAGTTCACCGTGTCGCCCACGACCTCGAGCGGTTCCGGCACCAGCGCGCGGAGCACGTCGGGATCGGTGCGGTAAGTGATGACGACGAATTCGCGATTGTAGAATTTGTAGGGTGGCCGCGGATAGCTCGGGTTGTTGAGCGGCATCGCGAAGGCGTTCTTGCGGACGTCGTCGATCTTCATTTCTGGGGCTCCTTGCGGCCCTGCAGGGCCAGGTCGAAAGTGAACACGCCGTCCGGGCTGGTCGGACGCTGCAAGACCTCGGGATGTTCGAGCGAGCGGGTCATGTCGGAGTAGCCCGACTCCCAGTGCTCCTCCATCGTGCGGCGCGAGAACTCGTAGTCCTTCGAGGCGCCCTCGTACGTCCGCGCGCGATAGATCGTGTGGATGATGTTGTAGACCTTGCTGTCGCCCTCCCGTGCGAGCAGTTCGGCCTCCGGAGTCTGCCGCAGCTCCGGCGGCATGTCGGCCAGTACCTTGGCGGTGGCCCGGCGCAGCGCCTGCATCTGGCGGAACTGGTCGGTGCCGGCGCGCGTGCGACTCGAGTAGCGGATGTCCTTCATCCGGGTGTCGACCTCGATCATGTCGCGCGGCAGGTCTCCGCGCGCGCTCCACAGGTCGATCTGGAAGGCGAGCGTGTCGGCGCGCGGATAGGCGTCGAGCACCCATTGCAGCGGGGTGTTCGAGACGACGCCGCCGTCCCAGTAGAACTCGCCGTCCACTTCGGCCGCGGGAAAGCCCGGCGGCAGCGAGCCGCTGGCGATGACGTGCTGCGGCCCGATCGTATGGGTGTCGTTGTCGAAGTAGATGAAGTTGCCGGTCTTGACGTTGGTGGCGCCGACGCTGAAGCGCATTTCCTTGGCGTTGATGCGGTCGAAGTCGACCAGCCGCTCTAGCAGCGTCCGAAGTGGTGCGACGTCGTAGTAGGCGAGGTTGCCCGGGTTGCCGGCTGGCGTGAAGATCGGCGGCGGGATGCGCGGCTTGAAGAACTCCGGCGCGCCGAACATCAGCGTTGCGAACGAGCCGAGCTGGTTTACGAACTGGCGTTCCATGTCGCTGCTGAAGTCGAAGCCCTTCATCATCGGCACGCCCAGCGGCGACCGGGTGATGGTCTCCCAGAAGGTGCGCAGCTTTTCGACACGTTGCTCCGGCGGATTGCCGGCGATCAGCGCGGAATTGATCGCGCCGATCGAGATACCGGCCACCCAGTCGGGATGCAGGTTGGCCTCGGACAGGGCCTGGTAGACGCCGGCCTGGTAGGAGCCGAGGGCGCCGCCGCCCTGCAGCAGGAGTGCGATCCGTTCGAAGGGAGGGCGGGGGCGGGGCACGGACTGTGTATTGATCGCGCAGTCTCCTCTTTGGGCCGCCTCGTTGGGGCGACGATTTCTGGCGTGCTGCTCGGGCGGCGGCAACCGCGTCTTCCGCAATTTCCGGACCGAACCCTTAGCGGCTCCTGATTATGGCGGCATTACAGAGGCCGACCGACGGGCCGTCAGGCACGGCGGGCGGCGGTTCTGAAGGCAAGCCGGCAGGGGCGGCTCGCATAGTAGGCGCTCCAAAGGGCGGGCGGGAGTCTCATCGCCTCGTAGTCGCCCGCCGTCGGGGTGAAAACCAGCTTGAGGGCTCCCCTGACCCGGTCGATCGGCCGGTCGCACAGGAGAAGATCGGCGAAGTGCTCGACCTGGGTCGGTGGCGGCAGGCCTAGCCGCATCGTCCCGGCCATCACGGCGGTCCGTTTCCGCACGCGGTCGCTGTCGGCGATGAGGGGGGCCAGCGCCTGAGGAACGGCGGCATCCAACAGCTCCTCTGCCATCGCGCAGCCCAGCAGGACGGCGCCGCCGCAGCCCCGGGCCTGTGCCCGCGCATGCAGCGCTCCCCAGTCGAGGGCGGGATGACGGTCGATCATGCGGGCAAAATCGTTCACCCACTTCAGCATGGCCCAGTTCTCCTTCGTGCCGTGTCCGGCCAGCAGCAGGGCAAGGTTCGGGGCGGACAGGACCGGCACGTCGCGGCCGCCGACCGAGAGGAGGGCTGGATCGTCCCAGATCTCGTCCGGCGCGAGGGGGAAGGGAACATGTGCGCCGCAGAACTCCCAATGCAGGTCGAAGGCGGCGCCATCGTCGACCCGAACGAAGGCATATTGCCGTTGAGCGGCGAGGAACGCGCGCCGGAATGTCCTGTCGCCCTGGGGGCTGGCGTAGCCCATCGACCCGATCACGTCTTCGGCGGCGTCGATCCGTCGTTGCTGCACGATCACGTCGACATCGTTGTACTCCCGCCCGGCGAGGCCGCCGTAGAGGGCGAGTGCCAGGGTCGGACCCTTGAAGGCGACGAAGGGTATCGAGCGGTCGGACAGGGTAGCCGCCAGACGGTGCAGTTCGCCTGCCAAAGTCAGGGACTTCAGCAGGTGGCTCTGGCGAAAACGTTCGAGATCGGCCTTTGCGTCATCCGGTACGGTTTCCCAGGAGAGCTCGCCCAGGCAGTCCAGGAGGGAGGGCCGAACCCCGTGGCCTTCGGCAAGGCGCATCAGTGCCTGATGATCGATGCCCTTGCGCAGCAGTTCCCTCAGGCGCGTCAGTTCGGGCCGCGGACGTGCTGCAAGACAAAGGAACTGAAACTCGGGCGTCACCTCGGCACCGGCGCTCACGCCGTCGAGGCAGGCGGTTCAGGAATTGGAGTCCTGGGACAGGCCATTCATCCCGCCGCGGCCGGTGTTGCGGCTCTTCCAGCCATCGCGTCGTCCCTTCCAGCTCCACTTGGTCAGCGTGACGTCGCGCAGGGCGCCCAGCTTGGTGAGGACGGGCTGCTCATAGGGCTTCTTGGCGGAAGCAGGCGCAAGCGCCGTGGCCTCTTCGCCCGTCTGTATAGATTCGTCCGTCATGGATCAGCCTTTCACCCTAACGAGGCTCTCTTATCGGGTTGCTTCAATGAGGCCTTCGGCCTCGAGGCTTCCAAGTATTTGCACGACATCAGCCTGGCAAGCTGCTTCCGATACCTCGAATTCAGCCATCACCGAAGCGCAAAGATCATCCACCGACCGGGGCTGCTCGAGCGAATCCCAGATATGGACGCCGACGCCCTGGAGGCCAAAGTAGATCGCCCGATCGAGGTCCAGAATCGCGACTTCGTCGTTGATCCTGCAGGAAACCTGCCGTGCCGATTTCTTGTAGAGCAGGGAAGACCCGTTCATGCCGATGAACCCAAGAACACCAACGGGAAGGGTAACAACAGATTTCTTGCGGAGCAAATGCGATAATGCATTGATTTTGCCTCCTCATTGGCGGGGGTGCGCGAGCCAGTGGTCCAGCACATGGGCGTTGAGCGACGTCGCGAGATCGGAATCCGAAGCGCCGACATCGGGCAGCAATCGGGGGTCGACGTAGCAGGCGATCCGGCGGCCCTCCGGCGGGACCGGCAGGCCGACCTCCCGGATCGTCGCCACTTCCGGATAGCAGTCGAGCGGGGTCTTCCGGCGGGCCAGCACTTCCGGGGGCAGCCGGCCGCGCATGGCCTCGCGGATCAGCCGCTTGTTCCAGCCCCAAGGGACCGGCGGAACCGACAACATGAATTCGAGGACCCGGAGGTCGAGATAGGGGTATCGCCACTCAAAACCGCCAAGCGTTCCTTCGAAGGCACGGACGTCGAAATGGCTTTGCCAGATCGGGCTGGTGAACGAGCCGATCGAGGCCGGATGCCACGGATGCGACATGTCACCTCCTATGCCGAGCGATTCCTGCCGTTCCGGCAGGGCCAGCCGCTCCGCGAAGTCGCGCTGGAGCCAGCGCGGCAGCGTGTCGAACGGCTCCAGTTCGGCTTCCCGCTGCAGCCCGGTATGGCGGCCGATCGTCTGCGCCCAGCCGGCGAGGCCCTTGGCCGCGCTGTACTCGATCAATGCCTGCGCCAGCCGGCGCCAGGACCGCTGCCGACGCAGCCATCCGAGATAGGCGTCCCGCTCGAGGATGAGCGCGTTGTCCGGACCCTCGCCGTCCAGCCAGACGAGGGCGGCTGCACCCATCTCGCGCGCGACCCGCTGCATGTCGTGGGCGTTGATCAGCGCCGTCATGGGTTCGGGAGACCGCAGCTTCCGGGCGCGCCACAGCGGGTCGTAGGCGATGTCGTCGGCCGGCCGGATGCGCAGCTCGATTCCGATATGGCGTGCCGCGAGAGAGGCGTAGTGATCTTCCCTGATGTGCATCAGCCGTTCGTAGTGCTCGCACTCCGCGACGATCCGTGACGGGTCGCCGGTCACTTCGACGGCGGTCGCCGCAAGGGTCGTCGAGTCGAGGCCGCCGCTCATCGCGATGCCCACCCGGCCGGCCGGCAGCCGGTCCGCCACCGCACGCGACAGCAGCTCGCGAAAGCGCTCGCAATAGGCCTCGGCCCTGTGGAGGTAGACCGGTTCGGGGATGTCGAGCCGCCAGTAGCGGCGCAGCGAGAGACCCCCCTCGCCGAGCTTCAGAAGATGCGCCGGTGCGAGCCGCTTGATGTCGCGATAGACGGTGCGCTCGAATTCGCGCGCCACGCCGAGGACCAGGAAGTCGGCGATCCAGTAGTCGTCGAGCGCGTCGCTGGTCGGCACCTGCCCGGCCAGCCAGTCGAGCGAATCGCCGACGAGCCAGGCATCCGCGGTCCTCGAATGGAAGAGCGTGTGCACGCCCATCTGGTCGCGCACGCCGAGCAGGCACTGCGCACCGTCGTCCCACAGGACGAAGGCGAAGTCGCCGGCCAGGAAGTCCGTGAAGGACGCGCCCCATTTCGCGTAGGCCAGCAGGCACAGCGCTGCATCCGACGCCGACGCTGCGGACGGGCCGAGCCGGGCGCGGAGTTCGTCCCGTGCGTCGAGACGGAAGCGGCCCGCGATCCAGTAGCGGCCGGCCAGCGCGGCCGACGAGCTGTCCCGCCCCGCGGCGAAGGCCGCCCGTCGGGCACGGCCGACGATTTCGAAGCCGGGCGGCAATTGCCGCAGGTCGATCGGTTCGTCCCTGATGTTGAGGAGCGCCGCGAACACTAGAGCGACGTGCCGAACGTCTTGCGCGCGTCCCATGCCGTGAGGTGGGCGTAGCGTTCGTGCTCTTCCTCTCCGATCACCACGACTCCGTCGTGGACGAGCCAGGCGTGTGCCATGAAGCCCGAGGCGTTGCGGGCGACGCCGATATGGACCTGCGACGGGTGACCAGCCGATGACAGCAGGCGCTGGAGCGTGAGGGCCGAGGAAAGGCATGTGGCGCCGGGCACGCGCCGGGCGGCGGTCCGAACCGACCAGATGATGCGATCGACAGGCCGATTGGCTTCACGGAGATGGCCGGCCCAGCTGCGCAGCCGCTCGATCGACACGAGGTGCAAGGCGCAACGCACGGCGACGAGCGTCGCGGCAGCCTTGACCAGCAGCAGGCGGTCGCTGCCCGGCAAGGCAAGGAAGGCGCTCAGCCGGTTCACGGTCCGATGATCCGGCGGATTTCGCGCGCGACGCCGTCGAGCGCCGCGACGGTCCGCGGATAGCGCAGCGCATGGACCGGCAGCAGATCGGCAACGCGGGCGACGAAGCGCATCTGGTGCTCCATGCGGCCGCCGCCTGTGTACCGCGTGTCCATCGCCGACGACATCAGGGTCCGCGCGAGTTCCAGGCCGTTCAGGCGGACGCTCGAGACCTCCGTGATCGTGTCGTCATCGGGGTCGCCGAGATGGAACAGCGCGGCAAGCCGCGACGGCGCGCGGTGGCGGCGCAGCTCGCGGCGCGGCCGGACCATGATCTTCCCGCTCAACGCGTTGAAATGACCGTCTGCCACGGCATCCGGCAGGAAGCCGGTGGCGGGCTGGTCGAGCAGCTTCAGCCGATAGGGGCCAGGATGGGCGAGGATCTTGTCTCCGGCGAAGCTCACGCGCAGCATGTCGTCGGTGATCAGGTCGGCGCCGCGGCTGATCAGGTAGGCCGCGAGCGTCGACTTGCCGGCGCCGCTTTGGCCCAGCAGTCCGACGGCACCTCCCTCCATCTCGAGTACGGTCGCATGAAGCGTCTCCTCGCCCTGCACGGTGAGTGACGCACTGACGACGAAGTTCAGGAGGTTGGCTTCGAAGGCCCTCTGCTCGACGTCGCCCAGCATGCGGCAGATGGCGGTCCGGCCGTTCGCCGAGATCGTGGCCTCGAAGACATCGCTGGACTTCATGTAGACGCTGCCGTCGTCAAGAACGACGTGTTCGATCCAGTCCTCGGGATCGCGGGCGCCGCCGGGGACGATGGCCCGGAAATAGTCCGGCGATCCGGCGAGGAGCGTGATGTCGGCGCAGCTTTCGCTGCCCGCCGCTTCGTGCACCGACGTCAGCGGCAATTCGCTCTCGATCACGAGGCCATAGACGAGGTACCGATGACGGGCGTTCACGTGCACTCCTACCGGCGGCCCGGGGCGGACAGCTTGCATGCTCATAGCAGAACGTCTTGACTTCCTCGATTGTTGCGACAGCCTTGGCGCCGACGCGATACCGCAAAGGTCCGGCTGGAATTATAGACGACGCACATGATCCGAATCGATTTTTCCGGCGTTCCGACCGAGGGCCTCTCCCGGTCGAAGGAGGTCGAGGCAGCCTTCGACGCGTTCACGCGCGAAGGCTACGTCATCCTCGACAATATTGTCCCGCAGGACACGATTCGCTCGCTGCATGAGGAGTTCCTCATACGCTACCGGGACCAGATCCGGGATATGGAAACGCCCCAATCGCTGGAAGTCGGTGCCCGGCGCTTCATGATACCGCTGCATTTTTCCGGTGGTCTCGGGGCCGAGCAGGTCTATGCCAATCCCTATGTTATCGCACTGGTGCGCATGATCCTCGACGACGAGGCGATCATCGACGCCTTCGGTGCGATTATCTCGCTGAGCGGTGCCGAGGAACAGCACATCCATCACGATGGCCCGATCCTCTTCAACTCGGCGATATCGCGCCTGCTGCCGGCCTACGCCATGACCTTCGCCCTGCCTCTGGTGGAGATGAACGAGACGTCGGGCACCACGGCGTTGTGGCCGGGCAGCCACCGGCGGGGCGAGCACGAGGGCGTCGAGCCGGAGCGGCCGACCATTCCGCTCGGCTCCGGCGTGATGTGGGACTTCCGCACGTATCATAGCGGGATGGCCAACCGGTCCGGTCAGGTGCGGCCGATGGTCTATGCCACCTATGCCCGGCGCTGGTACCAGGACCCCGTCAATTTCCGGAAGGAAACCCTGCCCCGCCTGGTGTTCGAGCCGGGCTTCCTCGGCAGCGTGTCCGAGGACCATCGCAAGCTGTTCGCGCACGTGCGGACAACCGCCTGATGCGGGCTTCTCCGGAGCAACTCGCCGCAGCGGTCCAGGCGCTCCTGAAGCAGTCCGAACTATCGCCCGAGGACACCGAGCGGCGCATCGAGGAAGCCTTCGACATCGATCGTTGGCGCAGGCTCGCGCCCTTCGCCACCATCGGAGGGGACGGCGACGGCGATGACGGCCCGGCGCACATTTCCGACACGGATGCCGCCCGCGAGAAGCGCCGCCTCGACGGCGAGGGCTACTTCCGGCTGTCTCAGGTGTTCGCTCCTGCGCGGATCGCCAGAATGCGGCGCATCGTCGAGGCGGTTCGTGCCGATGGCTGGCCGGTCGCCTTTGCTTTCGTCTTCGACGAATTCTGGAGTATCGCCCGGTCGCCGCAGGTCGCATCCTTCCTCGAGTCGGCCGTCGGCGAGGGCTATCTGCAGAATACGGTCGTCTGGGCCCATTGGGTCGCGGGCGAGCGGCGCGTGGCCGGCTGGAGCCCGCACGATGACTACCGCGAGGGCGGTGACGCGTTCCTGTCGGCCTGGATCCCCCTGTCCGATGCCACGGTCGAGAATGGCTGCATGTTCCTGCTGCCGGCCGGCGTCTCGCGCGAGATTTCCGACGCCATCGATACCGACAGGCCCCTGCCGCCACGCGTCGTTCGCGCGGCCCTGCAGGATGTGATCGCCCTGCCGGCCGCGGCCGGCGCGATGATCGGATGGCGCGGCAACATCCTCCATTGGGGCGGCGCCAACGCCGGGGGCACCGAGCCCCGTGTCAGTCTGGCCCTCGAATTCCGCTCGAGGGGCGTCAGAACGTCGAAATTCGAAAGGCCGCTGATCGACCCGCGCGCGCCGCTGCCATCCTTCCGGCTGCGGCTGTTTGCGATCACGAAGGCGCTGCGCGAATACACCAAGTTCGAGCCGCTGCTGCTGCGCTACCTGCCGCTGGCCGAGCGCATCTTCGACGAGACCTCGGACGCCAGCGCCGCCGTGTCGAATCCTCCGCCGGCATCGTAGGTCAGCCAGCCCCTTTGCGACGGGAACAGGCCGTCGGCCAGGACGATACCGTCGCAGAAAAGACCCGTGACGTGCCCGAACGTGCCCCGTGTCGTGACGAGAAGATCGGCCTCGATCATCTCGCGCATGCTCCAGAGCGGATCGGCGTCGAGGGACAGCTGGCTCTCGGGAATGTCGAGCGTGGAAAAGTCGGATGGGACGCCCTGCGAGAAGACGCGCAGCGTGTGTTCGGGGCAAAGTTCACGGAGGATTGCTCGGACCTGCGCGACGACCCGCGTCAGACAGACCATGTCGGTTGCGTCCCCCGAATGGAAGTCGTGCCGGTTGCGCCGCCGGACATGGATGCAGACGCTCGGCGACGCTTTCGAGCGGGGCGCCTTGTTCAGGTGGTACTTGCGCCTGAAGTCGCGAACGAGCGATTCGTCGAATGGAAGATCTTCGTCCTCGACGCCGAACAGCGCGCGCAACATGGGGAAGGTGAAGGCGAAATTGACGGCATCGTGCGTGCCCCTGCCGCTGCCGGTGGCCTCGCCCGCACCGAGATTGAAATGCGATTCCCAGGCCGCCGCCCATTCGTGCATCGGGCGATCGGCGTGATGGATTTCGGTGAACGGCGTGTGGACATAGGTCAGGCCCTGGGCGCGCGCGAACTCGATGGCCCTCATCGTCATCAGCGACTGGGAACCGGCGCCCTCGTGCGTCGAGGCAATGCAGGTGATCCTGTCGATCCTTCCGCGCCCGCTGAGCTGCCGCACATATTGCCGGAACAGGATGTCATCAGCGGTGAAGTGCGATGGCCGGCCGAGAATTCCTTTCACGACATTCTTGGCGAGACTGCTTGCGTAACCGAGCGACCCGAGCGCCAGCAGGCGCAGCGCGGCGCCGTTCACACCAGCCTGCCTTCGACCAGCACGACGTGACGGTCGGCCGCCGCGATGGCGGCGGGACGATGGGTGACGAGCAGGATTGTCGCATGTCCCTTCAACCCGGCGATGGTCTCCAGGATGCGCTCCTCGTTGGCGGCATCGAGCGCGCTGGCCGGTTCGTCGAGCAGGATCAGGCGTGGCGCGCGCAGCAGCAGGCGCGCCAGCGCCAGTCTCTGACGCTCGCCGCCCGACAGGCTGGCGCCGCGATCACCGACGACCGTATCGAGACCCTGCGGCAGCGCGGCGACGAAATCGCCGAGGCCGGCCAGCCGCAGCGCCTCCTGCATCGCCTCGTCCGGGGCGTCGGGGCGCGCCCAGTCGAGATTGGCGCGGATCGAGGCATGGAAGAGGAAGGCCTCCTGCGCCATCGTGCCGACCGAGCGCCGCCACGCCGGCGCAAGCTTCGGCGTGAGTTCGCGCCCGTCGATCAGGATGCGGCCCGATTGCGGCGTGAGCAGGCCGCCCAGCAGGTCGAGGATCGTGCTCTTGCCGGCGCCCGACACGCCCGACATCACGGTGAGAGAGCCGGTCGGCAGCGACAGGTCGACACCGCGCAGGATCTCCGGCTGATTGTCGTAGCCGAAGCGCACTCCCTCCAGCCGGATCTCGCGCTCGAAGGCCACGGGTTCCCGCAGGCCCGTATCCGGCACGTCGGCGGCCGCCTCGCAATCCTCGATCGCGTCGGCAACGAGCCTGTAGGCGGGCGACGCATGGACGAATTGCTGGGCGAGCTCCTGCACGCCCTGCAGCATCGGCAGCAGGCGCTGGAAGACCAGGATCAGCACCAGCAGGTCGGCCAGTGGCAAGGCGGCCCAGCTTGCCGCCATCCACAGAAAGCCCGCCAGCGCTAGGGCGACGAGGCAATCGAGCAGGAAGCGGGTGTCGGCCTGCAGGCGGTTCGCCGCGAGGTCGGCGCCCTCGGCGCTGCGGGAGGCGTCGGCGAAGGCCTGCACATGCCGGGCTTCCGCGCCATAGGCCTTGGTGAGCTTCAGTGCCTGGAGGAATTCGCTGATCTCGCGGCTGACGCGCATGTTGGCGTCCGACGCCATCTCGCCGAGCCGCCGGCTTTCGGCGAGCTTGTGCCGCATCAGCCAGATCAGGGCCGCGCCGAAGGCGAGGGCGAGCGCGGTGAAGCCCGGTGCGATGGCGAAGGCGACCACGAAATGCGCCGCCAGGATGGAGAGGCGTGCCGGCACTTCCAGCAGCAGATGGGTCGCGTACTCGACCCGGTTGATCTCGGTCGAGAACAGAGCGTGGAAGTCGGCCGCCCGCTGGCGCCGCAGGTATGACCAGGAGGCACGCGCGATGGCGCCATAAGCCCTGACCCGCAGCGCCACGGCAAAGTCGAAGGAGAGGCGGGCCGTCACCATCTGCCGCGTGCGACCGACCAGCGCGCGGATCAGCACGATGCCCAGGAAGACCAGCAGCAGGCCGGTCAGGGTCCGGGGCAGGAAGGCGAACAGCCCCCCCTGCGGAGCGGCATCGGTCGCGCCGAGCGAATTCAGCAGGGGCACGAGCAGGGCGAGGCCCAGCCCGTCAGTGGCCCCCGCGAGCACGATCAGGAAGCTGAGGAAAGCCAGACGTCCCGGTCCGGCCTGTCCGCTGCGCAGGCGCCAGGCCGCCCTGAGATCAGCCAGCATTTCGGTCAGCCAGCATGGCCGCGATCACATCCATGCCGCAACGTATCAGGAGGATCGATGCCGCGCCTTCTACTCCGCAGCGGCGGCGAAGCGCAGGTCGGGCAGGGGCAGTGACCGGTCGACCGGTGCGCCGGCGTCGAACGTCTTCAGCTCGGGCATCACGGTCCTGGCGAACATCCGCATGTTCCGCGCCGCCTCCTCGTGCGGCATGCCGGCATAGGAGAAGACGCCGACATAGCCGCAATTGTTCGTCTGCCTGTGGATCGCCATGATCTTCTCATGGACCTGCTCGGGCGTGCCGTAGACCTGCAGGTCGGCGAAGAATTCGATGGCCTTCTGGTCGCCATAGACCGCGAGCTTCTCGTTCATCTTGGCGTAGTACTCGTAGCCGCGCTGGTTCTTCATGTGGGCGCCGGCGAACTGGTAGTGGTCGAGGACGGTGCGGTAGTAGCCGCCGATGTACTTCACCGCCATCTCGCGCGCCCGCTCGGCGCTCTCGTCGACGAAGGTCCAGCCGGCCGAGATCGGCTGCGGCGCGTCGGTGCCGTTGATCTCGCGGTAGAGCGCATTGTACTCGGCGAGTTCCTTCTCGACCTCGCGCCATGGCTTCTGCGGGATGATCAGCAGGCCGACTCCGAGCCGCGCCATGATGCGCGCACTCTCCGGCGAGACCGCGGCGGCATAGGTGCGGCCGCGGAAGCTCTTGAACGGCGCGGGGCGGATTTCGACCGGCGGCTGCCGGTAGTGCCTGCCCTGGTGTTCCATGATGCCGGTCTCGAGGCCCTTCAGCAGCGCCTCGCCGTATTCGACGAACAGCTCGCGGCTGTCGCCCATGTCGAGGCGGAAGCCGTCGAACTCGACCTTTCCGGCGCCGCGGCCGAGGCCCAGGATCATGCGGCCGCCCGAAAGATGGTCGAGCATGGAGATCTGCTCGGCGACCCGCACCGGATCGTGCCAGGGCAGCACCACGACCATCGAACCCAGCCGCACGTGCCGCGTCCGGCCGGCCATGTAGGACAGGAACTGCACCACGTCGGGGCACATCGTATAGTCGGTGAAGTGATGCTCGACCGACCAGATCGAATCGAAGCCCAGGGGCTCGGCCATGTCGGCCAGTGCCAGCTCGTTCAGGTAGATCTGGCGGTCGCTCAGCGCCCGGCCGGTATTCTGAAAGACTGCAGCCATTCCGACATGCATGGCGTTACCTCCTGCTGGTGCCGCATGGTAAACGGCGGTTCATACGATTGGGAAGTACCTGCCGATGCTTGATTCCGCCGTATTCGACCGTCATATCCGCCGCATGCGCACCCTGCTCGCCGCTCTCTCTTCGGTTGCTTTCCTGTCCCTCGGCGCCGTCCCGGTGCAGGCCCAGGCACCTGCCCAGGCCCAGGCGCCGGCATCCAATCCCCAGGTCGCCGCGGTGGAACGCTACTTCAACGGCATCCGCACCCTGCAGGCCCGCTTCGTCCAGTCCAACCCGGGCGGAACGGTGGTGCAGGGCACGCTCTCGGTCAGCCGGCCCGGTCGCATGCGCTTCGAATACGATCCGCCGTCGCAGCTCAAGATCGTGGCCGACGGCAGCCAGGTGACGATGTGGGACATCGCCAACCGCGACTTCGGCCAGTGGCCGATCGGATGGACCGCCGCGTCCTTCCTGGTGCGCGAGCCGATGGTGCTGCAGGGCGGCGACCTCACGGTCGAGAAGATCGAACGTACCGACGGGATGCTGCAGCTCACCATGAGCCAGACCCGCAAGCCGAACGAGGGCAAGGTCATCGTGCGCCTTGGCGAAAACCCGATGGTGCTGCGCGGCTGGTCGATCATCGACAACCGAGGTCAGCGGGTCGACGTCTCGCTGAACGGCCTGCAGACCGGCCTGCCGCTCGCGGCTTCGCTGTTCAAGTTCGACGGTCCGGACGCCGGCGCCATTCGGCGCGGCGCCAATTGAGTCTATAGTCCCCGCCGGAACTGGCGTGGGGACTTGAAGACGTGAGTGGACTGACGGTGAGGGCCTCGACCGAGGCCGACGTGGCGCGTTGCGCCGAAATCTACGGACATCATGTGCTGCACGGCACGGCCTCCTTCGAGGTCGATCCGCCCGACCTCGCGGAGATGAGGAAGCGCCGCGCCGCGGTGCTCGACCTCGGCCTTCCCTATATCGTGGCCGAGAAGGAAGGGCGCTTGCTGGGCTATGCCTATGCCGGCCTCTACCGCCCGCGCCCGGCCTACCGCTTCACCGTCGAGAACTCGATCTACATCGACAAGGATGCCGTGGGGCAGGGCGTCGGCAAGGCGCTGCTGGTGCCGCTGATCGACCTGTGCGCCCGCGACGGGCGGCGCCAGATGATCGCGGTGATCGGCGATTCCAAGCACGTGGCCTCGATCAACCTCCACGCCTCCTGCGGCTTCGCAATGGTCGGCACCCTGAAGAGCGTCGGCTTCAAGTTCGGCCGCTGGCTCGACAGCGTCCTCATGGAGCGTCCGCTGGGACCGGGTGATACGACGCTGCCGGTTGCCTGAAACGGAGAGGCTGGCTATATTAGGACTAGTCATCTGACTAGTCAGGAGGCCTGATGAAGACGTGGCCCGTACAGGATGCCAAGGCGCGTTTCAGCGAGATGCTCGAGGATTGCCTGCAGCACGGCCCTCAATTGGTCACCAGGCGTGGCAGCGAGGCGGCGGTCCTCGTGCCCATCGAGGAATGGCGGCGTCTGCGCGGCGCTCCCGTGCGGACACTCAAGGATCTCCTTCTGTCAGACGAGGCGCGAGGCGAGTTCAAGGTGCCGCCGCGCGGCCGGCATCCCCGTCGCGCGATCCCGCGCTTCGATTGACGCGACCCTCGGCGCGATATGTACCTGCTCGACACCAACGTCGTTTCCGAGCTGAGGCGGCTCAAGCCGCATGGCGGTGTCCTGGCCTGGCTTCGCGCGACCGACCATCGCCTGCTTCGGCTCTCTGCCGTATCTCTCGGGGAGATCCAGGCGGGCATCGAATTGACGCGCGATCAGGATCCCGGCCGCGCCGCGGAGATAGAACATTGGGCCGACGAGGTCGCGCGTACCCATGAGGTAATACCGATGGATACGACGATCTGCAGGACCTGGGCGAAGTTGATGCACGGCAAGTCCGACACGCTGGCCGACGATGCGCGTATTGCCGCCACGGCCGTGGTGCACGGGCTTACTGTCGTGACCCGCAATGTCCGCGATTTCGTCCCTTTCGACGTTCCGACATTCAATCCCTTTCAGGTGTCGCGATGAGACTGATCGACTATTTCGACCGCGGGGCGGATCTTTATCCGGAGCGGCACTGCCTGCATGACGGCACTCGGGGCTGGACCTATCGCGAGGTGCGCGCCCAGACGCATCGCGTCGCCAATGGGCTGCTGGCCATGGGGCTGGGACGCGGCTCCAAGGCGGCGGTCTACAGTCCCAACCATGCGGCGGCCTATGCCTGCCTGCTGGGCATCGTGCGCGCCGGCGTCACCTGGGCGCCGGTCAATGCGCGCAACGCGCTGGAGGAGAATTTCTACATCCTGAACAACACCGACGTGGAGGTGCTGTTCTACCATTCGAGCTTCGAGGGCTACCTCGCGCGCATCCGCGAGGCCTGCCCGCGCATCACCGGCTTCGTCTGCATCGACACGCCGTCCTTCGAGACATGGCTGGCGGCGCAGAAGGAAGAGGCTCCGGACCTGCCCGACGCGCCGGACGACGTGGCGTTCCTCGCAAGTTCGGGCGGCACTACCGGGCGGCCCAAGGGCGTGCAGATCACCAACCGCAACATCGAGACGATGAACTCGATCTTCTGGGCCTGCATGCCGGTGAAGTCGCCGCCGGTCCACCTGATGGTGGCGCCGATGACGCATGCGGCGGGCGTCTGCTCGTTCCCGCTGCTGGCCTTCGGCGGCACCAACATCTTCATGGGCACGGCCGATCCCGGCGGCATTCTCGCCGCGATCGAGAAGC
>LNFM01008263.1_pt1 | contig 15796 bp, 15 predicted proteins | sample 596031 | NCBI WGS metagenome assembly LNFM01 (sample SAMN04254537, study PRJNA301005) | activated carbon metagenome | isolation source: dual media filters at the Ann Arbor, Michigan drinking water treatment plant | place: USA: Ann Arbor | reverse complement strand
GCGGCGCTTGTCGAGCTTCACATATTCGCGGTCCTGCAGGACCTGAAGGATGCTGGCATAGGTGGAGGGACGGCCGATGCCGAGCTCCTCCATCTTCTTCACCAACGAGGCCTCGGAATAGCGCGGCGGCGGCTGGGTGAAATGCTGCGTCGCCTCGACCGACTGGCGCTTCACCGGGTCCTTTTCGCGCATCGGCGGCAGGATGCGGCTATCCTCATCGGCGTCGTCCGTCGTCGCGTCGTCCGTGTCTTCGCGGTAGAGCTTGAGGAAGCCGTCAAAGGCGATGACGCTGCCATTGGCGCGCAGCCTGGTCTTGCCGCTGGGCTCCACCAACTCCACCACCGTCTGGTCCAGCTCGGCCGATTGCATCTGGCTGGCGACGGCGCGCTTCCAGATCAGCTCATAGAGCTTGCGCTGCTGATCGTTCAGGTAGCGCGCCACCTTCTCCGGCGTGCGGGAGACATCGGTGGGGCGGATGGCCTCATGCGCTTCCTGCGCGTTCTTGGCGCGGCTGGAATATTCGCGGGGTGCCACGGGGAGGTATTCCTCGCCGAAGGCCGATTTGATGTGGCCGCGCAACTCCTGGATGGCCTCGCGCGCCATCTGCACGCCGTCCGTCCGCATATAGGTGATGAGGCCGACGGTCTCGCCGCCGATCTCCACGCCTTCATACAGCCCCTGCGCCGTGCGCATCGTGGCCTGCGCGCCAAAGCCGAGCTTGCGGCTGGCCTCCTGCTGCAAGGTGCTGGTCTGGAAGGGGGCGGGCGGGTTGCGCTTGGCGCGCTTCTTCTCGACCGAGCCCACGGTGAAGTTGGCAGCCTCGACCGCCGCCTTGGCCGCCATGGCCAGCGCCTCATTGTTGAGGTCGAATTGCTCCAGCCGCCGGCCCTGGTGATGGGTGAGGCGCGCGGGGAAGGGGATCCCGGCGGGCGTGGTGAAGCGCCCCTGCACCGTCCAGTATTCCCGGGCGATGAAGGCCTCGATCTCGCTCTCGCGCTCGCAGATCAGGCGCAGCGCCACGGATTGCACACGGCCCGCAGATTTGCTGCCGGGCAGCTTGCGCCAGAGCACGGGCGAGAGGGTGAAGCCCACGAGGTAATCGAGCGCGCGGCGGGCGAGGTAGGCCTCGATCAGCGGCATATCCAGCTGGCGCGGATGCGCCATGGCGTATTGCACGGCGCGCTTGGTGATCTCGTTGAAGGTGATGCGCTGGACGTTCACGCCCTTCAGCGCGCCGGATTTCTCCAGCATGTCCTTCACATGCCAGGAGATCGCCTCGCCCTCGCGATCCGGGTCAGTTGCCAGGTAGAGGCGCTTGGCGCCGCGCAGCGCGGAGCTGATGGCCCGCATCTGCTTCTGGCCGCGCTCATCCGCCTCCCAATCCATGGCGAAATCTTCTTCGGGGCGGACTGAGCCATCCTTGGGCGGCAGGTCCCGCACATGGCCGAAGGAGGCGAGCACCTTGAAATCCCCGCCGAGATATTTCTCGATGGTCTTTGCCTTGGCGGGGCTTTCGACGACGACGATATCCGTCACTTCTGGTCCTTCGTGGCCTGCAATCAGGCCAGTGCCACCCGGTTGCCGGGCAGGGTTTCGATGCGCTGAGCCAATTCCAGTTCAAGCAATATGGCAGAGAGCTCTGACGGGGATAGCTGGCAGCGACGACCCAACTCGTCAACCGCTATCGGAGTTGCACCTATCATTTCAATCACTTGTGCGGCCGCATCGGAGGGGGCGGCGGGGTGATCCGCGTTTTCGGCGGGCGCGTCAGGCAATTCGGCGAGGCGCAGGATGGGCAGGGCGGCGGGTGCTTCGGGCAGGAATTGCAGCACATCCTCAGCGGTTTCGGTCAGCCGCGCCCCCCGCCGGATCAGGTCATTGGAGCCGCGCGCGCGGGGGTCAAGCGGGCTGCCGGGGACGGCGAAAAGCTCCCGCCCCGCCTCGGCCGCCAGGCGCGCGGTGATGAGCGTGCCGGATTGCAGCGCGGCCTCGATCACCACCACGCCGAGCGAAAGCCCGGCCACGATGCGGTTGCGGCGCGGGAAGTGGCGGGCCAGCGGGGCGGTGCCGAGGGGTGCCTCGCTCAGCACCAGCCCGCCCTCCGCCACGATGCGCGCCTGCAGCCCGGCATTCTCGCGCGGGTAGGGCCGGTCCAGCCCGCCGGCGATGGCGGCGATGGTGGTGCCGGAGCGCAGCGCGCCCGCATGGGCGGCGGCGTCAATGCCGCGCGCCAGGCCCGAGATCACGCAGATGTCGCGCACCGCCAGCGCATCGGCCAAATCCTCGGCGAAGCGGCGGGCCGTGCCGCTGGCATTGCGGGCCCCAACCAGGCCGACCCCGCGCTGATGGAGCGGCGCCAGGCTGCCCTGGGCGGCCAGCACCGGGGGCGCGTCCTCGATCAGCGCCAGCAAAGGCGGATAATCCGGATCATCCAGGAAAAGGAGCCGGGCGCCCATTGCCTCCAGCGCCTCCATCTCGCGCAGGGCGGCGTCGCGCGGGAAGGCGCGGGGGCCGAGGGCATCCAGCGCCGCCGCCGCACTGCCGTGGCGGGCGAGCAGCTTCCCATGCATGGCGGGGCCGACGCCTTCGGTGCGGGCGAGGCGCAGCCGGGCAAGGGACATCAGGCCGCTCCTGGCGTGAAGGGAAGAAAGGGCCTCCGGCGGCTGGGGCCGGGGCCCCAGACCCCTTTCCTGAAGTATCGGGGTCTGGGGCCTCTCGGCCCCAGCCGCCGGAGGCCTTTTATCTTTGGCATCTGATTGTCGAGCGGCCTACTTCCCGGCGCCGATGCGCGGCTCGGTCCCCGTGCGCAGCCGCTTGATGTTCTCCTCATGCCGCATGGCGACATAGACCGCGATGATGGCCACCGCGACCGCGGCATCCAGGCGCAGCACGACGAATCCCGTCACCGCCGCCGCCGCCATGGCCGAGAGCGCGCCGACGGAGGAAATGCGCGAGGTGGCCGCGCCCACGATCCATCCCGCCGCCGCCGCGACGAAGACGCCCCAGCCCAGGCCCAGGAAGACGCCGAGCGCGGTGGCGACACCCTTGCCGCCCTTGCCGCCCAGCCAGGGCGGGTGGCAATGGCCGAGCACGGCGGCGAGTGCCGCCAGCGGCGCATTCCCCGCGCCGAAGAGCCAGGTGACCAGCCCCACCGCCAGCACGCCCTTGCCGAAATCCAGCAGCAGCGTCGCCGCCGCCAGCCCCTTCTTGCCGGTGCGCAGCACATTGGTGGCGCCGATATTGCCGGAGCCGATGGCGCGGATATCGCCCAGCCCCGCCGCCTTCGTCAGCAGCAGGCCGAAGGGGATGGAGCCCAGAAGCCCGGCCAGCAGCGCGGCCAGCCCGGTCATCAGGATATCGTCACCCATCAGAAGACCCTCATCCAAAGACCCTTTGGCCGGCCTTGAAGGTGGCCATGACCTTGCCTTCGAGGGCGCGGCCATCGAAGGGCGAATTCTGCGCCTTGCCGGGCAGCTGCCCCGCCTTCACCTGCCAGGCGCGGTCCGGCCAGAAAAGGCAGAGATCGGCCGGGGCGCCCACCGCGAGCCGGCCGGAATCCAGGCCCAGCAGCGCCGCCGGGCGGCTGGTCATCAGCCCGAGCGCGGTGAGCAGCGGCAGCTGGCCGCCATGCACCTGCGCCAGCGTGACGCCCAGCAGGGTCGCGAGGCCGACGCCCCCCGCCTCGGCCTGGGCGAAGGGCAGGCGCTTGTCATCGGCGTCGCGCGGCTGGTGGTCGGAGGCGATGGCGTCAATCGTGCCATCCGCCAGCGCCGCGACGACAGCCAGGCGATCCGCCTCGCGCCGCAAGGGCGGGCTGAGCTTGGCGTAGGAGCGGAAATCGCCGATCGCCGTCTCGTTCAGGTCGAAATAGGGGGGCGCCGTGTCGCAGGTGACGCGCAGGCCTTCCGCCTTGGCGGCGCGGATCAGATCCAGCGCCGCACCCGTGCTGACATGGCCGAAATGCACATGGCCGCCGGTGAGGCGGGCCAGCGTGATGTCCCGCGCCACCAGGATGGCCTCGGCCGCGGCGGGAATGCCGGGCAGGCCAAGGCGCGTGGCCAATTCGCCCTCGGTGGCGGAGCCGGTGCCGGCCAGCGAGGGGTCTTCCGGGTGCTGCACCACCATGGCGCCGAAGGCCCGCGCGTAGGAAAGGGCGAGGCGCATCATCCGCGAGGAGGCGATGGCCTTGCCGCCATCGGAAAACCCGCCCGCGCCCGCCTCGCGCAGCAGCCCGTATTCCGAGAGCTCCTTGCCGGCACAATGCTTGGTGGCGGCGGCATAGGGCAGCAGGGTCAGGCTGCCCGTCGCCTCGCCGCGGCGGATGACGAATTCCACCAGGGCGGGGTCATCCAGCGCGGGCTCGGTGTCCGGCAGAAGGGCGAGGGTGGTGATGCCGCCGGCCGCCGCCGCCTGGGCCGCGCTGGCGATGGTCTCGCGATGTTCGGCGCCGGGCTCGCCGATGCTGGCGCGCATGTCCACCAGGCCCGGGCAGAGGCAGGCGCCCTGGGCGTCGAAACGCTCCGCCCCTTCGGCCGGCGCGCCGGTCAGGCTCGCGATGCGGCCATTCTCGACCAGGATTGCGCCGGGGGCGTCCAGGCCGCTGGCGGGGTCCAGCAGGCGGGCATTGGTGATCAGCAGCGGGGGGGTCACAGGGGCTTCTCCATGATGACCGCGCGGCGCCCGGATTTCTCCTCGCGCCGGATTTCGGCAAAGCCCAGCCGGGTGTAGAGGGCGATGTTCTCGGTCATCTTTTCATTCGTGTAGAGCCAGAGGCGGGCATGGCCGCGGGCCCGGGCCTCCGCCTCGGCGAAGGCGATCATGGCACGGCCATGGCCCCGGCCGCGGGCGGATTCGACAACGGCGATATTGTCCAGCAGCAGGCCGGACTCGGTGTCTTCCAGGACCAGCACGCCATCCATCCGGCCCTCCCGCTCCAGCACCCAGGCCTGGTGGGCCGCGATGCGGGCGGCATAGTCATCCACCATGGGCAGGGGCTCGATGCCGATGCGCGGCACGTAATGGGCATAGGCGGCGCGGACCAGGGCGCGCAGGGCAACATCCTCCCCTGGGCGGGCAAGGCGGATCGGGTGGGGTGGCATCCTTCCCCCTCTACACCGCCAGCCTTCCGCCGGACAGGAGCCCCCATGCCTTCCGGGGCGGGTTACTGCTTCTTCATCTTACGTGGATTACCGTCGTCGAAGGATGAATAACGGAGCAGCCGGTTGAAGATGCACAACACTCCAGGGATCGCCAGGCTGCCGGACCGCAACCCGGATGGGGCGACCCAGGCCGCGCCGGAGCGCGTGCTTCTCCTGGTGGATTCGGCAGCGGCGGTGGCCAGCGCCAAGGTCAAGGCCATCCAGGCCATCACGCGGCAGACCCGCGTCCTCGCGCTCAACGCCACGATCGAGGCCGCCCGCGCCGGCGAGATGGGGCGCGGCTTCACGGTCGTGGCGGGGGAGGTCAAGGCCGTCGCGGGGGAGGTCGCGCGCCTCGCGACCGAGATGGATGGCGAACTCAGCCTGGCCTTTGGCGAGCTGCGCGATGTCGGCGCGCGCATGCTGCGGGAGGTGCGCGGGCAGCGGATGGTCAACCTCGCGCTCAACGCCATCGAGATCATGGATCGCAATCTGTATGAGCGCACCTGCGATGTGCGCTGGTGGGCGACGGATTCGGCCGTGGTGGAGGCCGCCGCCGAAACCTCGCCGGCGCGCTGCGCCCATGCCGCGCGGCGCCTCGGCGTCATCCTCTCGGCCTATACCGTCTACCTGGACCTTTGGCTGGCTGACCACACGGGGCGGGTCATCGCCAATGGCCGGCCCGACCGTTACCCCACCGTGTCCGGCATGAGCGTGGCCGGGGAGGCCTGGTTCCGCGAGGCGCTGCAATCCCGCAGCGGCGATGATTTCGCGGTGGCCGATATCGCCCGTTGCCCCGCGCTGGGCGGCGCGCCGGTTGCGACCTATGCCGCCGCGGTGCGCGAAGGGGGTGAGCCGGATGGCCGGGTGCTGGGCGTGCTGGGCATTCATTTCGACTGGGGCCCGCAGGCGGATGCCGTGGTGCGCGGGGTGCGCCTGCTGCCGGAAGAGGTCGCCACCACGCGCGCCCTGATCCTGGATGCGCGCGGCCGGGTCATCGCCGCCTCCGACGGTGCCGGGCTGCTGGAGGAGGTGATCGCGCTGCCGGCCCAGGCCGGCACCTCCGGCTTCTTCGAGGCGGATGGGCTGGTCATCGCCCATCATGCGACCCCGGGCTATGAAACCTATCGGGGGCTGAACTGGCGGGGCGTGCTGGTGCAGCGGCCGGGCGGCCCGGACTGAGGCAAGGCGGCTGGCGGTGGCGAGGCGCGGCCCGTCACGCGTTCCGCCGCAAATCGCGCGAGAGCACGTCCAGCACCGCCATGCGGACGGCCACACCCATCTCCACCTGCTCGCCGATCACGCTGCGCTCGGGGTCATCGGCCACGGCGCTGTCGATCTCGATGCCGCGATTCATCGGGCCCGGATGCATCACGATGGAATCGGGCTTGGTGTGCGCGAGCTTCGCGGCATCCAGCCCGTAGAAGCGGAAGAATTCGCGGGGGCTCGGCACCAGCCCCGCATTCATCCGCTCCTTCTGCAGGCGCAGCATCATGACCACATCGGCGCCGGCGAGGCCCGAGCGCATGTCGTGATGCACCTCGACGCCCAGGCGCGCGCATTCGGCGGGAATCAGCGTGGGCGGGCCGACGACGCGCAAGGTGGCGCCCATGGCCGAGAGCAGGTGGATGTTGCTGCGCGCCACGCGCGAATGCAGCACATCGCCGCAGATGGCGACGACCAGGCCTTCCAGCCTGCCCTTGCGGCGGCGGATGGTCAGCGCGTCCAGCAGCGCCTGGGTCGGGTGCTCATGCGTGCCGTCGCCGGCGTTGATCACGGCCGCATCCACCTTCTGCGCCAGCAAGGCGGGCGCGCCGGATTGCGCGTGGCGGATCACCAGGAGGTCGGTGTGCATGGCGTTGAGGGTTGAGGCCGTGTCGAGCAGCGTTTCGCCCTTGTTCACGCTGCTGGTGGAGACCGACATGTTCACGATATCGGCGCCCAGCCGCTTGCCGGCCAGTTCGAAGCTGGTGCGGGTGCGGGTGCTGTCCTCGAAGAAGAGGTTGATCAGCGTTCGGCCCTTCAGCAAATCCCGCTGGGTCTTTCCCTGGCGGTTCAGCAGGGCGTAGCTCTCGGCCAGGTCCAGCAGGGCGGAGATATGCGGCGGCTCCAGGCCCTGGATGGCCAGGAGGTGCCCGCTGGGCAGGATGGGGTAGGAGAAGGACATGCCGCATCCTACCCGCAGGACATGCGCCCGGGTAGCGAGGCCGCCCGTGGCAGGCGCGGATCGGGTGCTGGGTTTTCATTAAAATAAAGTAACGTGCGGAGGCAGTGACCTTGGTCACATCCGCCGCTCCGACGCCCCGGCAGACTTTCGGCCTGCGCAACCCGCTCCGGAGGCCGGACCATGCGAACTTCCCGCTGCGTCTCACTCATCGTTGCCGGCCTGACCTTGAGCGGCTGCGCCGTGCTGGAGCCGCGAATCTCGGTCGGGCCGGAGGATAGCGGCTATTGCATGCCGGTGGATGCGGGCCGCCGCGGGCAGGGTCGGTCACTCTCCTATTCGCTGTTTGAGAGACGCTGCCCGCCCGAGTTCGAACGGCGCTATGGCGGCTATCGCAGCTTCATGGGCACGGCCGACCATTTCCACCACGCGATCGCGCTGCTCCGCGACCGCCGACTGCAGATGGAGCGGCGCGACACCGAGCTCGCCCGGCTGGATGCGGGGGCACGGCTGCTGGCTTTTGGCGCGGTGGGCACCGTCCTCGGTGGGCTGGCCCTCTCCGGCACGCGGGACCTTGTGACCATCGCGAGCCTTGCGGCCGGGGGCGCGGTGGCCGGGACGGCGAGCTTCGCCCCGCGCACCCTGCGCGAGGTGCTGCAGGCCGGCATCCGCTCGCTCTCCTGCGTGGAGAGCAAGGCTTTCTCGGCGCGGATCCCGCCGCAGGTGACGCAGGAGGATGCGCGGCCGGCGGGCCAGGCCGAACGAAAGCTGGCCGAAGCCATCGCCGATCCGGCTTTCGCGAATCCCTCGGCGCTGCCGGCAGACACGCAACGTGCGCTGGGCAATGCGGAAGACGTCCTGGCGGGACTGGGCCGTGCCCTGGCCGCCACGCGGGCCGGACACGCAAGCGGCCCGCTCATCGCCAACGCCGTGTATGAACGCACCCTGGCCATTGTGAACGGCGTCAATGCGGAGCTGATGCGCTCGACGCCGACGATCGAGGCGGTGATCGCGCTGGCCCGCGGCTCTGCCGGCCTTGCGGTGGATGGGCTGGGCGACACCGCCCAGCAGTTGACCAACACGATTTCGCGTGCGCGCGAAGCCCAGGGCCAGGCCGGCATCCGCGCCGCCGCCGCGACGCCGGCCGCGCCTGGCACGCAGAACCTCCTCACCCAGGGTGGCCAACCGGCGCCCGAGGATGGCGCGGCGCGGGCGGCGCGGGAGGCGGCGGAGGCCCTCCGGCTCGCCTCCTCGCGCCTTGCGGATGCGGCGGGAGAGGCGGCGAGCGCGGCCGCCGAGCTGCTGGGCAAGCTGAATGCCACACGCTCCGCCAACGTCGTGCAGATTTCGGCCTGCGCCTTTGAAGCGGCGGATGGGTCGGCCGGCTTGGCATTCAGCCCTGCGGGCGTCATCGAGTTGCCGCGCAACGGCTCGGCCACGGTGGTCATCAGCGGCGGGCGTGGTCCCTACCGCGTGACGCGCACGGGCGCGGAGACGCCCATCACGGCGGCCGAGTTCACGCTGGGCCCGCTGAATATCGGCGCGCGCAACGCGCCCGTGGGGACAAGCTCGACCTTCGTGGTCCAGGACCTTGGCAACCCGACTGTTCCGGCGGGCACGATCACGGCGCGGGTCGGAGCGGAAGGAGCGACAGCGCGGGTGCAAACCACCCCGACGCCCGCCCAGCCGGCGCCCCGGGGAACGCCGCCCGATCCGGCGTCACCTGCCAGGGTGATCCTGAGCCGCCCCGCGGATGACGCCGAGGCTCGCGAACTGGCGCTGATCCTGACCGCGAAGGGCGCGACGCCGGCCGAGCAGGACGCGATCTTCGCCCGCATGCGGCAGGCGATGCAGGCCGAGCGGATCCCGGACCAGAACTTCCTGGACATCGTGCGCAATCCGGCCCGGCAGCCGGAACGTGCGCGCTTACTGGCGCAATACCGCGCCCTTCTGACAGGAGGCACATGATGGCTGACCAGGTTTGGGGCCCCTTCGAGACCGAGCGGGCCTTTGCAAAGTTCGCGGCCTTCACCACGGCCGCTTCCCTCGATGCCGGGCTGCTTGTCGCCATCGATCGTCTGCACAACGCGCAGACCGGCATCTACGCGCTGGTCCGTGATCTCACCGCAGCCGCAGCCAGCCTTGCCGTCCCGGGGACTGAGCTGGCCGACGCCCCGCCGGCCGCGGAGCTGGACCGTCCCGGTGCCGCCCCGGACGGCGCGCCCGGGCCATTCGTTTCCGGCCGGAAGACCGCCCACCTCACCATCACCTATCTGGATGCCTTCGGGCGCGGCCTGATGCGGCAGGGCGGCACCCGCGCCTGGCGCAACTGCAACCCCGGCAATATCGAGCGCGGCCCTTTCGCGAAGACGCAGGGCGCGATCGGCGATGATGGCCGCTTCGCCGTCTTCCCCGACGAGGCCAGGGGCTTCGGCGCCGTCATCGCGCTGCTGCGGCGGGAGGATTATCGCGACCTCAGCCTGCAAGACGCGATTTTCCGCTACGCGCCGCCGAAGGAAAATCAGTCGCAGCGCTATGTGGATTTCATCAGCCACCGGACTGGCATCGCGCCGGCCACGCGGTTGGCGACCCTGACCGATGATCAGCTGCGCGCATTGGCTGAAGGCATCAAGGTCATCGAGGGCTGGAAGCCCGGGGCGGAAATGCCCCTTGGCGCGAAAATCGAGATCCAGGCGCCGCCCGGCGCGCCGGCACTCCTCACCGTGGCGCGTGGCGCGCAGGATTGGATGGATGTGGCGCGCCATGAGGCGGCCCGCCCGGCACATGAACGCAGCGAATGGCCCGGTGGAGCCTCCAATCCCCGCATCCTGGAGTATTTCCGGGTGGGCACGGCCTGGCGGGAGGTCGCCGAGGACGAGACGGATTGGTGCGCCGCCTTCGTGAATTACTGTCTGGTGAAAGCCGGGCATCCGGGCACCGGCAGCCCGGGCGCGCGCTCCTTCTTCCACAACCGGCACGGCCGCTTCCAGCGCCTGGAACAGCCGAAGCCCGGCTCCGTCGTCGTCATCCGCCGCGCGCCCTTCGGCGATCCGGACTGGGCGGTGGGGCCCGGGCATGTGGGCTTCTTCCTTTCCGGCAGCGAAACCCGGGTGCGCCTTCTGGGCGGCAACCAGGGCAACACCGTCTGCGAGAAGGATTTCCTCATCGAGGAGCGGCGTGACGGGCAGCTTGTCGCGCGCGTGATGGCCTATCTGATGCCGCTCGGCGCCTGACGCGGCGTGCTCGCATCCAACGCCCCCTGGAGCATATACGCCGCCGCCGCCGCATCCACCTGCGCCGCGCGGCGCTTCCGGGTCATGTCCGCCTCCTCGATCATCATGCGGTTCACGGCGGCACTCGACAGGCGCTCATCCCACATGGCGCAGGGCAGGCCCGCCGCCTCGCTCAGCGCCAGGGCCCAGTCGCCGGCGGCCTGGGCGGCCGGGCCGCGCGTGCCATCCATGGAAAGCGGCAGCCCCACCACCAGCCCGCCCACGCCCTGCTTCTCGGCGATGGCGCGGATTTCGGCGGCATTGGCCAGGAGCTTGGCGCGCTTCAGGCTGCCATAGGGGCTGGCCAGCATGAGCGTCACGTCGCTCAGCGCGACACCGATGACCTTGGCGCCGGGATCCAGGCCGAGCAGCCGCGCATGGCGGGGCAGGCGGGCGCGCAGATCGGCCATGTTGATGAGTGGCATGCGCGGCCTTATGGTCCGCCGCGTTCACCAAAGGAAGTGTGCGCCAACATGTCGCTTGATGCTGCGGCGGTGCGTCGCGTGGCCAATCTGGCCCGCCTGCGCCTGGATGATGCCGATGTCGAAAAACTCCAGGCCGAGATCAACGGCATTCTGGGCTGGATCGAGCAATTGCAGGCGGTGGACACCGAGGGCGTGGAACCCATGGCCGGCGGCTCGCCCAACCCCGTGGCCCTGCCCTGGCGGGCCGATGCCGTGACGGATGGCGGCCAGGCGGATGCCGTGCTGCGCAACGCGCCCGACCGCGAGGGCGAATATTTCGGTGTGCCGAAGGTGGTCGAATAATGAACGGGACGGATTTCACCATCGCCGAGGGGCTGCGCGCGCTGGACCAGCGCGAGATCAGCGCCGTCGAGCTGACCGAGGCGCATTTGGCCGGCATCGCCGCGCTGAACCCACGGCTCAACGCCTATATCACCGTGGCCGGCGAATCTGCGCTGGAGCAGGCCCGCGCCTCGGATGCGCGGCGCGCGAAGGGCGAGGCCGGCGCGCTGGAGGGCATTCCCCTCGGCATCAAGGACCTCTTTGCCACGGAGGGGCTGCGGACCACGGCGGCGAGCAAGATCCTGGGCGAATTCGTGCCGCCCTATGAGAGCACGGTGAGTTCGCAGCTCAAGCGCGATGGCGCGGTTTTCCTGGGCAAGCTCAACCTCGACGAATTCGCGATGGGTTCGTCCAACATGACGAGTGCCTTCGGCGGCGTGGAGAACCCGTGGTCCCGTGCCAATGATCCGGACAAGCGCCTGGTGCCGGGCGGTTCCTCCGGCGGTTCGGCCGCCGCGGTCGCCGCGCGCATCGCCATGGGCGCCACGGCGACCGATACCGGCGGTTCCATCCGCCAGCCGGCGGCCTTCTGCGGCATTGCCGGCATCAAGCCGACCTATGGCCGCTGTTCGCGCTGGGGCATCGTGGCCTTCGCCTCCTCGCTGGACCAGGCAGGCCCGGTGGCGCGCTCGGTCGAGGATTGCGCGATCCTGCTGCGCTCGATGGCGGGCTTCGATCCCAAGGACAGCACCAGTGCCAATTTGCCCGTGCCGGATTTCGCCGCCGCCTGCGGGCGTGGGGTGAAGGGGCTGCGCATCGGCGTGCCGGCGGAATATACCCTGCCGGGGCTGGCGCCCGAGATCGAGGCGCTGTGGCAGCAAGGCCTCGATTGGCTGAAGCAGCAGGGGGCGGAGATCGTCCCCATCAGCCTGCCGCACACCAAATACGCGCTGCCGACCTATTATGTGGTCGCACCCGCCGAGGCGTCGTCCAACCTCGCCCGCTATGACGGCGTGCGCTACGGGCTGCGCGTGACGGAGCGCGATTCCGACCTGCGCGATTTGTATGAGCGCACCCGCGCGGCGGGCTTCGGCGCCGAGGTGAAGCGCCGCATCATGATCGGCACCTATGTACTGAGTGCGGGCTATTACGACGCCTATTACCTCAAGGCGCAGAAGGTCCGCGCGCTGATCGCCCGCGACTTCACCCAGGCCTGGGAGAAGGTGGACGCGATCGTAACACCGGCCACGCCCTCGGCCGCCTTCCCGATGGATGAGAAGCAGGATGACCCTGTGACCATGTATCTGAACGACGTGTTTACCGTGACGGCCAACCTCGCGGGGCTGCCGGGCCTCGCGGTGCCGGCCGGGCTGGACGGGCAGGGGCTGCCGCTGGGCTTGCAGGTGATTGGCCGGCCCTTCGATGAGGAAACCGTGTTCGCGGTGGGTGCTGCGATCGAGCGCGCTGCGAACTTCACCGCCAAGCCGCAGGTGATGGCATGAGCTACACGTTGAAAGGCGAGACCGGGGATTGGGAGGTCGTCTGCGGCCTGGAAATCCACGCGCAGGTTTCCTCGCGATCGAAGCTGTTCTCCGGCGCGGCGACCGCCTTCGGCGCCTCGCCCAATAGCCAGGTGAGCTTCGTGGATGCGGGGTTCCCCGGCATGCTGCCCGTCATCAATGAGGAGTGCATCGCGCAGGCGGTGCGCACCGGCCTTGGGCTGAATGCGAAGATCAACCTCTGGTCCCGCTTCGACCGGAAGAACTATTTCTACGCCGATCTGCCGCAGGGCTATCAGATCAGCCAGTTCGCCCACCCCATCGTGGGCGAGGGCGTGGTGGAGATCACGCTCGCCGATGGCAGCGTGAAGCAGATCGGCATCACGCGGCTGCACCTGGAGCAGGATGCCGGCAAGTCCCAGCATGACCAGCACCCGGCCAAGTCCTTCATCGACCTGAACCGCAGCGGCGTGGCGCTGATGGAAATCGTGAGTGAGCCGGATATCCGCAGCCCCGAGGAAGCCGGCGCCTATCTGGCGAAGATCCGCCAGATCACGCGCTACCTCGGCACCTGCGACGGCAATATGGATGAGGGCTCGATGCGGGCCGATGTGAACGTCTCCGTCCGCAAGGCGGGCGAGGAATTCCGCACGCGCTGCGAAGTGAAGAACGTCAATTCCGTGCGCTTCGTCATGCAGGCCGTCGAGGCCGAGGCGCGGCGGCAGATCGAGGTCTGGGAATCCGGCGGCACGGTGGAGCAGGAGACGCGCCTCTTCGACACCGCGCGCGGCACCACGCGCTCCATGCGCAGCAAGGAAGACGCGCATGATTATCGCTACTTCCCCGACCCCGACCTTCCCCCGCTGGTCTTCACGCAGGATTGGGTGGAGAGCCTCAAGGCCTCACTGCCCGAACTGCCTGATGCGCGGCGCGCGCGCTATGTGGCGCTTGGCCTCTCACCCTATGACGCGCATGTGCTGACCATCGAGAAGGAAACGGCCGTTTTCTTCGAAGCGGTGCTGGGGGAAGGGCGCGATGCCAAGACCGTCGCCAACTGGCTGACGGGGGATTTCTTCGGCCATCTCAACAAGCGCGGCCTCGGCATCGAGGAAAGCCCGGTGCCGGCTGCCGCGCTGGCTGAGCTTCTTGACCTGATGGCCAACAAGACCATCAACGGCAAGATCGCCAAGGATGTCCTGGAGATCATGTTCGACGAGGGCAAGGGTGCCGCCGCCATCGTGGATGAACGCGGCCTGCGCCAGGTGGTGGATACCGGCGCCATCGAGGCGGCGGTGGATGCGGTGCTGGCGAACAGCCCGGGCCAGGTCGCGCAGTATCGCGGCGGCAAGGCGGGCCTGTTCGGCTTCTTCGTCGGCCAGACCATGAAGGCCATGGGCGGCAAGGGAAATCCCGCCCTGGTGAATGAGGTGCTGAAGGCGAAGCTGGGCGAACCCTCGGGCTGAACTTCGCCCGAGGCCGCCGCTCAGCCGACGATCTCGTCCTCGTCCTCGTCGTCTTCCTCGTCGAGGTCCATCACCTCGGCGTCGCGCACCACGGCGAGGCAGGCCGCGTAGGTTTCGAGGAACCAGGCGCGGTCGCCATCCTCGTCCTTGCCCTCGACATTGGCGATCATGCGCAGCAGGGCCAGCGCCACGGCGGCATCGCTGTCGCCCTCGATCTCGATCTTCACATCCGACATGGTCTGGCTCTCCGGGTGATTGCAGCCCGGGGATAACGCCCTTGTCTCGGCGGCGTTACCGCCGCCCTGTGACAATTTCAGCCGGCCAGGCGGTCGATCAGGCGGTTGTTCGCGCGCTGTGCCATCCGGGGAATCAGCAGCGCATCCAGCACCCACCACAGGATGATGATGCCCAGTCCCAGATAGCCGATGAAGATCAGCGTCAGCAGCAGCGAGAGGCCGAAGATGCCCAGCATGATCATCCCGCTGATCCAGCGCCCGAGATACATCCGGTGCACGCCGCCATAGCCCAGGAAGAACCAGATCAGATAGGCCAGCGGCAGCGATTTGGCGGCGGCCTCGTAGCGCAGCCGGGCCACGACATCGGGGGAGGGGCGGGGTGTCATCGGAACCTTGTGAATGGGGGGAACCTTCTGAATGGGGGCTGCCTTGGCCCGGGTGAAGTGGCATTCTGCCTGTATCCCCTGTCGGAAAAAAGGCACGCCCATGACGATCGAACTGCACACATGGAACACCCCCAATGGCCGCAAGATCAGCGTGGCGCTGGAGGAGATGGGGCTGCCCTATACGGTGGTGCCGGTGGATATCAGCAACAAGAAGCAGTTCGAGCCGAGCTTCCTGGAATTCTCGCCGAACAACCGGATCCCTGCGATCAAGGACCCGGACGGCCCGGGCGGTGGGCCCATCACGGTCTTCGAGAGCGGGGCGATTCTCATCTACCTCGCCGAGAAGACCGGCCGCTTCATGCCGCAGGACCTGCGCGCCCGCGTGCCGGTGATGGAGTGGCTGATGTGGCAGATGGGCGGCTTCGGCCCCATGCCAGGCCAGGTGCACCATTTCCTGATGCAGCCCGAGGGCCCGGCCCGGGACTACGGCTTCAACCGCTACCATGCCGAGACCAAGCGCCTCTACGGCGTGCTGGACCGCCGCCTGGCGGGCCGCGACTTCGTGGCGACGGCGGGTGAACCCAGCATTGCCGACTTCGCCATCCTGGGCTGGGCGTGGCGGCATGAGCGGCACCAGGTGCCCTTCGACGACCTGCCGAATGTCGCCGCCTGGTATGAGCGGATGATGGCCCGCCCGGCGACGGCGAAGGGCTTTGAAGTGGCGCTGAGCTGAGAGCGTTTGACGGCGCGGGGCTTGGCCTGTATCACCCGACTTGCATACGTCGTGTGAACTTCAAGCTCCTGCGGAGGGGTGGCCGAGTGGCCGAAGGCGGCGGTTTGCTAAACCGTTATAGGATGTCAAGTCCTATCGTGGGTTCGAATCCCATCCCCT
>LNFM01008262.1_pt1 | contig 15797 bp, 13 predicted proteins | sample 596031 | NCBI WGS metagenome assembly LNFM01 (sample SAMN04254537, study PRJNA301005) | activated carbon metagenome | isolation source: dual media filters at the Ann Arbor, Michigan drinking water treatment plant | place: USA: Ann Arbor | reverse complement strand
AACAGCGGACTATGTAATTCAGCGCATGGATACGAGCGGTGGTACCGGGGCGAGCTTTTTGGTGGAGTGGTCCGGCCCGGCGGAAGGGGAAGCGCCGATGGTGGAGGCCGTGATGATGGGGCAGCACGGGAACCTGGGCATTTCGTTTTCGAGTGTGGGGCGGGCGTTGGGGAATCGGTAGATGGGCTGACGTGGTTCCGGATGGGAAATCGCAATAGGGGGGCATGAAGCTCCTCTGCTCATTTCTCTTGCTTTCCTGGGTGGTGTTTGGACAGACGACGCCCTATACGAAGTTCGCGGGTGGTAACCCAGGCCCCTACTCTGGCGACGGCGGACCGGCGGTGAACGCCGTCCTCTGGACGGTCGAGGGAATGGCGGCTGACCGGTTCGGCAACGTATACATCACGCAGCCCGTGGTTGGGGCCGGAGGCGGACTGGTGCGCCGGGTGGACTCGACGGGCCGTATTACCGTGTTCGCCAGCGGCTCGGAATTCTTTTACGTGAACGGACTGGCTTTCGATACGGCGGGCAACCTGATCGTAGGCGACGCCAACGCCCGGCGGATCATCCGGGTCAATCCCAACGGGACCATAACCGTTCTGGTGGGCGGCGGAGGCGGTACCGGCGATGGCCTGGGAACCACGCTTTCTTCTGGACGTATCGGCCGGGTGGCGGTGGACCGGAACGATAACATTTACTTCACCGACACCGAGCGCTGGCTGGTCCGGCGTTTGAGTCCGAACGGGATGGTGACCACCATCGCCGGCGGAGGTACCTCGTTCCCGGCCGGCCCGAACGCCCATTCGCCGGACGGAACGCCGGCGCTTCAGGCCCGGATCATCAATCCGAATGGGATTGTGGTCACGCCGGGAGGAAAGATTTACTTCACCGAAGGGCTGCAGGGGCGTGCCATCCGGACGATCGCTGACGACGGTACGCTGAGGACCGTGGCGGGCGTCCTGGACTCGAATTCGAATTGCACTGGCAACCCCACGTCCGGAGCGGCGATCGGCGCGTTTTTTTGTGAGGTGAACGACATTGCCATGGAGCCATCCGGGAAGCTGTACCTGACGGGACGCCATTTCGTAGGATTCGCGACCCACACCTTCGTCACCCGCGTGGACCCCAACCTGAATCAGACACAGGGCTTGGTGTCGATAGCTGGCGAACGGGGCCGTGGCGTCACCGTTGACCCCGCGGGCAACGTCTACTTCAGTACTTGGATCAACAACAATACGGTCTACCGGATCGCCGGTCCGCCGACGCCGGTGTTGGGAACCCAGGAAACGATCCCGGTGCGCTACTCGGGCACGAATCCGACACTTGCCTTCACCTTCACCCATCCGAACGGGACCAATCAACTCGGCGTGCTCAACGCCCTCATCAACACGGCACTGGACGCCAACCGCGCCTGCTACATTGCCTATTCGCGGCCGATCAACGTCTTTTATCTGGTGAACGATGATGGCCCGGTGGCCGGCCTGAGCGCGCCGCTCACCCCGGGCGGCCCCGGCAGCGTCAGCAACAGCCAGTGCACGATCAACGCCGCCGACATCGCCGTGCTTGAGCAAGGCAACTCCCTGACGCTCACCTTTCGGCCCACCTTTACCGGCACCTTCCGCGGCGCCCGGAACATCTACCTCGCCGCCCGCTCGGTTACCGAGGCAAACTCCGGCTGGTCGCTCAGCAGCACGCTCGAGGCCGGTCCAGAGCCGGTGCTGACCTACCCGCGCGCGGAATCGGTGACGCCAAATGCAACCGGCGCGGTCGCCGAGACCATTGTCACGACCTTTGACCATAGCGCCGACGCCACTGGCATCCAAACGGCATGGCTGCTGATCAACTCGGCGTTGGACGCCCGGCAGGCTTGCTATGTCGCCTACTTCCGTCCGGGGAACTTACTGTTACTGATTCCGGACAACGGCGATGCCGGGGCGGCCACCGCGATGCCCCTGAGCGGCGGGGGCACGCTCGAGAATAGCCAATGCCGGATCGAGTCCACCGGCTCCCAAGCCACGGTCAGCGGCAACCGGCTGACGTTGCAATTGAACATGACCATGAAAGCGCCATTCGCCGGCCCCCGGGGCATGTGGGGGGCCGCCCAGTCGCTGGCCGGCGTCACGGCGGGCTGGCGGTCGTTGGGGGTCTGGCGGGTACCCTAGCGGGTACGCCGCCGGGCGAGGTCCGCCACGTCAATCGAGTGTCCCGTGAACGCGGAGACTCCGGCATTGCGGACGCGGGACTCCGCCGCCCGGGCCTCGGTTTTGCGGCCGAGCTTGCGAAGCACGGCCGCATGGGCGTTCAGAACGGAGACGGTGCGGGGACTGGCGGGGCCGTAAAGGACCTCGACAATTGCGAGGCAGTGAGCCAAGTGTCTCTCGGCGGCGGCATACCGCTTGGTGCTCTGATACGTGTGACCGAGATTGGCGTGGGTATAGGCGAGAGCGAGCGTGCCGGCGAAGCCACCTTGCTCCCCGATGGCGAGGGCGCGGAGGAGGGTGTCCTCCGCGTCCTGGTAGCGTTTGGCTTCCCGGTAAGCGATGGCTAGATTATTCAGAGCCGCCATGGCGGAGGCGGTTTGCGTTTCGCCCCGCTTTTCAAGGATGGCCCAGGCTTCGTGGTTCCGGGCGATGGACTGGCCGTGCTGGCCGCGGACGAGAGCCAAGGCGGCCACGGTGCCGAGAAGGTCGACGCGGTCCGTAGAGAGGGGCGCTTCCGCGGTGAGACGAGCGAGCCACTTTTCAAGGGGGAGGCGTTCGGCTTGGGCTGGCTGGCGGAGTTCGAGGTAGACCCCGGCGAGGCGATTGACGACGCGATTGAGGCTGAGTTCGTGGGGACCGAGCAAGTCGCCCGAGAGCCGGAGCAGACGACGGAGACAGGGCTCGGCTTGCTGGGCCTGTCCGGTGTCCTGATATTCGGCGCAGGCTAGATCGAGTTGGCGAACGACATCGGCGGGATCGGCTTTGGGAGCCTCGGCCGCCCGGGTGGCGGAGACGCAGAGAACGAACAGGAACGTGCGAAACATGTGGGGATCTCCCTGAGGATGAATCCCAACGACAGTTGACCCGGTCTAGAGACTCCTTACGAGTTAAATGGTGTCTAAGATCCGGAAATTTTTTGCGCGTTTCGATTCCGGCGAAGCAGAGTATGATGTCCGGGACCCCTATTCCATTTCTTGCTGAGACCGTGAGGTGATTTCGATGAACTGCGCCAATTGTGGCTACCCCCTGACGGCTGGCTCGCCCGGTTGCGGGCGATGCGGGCAGGCGGCCGTTGCGGCGGCCAATGCTTGCCGCGGTTGTGGGATGGCGATTCCGCCAGGATACTCACACTGTCACCAATGTGCGAATCCGCAACCGCAGCAGCCGCAGTATCCGCAGCCCGCCCAGTTCCAGCCGCCGGCGGCGGGGACGGTTCCCTGCCCCCGTTGCCGCGGCCAGGTGGTCATCGGATCGACATCCTGCCCAACCTGCGGATATGTGCCTGGCGTGGATCCGGCGCCGCAGGCGCAGTGGCCTCCGCAGCAGCCGGCGGGTCCCAAGGCCAGCGTGGCCGCGAACTTCTGGATGCAGGTGGACAAACATGCCAGCCTGGACAAGCTCGAAGGGTTCAGCCTGAAGGAGATGTTCTCCGAGGTATTCCGCAAGCGGACTCAGGACGAGGTGGACGACTACTTCCAGGTGGGGACGCGGCTCACGACGCCGGAGATTACCGAAGTGCCGACCGGTTGGCCGAAGCCCTGGTTCTTCGGGCGGATGCTGATGTTCGTGGGGCTGCTGTACTTTGTGCAGTATCTGGCGTTTCAGCAGTTTCAGAACTCGCTGATGTTACCCGGCATGATGATCACCGGGGCGCTGGCGATGCCCTTTGCGACAGCGATTCTGTTCTTTGAGTTGAACGCGCCACGGAACGTCTCGTTTCCGCGGGTGCTGACGCTGCTGTGCGCCGGCGGTGTGCTTTCCATCTTTGTTTCGCTCATCGGGTTCGAATTGACGTCGCTGCACCGCTACCTGGGCGCGCCGGCGGCCGGCATTGTCGAGGAGACTGGAAAGCTGATCGCGGTGGTGCTGATGGTGCGGAAGGGCGATAAAAAGTACATCCTGAACGGCTGCTTGTTCGGAGCGGCGGTGGGGGCGGGGTTTGCGGCGTTCGAGAGCGCGGGGTATGCCTTCAATGCGTTCCTGTCCGGGTTGCCGGATAAGTCACAGGCCGGCATTCTGTTTGCGGCCCAGGGGATGGTGAAATCAATTATGCTGCGCGGGATGTTGGCTCCGTTCGGGCATGTGGCGTGGACAGGCATCACGGCGGGAGTGCTGTGGCGGGCCCGGGCGCATAAGAGTTCGCTGGCGGACGCCCTGATGGACGGGAAGTTCCTGCGGGCATTCTTCCTCGTGGTTCTGCTGCACGCGACGTGGAACTTCACGGCCGGATTCGGGCTGCTCATCGCGTTACCGTTTATGGCGTTCGTGGGAGTGGTGAGCTGGTATCTCGTCTTCGGCATTGTGCAGCAAGGCTTGCGGCAGGTGAGCGGGGCGCAGACGATGACGAAGACCGGGGTGCTGCGCGCGTTTGACCTAAGCACTATGAAGCAGGGGTGAGGGGGCGGCCGATGAGATAGGGCACCGTCAGGGGATTCCCGGGAATGGCGAGTTCACCGCTCTCCCAGCGGTAGTCCGCTGGCGGCAGTTGCCGGGTGAAGGCCTCGAGTTCGCTGGCGTGATAAGTCCTAAGGTTCGAGACGAGCCCATCCCAAAAGATGAGCAACGGGAGGATGGGGACGACGTAAGTGAAAATCAGTTGGAAACCCGTGAGCGGCCGGACCTTGGGGGTGAGGACAAGCACGAGCACGGGAATCAGAAGCGTGAGCAAGATAGCCAGCGGCCTGCGAGCGGTCGCTTCGAAAATGCAGATGGGCTGCCGTTGCTCGGCGGCGTGGCGAAGAATCTGCAGGACGGCGGCGGGCCGGCAATGGTGGAGGGAGGCGAACATCGTGCGGACGCCGCATAGAGTTGCGGGCACTTGGGTGGCCTCGACCGACTCCGGCCAGTAGCGGATGTCCGTCCCGCCGCCGTGGGGAAAGTCGCGCTCGCGACCGTTGGGGTAGAGATCCGTGAGGGTGATGCTGACGGGGTAGCCGAGGGCGGTGAGCTCGCTGGCGACGGCGCGGATGGGTCCGCCGGAGCCGGAGCCGAGATCGACGATTGCATTGGGCTGGCCCGGGATCAGCACGGTGCTCAGCCGTTCGGCCCAGAGCTTGGGGAACGGGGTGATGCTGTAGGCCGCGACGAGATAGGCTGTCATCGCGACCCGGAGAGGAGCGGGAAACCAGGATTGATCTTCAAATTCAAACCAGTGCACGCGCATCTGCTTGATTCTATCCGCGGACTTCAGGGCAGAGCGAGGGGGTGGAACTGGGTTCCCGTCTTCAGGTCGACGGGGAAGACACGGCCGGCCTGTTTATCGGCAATCCAGAGGCGTTGCTGGTGGATGGCGAGAGCGACCGGGTCCCCGAAATTGTAGTCGCGCAGGAAGGAGTGGTTGCGTCCGACGAATTGGGTCCAGCGAGTGGTGAGCGGCTTCTTTGGCGAGGCAGGGGCCTTCACGGTGAAGACACTGTCGCGGTGTTCGTCAGCCAGGAAGAGCCGGCCGGAGGGGGCGTCGTAGACAAGGGACCAGGGGTCGGCAAGAGGGGCGTCGTCGGCGAAGGCGACCAGGCCATTGGCAGTGGCGTTGAGATCGAGGAGGAAGACGCGGCCGCGGCGGGTGTCGGTGGCGAAGAGGCGGCGGCCGGATTCGTCCAGAGCGAACGAGGAGATACGGGCGGGACTGGTGGTGAGGCGCTGGGGGGCGCCGGTGCGGGAGAAGGCCCAGATGCTGCCGCCGGGGCTGGCGACGTAGAGGCGCTGTGTCGAAGCGTCCCAAGCCATGGCGGTGGGAGCGCCGGTAAAGTCGAGGCCCGGTTGGCGAAGGTCAAAGGTACGGTTTTCCTGCTGGGTGCCGTCCGGGCGGTATTCATCAATCACAAGGGCTCCGCCGCGAAGAAGGAACGAGAGGAACAGAACGTCGCGGGAGCCGCCGGGGAAATGGACCCTGCCCGCGGCTGCTGCGCCGCCAATGGAGCCCTTGGCGAAGGTGATCACCGGCTCCAGTACGGACTGGCGCTGCCGCACGGCCTCGAGGACGGACTGGGAAGGATCAAGGCGGTGGACGCCCTGCTCGGTAAGCAGAAAGATCTGGTTCGAGGCGACCAGCAACTGGCGGGGGGCGGCGGAGAGAGATCCGGTGACCAGGAGTAGCGCCCCGGCAATTTTGGAGGCGTTCGGGGTGAGGAGCTTTTCCACCCAGTCGATGATGAAGGCGAGGCCGCGAAAGCCGATCAGGAGGCCGAAGAGCAGCACAGGAACGGCTTGATTCAGACGGAGTTCGGTCTGCAGGAAGCCGACGCGGCTCTGCGTGAGGTAGAGCAGCAGCCAGGCGGCGATCCCGTAAACGGCCACCGCGATGGTAGTGCGCTTCCAGGCGGAAAGCTTAACGGGTTGCTTGCGGGCGTACACGGCAGCCAGCGGCAAGGCGGAGCCCAGAAGGGTGCCGCACAGCAGGCAACCGAGTAAGAGGTACCACGGCAGCGCGATCTGGTAGGGGACGGCGAATTCCTGCGAGGATACGGGGCCGCCTTCGAGAAGGCGGAAGAAGATTTTGAGGCGCACGGATTGGGGCTGTTCCGACAGAGGAACGGCGAAGGCCTGGGTCCATTGGGACCAGGGGATGTGAGCAGCCAGGGTGAGTTCGGCGCTTTTCGACTTCGAGAGGTTAGTCCACGAGTCGGCCGTTGCAGCAACCGCGGCGCAACCCTCGACGTGGGACAGGGTGTGCGATTCGTCGGACCACGCGCAGCCCACAATGCTACCGCCGTGAGCCGGGTGCTTCCAGTTCAGGGTGAGATTGCAGGCACGGGAAGCGCCAAGGCCGATCGGCCAGGCGGAGCAGAACTGGGCGAGCGCCAGGACCGGGGCGGAGCCCGGAACGTAAACGGGCAGGTCGCCCGATTCCTTGGCGGCGCCCCGCTTGATGACATAGGAGGCGGACCCGACCGAGGAGTAGTCGTTGGTTTCAATCGTCGTGAGGTCGGCGCCCCAGCATTGCATCGCGCCGGGCTGTCCCAAGGGAAGAACGTAGAAGCGGCGTAGATCGTTCCCCGTGGGGCCGTGGCTGGGCGTGGCGATGCGGAAGGTGGCCGTTTGCCGGCAATCGAAGTCGCGAGGACAGCTAGTGGCAAATCGTTCCGGCGCTTCGACGCAGGAAGCCGGGCCGAAGTTTGTGAACGGATGGCGATTCAGACCGAAGCGAGCGTCTTTTAGCTCGAGTTCAATGGGGGGCTGGGCCATGAGGGCGCAGGTGAGCCCGAGGAGGAGAGAGACCTTCCGCATTGCGGTATGTTGACGCGGAGTGAGGCCGGGGTCAATCGCCTGTTTGGGGCGGGGTCGATTTGAGCTTTCGGCAGGAGCCAGTGGCCACCGCGTTCCGTGACCGAGACGACTTGCAGGTGCTACTGGAACAGGTGCATCAGTGCATCGGCGAACAGACGCATTCCGCGGGAGTCAGGGTGATTGATGGCATTCAACAGGAGCGTGTTGTACGGGATCCCTTGCCGCCATAGCCGGCCATAACGAAGCGAGGCGTCGGCCAGCGGAACATTATGCCGGGCGGTGAATTGACGGAGTGCCTCGACGTACGGCCGGGGGTCCTGGTCGATCTCGCGTTCGCGTGTGAAAGCCATCCGTTCGGGCTGAACGTAGTGGGGCGTCAGGATGATCCACTCCGCACCGATGGATTGAAAGTCGGCAAGCAGCTTGGCGTACCGCTCCTCCACCCGCTGCGGGGTCAAGCCGGAGTCATTGACGAACTCAGAGATCACGAGATCCGGCTTGACGTCCAGCACGGTCTCCTTGTAGTTGTGGGGACTCCCCGGTGGCTCCGCCAAGTAGCTGCCGGTGTTGCGGCCTCCCCAGGCTTGAGTGAGCATTTCGATGCGGGCTTTAGGGAACTGCTGCCGGAGGCGGGCGACGAACTGCTCCTGCCAGCGTTGTGTTTCTCTTTCGGGGAGATAGGAGGCGTCGGTGACGCTATCGCCCCAGGCGAGAATCCGGAGCGGCTGACCGGATTCGAGGCGCCGAACCAATTTTTGAATAACGGGGTGGCGCTGCCCGCGGGGCGGTTCCGGGTAAGTGGACTCGAGGATTGGGAACAGATGATCGGGCGTAAGCTTCGGGATGCCGCGGGGGATGTAGATATTCCCAAGGTGCCGGTCGCCGGGCGCCAACGCGGGGAGCGGCGGGGCCGCGGCGCGCGGCTCTCCGGGCCGGAGGGCAATCTGGCCGGCAGCGGTGAGGACAACCGAATCAAGTCGCATTTGGGCATGCCGGTAGCTGGCGTACACCGGTTGATCGGCGGCGATGCGGCTGCCGGGGAGGCGGCCGAAGGTGCCCCAAACCGGATCGAGCTCGTAGTCGGTACCGGGGCTGAAAGCGAGAGACTCGGGACCAGGCCCGGCGCGGAGGACGAAGCTAGCCGGTTCGAGGAGGTAGGGGCTGGTGGTCTCCTGCGCGCGCAGCCCTTCGGGACGGGCGCCTCGGGCCCAGCCACCGGCTTGCGGATTGAACAGCGGCAGTGAGGCGTGCTTTTCCGCGGTTACGCTTCGGATGATGGGGGTACCGACGTCAAGAACTCGGGGTTCGGCGCCCGCGACGGAAACTCGCACGGCCCAATCGCCGGTCACAGTGAAGGACGCGGGTGGCTGCGCGCAGGCGGCAATCGTAAGGAGGAGGCAGGCGGAATAGCGCAGCATACCCGCAGTGTAAACCTTGAGCGCGGATCAGGATTGATGAATCGCACGGCCAAGTGCCCACGTCTTATCGGAAAATGAAAATCACGATCGCTCTGTTGCTTTTCACCGCGAGCCTCCGCGGCGAGCAGTCCGGACGCTGGCACAACTACAGCCGCGACGCATTCCTGTCTCCTGGCGCATTCTTTGCCAGCGTGCTTCCCGCCGCCAATGAACAATGGACGAATCGACCGCCCGAGTACGGTCAGGGTTGGGACGCATTCGGCGAACGGGTGGGGCGCCGGGCCGCCCAATATCAGTTACAGATGGCTCTGTTCCATGGGTCGGCGGCGGCGCTGCGGACGGAGACAAAGTACCGGGAATGTGGCTGCGCTGGTGCATGGCGGCGCTTGGGCTACGCCCTTTCGAGAACGGCGCTAACCCGGACGGATGCCGGGCAAACGGTCCTGAACACGCCCTTGCTGGGCGGATACCTGGGCGGCGGCATGATCGCCACCAGCTGGTACCCCGATCGGTATAGCCCTTGGCGGGAAGGACTGCGGACCGGTGGGACGCAGCTGGGCGGACGGGCCGCTCTTAATCTGGTCCGGGAGTTTGCACCTGAGCTGAAGCGAATGCTGCGGATCAGGCGCTAGGGTTGAACCTCGGCGAGCGTGTCCGCCAGGATGAAATTATCGAAGTAAATGGTATCGACCGAAGGCCGGTGGGGGCTGCGATGGATGCCCGGCTGACAGAAGTACACCGCCTCCGGCCCCTTGGTCTTCACCTGCTTATCAAGCACCAACTGACCATCGAACCAAAGTCGCGCCTTGCCCTTGGCTTCGTCCTCGGACCAGTGGATATGCATGGTGAGGCGGTGCCATTTGCCGGGTACAAACTCCGCTTCCCAATGGGTGCCATTGCGGCCCAGGTTGCCGGTGCCGTACTTGATCAGCGCGCCGCCCCCGACTTTCGGCTCCACCCACCAAGTCATCACGTTGTTGTACCGGGGCGGCGGGTTGCCCTCCCAATAGAAGAAGTTGTCCCGGTCCTTCGGAGCCTCGGGCATGTAGAGCGAGAAGGCCATATAGGTGTCCGACCCTTCTTCGACGGTGACGCGGGGGCCGCCAAGCTGCACCCGCAGCTGGCGGTCGTTGAAGACATCGTCCTCATGAATTGTCATCTTCACGGCATGCTTGCCTTCGTGGACGACATCGGACACCACCTGAACATTCCGCGGCGTCGCGTTTTGGCTCCGGGTACCGGTCCCAGCCCACTGGCTAAGGTCGCCGGTTTCAAAGTCGGCCCGGAAAAGAATTTTGGCCGGCGCGGTGCTGGCGGCACAAAGCAGGAGGAAAAGCAAAACGGGAAGCGGCATGGGAGTGAAAGGGATCAGCAACAGTCTGTCACGAATTGGGCGTGGCGTCCGAGTGCGGCCGCATCAGGGCCACGAGTTGATCGAGAGCGGCGCCCCAGCCATGATAGAAGCCCATGTCCTCATGCATCTTGGCCCCCGCGGCGTCGCTGTGCAAGACGAGAGCCGTGTACCGCGTACCCGTGCCGAACGGTTCCAGCGTGATGACTCCCGTGAAGGCAAAGCCACCCGCTTCGACAGGCGGGGCCGGCCGGAAGCCGGGCAACAGAGCGTTGGTCCAGACCAGTTTCCGCTGCGGAACCACCTCCAGATAGCACCCCACCCCAGGCATGGGCGGCCCGTCCGGACCCTGCATGACGGTGCGGAAGATCCCGCCCGGCCGCAGATCGATCTCGCATTCGATGGTTCTCCAGGGTGCCGGGGTGAACCATTTCTTGAGATGTTCGGGATCTGTCCAGGCAAGCCAGACAAGGTCCGGGGAGACATCAACGATGCGCTCAAACGACAAATCGAGAGCAGGATCGGGTTGATAGCGATGGGGAATGGAACTCATGAGTTTTGATCCTTCAGGGTAAGTAGGTAATGGTCGAGCTGGTCCAGCCGGTTTTCCCAGGTGGCTCGCTGCGCGCCCAGCCACCGCTCCAGAAAGATGGAGTCGAGCACACTCGCTTGGCACTTCCCTGAATATAGGGACGCGGAATGAGGAGTCAAGTACCTAAGTGATTTCCGCCCCCCGTGCCTCCTCCGCGCGAAAGCGGGCGAGACGTTCGATGAGATCCTCCGGCACCGGTTCGGCGAGGGGAAAGCGAATGGTTCCTTTGCTAGTCCCGTAGCGGGAGAGTTCGGGAAACGCCCCGAGGAGTGCCTCACTAGCGGGGTACAGGGAGAAATGCTTCTTCCAGCCGGCGAAATATAGAACGGCTCGGCCGTTCAGCTTGTAGGTTGGGATCTGATAGGAGATCGACTCCTGCGCGTCGGGCAGCGCCCGGCGAACCGCTTGCCGAACGAGCCCGAGAGCGGCTCCGGCGGAGTCGGGCTGGGCGGCGATGTAGGCATCAACAGAAGAGAACGCTGTGGTGGCCATGAGACTTCTTCGAGGGTACTCAGTTTTGATAGCCTGCGGACAGACTGGCTATGAATCGAAGGCAGCTCCTGCTGGGCGCGGGTCCTCTGGCGCTCTGCGCCGAGAGCGGAGACTCGCCCGTAGAGGTGCCAGTGGTCTGCCTGACCAATGCCTTTGCCGCCACCAAGCCAGAAGCGGTGCGCGCCTTCCAAGCCGGGGTGTGGCGCGAGGCCGTGCGAACGTTTGCCGACTGCGGGGTGCACCTGCGCGTAACGGAGCGGGCCGGAGAGATCTTGAAATACCCGAGTTGGCGGCCGCGCTTCGTGGGACTGGAGCGGGGCCAAGTGAACGTCGTGCTCACGGACACCATTCCGATGGACTGGGACCATGGCCGCCAGTTGGCGGGAGGGTCAACCGTCTACGAGGGCTACGTGGTCTGCGTGATTTCGATGAAGCTAGCCCGCGGGTTCGGCCTTCCGCTGCTGGCGATGAACACGGTCGTCCACGAACTGCTGCATGTTTTTCTGGGCGACGTCTTCGAACCGCGGGGCGGCAGGGTGCGACGCTATGGCCGGGAGGCGCGTGTGGACTGGGAGGCAACGCGGATGTGGTTGGGGGCCGATGCGGCGGCCGTGCGGGCGGCGGCCCGAGCGCACCTGCTGCGGATGCAGAAGCTGCGCTGAGCCGCCCCCTCGCCTAAAAGATGTACTTCAGTGCGAACTGCACGCGGCGCGGGTCGGCGGCGCTAGTAATGCGGCCGGCGGCGGGGGTGCCGATGGCTGTCGAGGGGACCCCGAAATTCGCCGTATTCGTCGCGTTGAATGCTTCGGCCCGGAACTGCAGTGAGTGGTTCTCCCAGGGCATGGCGAATGAACGGCTCACCATCAGGTCGAGGTTCTTCGTGCCGGGGCCGTAGATCAGATTACGCCCGGCATTGCCAATGGTGCCAGGGGCGTTGGTGGCGAAGGCGCCCAGGTCAAACCAGCGATCGATGGTCCGTTCGCTCGCCGGCAGATTCGGATTGCGTACCCAGTCGCCCCGCACGGCGCCGCCCAGATTCTGATTATTGACGTTGATCGAATGGGTGATGGGCAAGCCCGAGTAGAGCGAGACAATCGCGCCGATCTGCCAGCCGCCCAGCAGCCAGTTGCCAGGCCCGGACTCAAACCGCCCCTTGCCCTTGCCAAACGGCAGTTCATAGACGGTGGACAGGTTGTAGGCCAGACGCCGGTCGAGCGTAGAGTTGCCACGCTCGCGCCGCATGTCATAGGGAGTCACGACGCCGGTGGAGCCATCGAGCAGGTCTTCGTTCGCGTAGTCGATGTTGTGGCTCCAGGTGAAGGCACTCAGGAACGTAAATCCTTTGGCAAAGCGCTTTTCGAGTTTGACGGCCAGCGAGTTGTAGCTCGAGTTCTGGCCCGTTTGGGCATAGCCCACACCATTGAACTCAGGCCGGATCAGGCGCTGGTTGGCCGCCACGGTCGCCGAAGGCGTCCGGGGCAAGTTGATGTTCTGGTTCCAGGCCAGGAAACTGCCTTTGGTGCCGTTGTACCCCACGGTCAGCAGGATATCGAGCGGCAGGGTGCGTTGAATGTCAAAGAACCATTGGTAGGCCAACAGGTTCTCCCGGAAATCCGGGAAGATGGTGATGCCGGAACCGCGCGGGATCGTGTTACCAAACGTGATCGTCGGAAACCCCTGCTGCACAAAGACGCTCGTAGTTTCAAAGGCGTTCTGAATCGCGATTTCCGTGGCGCGAGGGGCGCCCGGGACAAAATTGGCATTGTCTGTGCCGAGGTTGTTCGGCTCCCCGTAGAAGAACCCGGCGCCGGAGCGGATCACGGTCTTCGGCGTGACGCTCCACGCAAAGCCCAGCCGCGGAGCGTAGTTATTCAAGTCATTCTTGCAGTCGCAAGAGCCGGCAGTGGGGAACGTGATTCTCTCGTCCGCGATGGTGGGGACGTTCACGCCCGCGAACAGATAGCGGGACACGCCTTGCTTATCGGGATCCGGGAAGGTTGCTTTGTAAATGACTTCATAGCGCAGGCCAACGTTGATGGTGAGCGTGCGCGAGACCTTCCAATCGTCCTGCACGTAAATCCCCCAATACTTATTGTTGATATCTTCGCCCTGGTTGGTCCCGTAGTTGCCGCCGGAAACCCAGCCCAGAACCATGTCCGCGAAGCCATTGCCACTGTTGGCGCGGCTGGTGCCGACATTCGGATTCTGCGAGGTGAAACGGCCATCGAAGGCAAACTGGCCGCGGCGGAAACGGGAGGCATTCCGGAACTGATTCGTGTGCCGATACTCTCCGCCGAACTTGATGCTGTGCTTGCCGCGCTGGATCACCGTGCCGTTGTTGAACAGGTAGGTGTTGATATTGTTCACATTGGGCCAGAAGCTGCGCGGCCCCATCTCGGCAAAGCCCGAGGGCGAAAACCGGGTCCAGCCATTGTTCTTGAAACCGTCGTTGAGGTAGTCGGCGGGAGCGTTCTTGATGCCGAGGGTAGGATTATCCCAAGTGTCGTAGGGGATATCGAGGATGGTGTTGAATTGCGTCCAGCCGAAGCGAAGATCGTTGAAGATGCTGGGGCTCAGGGTGGAAGTCAGCGAACTGGCGAGATTGTTGCCGCGGAGGACCACTGACTGCCCCTGGCCGCCGGCGGCCGGATAGGGCAGAACGCCGTTCTCCAGCCGGTCCTGATTCCTCCGGCTGAAGCGGGCAAAAAACCGATGGTTTTCATTGATGTTGTGATCGCCACGGAAGTCATACTGGTCGGCGTCGTCGGAGTCCGAAGGGCTGAAGAAGTAGTTGTTGGGAGCATTGTCCAGTCCCGGAATATTAGAGGCGGGATATTGAGAGAGCACTCGGCCAACCACCGGATCGAGCCGCGAGCGCGGGATCACATTGTTCGGGAACTGCAACCGCGTGGCCGCGGCCCCGGTGCCCGAAAGAGTCAGCGGATCAAAGATATTGCGGCGGACAGCAGGTTGCTGGTTGAAGTCGAAACGTTCCACCAGATCACGGCTGGGCACGGAGGAGATGAACGAGCGTCCGGTGCGGATGCGGGTGCCCTGATAGGAGCCAAAGAAGAAGGTCTTGTTCTTGATGGCGGGTCCACCGAAGGTGGCGCCGAACTGGTTCTGGCGGTAGGTGGGCTTTTTGGCGCCGGAGGCGTTGGCAAAGAAGTTGGCGCCGTCGAGCTTCTCATTGCGAAGGAACTCATACAATGAACCGTGAAAGTTGTTGGTGCCGGACTTCGTCGAAACCAGCACCTTGGCGCCCGCGCGGTAGCCGTACTCCGCGCTCATATTGTTCGTGACGACTTTGAACTCCGTCACCGCATCGACGGGGGGCTTAACGGCCTGTGCTTCGAAACCAAGTTGGCCGCCCGAGGTGCGCGAGGAGTTGTCGTTGCCGTCGAGCAGCACATTGTTCTGCGCGATCTGCATGCCCACGGCGGCAAACGCGCCTTCGGTACGAGCCCGGGACCCCGCCGACAGGTTCCCGCCCGGTAGCACTCCGGTAGTAAACAGCGCCAATTGGAGATAGTTGCGGCCATTCAGCGGCATTTCGAGAATTCGCTTCGAGTCGATCACTTGGCCGACTTCACTGGTCTCGGAGTTGATGAGAACGGCCGAAGCCGAAACGTCAATGGACTCGACCACCGAACCAGGCTTGAGTTCAAAATCGAGACGGGCGGTTTGCCCGGTTTCGAGCCGGAGCTCGTTCAGCTTCTGCGGCGCAAATCCGGCGCTCGAAGCTTCCACGCGATAAGCACCAGGCGGCAGTAACGGGACGGTATAGAAGCCCTCAGCGTTCGAGGTGGCAGTACGAGCAGTCAGCGTGGCGGTGTTGGTTATGGTGACCGTTGCACCAGATATCGAGGCCTTTGATGCGTCGGTAACGACGCCCTGAATGGCTGCGTTCTGCCCGTGAGCCAACGAGGCGAGCAGAAACAAAAAGGGAACTCTGAAGCGAGACATACTCATGATGCTAACACCTGTAGCCAATTAAGTCGATCGACTATTGGAGATTTCACGCGATCGATCTCGAAGCGAAGGAAGCATATCACGGCATCGTGAAGGGAAACACGTTGGCAGCCTTTTGACTTTGCGGCGCTCCGGGCATAGCATACGCCCTGCAGTAACTTCCCTCTCGAGGTCCGGACCATGTTTCGTATCGTCCTTGTCTGCCTGCTCTTTGCTGTAGAACTCACCGCCCTATCCACCGGCGCGGCCACCGTCGTCGGCACGGTCACCGATTCCACCGGCGCCGTCGTGCCCGGCGTCAAAGTCACCGTTCGCAACCTGGGAACTCAGTTTGTCTCCGCCGGACAAACGAACTCCGCCGGCGCGTACTACATCCCCAACCTGGCATCGGGATCCTAGGAGATCATCATCGAAGCCGCCGGTTTTAAGAGATTCGTCCAGACGGGACTCATCCTGCGCATCAACGAATCCCCCCGCATCGACGTGCAACTGGAGATCGGCAACGTCACCGAGTCCGTGAAGGTCGACGGCACCCCGCCCTTGCT
>LNFM01008261.1_pt1 | contig 15797 bp, 13 predicted proteins | sample 596031 | NCBI WGS metagenome assembly LNFM01 (sample SAMN04254537, study PRJNA301005) | activated carbon metagenome | isolation source: dual media filters at the Ann Arbor, Michigan drinking water treatment plant | place: USA: Ann Arbor | reverse complement strand
CACGCCCACGCCGCGGGTGCGGCGTCGTGGGACGTCGAGCGCCGCCGCGACTTCGCCAACGACCTCGGCGATCCGGATCACCTCGTCGCGGTGGTCGCCGCCGCGAACCGGTCGAAGGGCGCCCGCAGCGTCGAGACCTGGTTGCCCGAAGAGCCGGGCTTCCGCTGCGAGTACGTCGCCGCGTGGCACCGGATCATGCAGCGCTGGGGCCTCGCGGAGGGCGACGCCGAGCGAGCCGCCGTCGAGGATGCGCGCCGCCGCTGCGCCGCGAACGACGTCCCCGAGCGCCCGAGCAAGGCGAAGCCCACCCTGCGCCCGAGCGTCGACGCGCCGGACGACGCGGACCCCGGCGCGTGCTGCCGCGTGTGCAAGGCGGGCAAGGCCTGCGGCGACGGCTGCATCGCGGCCGACCGGACCTGTCACAAACCGGCGGGCTGCGCGTGCCCGAGGCCATGAGCCCGCCGCGACCGCGGCTCGCGTCGCTCGACGCCCTGCGCGGGCTCGCGGTGCTGGCGATGATCCACCAGCACGTCAGCATCTGGCTGTGGCGCGGCCCCGATCCGGGGATGACGCGCTTCGACTACCCCGGCCTCGTCGCGCTCAACGTCGTCGTGGTGATCGGCGCGCCGCTGTTCTTCGCGCTGTCGGGGGTCGGCACCGCGATGCTCGTACGCAACCCCGACCGACCGGGCCTCGATGGGAAGCTCGTGCGGCGCGGCGCGGTGCTCCTCGGCTTCGGCCTGCTCGTGAACCTCGCGACGCCGAGCTGGTTCTCGTGGGGGTCGTTCTTCGCGCTGCACCTCATGGGGCTGTCGATCGCGCTCGCGCCGATCTGGCGGCGCCTCGGCGACCGCCAGCTGCTCCTCGCGGTCGCGGCGATCCTCGTCGCGACCCCCTTCGCGCAGGCGTGGCTCGAGCTCCCCGACGAGCTCACCAACCCCGAGATGCGCGACGTCGATCAGCCCGGCGGCGTCCTGCGGCTGGTGCTCGCGGGCAGCCAGTACTCGATGCTCCCGTGGTCGGCGACGTTCCTCGCGGGCCTCTGGGCCGGGCGCCGGATCGACCGCGGCGACGCGCGCTCGCTCTTCTGGGCCGGCGCCGCGCTCGTGGCCTTCGGCGCCCTCGGGCACCTCGCCGTCGTGCTCACCGGCGCCGCTGAGCCCGACGTGCTGTGGCGCGCCTTCCGGCTCAAGGTCGGGTGGTTCCCCGCGCCGCTGTCGATCGTCGCGCCGCTGCTCGGCGGAGTGATGTGGATCCTCGCCGCCGCGACCGTCCGCGAGCGACGGCGCCCCCTTCGCGCCGATCACATGCTCGTGACGATCGGCCGCATGTCGCTGTCGGTGTTCATGATCCACGCCCCGCTGTTCCGCGAGCTGTCGCGACCGCTCGGCATCTGGAGCGCCCTCGATCCGCTGGCGACCTTCGCCGTCGTCGTCGGGTTCACCGCGGCGTGCCTGTGGCTGTCACGGCGCTGGGCCGCGGTCGACTACCGCTTCGGCGCCGAGTGGTGGCTGCGCCGGCTCGCGGACGGTCCGCGCCGGGCGTAGGCCGGCGACGCGCGACTCACAGCTTCTCGAGCATCGGCGCCGTCACCAGCGTGACGCCGGCGGGCGTGCGTTCGAACCGGCGCTGGGCGTCGAGCTCTGGGTCGATGCCGATCTGCATGCCCTCGGGGATGATGCAGCCGGGCCCGACGATGACCTTGCGCAGCCGGGCGTGCCGTCCGATCTGCGAGCCGGTCAGGATGATCGAGTCGCTGATGTCGCAGTACGAATTGATGCGCGTGTCGGTGAACAGCAGCGAGCGCCGGACCTGGCCGCCCGAGACGATGCACCCCGCCGAGACCAGCGAGTCGACCGCGAAGCCGCGGCGGTCGGCGTCGTCGAAGATGAACTTCGCCGCCGGACGCTGCTGCTGGTAGGTCCAGATCGGCCACTGCCCGTCGTAGAGGTCCAGCGACGGCGTGACCCGCAGCAGGTCCATGTTCGCCTCCCAGTACGCGTCGAGCGTGCCGACGTCGCGCCAGTAGGGCTCGGTGGCGCCCTCGGACATCACGCAGCTGCCGCCGAACGCGTGGGCGAACACCGGCCGCTCGCCGACCATGCGCGGCAGGATGTCCTTGCCGAAGTCGTGGGTCGAGTTGGCGTCCTTGGCGTCGCGGACCAGCTCGTCGATCAGCACCTCGGCGTCGAACACGTAGATGCCCATGCTCGCGTAGCACCAGCCCGGGCGGCCGGGGATCTCGGGCGGATCGCTGGGCTTCTCGCGGAACTGCACGATGCGGCCCGCGGCGTCGGCCTCGACGATGCCGAACTCGTGGCCCTGGGCGCGCGGCACCTCGACGCACGACACCGTGATGCCGCAGCCGGCGTCGATGTGGCTGGCCAGCAGCCGCGAGTAGTCCTGGCGATACACGTGATCGCCGGCGAGGATCAGCACGTAGCGGGGGTCGTGCTCGCGGATGACGTCGAGGTTCTGGTAGACCGCGTCGGCGGTGCCGAGGTACCAGGTCGCGCTCTCGGTCTGCTGCGCCGCGGGCCACAGCTCGACGAACTCGCCGAGCTCGCCGCGCAGGAAATTCCACGCGCGCTGGATGTGGCGGATGAGCGTGTGCGCGCGGTACTGCGTGACCACGCCGATGCGCCGGATGCCCGAGTTGATGCAGTTCGACATCGGGAAGTCGACGACGCGGAACTTGCCGCCGAACGGGATCGACGGCTTCGCTTGGCTGTCGGTCAGCGAACCCAGTCGCGTGCCACGGCCCCCGGCGAGGACCAGCGCGAGGGAGCTGCGCATCACCTGATTGAGATCATTGCGGGCCTGGACCACAGGTCGCGACCTTGCCACGAACTCGGACGGGCGCGGCAGCGCACGGTTGGCGCGCCCGAGGAACGCGATTCTGCGGGGCAACGCGGCCGCCCGACCGTTGGGCCGCCGGGAATCAGCCCGGGCCGACGCCGCTGCCGCCCGCGCGCACGCGGACCAGCCGCCGCCACAGCGCCTCGAGCACCGCCGGCAGGCCCTCGCCGGTGTGGGCCGAGATCGCGAACAGCGGGATGCCGCGCTCGCGCAGCGCGTCGCGCAGCGCCGTGACGCGCTCGTTCCCCTCGTCGTCCTGCAGGATGTCGAGCTTGTTGAGCGCGACGACCCGCGGGCGGCCCTCGAACACCGGCCCGTAGTGCGCGAGCTCGTCCTCGAGCGCGTCGAGGTCCTCGAGCGGATCGCGATCGGGATCGAGATCCGGGGCGAGGATGTGCAGCAACACCTGCGTGCGCTCGAGGTGGCGGAGGAACTGCAGCCCCAGGCCCTTGCCCTCGCTCGCGCCGCGGATGAGGCCGGGCACGTCGGCGATCACCATCGAGCGGTTCTCGCCGAGCGAGACGACGCCGAGCTGCGGCACCAGCGTGGTGAACGGGTAGTCCGCGATCTTCGGCCGCGCCCGCGACACCTTCGCGATGAACGTCGACTTGCCGACGTTGGGGAAGCCGACGATGCCGACATCGGCGAGCAGCTTGAGCTCGAGCCGGATCGCCCGCGCCTCGCCGGGGGTACCGGGCTCCGCGTACTCGGGCGCCTGGTTCGTCGAGGTGCGAAAGTGGATGTTGCCGCGGCCGCCCTTGCCGCCCTGCGCGACCACGAGCCGCTGCCCGGCCGTGGAGAGATCGCCGAGGACGACCTCCTCGGCGGGGACCTCCGGTTCGTCCGCATCCTCCGGGGCATCGTCCTCGTCGGGGACGACGAGCGGGCCCTCCTCGTCCTCGCCGCGGAGGCGGTCGGGATCGTAGTCGCCGTCGGACTCGAGGTAGACGACCGTGCCCACCGGGACCTCGAGCACGAGGTCCTCGCCGCCGCGGCCGTTCTTGTCGCGGGTCCCGCCCGCGCGCCCGCTCTCGGCCGCGATCTTCCGGCGGTAGCGGAAGTCGAGCAGCGTCGTCAGGTGCGGGTTGGCGACCAGGATGACGTCACCGCCATCGCCACCGTCGCCGCCGGCCGGTCCGCCGGTCGGGACATATTTTTCACGGCGCCAAGCGACCGCACCGTCGCCTCCGCGCCCGGCACTGACGTGCACGCGAACGAGATCGACGAACTTCACGGGTGGCTCCTGCCCGCGGCACCCGAGGGGCGCCGCGAGGATTCGATCAACTCACTCAGCGGCAACCGCGACCGGTGCGACCGCATCGACCGCGACGAACGCCTGGCGCTCGCGGCCACGCTTGTAGAAGCGAACGGTGCCGTCGACCAGGGCGAACAGCGTGTAGTCCTTGCCCAGACCGACGCCGGGGCCGGCGTGGACGGTGCTGCCGACCTGGCGGACCAGGATGTTGCCCGCGCGGACGACCTGCCCGCCGAACTTCTTCACGCCACGGAACTGCGCCTTGCTGTCGCGTCCGTTCTTGATCGAGCCTTGACCCTTTTTGTGTGCCATTTCGAAGTCTCCTGCCGGGGTGCGCAGCGTCGGGCGACGAACGCCCGCGCGCGCGCCCGCAGCGTCATCAAGCCTGGATGTTCTCGATCTTGATCTCGGTGAAGAACTGACGGTGACCGCGCTTGCGGCGGTAGTTCTTCCGGCGGCGGAACTTGTAGACGATGACCTTGGGGTGCTTGCCCTGCGCGGTGATCGTGCCGGTGACCTTGGCGCCCGCGACCGTCGGCATGCCGATGACGGCGTCCGCACCACGACCGACGAGGAGCACGTCGCCGAGTTCGATCTTGCTGCCGACCTCACCCTCGAGCTTCTCGACGCGGAGCACGACTCCGGTCTCGATGCGGTACTGCTTGCCGCCTGTGCGGACGATGGCTTGATCGAAGCTCGACATGGTGTCCTCGGTAGTGCGTCTCGAACGGACGGGGCCCGATGCCGGCCCCGTCGGGGAGTGCGAAGATTATGGATCCGGGGCCCGCGGTCAAGCGCGGACGATGGGGGATGACGCGGTCGTGCTCACGCGGGGCGCGATCTGCGGGGGGAGGCCGTCGGGCCGTCCCAGTGCCCGATCAGCGGGCTCGCCGACGGGGCCGCGCGCCGAGGATCGCCAGCCAAGCCAGGCCCAGGGCCCCGGGAGCCGCGGGGCCGGTGCCCGCCGTGCACTCGCAGCCCTTGGGGTCGCCGCCGCCGTCGGCCGTCCCGCCGGCGCTGCCGACCGTGCCGCCGTCGCCCGACGATCCCCCCGACTCGGCGTCGCCGCCGGAGTCGCCGGGATCGGTCGTGCCGCCGGAGGTGTCCTCCGCGGGACCGGTCTCGCCCGGTGTGCCGACCACGAAGCTGATGGTGTCCGAGCCGACCTGCCCGAAGTGATCGTGAACCTCGATCGTGACGGTGTACGCCCCGGACTCGAGACCGCTGAAGTTGAGCGCGGCCCGGTACTCGTCGTCGACCTCGCGATCGTAGCGCGGCTCGTCGAGGATCACCTCGCCGTCCTTCTCGACGCGGACGAGCCAGCCGAAGCCGCCGTAGTTGTCGGCGACCACCGCACGGAAGTCGACGCTCGCGCCGACGTCGAACGTGTCGCCGTCGACGGGCGAGACGATCTCGGCGGTGGGCGCCTCCATGTCCGGCTCGTTGGTGCCGAACAGCCACGTCATCTCGTCGAAGTCGTTCTGCTCGAACGAGTCCGCGCCGCAGAACATCTCGTGGGTGAGCTGGCAGCCCGCGGAGTTGGGGCCCTGACACGCGGCCTCGCACAGCCCGGCGCAGCCCTGGCGGAAGCTGCCGTCGCCGCCGCCGCAGTACGACATGACCGAGTTGCAGTCGAGGCTGTGATCGAGGCCGTAGGCGTGGCCGGCCTCCTGGCTCGCGGTGTTGGCCATCTGCACCGTCGACGCGCTGTCGAAGGCGTACACGACGTGCCGCTGACCGAGCGCGCCGCAGTCCGCACCCGGCGCGACGCCGCCGGCGGGCGAGTCGATGTTGGTGTCCTGCCAATCGCCGCCCATCATCTCCATCGTGTAGGGCAGGACCTTGTCGGGGCGCGCCTCGTAGACGACGTTGACGCCGAACGGGGCGAAGTCGGCCTGCACCGCCTGGGCGATCGCGACGGCCTTCGGCTCCCCCTGCGTCCACGCCGGATACGTGCCGTTCTTCGCCAGCTGCGACACGTTCTCGGCCGAGTTGTCGCCACCGCTGCTCAGCATGCCGCCGTTGAAGTTCAAGAACAGGGTGTGCTTGCGCGGATAGGCGTTGCCGGGGATGTCCTCGACCGCGAAGATCGTCTCGGGCTCGACGACGAGCGAGCCGTCGTCGATCCCCGCGGGCAACACCACGCTGCCCCGCTGCACCCAGCCGTCGGGCAATCCCGTGCGCGGCTGATCACCATCGGGATCCGCCGGTAGCTCGCCCCGCATCACGCGATCGAGGCGCTTCATGTCCGGCTGTGGCGTCGGCTCCGCGAGGTAGCGCTCCGGCGCGGCGGCCCGCGCCCGAGCGCTGAGGTCGATGGTCGGCACGCCCTGGCGCTTGGCGTACGGGTGATAGCCGTCGACGGCCGCGACACCGTCGACCGCCGGGGAATCGGCGGCCGCGGCGGCGGGGACGAGCGCGAGGACGACGAGGGCGAAGGAAGTGCGTCGCATGGGGCCTGCGGCCCAAGCCTAATCCAAACATTCCTGGAGCGGGATCCCCGGGCACCAAGACGCGGGGGAGGCACAGGCCCCGCCCCGCGCGCCAGAAACTTCCGATTCGCCGGCTCACCCCTCTATAGGAAGGCGGTGAGCCGTCATCGTTCGACCACCCGCCCCCTCGCCCTGCTCGCCGTGGGATTCCTCTCGCTCGGGTGCGCCGCGCTCTCGGGTCCGGCGCCGCGCTCCCCGGGGGCAGGCGCCAGCGACGACGCGCCGCGGGTGCACGCCGACCGGGCGCCGTTCTCGGTCGAGGAGCACGAGCGCATCGCGTCGGTCGATCCGTGGGTGACGCAGGCGGCGGCGCGTCATCGGCTCGATCCCGATCTCCTGCGCGGGCTCATCTGGGTCGAGAGCCGCTACGACGCGCGGGCCAAGAGCCCCGCGGGCGCGCGCGGCCTCATGCAGCTCATGCCGCAGACGGCCTCCGGACTGGCGCAGAAGCTCGGGGTGCGAGCGGCCCCCTACGACCCGGAGTTCAACATCGCCGCCGGCTCGCTGTACCTGCACGACATGATCGCGCGCTACGACGGCGACATCGCCCTGGGTCTGTCGGCGTACAACGCCGGGCCGGGCAACGTCGACAAGTGGCGGGCGCAGGGCCTGCCGCCGCGCAACCGCGAGTACGTCGCGCTCGTGCTCGACGCGAAGGCCCGCTTCGAGGCCGCGTACCACACCCCGCAGGGTCGACCGACCGACACGCAGTTCGCCCGCGCCGCGGCGCCGGATCGGCGGCCACCGATCGTGATCCCGGAGCCGCCGACGGCGCCGTCGAGCACGCCGCCGACCACCGCCGACGGGACACCGGTCCGGTGGGACCTCGACCGCGTCGAGGCCGAGTACGTGCCGGTCGTCGAGGATCCGCCGATGGGTGACACGCCCCCGCCGCCGCGCGAGCGGAGCCGTCGCGCGGCGCCTCGCACCGCGCCGGTCGTCCCGGAACCATCCGACGTCGACGACACCGCCGACGCCGAGGTCGGCATCGGCGTGCTGCCCTCGGTGGCCCCGTAGCGTGGCCCCGCGACGCCGCCCGTCAGGGTGACGCGAAGAACACCGCGACGCGCCCGCCCCCTGGCGTGTCGTACGGCACGACCACGTCGAGCGCACCGTCGCCGTCGAGGTCGTCGACCGCGACGTTGTACGCGGGACCGTCGACGGTGAGCGCGATCGGCTCGGCGAACGTCCCGGTGCCGTCGTTGACGTACACCGCGACGCCACCGAGCGCAGTCGACACCGCGAGCAGGTCGAGATCCCCGTCGGCGTCGATGTCGGGCAGCACGATGCGGTACGCGCCGCCGAGGGCGACCACGGAGGCGGCGCTGAACGTGCCATCGGCCGCGCCGAAGACGATCGAGAAGCCGGACGCCGGATCGCCGCTGCCGAGGATGCAGGTCGACACGATGTCGGTCTGGCCGTCGCCGTTCAGGTCGCCGGCGGTGGCCCAGCGCGCCCCGAGGTAGACGTCCGGCGGCTCGACGCTGCCGCACGCGTCGAACGTGCCCGCGGCGATGAAGCCGCCCGAGCCGTTGCCGCGCCAGACCGTGCCCTCCTCGTAGTAGCGGTTGAGCTGCACGACGTCGGGGTTGCTGTCGGCGTCCGACCCGAGCTCGGTGACCGTCACGCCCGCAGAGCCCTCGCCGGCCTGGTTGACGGCCGTGGCGTTGTCCGCGAACGTCCAGCCCGAGCCGTTGGAGATGCCGGCGACGAAGCTGTTGTTGTATTCGCCGCTGTAGACGATGTCGATCGGGCCGCCGCCGTTGTTGAGGACGTCGAGGTCGTTGTAGTCGCCGCAACCGCCGAAGACTCCGGCGCCGAACGGGGCGTCCACGCGGTTGAAGTCGCCGGTGCCGTCATTGTTCAGGGTGACGATGGGGTCGCCCGAGACGACCAGGTCGACGTCGTCGTCGCCGTCGCCGTCGACGGCGCGGATGCGGCAGCTGCCGTCGCCCACCGTGCGGCTCTCGGGGTTGCCGAAGCCGCCGACGCCGTCGTTGCGCAGGATGCTGATCGTCGACGAACCGCGGTTGAGCGTGATGATGTCGAGGCCGAGGCCGTCGATGTCGGCGACCGCGACGTCGAAGGACCCTGCGCCGACGTCGAACACCGTCGGGGCCCCGCCCACGCAGAGCTCGCCGGGATCCACCGCGCCGTCGTCGCACGCCGGCGGGGCGGTGTCGGTGTCCGTCGGATCCGTGTCGGTGCTCGAGCTGTCGGCGGTGGGATCGGTGTCGCTCGGGTCCGTCGTCGGCGTCGTGTCGCTCGGATCCGTCGTCGGCGTCGTGTCACTCGGGTCCGTCGTCGGCGTCGTGTCGCTCGGGTTCGTCGTCGGCGCCGTGTCGCTCGCCGAGGTGTCCGCCCCCGTGCTGTCGGCCGTGCCGGCGCCGCCCGGCGGATCGTCGGGGTTGAAGCACGCGGGGGCCGAGGCCAACAGTGCGAGGGTGCAGACGAGTGCCGATCGACGCATGACGGGGTTCTCCAGGGGAAAGGAATGTGGGCCGAGCCGGCCCGATCAGGGTTGACCGAAGAACACCACGACGCGGCCGCCCTCGGCGGTGGTCGTGGCCGCGACGATGTCGACCGCACCGTCGTCGTTCAGATCGCCGACGTCGACCGAGCGCGCGGGCCCGCCGACGTCGAGTTGGATCGGCCGGCCGGCCGGCGCGCCGCCGTCGTTGAGGTAGACGTTGATGCGCTCGAGGGTCGCCGAGGTCACCAGCAGATCGAGGTCGCCGTCGAGATCGACGTCGGCGAGCCGCGGACGATGGGCGCCGGCGTACACGACCTCGACCGGCGCCGCGAACGTGCCGTCCGCGTTGCCGAGGGCGATCGTGAAGTTGCCCTGCATGCACGTCGTGACGATGTCGGTGTTGCCGTCGCCGTCGAGGTCGCCGGTGGCCGCGAGGCGGGCGCCCTGGCCGAGCCCGGCGCAGGCCACGTACGTGCCCGCGGCGACGAAGCCGCCCTGGCCGTTGCCGCGGTAGATCTCACCATCGTTGTAGTACTGGTTGAGCACGACGACGTCCGGCAGATTGTCGACGTCGCTGGAGAGTTCTGTGACGGTCACGCCGGAGGATCCCTCGCCCGGGGCGCCGATGCCCTCGGCGGCGCCGAACTGCCAGCCGCCGCCGGGGTTCACGCCCGGCGCGTACGAGTTGTTGTAGGCGCCGGAGTACACCACGTCGACGGGCCCACCGTCGTTGTTGAGCACCCCGAGGTCGTTGTGATCGAGGCATCCACCGAAGCCCGAGCCGGCGCTGTCGTTGCGGGTGAAGCTGCCGGTGCCGTCGTTCACGAGCGAGGTGATGGTCTCGCCCGCGACCACCAGATCGACGTCGCCGTCGCCCTCGCCGTCGATCGCGAGCACGCGGCACGCCGCGTCCGTCACCGTCGAGCCCTCGGCGTCGGCGAAGGCGCCGTCGCCCTCGTTGCGCAGCAGGCTGATCGTCGACGCCGCGATGTTGAGGGAGACGAGGTCGAGACCGCCGCCGTCGAGGTCCGCGATGACCACGTCCGTCGCCCCAATGCCGACGACGAGGAGCACAGGCGCATCCGGCATGCAGAACTCGCCCGGATCGGCGTTGCCGTCGCCGCAGGCCGACTCACCGCTGCCGCTCGAGTCGACCGAGCCGCTGGACTCGCTCGGATCGACCGTCGGGTCGCCCGTGTCGGGGTCGAGCGTGTCGTCGGTGCCGGGGCTCGTGCTCGATGCCGTGGGGTCCGACGCGCTCGCGGTGATCGTCGTGCCCGGCGAGGTCTCGGTGGTCGTCACCGTGCCATCGGTGCCGGCGTCGTCGCTCCCGGCCTCGGTGGCCTGCTCCGGGGCGGCGGGCGTCTGGTAGCAGGCGGCGGCCGCGGCGACGAGCAGGCCGAGGGAGCGGGCGGGGGCAGCAATGCGCATGATCAAGACACCTCGGACAAGGTGTCGAGCATAGCACGCGCCCGCGAGCGCGGGCCGTCCGCCGCCGTGCGTCAGCGGATCCCGGACGCCTGGCGGCCGGTCTTCGCCAGGAAGTCCTCGAACGAGCCGGGGAAGAAGTCGCAGCCCGCCGGGCCGCGCAGCTCGAGCACGCACGTGGCGACGTCCTGCACCATGTACTGGTCGTGGCTCACGAAGACGAGGGTGCCCTCGTACTTCTGCATTGCCTCGGTCAGCGCGCGGATCGACTCGAGATCCAGATGGTTGGTGGGCTCGTCGAGGATGAGGAGGTTGTCCTTCGTGAGGGTCAGCTTCGACATCAGCAGTCGGGCGGTCTCACCGCCCGACAGCGCGCGCAGCGTCTTGTCCGCGTCCTCCGACGGGAACAGCATCCGCCCGAGCAGGCCGCGGATCTCCTGGACGGAGGCCTTCTGGTCCCACTGGTACAGCCACTCGAACGCCGTCTTGGGGTCGTCCTTGCTCACGCTTTCTTCGTGGTGCTGCGGCATGTAGCCGATCGACGCCTCGTGCCCGTAGGTGACCTTGCCGCGATCGGTCTCGAGCTGCTTGGCCAGCGCCCGACACAGCGTCGTCTTGCCGATGCCGTTGGGGCCGACGATCGCGAGCTTGTCGCCCCGCTGCAGCGTGAACGAGATGTCCTTGAGCACGACCTGCGTGCCGAACGACTTGCCGAGCTTGTCGACCTCGAGCACCAGCTTGCCGCTGGGCTTCTTGACCTCGAAGCGGATGAACGGCCGCTGGATGTTGGAGCGCTTGAGATCGACCATGTCGATCCGCTCCATCGCGCGCCGGCGCGACTGCGCCTGGCTCGCCTTCTTCGCGTTGGCGCCGAAGCGGCGGATGAAGTCCTGCAGCTCGAGGATCTTCTTCTGCTTGCTGGCGTTGCCCTTCTCCGACTGGGTCCGGAACTCGATCTTCTGCTGGAGCATCTCGTCGTACGCGCCGGGGTAGACGATGATGTTCTCGTAGTCGACGTCCGCGGTGTGCGTGCAGACCTCGTTGAGGAAGTGGCGATCGTGGGAGATCACGATCAGCACGCCCTTGTAGTTCTCGAGGAAGTTCTCGAGCCAGCGGATCGAGTCGATGTCCAGGTGGTTGGTAGGCTCGTCGAGCAGCAGGATGTCCGGGTTGCCGAACAGCGCCTGTGCGACGAGCACCCGCAGGCGCATGGCGCTGTCGAGGCGCGACAGCGGTTCCTCGTGCATCGCCGGCGCGATGCCGAGGCCGGTGAGCAGCTGCTCGGCCTCGGTCTCGGCGTTGTAGCCGTCCTCCTCGCCGATCGCCATCTCGAGCTCGCCGAGCTTCATGCCGTCGTCGTCGGTCATGTCGGCGCCCTTGGCCAGGAGCACCTCCTTGTCCTGCATCGCCTTCCACAGCCGCTTGTTGCCCATCACGACGACGTCGCGGATGCGCTCGTTCTCGAAGCGGTAGTGGTCCTGGTGCAGCATCGACAGGCGGCTGCGCGCGGGACGGGTGACCTCGCCGTTGTCGGGCTCGAGCTCGCCGGCGAGGATCTTCATGAACGTCGACTTGCCCGCCCCGTTCGCGCCGGTCAGGCCGTAGCGCTTGCCGGGGTCGAAGGTCGTCGTGACGTCCTCGAAGAGCTTCTTGCCGCCGTAGGTCTTGGAGACGTTGCTGACCGTGAGCATCGCGTGGGTCTTTCTTCGCGCCAGAAGGGCGGGGAGCCGCGCGCGGCCGACACCGGCAGCACGCCCGCGCGTGTGTAGACAAGACCCGTCGGATACACCAGCCCAAACGTCGAGAACCGCGCCATTGCGGCGAAAGGGCGGCGAAAGGGCGGCGAAAGGGCGGCGAAACGAGAGCTTGCGCGAGCGCACGGCGGCCGCGCCACGGCGCCCGCGGCCGCGATCGCGCTCGGCCTTCGTGCGCTGCGTTCGTCCCGGGCTTTCGTGCGCGGCTTTCGTGGGGGTCTGGGCGCTGCTAACGTCACGGCCGTGTTGGGCCATGCCCGCGGCGCTCGAGTCGGCCGGTCCGCTGCGGGACTCGCCGCAGCCGCGCTCGGCGTGGTGGTGGCGTGGACCGGCGCCGAGTCGGTCGCCCAGGCGTGCAGCTGTGTCCAACCGCCGGCGCCCCGCGCCGCGGCCGCCGACGCGACCGCGGTCTTCGAGGGCCGCACGTTCGGGGTCCACCGCGAGGCCGGCAAGGTGCGCTTCACCTTCGAGGTCACGCGCGTGTTCAAGGGCGAGATCGGCCCGAGCGTCGACGTGTACAGCCCCGCGGCGGCGGCGACGTGCGGCCGCGCGTTCGAGGCCGGCGTGCCCTACCTCGTCTACGCCCACGCCTCGCCCGCCGGCGTACTCGTCGACACCATGTGCAGCCGCACGCGGGCGTCGCGGTCCGCGGCCGAGGACTTCGCGGAGCTCGGCGCCGGCGTCGGCCCGCCGCGCAGCGAGGTGGCCGATCCGACGCGGCCCTCCGTCGAGCCGCCGCGCATCGAGGTCACCCCGACGCCGGTCGCTCCGGGTCGACGCGGCTGCGCCGTCGCCGGCCCCGACGACGGCGCCACCTGGCCGCTGATGCTCTCCATCCTGCTCCCGTTGCTCGCCCACCGCCGCCGCCCGACCGCCCCGGAGTCCGATCCATGACCGATGCGCGCTTCGTCGTCCCCTCCGCCGTCAACGAGCCTGTCCGCGACTACACGCCCGGCTCGCCCGAACGCGCCCACCTGCAGGTCGAGCTGCAGCGGCAGCTCGACACCCGCCTCGAGATCGGGCCGCGCATCGGCGGTCGGACGATCCTCACCGGACGCACCGCCGACATCGTCGTCCCGCACGCGCGCAAGCACGTGCTCGGCACCTTCCACCAGGCCGGCGCCGAGGAGGTCGCGGCCGCGATCGCGGCGGCGCGCGCGGCCAAGCCGGCCTGGGCGGCGATGCGTTGGGAGGATCGCGCGGCGATCTTCCTGCGCGCCGCGACGCTGCTGCGCGAGCGCCACCGCGATCGCATCAACGCCGCGACGATGCTCGGTCAGTCGAAGACCGCGCACCAGGCCGAGATCGACGCTGCCTGCGAGCTCATCGACTTCTTCACGTTCAACGTCGAGTACTACACGCGCATCCTCGCCGATCAGCCGTTGTCACCCGCGGGTGTGTGGAACCGCGTCGAGTACCGGCCGCTCGACGGGTTCGTGTTCGCGCTGACGCCGTTCAACTTCACGTCGATCGCGGGCAACCTGCCGAGCGCGCCCGCCCTGTGCGGCAACACGGTGGTGTGGAAGCCGGCGTCGACGGCGGTGCTCTCCGGGCACTACCTGATGGAGCTGTTCGAGGAGGCGGGGCTGCCCCCGGGCGTGATCAACTTCGTGCCGGGGCCCGGCGGAGCGGTCGGCGATCCGGTGCTCGCGAGCCCGGAGGTCGGCGGCGTCCACTTCACCGGCAGCACCGAGGTGTTCCAGGGGCTGTGGCGCGACATCGGGGCCCGCATCGCGAGCTACCCCCAGTACCCGCGGCTCGTCGGCGAGACCGGCGGCAAGGACTTCGTGCTCGTGCACGCCAGCGCAGACGTCGAGGCGGTCGCCGTCGCGCTGCTGCGCGGCGCGTTCGAGTACCAGGGCCAGAAGTGCTCGGCGGCGTCGCGCGCCTACGTGCCGACGTCGATGTGGCCGCAGCTCCGCGATCGCCTCGCGGCGCTGCTCGGCGAGGTCGGCGTCGGTGACGTCTGCGACTTCCGCAACTTCATGGGCGCGGTCATCGACGCGCGCGCGTACAAGAAGCACACCGGGGCGATCACCGAGGCCCGCGGCAACATCGGCGGCGACGTCGTCGAGATCCTCGGCGGCGAGTTCGACGATCGCGAGGGATGGTTCGTGAAGCCCACGGTCATCGTCGTGCGCAACCCGAAGTACCGCACCATGGTCGAGGAGCTGTTCGGCCCGGTGCTCACGCTGTTCGTCTACGACGACGCCGCGTGGGACGAGACCTTGACGCTGGTCGACTCGACGACGCCGTACGCGCTGACGGGCGCGGTGTTCTCGGAGGATCGCGCCGTGGTGGCGCAGGCGACCGAGGCGCTGCGACACGCGGCCGGCAACTTCTACATCAACGACAAACCGACGGGCGCGGTGGTCGGGCAGCAGCCGTTCGGCGGCGGGCGGGCGTCGGGGACGAACGACAAGGCGGGGTCGATGTGGAACCTGATCCGCTGGCTCTCGCCGCGCGCGATCAAGGAGACCTTCGCGCCCCCGCGATCGTGGCGCTATCCGTACATGGGGTGACGACTTTCCGGGGCCCGGTCCAGGGGGTACGATCATTGGATGCGGGGACTCGTCGTGGCCGGGTTGGCGTGGGCGCTGCTCGGCGCGTGCACCCGCGCCAACCCGGCGTTCGGCGAGGCGTCGAGCAGCACCGGAGGCGTGGACCCGACGAAGGCGAGCGCCGACGCGAGCGACGCCACCGCCTCCGACACCAGACCCGTCGACACGCTCGGTGAGGGCACCTCCACGGATCTGCCGAGCTCCGAGGCCGAGAGCGGGCCGGAGCCCAGCACCTCGGGCGCGACGACCGGCGGCGCGCCGCTGTGCGACGACGAGAGCACCGCCGAGCGCAGCCTCGAGGTCACCGTCGATGGCCAGCCGCACGGCGACTGTGCGCCGGTCCTCGTCGTATCCGGCCCCGTCGTCGCCACCGCACGGGCCGACCTGCGGGTGCTCGGCTGCGGGGACTGTTCGCTCTGCCTGCCCAGCGCCCCCGAATTCCGCTTCAAGACCGAGGGGATCCCGATGCCGATCGTCGACGGCGTGGGCTGCGTCGAGGTCGTCGTCGCCCGCACGGCCAACTGCGCGGTGCGATCGATCGCCGTCACGCAGGTCACCGAGCACCGGCCGCTCCTCGTCAGCGCCACCGACACCGTGGGCCTCCCGCCGACGCTCGCGTTCCCCGACGGGCTCGAGGTGCCGCGGGTCGAGGAGTTGTGCGTGCGCGACGGCTGCGCAGATGCGGGCGACTACGCGCTGGGCTTCGGCACCGCGTCCTACGGGCCCGGCACCCAGGAGTCCAACGTCGCGCTGTTCGACGGCGGATTCGAGTTCGACCTCACGGTCGATCGCGCCGGCCTCGACGAGAACTGCGAGCAACGCATCGCCTGGGACGCGCTGGGCGTGGTCCTCTGAAGCGGCGAGCGGTCGCCACGGCCGTCCGCAGTTCTACGGATCGTCCCCCTGACGGGACCAGCGCCGCCGTGATAGCGTGATCTGGGGATGGTGCGGACGATGGCCAATTCACGACAGGGC
>LNFM01008258.1_pt1 | contig 15800 bp, 11 predicted proteins | sample 596031 | NCBI WGS metagenome assembly LNFM01 (sample SAMN04254537, study PRJNA301005) | activated carbon metagenome | isolation source: dual media filters at the Ann Arbor, Michigan drinking water treatment plant | place: USA: Ann Arbor | reverse complement strand
GGCGACCTGATAGACCCGCAGCTTTGGCTTGTAGTCGCCGGCGATTTCGGCGCCGAGGATGGCGTCCCAGGGGAAATCATTGCGTCGTGCCAGATCCACCATCAGCGAAATATTGCCGTTGGAGCAGGGCCCCAAAAGGTAACGGCTGCGCAGCCGCTTGAGGCTGGCGGGCACGTCCGGCCAGGCGTCGAGCCGGTGCCAGGCCATGTTCAACTGGCGCAGAACGGCCTCCTCCACGTTCTCGAGTCCGAACCGCGGGCGGATGCGGTCGAGCATGCGGCGGTGGATGATGTCCAGCCGCGAGAACGGGATGCGCCCGGAGCGGACTTCTTCCATTCCCGGCTGGTATTCCGCGCGCCAGGCATCCGCAAAAGCGATCCAGTCAATTTTATGACCGAGCGGCTCGAGCAGCGCCCGGGATTCCCGGGCGACCGAGGTGCGCCAGTCGACCAGCGTGCCGAACACGTCGAACACCAGCGCCTTGACACCATGCATTCCTGCGGCGGTCGCGGCGCGGCTGTGACTGACGGCCAGCAGACTGCCGCCCGCCAGCGTGCCGAACAGCGCCAAAGAGGCGGAGCGTCCGAAAAAAGCTCTCCGTGAAGCATTCACTGTTGCTCTCCCGTCCTGAAGTTTGATTGTTCTCCGGTGGCGCATTCCTGATCGGGACGCGCGTTCACCCCGAGCGAGCGCATCTTACATCGTAGCGGACCGCGCTATCGACCAGGCGACCGCCCGGAGGAGGGCGTCAGGCGGGGCGATCAAGCCGACTGAGCGACCACAAGCTGCAGCGCATCCGGCAGGGTAGGCAGGACGTTGTTCCGGCCGACCAGTTCGATGATGCCGGCACGTTCGAGCTTTCCGGCGACCCGGGCGTTGGCGCCGGTCAGCATCACCCGCACGCCGCGGCGGTGCAGGTCCATGATCGCTTCCTCGAGGGTCTGCAGGCCGGTGATGTCGATGAACGGCACCCAGCGCAACCGGATGATCACGATCCTGGGATCGGTGTGAGTGCTGGCGAGCGCGCGCTCGAAATTTTCCACCGCGCCGAAAAAGAACGGCCCTTCCACCGCATAAACCAGGACGCCGGGCGGCAGTTTTTCGAATCCCCGGTGGGCGAATTCGGTTTTCAGTTCCTGATCGCTGACCTGCTGGACCTCGACGCTGGCGGCCATGCGGCGCAGGAAGTGGAGCATGGCGAGTATCACCCCGATGTTGACCGCCACCACCAGGTCGGCGAACACCGTCAGGCCGAAGGTGATCAGCAGGATCGCCACGTCGGCGCGCGGGGCGCGCCGTACCATTTTCAGAAAATGCCGGGCCTCGCTCATGTTCCAGGCCACCACGAACAGGATCGCGGCCAGTGCCGCAAGCGGCACGTGCGCGGCCAGCGGCTCCAGAAACAGAATGATCAGGACCAGGGTCAGGGAATGCACAATTCCGGACAGCGGGCCGGTGCCGCCGTTGCGGATGTTGGTGGCGGTGCGGGCGATGGCGCCGGTGGGGGCAAAGCCGCCGAACAGCGGCGCGGCGATGTTGGCGATGCCTTGCCCGATCAGTTCCTGGTTCGAATCGTGGCGGGTGCCGGCCATGCCGTCGGCGACCACCGCCGAGAGCAGCGATTCGATGGCGCAGAGCATGGCAATGGCGAAGGCCGGGCCGATCAGTTCGATCACCCGGGCGGCGGTCACCTCCGGCCATTGCAGCGAGGGCAGGCCGGCGGGTATGCCGCCAAAGGTGCTGCCGATGGTGGCTACACCTTCGAACTGAAAGAAAGCCTGAATCGCGGTGGCCGCGACCAGCGCAATCAGCGGGCCCGGCACGCGTTTCAGCGGCGGCACCTGCGATGCATACAACACCAGCAGCAGCGACAGCAGCGCCAGCGCAGTTGTGATCGCGTCGAACTGCGGCAGAACTTCGAGCAGATGCCAGACCTTCTGGTGGAAATGCGCGCCTTCGACAGCAGGCAGGCCCAGGAAGTACTGCCATTGACCGACGAAGATGATGACGCCGATGCCGGCGGTAAAGCCGACGATCACCGGATCGGGGATGAACTTGATGATCCCGCCGAGGCGCAGTGCGCCCAGCAGCAGGAGCATCAGGCCGGCCATCAGCGTGGCGATCTGCAGCCCGTCGATGCCGTGAGCTGCGGTTACGCCGGCGAGAATGGCGATGAACGCGCCGGTGGGGCCGGCGATCTGCAGCCGGCTGCCGCCGAACACCGATACTGCCAGACCGGCGACGATGGCGGTGTAGATACCATGCTCCGGCTTCGCACCCGAGGCGATGGCAAAGGCCATCGCCAGCGGCAGGGCGACCACGCCGACGATGACGCCGGAGACGATGTTCGGCAGCCAGTGTTCCCGGCGCAGCAGGCCTGCGCGCTTGGCTTCCAGCAGGGCAATCATGAGGGATGCGGACACATTTACGGTGCGCAAGTGTAACAAATAATGTCAAGAGGTCCGGTGGTGGCGCATCCGGACGCATTATTGATCGCGCTGCACCAGGCGATGCCTGTGGTGTCGACGACGTCCGGCGATTTCAAGCGACGTACTGGAACAGCAGTCATTGCTAGGCACTTATATCGCGGCGCGGCATCAGGGCAGAAGCGGTAGCATCGGACTGACGATAGGCTGGACGAGGATGTTTGCCGTGACTGATTTTCAACCTTCGCATCTGCCCACCCGATTCCTGTTCTTCACCGGCAAGGGCGGCGTCGGGAAAACTTCCCTGGCTGCGGCCACGGCGCTGGGGCTTGCGGACGCCGGAAACTCGGTGCTGCTGGTGAGCACCGACTCGGCCTCGAACCTCGATGAGATCCTCGGCACCGAATTGCGCAACACGCCGGTGCCGGTCGCGGGGGCAACGGGCCTGGATGTGCTGAACATCGATCCCGAGGTGGCTGCGGAATCCTACCGGCTGCGGGTGCTGGCGCAGATGGAAGCCGGCACGAACGACGATGATCTTGCCATCGTACGCGAGCAACTTTCGGGCGCCTGCACCACCGAGATCGCCGCGTTCGACGAGTTCACCGTGCTTCTTGCCGATGACGCCGGGAAGTACGATCACGTCATCTTCGATACTGCCCCCACCGGACATACGCTCCGGTTGCTCAGTCTGCCGAAGGCGTGGACCGGCTTTCTGAAGGACAACGACCGCGGAGCCTCGTGTCTGGGGCCGCATTCCGGATTGAAGATGCGGGAAGAGCGGTTCCGTGCCGCCCTCGCCGCTCTGGGTGACGCCGCGCTGACCACGGTTGTGCTGGTGGTGCGGGCCGAGGAGAGCGCGGTGGCGGAAGCGGCACGCACCTCGCAGGAATTGAAAGCACTTGGCCTGGCCAATCAGAGGCTCGCGATAAACGGCGTGTTCCACGCGACCGACCCGGATGATGCGGTTGCGCGCTCGATCGAGGCGCTCGGACAACGGGTGCTGGCACACTTGCCCGAAACGCTGGCGACGCTGCCGCGCGACGAGGTGGCGCTGCGAACCTTCGACATGGTGGGGTTGCCGGCGTTACGGGCCCTGCTCGATCCGACGGCCGCCGCGCCGCAGCCGCCCATGGCGCATGGGCCACGGCCCGCTGTCGTGGCTCCGGGGCTTGAACGGCTGGCCGATGAACTTGCCGCCGCCGGACGCGGGTTGATCATGGTCATGGGCAAGGGTGGAGTTGGCAAGACCACCATCGCGGCTGCGCTGGCGGTGGGGCTGGTCAAGCGCGGCAACACCGTCCACCTGAGTACCACCGATCCGGCTGCGCACGTCACCGCTACCGTGGACGGTGAACTGCCCGGGCTGCGCGTGGACCGGATTGACCCGAAGCTCGAGACGCAGCGCTATGTCGACAAGATCGTGGCCGCCCGCGAAAAGGACCTGGACCAGCAGGGGCGCGCGCTGCTGCTTGAAGACCTGCGCTCGCCTTGCACCGAGGAAGTGGCGGTGTTTCACGCCTTCTCCCGCATTGTCAGCGAAGCGCGCAGCGCGTTCGTCGTGCTCGACACTGCGCCGACCGGCCATTCACTGTTGCTGATGGACGCAGCCGGCGCCTACCACCGGCAGATGACCCGCGAGTTCGAGAACAGCGGCGCCGGGCGCATCGTGACGCCGCTGATGCGGCTGCAGGATCCCGCCTACACGCGCATCATCGTCGTCACCCTGCCGGAAACCATCCCGGTATCGCAGGCGGCTGCGCTGCAGGAAGACCTGCGGCGCGCGCGGATAGAACCTTACGCGTGGGTCGTCAATCGCAGCATCCTCGCTGCCGGCACGCGCGATCCGATGCTGCGTGCGCGGCTCGACGGCGAGCGCGCCCAGATGGCGCGTATCGCCGACGGGCTGGCAGCGCGAACCTTTATCGTGCCCTGGCTGACCGACCCGCCGATCGGCATCGAGGCGCTGGCGCGGCTGGTGGTTTGATGCGGTTGCGAGGCCATGTCATGCGACGCGCCGAAAAATCGGCGAGGATCTCACGGTTGCGGGCCGGTCGCTGAACATGCCGAACAGTTCGCACATGTCAGCTACGAACTTCGAGGGATCGCCGGATCCCGTTCTCGGTAGCTGACAATTCAGCGTGCTCACGGAGCAGGTTTGCGCAAACCCTGCGGACTCGAGCTGCAAAGTCGCGTGGTCAATCCTGAAGTTGTAGTGAAGCTGGTCCGCAGCGGCGCGCAGCAGATTATCCGGGGCACCGCGCGCCACGGTCACTACCAGATGCGCGGTCATCGCCGTCTCCGAGATGCCCATCGCCCGGACGTGCAGATCGTGCACGTCGGTCACCCCGGGCAATCCCATCGGGCTGGTGTTCGGCGCGTCGATGCTGATCACCCTGCTGATGGCGGCGTGGTGGTGGTCGCCATTGCCGACGTCGTGGGTTTCCTGGCGTTCCTGGGCCGGGCCATCTTGCTGCTGCTCTAGCGTCGCGCGAGCCCGGACTAGAGAAGGCGAGCCCACAACCGGAGCAGCGGGCCGACCGCCAGCGCCACCAGCATCGCGCCGGCGATGCCAACCAGCGCTCCGGGGAGCACCATCGCGCGCACTGCGAAGCCGCCGCGCGAATACGCGAGTGCGTTCGGCGGCGTGCTGACCGGCAGCGCCATGGCAAGCGCCGCAGCGAGCGCGATGCTCATTGCCACTTCGCGCGTCGCCGCCGCGCCGTCGAAGGCGGCAGCGGCCGAAATACCGATCGGCAGCAGCAGGTTGGACGCCGCGGTGTTCGACATGAAGGTGCTGAGCAGCAGCGCGGCGGCGACGAGCAGCGCCACCAGCCACGCGAGGTTACCGGCGCCGAGCGGCAGCCGCTCGACCACCAGGCGGTCGAGTCCCGTCAGCGTCATCCCGGCGCCGAGCGCGATGCCGCCGGCGATGAGAATCAGCACGCTCCAGTCGATGCGGTTGAGGTCCTCCGCGGTGAGGGTGCGCGTCGCGGTGAACGCCACCGCCGGAACGAGCGCCACTACCGAGGCGGGCAGGCCGTGCCAGCGGTCGGAGAGCCACAGCAGCACGGTCACCGTGAACACCGCCACGACGAACCAGCCGCGCGCGCCGACCGCGGCGCCCTCGACCCGGATGCGCAGCGCCGCGTCGCGCGGCCGATGGAACATCCAGAGCGCGCCCCAGGCGGCCGCGAGGCATGCCGCCGCGAGCGGCACCGCCGCGAGCATCCATTCCAGGAACCCGGGCTGCAGGCCCGCGGCGCGCAGGTGACCCATCGCGACGGCGTTGGGCGGCGAGCCGATCGGCGTGCCCATGCCGCCGACGTTCGCCGCGAACGCCACGCCAAGCACCAGGGCGACGCGAAACGGTTCTTCCTTCGGCATGCGCGCGAGCATCGGCGCCACCAGCGCGAGCATCATGCTGGCGGTGGCGGTGTTGCTCATGAACATCGAGAACAGCGCGGTCACCGCCATCACGCCGGCGAGCGCCGCCGCGGGCGCTTCGCCGAAGGGCCGGAGCAGCAGCGCGGACATCGAGCGGTCGACGCCTTCCTTGACCGCCGCCTGCGCCATCAGCAGCCCGCCGAAGAACAGCACCAGCACCGGGTCGGCTGCCGCCGCGAGGATGTCGCGGAAATCCGGCGACGGCGCCGAGGCGAAGCCCAGGCCGGCCCAGTCGCCGGGGTTCGCGAGCAGCACGATCTCGAGCCCGATGACGAGGAGCGCCGTGGCGAACAGCGGCAGCGCCTCGGTGACCCAGAGCAGCGCGGCGAGCACGAAGATCGCCGCCATCAACGCCGCTTCGCGCGGCACCTGCGAGCCCAGCACCCAGTAGGTGAGGAGCGCGGCAGCGGTCGCGCCGGCCAGGGCCGCGTAGCGCATCAGCTTGCGCGATTGATCCATGTCAACCCCTGGGGTTTTGACCTTCGTAAGATACCCGAATGCAATACATGCCGCTTAGAACTGGCTGGTTTGAACGAGATCAAGAGCGCACTAGCTGCGTCGTGTAGGTTCGGAATGCTCACAGAAGGAGGTTTTCATGGATCGGCTCAACGGCAAGATTGCGCTCGTCACCGGCGGCGCGATGGGAATCGGGAAATCCGCGTGCCTGCTGATGGCGCGCGAGGGCGCGAAGGTGGCGGTCACCGACCTCGAGGAGGCGCAGGGCGCAAGTGTGGTCGAGGAGATCCGCGCGCAGGGCGGAGAAGCGGCTTTCTGGCGCCTGGACGTCGCGAACGAGGCCGAGGTACGCAAGGTGTTCGGCGAAGTACAGGTCCGCTTCGGTCCGGTCACGGTGCTCGTCGCCAACGCCGGGATCAGCGGTGCGAACAAGCCGACGCACGAGCTCACCGAGCAGGAATGGGACCGCGTGCAGGGCGTCAACGTGAAGGGCGTGTTCTTCTGCACCAAGCATGCCGTCCCGCAGATGAAAAAGGCGGGCGGGGGCAGCATCATCAATCTCTCGAGCATCTACGGCCTGGTGGGCGCGCCCGACGTGCCGCCTTACCATGCGAGCAAGGGTGCGGTGACGCTGATGACGAAGACCGACGCGCTGCTCTACGCGGCCGATCGCATCCGGGTGAACAGCGTGCATCCGGGCTTTATCTGGACGCCGATGGTCGATAAGCACCTGCAGGGCATGCCGGACCCGGCGGCGGCGAAGAAGGCTACCGCCGAGGCGCATCCGCTGGGACACATGGGCGAGCCCGACGACATCGGCTGGGCCTGCGTCTGGCTCGCGAGCGACGAGGCGAAGTTCGTCACCGGCGCGCAGATCGTGGTCGATGGGGGTTACACCTGCCGCTGAAGCCCGCCGTGCCGGGCGCCGCGGCGTGTAGGCGGGCCGCTTGCTCGGCGACGTAGGACGCGTCCGCGGGAGCGACTTGAGCGATCTTGCCATCTGACTCGGCATCGCGCTGTGCCTGTCGCAGTTGGCGATGTTCTCCGGCCTCAACCTCGCGGTGTTCAGCCTGAGCCGGCTGCGTCTCGAGGCCGCCGCCGGAGCCGGAGCCCGGGGACGCCCGCGCGCCGCATCATCACCGGCTCCGACCTGCTCGGCCGCCTGCTGTCGGATCGCGCGACCGGAAGCCGCCCGTCCTGCCGCCTCTCGCGAAACACGCGACGTGAACCTTCGCCCGGCGATTCGAACAAAGACTGGCGGCGCCGGAGACATGCCCGTGCGCGCGGAGCGCGGGTCAGCCGGCCGCGGTGGCGCGCCGGCCGCTGGTGAGCACTGCCTCCAGACGCGGCACCACCTGCTTCTTCCTCGACATGCAGCCCGGCACGTGAACTGCGTGCTGCTCGAGCGGGCCGAACGCCTGTTCGACTGCATCGAGACGATCGCCGACGACCCACAGGTCGCTGGCTTGTCCGTCGATGTCGGTGATCATCAGTATGACCTGCGCGAGTCCCTGCGCCTCGCGTACGGCATGCATCTCGCGGAGGATCTCGTCTTTCCGGGCCGCCAGCACGCCGGAGCCTGTCACCTCCACCTGCGCGATGCCGAGACGCAGACCGTCCATCCGGAACTCCTTGAAATCGCTCCCGACCAGCGCGGTGGCACTCCGGTGCACGGTAGATGCCGTCCTGGTCTGCCGCAGACGCTGGTCGAACACCGCGAGATCCACACCTGCCAGCGGCTGCAGGCGCGACGCCACCACGTGATCCTTTTCGCTCGTCGTCGGCGAGCGGAAGCCGACGGTATCGGACAGGATCGCGGCGATCAGGATCCCCGCGACGGGCTGCGTCGGCGGGATGCTGCGGATGAAGTAGTGCTCGCCGATGAGCGTTGCCGTCGCGCCGACCGGCTCGCAGTGGATCACGATGGGCTGCGGGGGGCGAATATCGCCGATCCGATGGTGCTCCCAGACCTCGTGGATCGTGGCCTGCTCAATGTGGGGAAGCGCCTGGCCGATCTCGCTGTGATCCACCAGAATGAGGTCGAGCCCGCTGGCATCGGCGAGGAGCTGCGGCACCGGCACATGGAAGTAATCCAGGACGAAGGCCGTCTCGGCGTTCAGCTCGCCCGCACGCGCCGGACGCACGTGCGGCTCGCCGAGACAGTTCTTCAAGTACGCGTACGCAATCGCCGAGCAGATGCTGTCGGTATCCGGATTACGATGTCCAATGACGTAGATGGGCGTGCCCATGGCGCTATCGCCGGCTCCCCCAGGGGCGCCGAGCCCCGGTTCGATCGCCCGAGCTTATCGAGTGGGAGGTTCGGCGCGTCTCAGTTCACGAGGGTCACGGCGCCCCGGGCGTGACGGGCAACCTTTTCGCTCACGCTGCCCATCAGCAGCGACTGGATCGGCGACAGGCCGCGACGTCCCATCACCACCAGCGTCTTCGGATGCTGCTCAACGTAGCCGATCAGTTCGTTCCCCGGGTCGCCGAGCAGTATCAGCTCGTCCATCTCCGTGCCGGCATCGCCGATGGCGGCGCGTGCCTTGCCGAAGATATCGCGCGCGGCACTGTTCTGTGCCTGCTTGATCTCCTCGGAGCTCATTCTGGAGAAACCCACCATCGCCATCGGCGTCGCCGGAAATACGTACAGCAGCCGGACCGGACACCGGATCGCAGCAGCCAGACGTGCGGCGAAAGATGCGGCGCGGCTGGCGCCGGCGGAGCCGTCGACAGGCACGACAATTTCATCGAACTCGACCATTTGAGAACCCTCCACCGTTCGTGGTGAAACTGCCCGCTATCGGACCCGAAATGAAACGAGGGAATTGTACCCCGTCTCGCGACCCGATCCAGACCTATCGGTCCCGGAGACCACGGGCCGCACCCCGATGGCGGTAGCCGACCGCGACTTGTCCGCCGCAACCCATGATCGCCGCCTGGTCAACCGCGAAACCCGCGAGTTCGTCCCGCGGCCGGATTTGCAGCGCATCGCGGTGGATGACACGGGCACGGGAGACGATCGGCGGGCAAACCGTGAGAGGCCAGACGTGCCGGCGAGCCGGCGGGGGTCGGGTAAGCATGCGCCCTCACTGCAGCCCTGTGGCGTGGGGCGGTGGTTCGGCGCTTGCTGCCGGCCGGGAACTTATCAGGATCAACGTCGGCTGGCGCAACTGGTGCCAACCTTGTGCTCTGTTCCTGCTCGTCGGACGCGTCACGCGCGAGATGCGCAAGCTCTTTGCGCCGCCGGCGCTGGTGTTAACCTCGATCAGTCCGGGTTTGCCTTCGGTGGCATGGAAATCGTAGCCCATGAATCGGACAAGCCCGGCTGACCGAGTTCCGATTCCAGCGCCGGGCGCAAGGCGTCTCCATCGAGGCTGATGCAGAAGCACTCGCTGTTCAGGGCCTCGATCATCTCTGCAGAATACGTACCGGTACGCGACATGGATTTCAGCGTCTGGGTCTAGGGTAGGACATGGCGGTTCCAATCTCAGACCGGTTCGATGCGGCGCGCAGCCCTCGCTGATCGCCGTGTGACGCCGACGAGCATACAACTGATCCGGACTGCCCGGCGAATCACCGGGTCGATGGTGCCGAAACTTTGGCATACTGGCGCGCACCGACAATCCGCCACCGCCTGACCCGACAATGCTCGATTACGCCACACTTTTCCGCCCCGACCTTCCGCCCGCCGCTGCCCGCTGGAGCGGCTTTCCGAGATACAACTTTGTCGGCGGCCACAACGATCCCGCCAGCGTACCGGTCGATGGCCTGATCGCCGCCGCCCAGAATTCGCTCGCGCGTGAAGGCCGGACGCTGGCGACCTACGGGCTGGAAAGCGGTCCGCTCGGCTATCGGCCTTTGCGCGAGTTCATCGCCCGCAAGTTGGCCCGCGATGCCGGCATTGCCTGCTCCGCGGATCAGGTGCTGATCACATCGGGCTCGCTGCAGGGGCTTGACCTGGTCAACCAGATCCTGGTGTCGCCGGGCGATACCGTGATCGTCGAAGAGGCGACCTACGGCGGCGCGATCACGCGCCTGCAGCGCGCGGGCGCAAAAATTGTCGGCGTGCCGGTCGATGAAGATGGACTCGATGGCGCCGCACTGGAATCGACGCTGGCCGAACTGAAGACGCGAGGCATCCGCCCGAAGTACATCTACACCATTCCGACAGTACAGAACCCGACCGCGACGGTGATGAGCGAAAAGCGCCGTGGCGAGATTCTGGCGCTGGCCGATGCATACGGCGTCCCGATCTTCGAGGACGAGTGCTATTCCGACCTGATCTGGGATGGGACGCGTCCGCAGGCGCTGCGCGGCATGGCCGGCGACGACCGGGTGATCCATATCGGTTCGTTCTCGAAATCGGTCGCACCGGCGCTGCGGATCGGCTATCTGGTGGCAGACTGGCCGGTGATGAGCCGCATCCTCGGGATCAAGAGCGACGGCGGTTCCGGTGCGCTCGAGCAGATGATCCTGGCGCAGTTCTGCAGCGAGCATTTCGACACCCACATCGTTTCGCTGAGAGCGGCGCTGCGGCGCAAGGCCGAGGTGCTGATGGACGCGCTGCGCTCACAGTTCGGCGCGGCCGCGGTGTTCGACGATCCGGTGGGCGGGATTTTTCTCTGGGTGAAGTTGCCGGACGCGATCGATACCAGCCGCCTGACCCAGGCGGCACTTGAAGCCGGCGTCGCCATCAACCCGGGGGCCGAGTGGATGACCGACAAGGCCGCCGGCTCGCGCCGTCTGCGCCTGTGTTTCGCGCATCCGACCGAACAGACGATCCGCGATGGTGTGGGGCGGCTCGCCGAAGTCTGCCACCGCGAGTTCGGTGTGCCGGTGCGCGAAGCGGCGGCACACCGATAGCCGTGACTCAAACATTAGGCGTAGCGGTTATGCAATCGAGCGGTGCGTCAGTGCTGCGCAGCCGGGGTACACTGGCCGCCACTTCTCCCTCGCCTCCCGCCATGACCATCCTGCTCGCACCGATGGAAGGGTTGCTCGACTTCGTGCTGCGCGATGTGCTCACACGGGTCGGCGGCATCGACCGTTGCGTCTCCGAGTTCATCCGCGTGACCGATACCTTGCTGCCGGAGCGTAGCTTCCGGCGCATCGTCCCGGAACTGGACAATGGCGGGCGCACGCCGTCCGGCGTGCCGGTGCGGGCGCAGTTGCTGGGCTCGGATCCGGTATGTCTGTCCGAAAATGCCGCCAGGCTTGCCGCGCTCGGGCCGGCCGGCATTGATCTGAACTTCGGCTGTCCGGCCAAGTGCGTCAACCGTCATCGTGGCGGCGCAGTGCTGCTGGACGAGCCGGACGTCATTGCGCAGATCGTTGCCGCAGTGCGGCGCGCGGTGCCCGCGCATATGCCGGTGTCGGCGAAAATGCGCCTGGGCTACAACGATGCATCGCGGGCACTCGAGTGCGCGCAGGCAATTGCCGATAGCGGTGCGGACGAGCTGGTGGTGCACGCCCGCACCAAAGCCGATGGTTACCGGCCGCCGGCGTACTGGGAATGCATCCGCGAAATTCGTGACGCAATCGGGATTCCGGTGGTCGCGAATGGCGAAATCTGGAGTGTCGCGGACGCGCTGCGTTGCCGCGAAGTATCGGGATGCAATGCGCTTATGCTCGGCCGCGGGATGGTTACCGATCCCGGCCTGGCGCTGGCGATCAGGCGGCAGGATTCCGGAGCCGGAGATGAGGACGTGGAGGGCGTGAGCTGGGTGGCGCTGCAACCGCAACTCGCGGCATTCTGGCACATCGTCAATGCGCACCTGGTACCGGCGCATCGCGCCGGGCGGCTCAAGCAGTGGCTGAATTTCCTGCGCCGCCGCTATCCCGAAGCCGAATCCGCATATCAGGCTGTGCGCAGGATCAATGAGCCGGCATTGGTAAGCCGTGTCTTGTTCGCCGGTTTCCTGACGGAAGAACACCTGACGGAAGAACAGAAGCGCCTGGCGGCCTGATCGAGGAAACGGCGCGCGCGAAACACTAGCGCACGCTGATCTCCACCCGCCGGTTGCGTGGTTCGGCCACGCCTTCCGGGGTGGGGTAGAGCGGTTCGCGTTTGCCGCGGCCGGCCACCTGGATCGCTTTGGCGGGGATGCCGCGCTGGACCAGCAGATCCCGCACCCGGCGGGCGCGTTGCAGCGAAAGCCTGTCGTTATAGCTGTCGCTGCCGAGAAAATCGGTGTGGCCGACAACGGTGATCTCGGGCGCCGGGCGTGCGGAGTAGTCGGTGAATGCGCGGTCGATGGTGCGTTTGGCCTCCGGGTTGAGTTCGTCGGTGCCTTCGACGAAATAGACCAGGAACGACGACGGCAGGGCTGGCAGGGCTGTGAGCGCGGCCCCGAATTCTCGGGTGACACGTTTCGGGTCGCTGGAGGAAGTCTGCACCTTGCCGGCGCTGCTGACGCTGGCGCTGCCATAGGCGCGGTTCACCAACACCGGTTTGCCGCCGTCGAGCGGACGAACCACGACCGCGCCGACGCGTCCGTCCGGAGGTTTGGGCAGCACCACCAGAGTGACCGTCTGTCCCGGGTCGCGCGCCGGCTGCTGGACGCAGCCGCCGAGCAGCGCCAGTGCGAGCAGGCCGACAATCAATAAACGTGATCTGCCCATACCGTGCGTTGGGGAGGTGACCGGAGCTGTGTTGGGAGGAACGTCATGGTGCCAGAATTGGTGGTTGCAGAGAACCCGGAATTTCAACCTTGTGCGCCCGCGCCGCAGCATGACGGCAGCCGGTCCCCGGAGGGCGAAGTGCTGACAGTGCTAGCATGGAGCACACTCAGGTATCAGAGGAGGGGTACGTTGCATGTCGACAATGCGACAAGGCGGGCGCACCATCGGCTGCATGGCCCGGGGTTGTCTTGACCCCGACCCTTCCGGTCCGGGCCATCTCTGGTCTAAACCATAGTCAATCTCGTCATGCTGATCGATCAGAGGAGCGTGCTGGATCTGATCGCATCGGGCGCCTCGCTGGCCGAGTCGCTGGATGCGATTGCCCGCCTGGTGGAAAGCCAGGCGCCGGAGATGCATTGCTCAATCCTCGTCACCGACGACGCTGAAACCCATCTAAGGCATGGTGCGGCGCCCAGCCTTCCCGCCGAGTACACCGCGGCGGTGGACGGCCTGCCGATCGGGCCGGCGGCGCAATCCTGCGGTACCGCGGCTTTCCGTCGGGAGCTGGTCGTGGTTTCGGACATCGCCAGTGATCCTCTCTGGGAAAATTACCGCGACACCGCTTTGCGTCAGGGCCTGCGCGCCTGCTGGTCGCATCCGGTCATTTCTCACGACGACAAACTGCTTGGCACTCTGGCGCTGTATTACCGGCAGCCGCGCGAACCCACACCCAGGGAACTGGAATTGATCCGGTCGGCCGCCTCCCTGGCTGGCATCGCGATAGAACGTCAGCGCACCCAGGAGAAACTGTTCGAAACCACCGGGCGATTCCGATTGGTGACGCGCGCGACCAACGACGTGGTCTGGGACTGGAACCTGGTCAACGACACGATCTGGTGGAACGAGGCCTACCAGACCCTGTTCGGCTATGCGCCGGAAGAAATTCGTCCGGAGATCGCGTCCTGGTACGACCGGATACATCCGGATGACCGACAGACGGTCGTTAGCGGCGTGCGCGCGGCGATCGACTCCGGCGGCCAGACCTGGTCCGGCGAATACCGCTTCCGCCGCCGTGACGGCAGCCATGCCTTGATCTACGACCGCGGTTTCGTGATCCGCGACGACGACGGCAAGCCGCTGCGGATGATCGGCGCAATGCAGGACATCAGCGACCGCAAGGCCACCGAAGAGGCGTTGCGCGAGGCCGAGGACCGTTACCGGCGCCTGGTGGAGCTATCCCCGGAACCGATTTTCGTGCACCAGGACATGCGCTATGTGTACGTCAACCGCGCCGGTGCCGAACTGCTAGGCGCGAAGTCCGCGGAAGACTTGCTCGGCCGCCAAATCATGGATTTCGTGCCTCCGGACCTGCACGAAACCATCAGACAACGCATTCGCAGGCAACTGGACGAGGGGAAGCCCGCGCCGCCAATGGAGCTGCGTTACCTTCGCATCGACGGTTCCCTGGTTGACGCGGAGGTTTCCGCCGCGCCTTTCCAGTTCCACGGCAAGCCGGCAGTCCAGGTCATTGCACGTGACATCCGGGCACGCAAGCGTGCAGAGCGTTCCCTTGCCGAGCTGCAGGCCCGCTATCGCCAGCTGGTGGAGCTTTCGCCCGACTCCATCCATATTCACCAGGACGGCAAACTGGTGTTCGTCAACAGCGCCTGCGTGCGCCTGTTCGGCGCCAGTTCTCCGGAGCAATTGCTCGGGCGCTCGTTGCTCGATTTCATCCATCCGGACCAGCGCGACGTCGTTCGGAGGCGAATGCGGGTTCTGTACGAAGAGAATCGCAGTGTCCCGGACATGGTGCAGAAGCTGATCCGCGTGGACGGGACCATTGTCGATGTCGAGATAAAGGCCGCGCCGTTCGTGTTCGATGGGCGGCCGGCGGTGCAGACGGTGGTGCGCGATATCAGCGAGCGCATCCGCGCGGAAGAGTCCCTGCGCCAGTTTCGCGCGGCGATGGACCTTTCCCCTGACCTGATCTACCTGACGGATTACCGGACCATGCAGTTCGTCGATGTCAACGAGACGGCCTGCCGTCTGCTGGGTTACAGCAGGGCGGAACTCCTGAACATGGGGCCGGCCGATGTCGCGACCCTGTCGCGCGAGACGCTGGTGAACGCCTACGACCACGTGATTGCCGGCAACGGCGGCGGCGGGGCACTGGAAATGCATCACCGGTGCAAGGATGGCAGCCTGCTTCCGGTCGAACTGGTCAGGCGCCCGGTGCCGACCCGGGAAGGGCATATCATCGTCGTGATTGCGCGGGATATCTCCGAACGCATGAGGGTGGAGGCGGAACTGCGCGGCAGCCATGAGCGCTTCCGGCAGATTGCCGAGAACATCCGCGAGGTGTTCTGGGCCACCGATCCGGAAAAGAAACAGATGCTTTACATCAGTCCGGCCTACGAGGAAATCTGGCAGCGCAGTTGCGACAGCCTGTATGACTCGCCCTGGACCTGGGCAGAGGCGATCCATCCGGCGGACCGTGACCGGGTCCTGCAGGCGGCCGGCGACAAGCAGCTTCAGGGCGAGTACGACGAGGAGTACCGGATCGTCAGGCCCGATGGATCAATTCGCTGGATCCATGACAAGGCGTTCCCGATCCGCGATCAGGAAGGCAAGGTCTTTCGGATCGTCGGCGTGGCGGACGACATCACCGAACGCAAGCAGGCCGAGGAACAGTCGCTGCGGGCCGCAAGACAGACCCGGGATATCCTGTCGAGCATCACTGACGCGTTTTTCGCAGTAGACGAGAACTGGCGGTTCACTTACCTCAACGCAACTGCGGAAAGATTGTTGCGACGGGACAAAGCCACAATACTGGGTCGGGCTCTCTAC
>LNFM01026241.1_pt1 | contig 15801 bp, 13 predicted proteins | sample 596031 | NCBI WGS metagenome assembly LNFM01 (sample SAMN04254537, study PRJNA301005) | activated carbon metagenome | isolation source: dual media filters at the Ann Arbor, Michigan drinking water treatment plant | place: USA: Ann Arbor | reverse complement strand
GCGCGCTGCTGCGCGGCGTGGGCCGCGAGGACGTCGAGCGCGGCCAGGTGCTGGCCAAGCCGGGCTCGATCACGCCGCACACGAACTTCGAGGCCGAGGCCTACATCCTCACGAAGGAGGAGGGTGGCCGCCACACGCCGTTCTTCACCAACTACCGGCCGCAGTTCTACTTCCGCACGACCGACGTGACGGGGGTGGTGACGCTGCCGGAGGGGACGGAGATGGTGATGCCGGGCGACAACGCGCGCATGATCGTCGAGCTGATCCAGCCGATCGCGATGGACGAGGGCCTGCGCTTCGCTATCCGCGAGGGCGGCCGCACCGTCGGCGCCGGCGTCGTCACCAAGGTCGTGAAGTGATATAGAGACGGCTTCTAGGAGTGTAGCTCAGCTGGTAGAGCATCGGTCTCCAAAACCGAGGGCCGGGGGTTCGAGTCCCTCCACTCCTGCCAGATTTCAATCCGGCGCCCGGCGATGCCGTCGGGCGCCGGCTTTACTTTTGGGGCCGGCTCGCTTACATGCCGCCCCTTCACCCCGATCATCGACGAGCGCATGAAAAACCCGGTCGAGTTTCTCCGCGAGGTCCGCCAGGAAGGCGCCAGGATCACCTGGCCCGGCCGGCGCGAGACGTTGTCGTGGGCCCTGATGATCTTCATCTTCGTGGCGATCTCGGCGGTGTTCTTCCTGGTGGTCGACAAGATCATCGCCTGGGTCGTCAAGCTGCTGCTGGGAGTGGGCTGATCATGGCGATGCGCTGGTATGTCGTGCATGCCCATTCGGGCTTCGAGAACAAGGTCGCCCAGTCGATCCGCGAGCAGGCCCAGAAGAAGGGCATCGACGGCGAGATCACCGAGGTCATGGTGCCGACCGAGGAGGTCGTCGAGCTGCGGCGCGGCGCCAAGGTCCAGACCGAGCGCAAGTTCTTCCCCGGTTACGTTCTGGTGCGCATGGACCTGACCGACGAGAGCTGGCACCTGATCAAGAACACCCCGAAGGTGACCGGCTTCCTGGGCGGCAAGGGCCGCCCGGTGCCGATCAGTGACGCCGAGGCCGGCCGGATCCTCAAGCAGGTCCAGGAAGGCATCGAGCGGCCCAAGCCCTCGGTGATGTTCGAGATCGGCGAGCAGGTGAAGGTCTCGGACGGTCCCTTCGCCTCCTTCAACGGTGTCGTCGAGGAGATCGAGGAGGAGAAGCAGCGCCTCAAGGTCTCGGTCTCGATCTTCGGTCGCTCCACCCCGGTCGAGCTCGATTACGGCCAAGTGGAGAAGCTCTGAACAAGGCGTTTGCGCGCCGGCGGTCGATCCGCTATACAGCGCGCTCTCCGAAGGCTGGCGGCTTCCGCCGGCCTTCGGTTTTTGTCTTGGCCGATGCCGATTTCCTTTGGAAATCAACCGTTTGAGGTCAGGGCATATCGTGCGGGAGGCTCGCCATGGCCGGACCGCGCGCCCGACAACAAGAGAGGGTAGCCGATGGCAAAAAAGATCCAGGCCTTCGTCAAGCTGCAGGTGCCGGCTGGCAAGGCCAACCCGTCCCCGCCGATCGGCCCCGCGCTCGGTCAGCAGGGCGTGAACATCATGGAATTCTGCAAGCAGTTCAACGCGCGCACGCAGAAGATGGAACAGGGCATGCCGATCCCGGTGGTCATCACCGTGTTCCAGGATCGCAGCTTCACCTTCGTCACCAAGACGCCGCCGGTGAGCTACTTCATCAAGAAGGCGATCGGCATCGAGTCGGGCGCCAAGACGACCGGCACGCAGAGCGTCGGCGAGATCACCCGGGCGCAGATGGAAGCCATCGCCAAGGAGAAGATGCCCGACCTCAACTGCCACACGATCGACGCCGCGGTGGCGCAGATCGCGGGCTCCGCCCGCTCCATGGGCGTCAAGGTGGTGGGGTAAGCCATGTCGCAGCAGGGTAAGCGCTACAAGAAGGCGTCCGAGGGCGTCGATCGCGAGAAGACCTACGGTCTCGACGAGGCGGTCAAGCTGGTCAAGGCCGGCGCCAAGGCCAAGTTCGACGAGACGGTCGAGATCTCGATGAACCTCGGCATCGATCCGCGTCACGCCGACCAGATGGTGCGCGGCGTGGTCTCGCTGCCCAACGGCACCGGCAAGTCGGTGCGCGTCGCGGTCTTCGCGCGCGGCGCCAAGGCCGAGGAGGCCAAGGCGGCCGGGGCCGACATCGTCGGCGCCGAGGACCTCGCCGAGAAGATCAACGGCGGCACGATGGATTTCGAGCGCTGCATCGCCACGCCCGACATGATGGGCGTCGTCGGTCGCCTCGGTAAGGTGCTGGGCCCGCGCGGCCTGATGCCCAACCCGAAGCTGGGCTCCGTGACCATGGACGTGGCCGGCGCCGTCAAGGCGGCCAAGGCCGGCCAGGTCGAGTTCCGCGCCGAGAAGGCCGGCGTCGTCCATGCCGGCGTCGGCAAGGCGAGCTTCAGCGAGGCGGCGCTGACCGAGAACGTCAAGGCGTTCGTCGGCGCGATCACCCGCGCCAAGCCGACCGGCGCCAAGGGCACCTTCATCAACAAGGTGACCATCAGCTCGACCATGGGACCGGGCGTCAAGCTCGACATCCCCAGCCTCAGCGGCTGAGGCGACGACGGAATTCCGGTGGTGGGTTCGCCCGCCACTGGCACAGGGGTCGCCCGGTTCGCCGGTCGATCCCGACCTGTCCGAGACTGCAGGTGCCAATCCGGCCCGTCCGGTGCGGCCTAAGGGGGCAACCCGCCAGCATAGACGGTTGTAAGGGAATGAGATGGCCGGTGCGCCGGCCATGGATGCCCCGAGCTTCCGGGATGGGAAACCCCGGGAAGCGCTTCGTCCTTCGGGACGGCACGCGACCCTCACTGGAGACGATCAGTGGACCGCACTGAGAAAGCAGAAGCGATCGCCTCGCTGAACAAGAGCTTCGCCGCCGTCGACCTTCTGGTGGTCACCCGCCAGTCCGGTCTCACGGTCGCCGAAGTCTCGGCCCTGCGTCAGCAGGTGCGTGAAGCGGGCGCGTCGTACAAGGTTTCGAAGAACCGGCTCACCCGTCTCGCTCTGGAAGGAACGGCGTTCAAGGATATCGGCCCGATGCTCACGGGTCCGACCGCGATCGCCTCGTCCAAGGACCCCGTCGCCGCCGCCAAGGCGGTGGTGAACTTCGCCAAGGGCAACGAGAAGCTGACCATCGTCGGCGGCTCGTACCAGGGCCAGATGCTCGACGCCGATGCCGTTAAGCAACTGGCCACCCTGCCGTCGCTCGACGAGCTGCGCGGCAAGATCGTGGGCCTGCTTCAGGCCCCGGCGGCGAAGATCGCAAGCGTGCTGCAGGCGCCGGGCGGCCAGCTCGCCCGCGTGTTCAGCGCGTACGGATCCAAGGACTCTTCCGGTCAGCAGGCGGCGTAAGCCGAACCATCAACCCATATTCGGGACATCTGGAGACTACACATGGCCAATCTCGATCAGATCGTAGACCAGCTTTCGAGCCTGTCGGTGCTCGAAGCCGCCCAGCTCAGCAAGATGCTGGAAGAGAAGTGGGGCGTCTCGGCCGCGGCGCCGGTCGCCGTCGCCGCCGTTGGTGCCGCCGCCGCGGCGCCGGCCGAGGTGAAGGATGAGTTCAACGTCATGCTCATGGCGGCGGGCGACAAGAAGATCAACGTCATCAAGGTGGTGCGCGAACTCACCGGCCTGGGCCTGAAGGAGGCCAAGGACCTGGTCGAGGCCGCGCCGAAGGCGGTCAAGGAAGCCGTGCCGAAGGCTGACGCCGAGAAGATGAAGGCGAAGCTCGAGGCCGAGGGCGCCAAGGTCGAGCTGAAGTAAGCGAGCGTTTGGGTTCCGACCGGGGCTGCCAAAGCCCCGGTCGGGCCGCTTCATCGAGCCGGCGCGCGCCGCCGGCTCCATCAAGTGGCCCGCTGCAATGGATGGTTCTGGCGACTTCGCGGATCGCCGGAACCGAGACAGCAGATGGGGCGTCCGCCGCCTGAAACCGAAGAGGTTTTCGCATGGCCACGACCTTCAACGCCCGTACCAGGATTCGCCGGCAGTTCGGCCACATCGCCGCGGCCGCCCCGATGCCGAACCTGATCGAGGTGCAGAAGAAGTCGTACGAGCAGTTCCTGCAGATGCACGCCGCGCCCGGCACCCGGGTCAATGTCGGCATCCAGGAGGTGTTCCGTTCGGTGTTCCCGATCAAGGACTTCGCCGAGCGCTCCAGCCTGGAGTTCGTGAAGTACGAGTTCGAGGAGCCGAAGTACGATGTCGAGGAGTGCCAGCAGCGCGGCATGACCTACGCCGCGCCGCTCAAGGTCACCCTGCAGCTCGTTGTCTGGGACATCGACGAGGAGACCGGCGCGCGCTCGATCCGCGATATCAAGGAGCAGGACGTCTACATGGGCGACATGCCCCTGATGACGAGCAACGGCACCTTCATCGTCAACGGCACCGAACGCGTTATCGTCTCGCAGATGCACCGCTCGCCGGGCGTCTTCTTCGACCACGACAAGGGCAAGACCCATTCGTCGGGCAAGTACCTGTTCGCCGCGCGCATCATTCCCTATCGCGGTTCGTGGCTCGACTTCGAGTTCGACGCCAAGGACCTCGTGCATGTGCGCATCGACCGGCGCCGCAAACTGCCGGTGACCACGCTGCTGATGGCGCTCGACAGCGTCGAGACCGAGCGCAAGCGCGCCGATCTCGCCGCCAAGGGCCAGACGCTCGACCCGATCGAGGCGGTCGGCATCGCCCACGAGGACATCCTCTCGGCGTTCTACGCCTCGACGACCTACTCGCGTGACAAGGAAGGCTGGCGCACCGGCTTCCAGGTCGAGGCGCTGCGCGGCGTGAAGCTGACGCACGACCTGATCAACGCCAAGACCGGCAAGGTCGTCGCCGAGGCCGGCACCAAGATGACGCCGCGCCTGTCGGCCCGCCTGGTCGAGGCCGGCCTCAAGGAAGTGCGCGTGCTGCCGGAGGAGCTGGCCGGCAAGTACGCCGCGCGCGACGTGATCAACGAGAAGACCGGCGAGATCTACATCGAAGCCGGTCACGAGATCACCGAGGCGACGCTGGCGGCGCTCGACGCGGCCAAGATCGACAGCGTCGACGTGCTGGCGATCGACCACGTCAACACCGGCGGTTACCTGCGCAACACGCTGGTCGCCGACAAGAACCAGACGCGCGAGGACGCGCTGATGGAGATCTACCGCGTCATGCGTCCGGGCGAGCCGCCGACGCTGGAGACGGCGGAGACCCTGTTCCGCGGCCTGTTCTTCGACAGCGAGCGCTACGACCTGTCCGCCGTCGGCCGCGTGAAGATGAACATGCGCCTGGGTCTGAAGGGCGTCGACGATCAGATGCGCATCCTGCGCCGCGAGGACATCCTGGCGGTGGTCAAGACGCTACACGAGCTCAAGGACGGCCGCGGCGAGATCGACGACATCGACCATCTCGGCAACCGCCGGGTGCGCTCGGTCGGCGAGCTGATGGAGAACCAGTACCGGCGATCCGCGAGCGCATGAGCTCGATCGACATCGACACCGTGATGCCGCACGACCTGATCAACGCCAAGCCGGCGGCGGCGGCGGTGCGCGAGTTCTTCGGTTCCTCGCAGCTCTCGCAGTTCATGGACCAGACCAACCCGCTCTCCGAGGTCACGCACAAGCGTCGTCTCTCGGCCCTGGGGCCGGGCGGTTTGACCCGTGAGCGCGCCGGCTTCGAGGTGCGCGACGTGCATCCGACGCACTATGGCCGCATCTGCCCGATCGAGACGCCGGAAGGTCCGAACATCGGCCTGATCAACTCGCTGGCGACCTATGCGCGCGTCAACCAGTACGGCTTCATCGAAAGCCCGTACCGCAAGGTAGCGGGTGCGCGGGTCGGCGACGAGGTCGTGTATCTGTCGGCGATGGAGGAGGGGCGCTACACCATCGCCCAGGCCAATGCCGAGCTCGACGCCAAGGGCAAGTTCGCCACCGACCTGGTGAGCTGCCGCAAGGGCGGCGAGTACATCCTGGCGCGGCCCGAGACCATCGACTTCATCGACGTCTCGCCCAAGCAGGTCGTGTCGGTCGCCGCGGCGCTGATCCCGTTCCTCGAGAACGACGACGCCAACCGCGCGCTGATGGGCTCGAACATGCAGCGTCAGGCCGTGCCGCTGCTGCGCAGCGACGCGCCGCTGGTCGGCACCGGCATGGAGGAGATCGTCGCGCGCGACTCGGGCGTGACCATCGTCGCGCGCCGCGCCGGCTACATCGACCAGGTCGACGCCATGCGCATCGTCGTGCGCGCCACCGAGGATAGCGGCCCCGGCGCGCCGGCGGTCGACATCTACAACCTGCTGAAGTTCCAGCGCTCGAACCAGAGCACCTGCATCACGCAGAAGCCGCTGGTTAAGGTCGGCGACTCGGTGGCCAAGGGCGAGATCATCGCCGATGGTCCTTCGACGCAGAACGGCGAGCTGGCGCTGGGCCGCAACGTGCTCGTCGCCTTCATGCCGTGGAACGGCTACAACTTCGAGGACTCCATCCTCATCTCCGAGCGCATCGTCTCCGACGATGTGTTCACCTCGATCCATATCGAGGAGTTCGAGGTCATGGCCCGCGACACCAAGCTGGGCCAGGAGGAGATCACCCGCGATATCCCGAACGTCGGCGAGGAAGCGCTGAAGAACCTCGACGAGGCGGGCATCGTCTATATCGGCGCCGAGGTCGAGGCCGGCGATATCCTGGTGGGCAAGGTGACGCCGAAGGGCGAGTCGCCGATGACCCCCGAGGAGAAGCTGCTGCGCGCCATCTTCGGCGAGAAGGCGTCTGATGTGCGCGACACGTCGCTGCGCGTTCCGCCCGGCGTCAACGGCACCATCGTCGAGGTCCGCGTCTTCAATCGTCGTGGCGTCGACAAGGACGAGCGCGCGCTGGCGATCGAACGGGACGAGATCGAGCGTCTCGCCAAGGACCGCGACGACGAAAAGGCCATCCTGGAGCGCAGCTTCTACAACCAGCTGCAGGAGCTGCTGCTGAACCAGGTGATCGCCGGCGGCCTGAAGGGCGCCAAGGCGGGCACCAAGATCAACGAGAAGGTCCTGGGCGAGTTCCCGCCCGCGCAGTGGCGCCAGATCGCCGTCAAGGGCGACAAGCGCATGGAGGAGATCGAAGCGCTCACCAAGCAGTTCGACGACTCCATGAAGCGTCTGCAGGACCGCTTCGAGAACAAGGTCGACAAGCTGCAGGAAGATGGTCAAGGTCTTCGTCGCGGTGAAGCGCAAGCTGCAGCCGGGCGACAAGATGGCCGGCCGTCACGGCAACAAGGGCGTCATCTCCAAGATCATGCCGATCGAGGACATGCCGTACCTGCCCGACGGGCGTCACGTCGACATCGTGCTCAACCCGCTGGGCGTGCCCTCGCGCATGAACGTGGGTCAGATCCTCGAGACCCATCTCGGATGGGCCGCGGCGGGTCTGGGCCGCAAGATCGGCGACATCGTCACCGCCGCGAAGGGCGAGAAGGCCGCCGCCGGCGGCGTGCGCAAGACGCTGCGCGAGATCTATGGCGAGAAGATCTACAAGAGCGACATCGCCGATCTTGACGACGAGCAGACGGTCACGCTCGCCGAGAACCTCAAGGGCGGCGTGCCCTTCGCCTCGCCGGTGTTCGACGGCGCCCACGAGGGCGACATCGTCGAGATGCTGAAAGAGGCCGGGCTCGACACGTCGGGCCAGGTCACCCTGGTCGATGGCCGCACCGGCGAGACGTTCCACCGCAAGGTGACCGTCGGCTACATCTACATGCTCAAGCTGCACCATCTCGTGGACGACAAGATCCACGCGCGTTCGATCGGACCTTACTCGCTGGTCACCCAGCAGCCGCTCGGCGGCAAGGCGCAGTTCGGCGGACAGCGCTTCGGCGAGATGGAGGTCTGGGCGCTGGAGGCTTACGGCGCGGCCTACACCCTGCAGGAGATGCTGACGGTGAAGTCCGACGACGTCTCCGGCCGCACCAAGGTCTACGAGGCCATTGTGCGCGGCGACGACACGTTCGAGGCGGGCATTCCCGAATCGTTCAACGTGCTCGTCAAGGAGCTGCGCTCGCTCTGCCTCAACGTCGAGCTCGAGTCGAAAGCCGTCTAAGGAAACCGGGGACGGCCGCACGGCCGTCCCACCCCCTCACGTCGCGATATCGCGCCCTAACTGGAGCAGCGGACCATGACCGACCTTGTGAACATCCTGGGCCAGCCGCAAGGCACCCAGAGCTTCGACCACATCCGCATCGCCATCGCCTCGCCCGAGCGCATCCGCTCGTGGAGCTTCGGCGAGATCAAGAAGCCGGAGACCATCAACTACCGCACGTTCAAGCCGGAGCGGGACGGCGCCGATCAAGGACTACGAGTGCCTGTGCGGCAAGTACAAGCGCATGAAGTTCCGCGGCATCATCTGCGAGAAGTGCGGCGTCGAGGTCACGCTGACCAAGGTGCGCCGCGAGCGCATGGGCCACATCGAGCTGGCCTCGCCGGTGGCGCACATCTGGTTCATGAAGTCGCTGCCCAGCCGCATCGGCCTGCTGCTCGACATGACGCTGAAGGATCTCGAGCGCATCCTGTACTTCGAGAACTACGTCGTCATCGAACCCGGCCTGACGCCACTGAAGTACCGTGAGCTGCTGTCCGAGGAAGGTCACATCCGCGCCGAGGACGAGTACGGCGAGGGCAGCTTCACCGCCAAGATCGGCGCCGAGGCGATCAAGGACATGCTGGTCGCCATCGACCTGCAGAAGGAGCGCGAGACGCTGCGCGTCGATCTGCGCGAGACCGCATCGGAGGCCAAGCGCAAGAAGCTGGTCAAGCGCCTGAAGATGATCGAGGCGTTCATCGAGTCGGGCGCGCGTCCGGAGTGGATGATCCTCGACGTCGTGCCGGTGATTCCGCCCGAGCTGCGCCCGCTGGTGCCGCTCGACGGCGGCCGCTTCGCCACGTCGGACCTCAACGACCTCTATCGCCGCGTCATCAACCGCAACAACCGTCTGAAGCGGCTGATCGAGCTGCGCGCGCCGGACATCATCGTGCGCAACGAGAAGCGCATGCTGCAGGAGGCGGTCGACGCGCTGTTCGACAACGGCCGGCGTGGCCGCGTCATCACCGGCGCCAACAAGCGTCCGCTGAAGTCGCTTTCCGACATGCTGAAGGGCAAGCAGGGCCGCTTCCGCCAGAACCTGCTCGGCAAGCGCGTCGACTACTCGGGTCGTTCGGTGATCGTCGTCGGTCCCGAGCTCAAGCTGCACCAGTGCGGCCTGCCCAAGAAGATGGCGCTCGAGCTGTTCAAGCCGTTCATCTATTCGCGCCTGCAGAACTACGCCATGGCCAACACCATCAAGGCGGCCAAGCGCATGGTCGAGAAGGAGCGGCCCGAGGTCTGGGACATCCTCGAGGAGGTCATCCGCGAGCATCCCGTGATGCTCAACCGCGCGCCGACCCTGCACCGCCTGGGCATCCAGGCCTTCGAGCCGGTGCTGGTCGAGGGCAAGGCGATCCAGCTGCATCCGCTGGTCTGCACCGCCTTCAACGCCGACTTCGACGGCGACCAGATGGCGGTGCACGTGCCGCTGTCGCTGGAAGCCCAGCTCGAGGCGCGCGTGCTGATGATGTCGACCAACAACATCCTCAGCCCCGCCAACGGCAAGCCGATCATCGTGCCGTCGCAGGATATCGTGCTCGGCATCTATTACATCACCATGGAGCGCGAGGGTGAGCCCGGTGAGGGCATGATCTTCGGCGACATGGGCGAGATCCAGCACGCGCTGGATTCGCGGGCCGTCAGCCTGCACAGCCGGGTGAAGGCGCGCCTGCACACGGTCGACGAGACCGGCGCCCAGGTGGTCAAGATCGTCGAGACCACGCCCGGTCGCATGCTCTTGTCGGAGATCCTGCCGCAGAACAAGGACGTGCCGTTCTCGCTGATCAACCGGGTGTTGACCAAGAAGGACATCCAGAACGTCATCGACGTGGTCTACCGCCACTGCGGCCAGAAGGAGACGGTGATCTTCGCCGATCGCCTGATGTCGCTGGGCTTCGGCCATGCCTGCCGCGCCGGCATCTCGTTCGGCAAGGACGACCTCGTCATCCCGGCCTCCAAGGAGAAGCTGGTCGCGCAGACCCAGAAAGAGGTCAAGGAGTACGAGCAGCAGTACCAGGACGGCCTGATCACCTCGGGCGAGAAGTACAACAAGGTGGTCGACGCCTGGTCGCGCTGCTCCGAGAAGGTCGCCGACGAGATGATGAAGGGCATCTCGACGCCGAAGAAGGGCGATCCGATCAACTCGGTGTTCATGATGGCCCACTCGGGCGCCCGCGGCTCGGCGGCGCAGATGAAGCAGCTCGGGCGAGATCATCGAGACGCCGATCATCTCGAACTTCAAGGAAGGCCTCTCGGTGCTGGAGTACTTCAACTCCACCCACGGCGCGCGCAAGGGCCTGGCCGACACGGCGCTCAAGACGGCGAACTCGGGCTACCTGACCCGCCGCCTGGTCGACGTGGCGCAGGACTGCATCATCACCGAGGTCGATTGCGGCACGAAGGAGGGGCTGACCATGCGCGCCGTCGTCGACGGCAGCGACGTGATCGAGCCGCTGGGCGAGCGCATCCTGGGCCGCTCGGCGCTCGAGGACATCGTCGACCCGCTGAGCGGCACGGTCCTGGTCAAGGCCAGCGCGCTGATCGGCGAGGAGGATATCGACGCCATCGAGCGCGCCGGTATCGAGGAGGTCAAGATCCGCTCGGCGCTGACCTGCGACACCCGGTGGGGCATCTGCGGCACGTGCTATGGCCGCGATCTCGCGCGCGGCACGCCGGTCAATATCGGCGAGGCGGTGGGCGTCATCGCCGCGCAGTCGATCGGCGAGCCGGGTACCCAGCTCACCATGCGCACCTTCCACATCGGCGGCGCCGCGCAGCGTGGCGCGGAGCAGTCGAACGTCGAAGCCTCGCATGAGGGCCGCGTCTCGGTGCGCAACCGCAACGTCGTGACCAACGGCGAGGGCGTGCTCATCGTCATGGGCCGCAACACCGAGCTGGTCGTGATCGACGCCAACGAGCGCGAGCGCGCCCGCTTCCGCGTGCCCTACGGCGCGCGCCTGTTGGCAGACAACGACACGCCGGTCATCAAGGGTCAGAAGCTGGCGGAGTGGGACCCCTACACTCTGCCGGTGATCACCGAGAAGGCCGGCACGGCGAGCTATGTCGATCTCGTCGAGGGCACCTCGATGCGCGAGGTGATCGACGACGCCACCGGCATCTCCAACCGCGTCGTCGTCGACTGGAAGCAGCAGGCGCGCGGCGGCGAGCTCAGGCCGCGTATCGCCATCCTCGATGCCCAGGGTAAGCCGATCATCCTCGCCAACGGCCAGGAGGCTCGTTACTTCCTCGCCGTCGACTCGGTGCTGTCGGTCGAGAACGGCCAGACCGTGAACGCCGGCGACGTGCTGGCGCGTATTCCCCGCGAGGGCAGCAAGACGCGCGACATCACCGGTGGTCTGCCGCGCGTCGCCGAGCTGTTCGAGGCCCGTCGTCCCAAGGACTTCGCCATCATCAGCGATGGTCCGGGCCGCATCGAGTTCGGCAAGGACTACAAGAACAAGCGCCGTCTGCTGGTTGTCCCGGCCGAGGGCCAGGGCGAGCAGGTCGAGTACCTGATCCCCAAGGGCAAGCGCATCGCGGTCCAGGAAGGCGACTGGATCGAGAAGGGCGACCTGCTGATCGACGGCAATCCGGTGCCGCACGACATCCTGCGCGTCATGGGCGTCGAGGCGCTCGCCACCTATCTCGTCAACGAGATCCAGGAGGTCTATCGACTGCAGGGCGTGAAGATCAACGACAAGCACATCGAGGTCATCTGCCGCCAGATGCTGCAGAAGGTCGAGATCGTCGATCCGGGCGAGTCCACGTTCCTGATCGGCGAGCAGGTCGAGAAACTGGAGTTCGAGGAGCTCAACGCCAAGCTGGCGACCGAGAACCTCAAGCCGGCGCGCGGCGAGCCCGTGCTGCTGGGCATCACCAAGGCCAGCTTGCAGACCAAGTCGTTCATCTCCGCGGCGTCCTTCCAGGAGACCACGCGCGTGCTCACCGAGGCGGCAGTGTCGGGCAAGATCGACACGCTGCTCGGGCTGAAGGAGAACGTCATCGTCGGCCGCCTGATCCCGGCCGGCACCGGCGGCGTGATGAATCGCCTGAAGGAGCTGGCCGCCAAGCGCGACCGCGAGATGCTGGCGGCGCAGCCCGAGGATGTCGGGCAGCCGGACGAGCAGGCGCTGCGCGAGCGGGCGCCGGCGGCCGAATAGCCAGCACCGCTGACCGGAGTCACATTAGTCGGGGCGCCTCGCGAGAGGCGCCCCAATATTTTGCGGCGGCGGCATTGGACGCAACGAAGTTGCGCGCTTCAGGATCGCCGTCAAAGCAAGGAAAAATCTTGAGAAATCGGCTCTGCGCGCTTGACGCTGCAAGGCCCGGGCCATATAACCCGCGCGCTTTCCCAGGAGGACTGGTGGTAGGGCTCGCCCTAGACGCAGTCTGATCGGGAGAACCGTTACATCATTGTTCGGGCCACTCTGGCAGGCCTCCCACCCGTTACCGGGCAAAGCCAGCGCATGTTGGCGTGTTGCCTTTTTTGCGTTTGTCGGGGGTTCTGGACAGTGGTGGCGACAGTCAGGTGATCGGCGAGGACCCGAGCGAATGCCAACCATCAACCAGTTGATCCGCAAGCCGCGAGTGGCACCGACCTATCGCAACACGGTGCCGGCGATGCAGAACTGCCCGCAGAAGCGGGGCGTCTGCACGCGCGTCTACACGACGACGCCGAAGAAGCCGAACTCCGCGCTGCGCAAGGTCGCCAAGGTGCGCCTGACCAACGGGTACGAGGTGGTGAGCTACATCCCCGGCGAGGGCCATAACCTGCAGGAGCACTCCGTCGTCATGATCCGCGGCGGTCGCGTCAAGGATCTGCCCGGCGTGCGCTATCACATCCTGCGCGGCGTGCTCGATACCCAGGGCGTCAAGGATCGCAAGCAACGCCGGTCGAAGTACGGCGCCAAGCGGCCGAAGTAAGGGAGGGGCCCTACCATGTCGCGTCGTCATCGCGCCGAGAAACGAGAGATCCTCCCCGACGCCAAGTTCGGCGATCTCGTCGTCTCCAAGTTCATGAACACCCTGATGTTCCAGGGCAAGAAGTCGGTCGCCGAGATCATCGTCTATGGCGCCATGGACATCATCGGCGACAAGACCCGGCAGGACCCGCTGCCGGTGTTCCACGAGGCCATCGACAACGTGAAGCCGGCCGTCGAGGTCCGTTCGCGTCGTGTCGGCGGCGCCACCTACCAGGTGCCCGTCGAGGTGCGTCCCGAGCGGCGCCAGGCGCTGGCGATCCGCTGGCTGATCCAGGCCGCGCGCGATCGCTCGGAGCACAGCATGACCGAGAAGCTCTCGGGCGAGTTGCTCGACGCCGCCAACCGTCGCGGCGCCGCCGTCAAGAAGCGCGAAGACACCCATCGTATGGCCGACGCCAATAAGGCGTTCGCCCATTATCGCTGGTAGTCGGCGCGCCCCACGAACGAAAGCCCCCTAACCATGGCCCGAACTACCCCCATCGAGCGCTACCGCAACATCGGTATCATGGCGCATATCGACGCCGGCAAGACGACCACGACCGAGCGCGTCCTCTACTACACGGGCAAGAGCTACAAGATCGGCGAAGTGCACGACGGCGCTGCCACCATGGATTTCATGGAGCAGGAGCAGGAGCGCGGCATCACGATCACGTCGGCGGCGACGACCTGCTTCTGGAAGACCGAGACCGGCCCGTTCAAGAACGAGCAGCACCGCGTCAACATCATCGACACCCCGGGCCATGTCGACTTCACCATCGAGGTCGAGCGTTCGCTGCGCGTGCTCGACGGCGCCGTCTGCGTGTTCGACTCGGTGGCCGGCGTCGAGCCGCAATCCGAGACCGTGTGGCGCCAGGCCGACAAGTACGGCGTGCCGCGCATCTGCTTCGTCAACAAGATGGACCGCACCGGCGCCAACTACTGGCGCACGATCGACATGATCGTCGATCGCTTGGGCTCCAAGCCGCTGGTCACCCAGATGCCGATCGGCGTCGAGGGCGGCTTCAAGGGCATCGTCGACCTGGTCGCCAACAACGCGATCATCTGGCTCGAGGAGACGCTGGGCGCCAAGTTCGAGATCACCGACATCCCCGACGACATGAAAGAGCAGGCGGCGGAGTACCGCGCCAAGCTCATCGAGATGGCCGTCGAGCAGGATGACGAGGCGCTCGAGAAGTATCTCGCCGGCGAGGAGCCGGACTACGACACGCTGATCAAGTGCATCCGCAAGGGCACGATCTCCTACGCCTTCGTGCCGACGCTGTGCGGCTCGGCGTTCAAGAACAAGGGCGTGCAGCCCATGCTCGACGCCGTGGTCAACTACCTGCCGGCGCCGAACGACCGCCTGAGCGTCGACGGCAGCAACGTCAAGACCGGCGAGCCCGACACTCGCAAGACCACCGACGACGCGCCGTTCTCCGGCCTGGCGTTCAAGATCATGACCGACCCGCATGTCGGCTCGCTGACCTTCGTGCGCGTCTACTCGGGCGTGCTGCAGAAGAGCACCGGCGTGCTGAACAGCACCAAGGACCGTTCCGAGCGCGTCGGCCGCATGCTGCTGATGCACGCGAACAACCGCGAGGACATCGACGAGGCCCGCGCCGGCGACATCGTCGCGCTGACCGGCCTGAAGTCGGTGACCACCGGCGATACGCTGTGCGATCCGAAGATCCCGATCATCCTCGAGAAGATGGACTTCCCGGACCCGGTCATCGAGCTCGCCATCGAGCCGAAGACCAAGGGCGACCAGGAGAAGCTGTCGCAGGCTTTGGGCAAGCTGGTGCAGGAGGATCCGACTTTCCGCGTCCAGACCGATCCGGAGAGCGGCCAGACCATCATCAAGGGCATGGGCGAGCTCCATCTCGAGATCAAGGTCGACATCCTCAAGCGCACCTACAAGGTCGAGGCCAATGTCGGCGCGCCGCAGGTCGCCTATCGCGAGACCCTGGGCCGCCGCGTCGAGCACGACTACACGCACAAGAAGCAGACCGGCGGTTCGGGCCAGTTCGCCCGCATCAAGCTGGTGTTCGAGCCGGGCCCGCCGGGCTCGGGCTACAGCTTCGAGAGCGCCATCGTCGGCGGCTCGGTGCCAAAGGAATACGTGCCCGGCGTCGAGAAGGGCCTCGAGTCCTCGCGTGAGTCGGGCGTGCTGCTCGGCTTCCCGGTGATCGACTTCACGGTGAAGCTGGTCGATGGCGATTACCACGACGTCGACTCCAGCGTGCTGGCCTTCGAGATCGCCGCCCGCGCCGCCTTCAAGGAGGCGCTGCAGAAGGCGCAGTGCAAGCTGCTCGAGCCGATCATGAAGGTCGAGGTGGTGACGCCCGAGGACTACATGGGCGACTGCATCGGCGACCTCAACAGCCGGCGCGGCATGATCCAGGGCATGGAAGCCCGCGGCAACGCCCAGGTGATCAACGCCATGGTGCCGCTCGCCAACATGTTCGGTTACGTCAACACGCTGCGCTCCATGACCCAGGGCCGCGCATCCTACTCGATGGTCTTCGACCACTACGCGCCTGTACCGCAGGCCGTGGCCGACGAAGTCATCGCCAAACTCGCCTGACGAGGGAATTACCATGTCGAAAGCAAAGTTCGAGCGGAACAAGCCGCACTGCAACATCGGGACGATCGGTCACGTGGATCACGGCAAGACGTCGCTGACGGCGGC
>LNFM01008257.1_pt1 | contig 15801 bp, 11 predicted proteins | sample 596031 | NCBI WGS metagenome assembly LNFM01 (sample SAMN04254537, study PRJNA301005) | activated carbon metagenome | isolation source: dual media filters at the Ann Arbor, Michigan drinking water treatment plant | place: USA: Ann Arbor | reverse complement strand
ACACGAAGCCAGTACGCGATTCATCGGGGACGAACTCCCTTGGAGACGGTGGACGGAAAGACTGAAGTCGCCAGCGGGAGGCGCACATGCCTGCGCGGCACACTCGCCTGCGGCGTCGTGAACCGGCCACTCGCCCCCCGGAAGGCCGCCTCAATGCAAACGCCGTGCCTCGCGATTCGTCGGAAAGCTCACCCACGCAAACCGTTGAGTCGGCCCGGACACGATTCAGGGTGCCAGCTTCTTCTTCAGCATCCGCGCCAGCGGCGCCGGCAGTTTGGGCAGGGCCTTCAACACCCAGGGCAGCGCCTTGCGCTTGGCGCCGCTCAGGCTTTCCGGCACCAGCGCTTCGATCAGGTGCGGGCCGGAGTGGCCGAGCGCGTATTCCAGCGCACGGCAGAAGTCCTCGGCGGTATCGGCGCGGGCGGCATGCACGCCCATGCCCTGGGCCAGCCGGCAGAAGTCGAGGCGCGGGCCTTTCAGGTCCAGCTGCGCGCGCGCCTTGTCGCCGACGCGTTCGGCACCGACGCGTTCCAGCTCGACGTTGAGCACCGAGTAGCTGGCGTTGTTGAAGATGATCGCGGTGACGTCGAGCTGCTCGCGCGCCAGGGTCCAGAGCGCCTGGATCGTGTACATCGCCGTGCCGTCGCCGATCAGCGCCAGCACCGGCCGGTCCGGGCAGGCGATCGCCGCGCCGATGGCGTTGGGCAGGCCCTGGCCGATGGCGCCGCCAGTCAGCGTGATCAGGTCGTGGCGCGGGCAGCCAGCGGTCATCAGCGGCAGCATCAGGCCCGAGGTGATGGCCTCATCGACCACGATCGCGCGCTCGGGCAGCAGATGCCCGACCGCCTTGCAGACCTTCTCGGCAGTGAGCCGCCCGCGCGGGCGACCGGGGCGCGCGGCGGACTGCAGCGCGGGCTTGGCAGCCTGCGCGCCGAGCGCCTGCGCGAGCGCTTCAAGACTGAGAGCGGCATCCTGCGCGGGCGTGCTCAGCGTGTGTACCTGACAGCCCGCAGGCACCAGCTCGCTGGGCTTGCCGGGATAGGCGAAGAAGCTGACGGGCGCTTTGGCATCCACCAGCACCAGATGCTGGAACTCGGCCAGCTGCACGCCGGCGAGTTCAGCCAGATAGGCGATGCGCTCGACCGCCGGCAGACCGGCGCCGCGCTCAAGCCGGGTCGGGAACACCTCGGCCAGCAGCTTGACTCCGCTGTGCGCGGCGATGCGCGCGGCCGCCAGCAGCGCGGGCTCGCGCAGGGCGTGGCGGCCGAGCATGAGGGCGACCTTGCCGCCGCCGCGGATCACTCCAGCGATCTTCGCGATGGCGTCCGCATCAGCCGCGGGTGGCGGCGAAAGTTCAGGCGGCGAACAGGACACCCCGCCCTCACCCCAGCTGACGTCGGCCGGCAGGATCAGGGTAGCGACCTGCTCGGGCCGGCTGCGCGCCGCGGCGATCGCCTCGACGGCGTCCTGGCAGAGATCTTCCGTGCGCATCGACGTGCGGACGAAGCCGGGCGAGACATTGCGCGCCACGGTTTCGATATCGCTCTGCAGCTGCGCGTCCAGCGGCATGTGGTAGGTGGCGTGGTCGCCGACGATGTTCACCACCGGCACGCGGCCCTTGCGCGCGTTGTGCAGGTTGGCCAGACCATTGCCCAGACCGCAGCCGAGATGCAGCAGGGTGGCGGCGGGCGAGCCGGCCATCCGGGCGTAGCCGTCGGCGGCGCCGGTGGCCACGCCCTCGAACAGGCAAAGCACGGCGCGCATGCGCGGCTCGGAGTCGAGCGCGGCCACGAAGTGCATCTCGCTGGTGCCGGGGTTGCTGAAGCAGACCGTGACGCCGGCATCGGCCAGGGTCTTCATCAGGGCTTGGGCGCCGTTGGGCATGGGTGGGCTCCGTGCGGGATCGGGATTCGGGATGCGGCTCAGCCGTCGCGGAGGTGATGCGCCGCAGCGCGCGCGGTGAGGATGCAGCCGGGCAGGAAGGTGCCTTCCAGCGAGCGCTTGCCGTTCGCACCGCCACCGCCGAAGCCGGCGGCTTCGCCGACACAGTACAGGCCGGGGATCGGCGCATCGTCTGCGCCGAGCACGCGCGAGTGCAGGTCAGTGCGCAGGCCGCCCAGGCTCTTGCGGGTGATCAGCTGCAGGCGGATCGCGATCCACGGGCCTGCGCCCGGCTTCGACAGCGGCGCGGGCGCGCAGGTGCGCAGGCGGTCGGGCCGCCATTGGCGCGCCTCAAGAATGCGCCGCACCTGTTCGTCATCTGCCGGATTGCGACCCGCGGCGAAGTTCGCATCAAACGCGGCCACCGTCGCCTTGAGTCGTTCGGGGTCGATGTCGTGCGAACAGGTCAGTGAGTTCATCTTCGCGGCCAAGGCCGGAACCGAATCGTCGACCAGGAAATCGGCGCTCTCGCGCTGCATCTGTTCGACCAGGCGCGCATTGCCGAACAGGGTCTCCGTCAGGAAGCGCAGGAACTGGCGATCGCGGATGCGCGGGTTGTGCTCGGCGCCGGAGATCGCGAACTCCTTGAGCGCGATGCGGCGATTGAGCAGCTGCCAGGTCCAGGGCCGGGCCTGCTCGGCCACGCGCTGGCACAGCCAGTGGGTGTCGAAGCCGGTGATGAGCGGCTCCGGGCCGATGCGCTCGCCGCGGTGGTCCAGCCACAGGGCCGATTTGCAGGGAATGATCGACAACCCGTGGCCCTCGAAATGCGGAAACGGGTGGGCAATGCCGCCAGCGTAGTTCCACATCGTGCCGGCGTTGACGATGCGGCCGCCGAAGCGCTGGGCGACTTCGCCGTGCAGGCGGCCATCGGCGAACGGATGCGCGCCATTGAGCATCGTCGCCGGCAGCGGGCGATCCCTGGGCCAATGCGCGCGGCAGGATTCGTGGCTGCCGTTGATGCCGCCCATCGCCAGCACCACGCTGTCGGCCTCCAGACGAAGCTCGGCGCCGCTGGCCTCGTCCGCGGCGACCGCGCCGCAGACGCGGCCGTTCTGCGATTCGAGCGCGCTGACGCGATGCTGGTGCAGCACGCGCAGGCGGCCGCCGCTGTCCGCGCGCTGCAGCGCTTCGTGCAGGCGCAGCACCAGCTGTCGCGCCGTGCCCCAGACGATGTGGTAGCGCGGCACCGAATTGCCCTCGCCGTGGCGACCGCGCTCGACCCAGTTCACCGCCGGCAGGAAGCGGATGCCCTCGCCCAGCAGCCAGTCGTAGACGTCGAACCGGGAACGCTCGACGTAGCGCTTCGCCCAGTCCATCGACCAGAGGTCGGCAGGATCGAGCTCGCCGAAGCTCAGCCAGTCGCGCAGCGCGAGCTCGGCCGTGTCGCGGATCTTCATGCGCGCCTGCAGCGGCGTGCCGACCAGGGCCATGCCGCCGAAGGCCCAGCGCGCGAGGCCGCCGAAGCGCGCGGGCCTGTCGCGGTCGATGATCGTCACCGAGCGGCCGGCGCGCAGGCATTCGAGCGCCGTGACCATGCCGGCCAGGCCGCCACCGATCACCAGTACGTCCGGATGCAGGCTCACCGCCATCGGCCACTCCCCGTCCAGCGCAGGAACATACGCGATGGTGCGGCTCGCGCCTGCTGCGCTGCGGCAGGCCGAGCGCCGCGGGCGCATTCGGCGCCGCAGCTACTCCCTGCCGCCGAGCTGGCGATTGAGGAAGGCGCGGGCGAAGCGCAGGTCACGGTCGATCGTGGCCGGGCTGACTTCGAGCACCTCGGCAATCTCCTCGCGCTGCATGCCTGCGAAATAGCTCATCTCGACCACGCGGGCGGCACGATCATCGGTGCCGGCGAGCTGCCGGAGGGCCTGGTCCAGCGCCAACAGGTCGACCTCCACGCTGTCACCGGCGGCTTCGAACTCGGCCGCGCGCAGGGTCACCAGCGCCGCTCCGCCGCCGCGCTTGGCGGCGACGCGTGCGCGGGCGTGATCCACGAGCACCGCGCGCATTTGCAGCGCGGCCACTGCGAGGAAATGGCTGCGGTTCTGCCAGTCCGGGCTGTTGCCGAGCAGACGCAGTACCGCCTCATGCACCAGCGCGGTGGGCTCCAGTGTCGGTGTGCGATCCGCACTGCCGACGCGGCCGGCGGCCATGCGCTTCAGCAGCCCATAGACCTCGGGCAGCAGGCGATCCAGCGCGGCGCGGTCGCCGCCGCGCCAGGCCTGCAGCAGGCCAGTGAGGTCGCTGTCCGACACGGTTTCAGACCTCGCTGCGCCCTTCGCCGTGCGCGGTAGGGACTGGATGGCCGTGCTCGGGATGCGGCGGCAGCAGACCGCCGCGCGCCACCACCACCGAGCCGACCAGATCGCCGCCGACATTGACCGTGGTGCGGCACATGTCGAGGAAGCGGTCGACGCCAAGGATCAGGCCGATGCCTTCGGGCGGGATGCCGAACATGGCGAGGATCATCGCGATCACCGGCAGCGAGCCGCCCGGCACGCCGGCGGCACCGATCGCACCGAAGATGCACAGCACCAGGATGCTGATCTGCTGCACGAAGCTGAGCTCGACGCCGAAGAACTGGGCGAGGAACAGCACCGTGATGCCCTCGAACAGCGCCGTGCCGTTCATGTTGGCGGTGGCGCCCAGGGTGCAGACGAAGCGCGCCACCGGACGCGGCACGCCGAGCCGGTGCTCGGCGCACTCCAGCGTGGTCGGCAGGGTCGCACTGGACGAACTGGTCGAGAACGCGGTGAGGATGGCGGGCTGCGCGCCCTTGAAGAACTTCAGCGGCGACATACCGCCGAACACGCGAACGAGGATCGGGAACACCACGAAGAAGTGGATGGCGAGCGCCAGCACCACGGTACCGACGTAGCGCGCCAGCTGAACCAGCACGTCGAAGCCCAGCTTGGCGGTGATGCCGAACAGCAGGCAGGCGACCGCGTAAGGTGCAAGCTGGATGATCCAGCCGATCAGCTTCAGGCAGATGTCGTACACGCCCTGCACCGCGCCGACGAAGCTGCGGGTGCCGGGGCTGGCCACCACGGTCGCGGCGATGCCGAACAGCAGGGCGAAGAACATCACCCCGATCAGGTCGCCGTTGACCGCGGCCGCGATCGGATTGCGCGGGACGATGTTGATCAGCAGATCGATACCGGATACCGCTCCGCCCTTGCTGGCGATGTCGGCCACGCGCTCGCTGGAGCCGGCGATCAGCTCCTCGGCCAGCTCGGGCGGCAGGCCCTGGCCCGGCTGCACCAGGTTGACGATGACCAGGCCGATGCTCACCGCGATCGCCGTGACGACCAGGATGAAGACCAGGGTGCGTCCGCCGATCCGGCCCAGCGAACGCGGGTCGCCGATCTCGACGACCCCCAGCACCAGGGCCGAAAACACCAGCGGCACCACCAGCATGAACAGGAGGTTGAGGAAGATCCTGCCGACCGGGTCGGTGACGTACTGGATCAGTCCCGCAAGCCAGCTGGTCTCCAAGGCATACAGGTTGGCGAGCACGCCCGCGAGGATGCCGACCGCGAAGCCGATCGCCATCTTTGAGTGCAGCGACAGGCCGCGGCTGGCATCCATGGATCAGGCCTCGGGCTGGCTGCGGAAGTTGCGCAGCTGGCCAGCCTTCACGCGCGCCCAGTAGGCGTTCAGCTCGCGCTTGACCACCGGCATCAGCAGGTACACGCCGATCAGGTTCGGGATCGCCATGATGAACAGCAGGGCATCGGCGATGTCGACCAGGCTGGACAGCTGCAGGGTGCAGCCCAGCACCGCGGTGAACAGGTAGAAGAGCTTGAAGCCGTACAGCACGCCCTTGTTCTCGCGTGCCATGAAGGCCGCCGCCTTGGCGCCGTAGTAGCCCCAGGTGATCGTGGTCGAGAAGGCGAACAGCAGCACCGCGAAGGTGAGCACGTAGGGGAACCAGCTGACCACGCTGCCGAAGGCGTTCGAGGTGAGCTGCACGCCGTCACCGCCGCCTTCGACGAGGTACTGGCCGGTGATGATGATCACCAGGGCGGTCATCGTGCAGATCACCACGGTGTCGATGAAGGGCTCCCAGAGGGCGACGAAGCCTTCGGTCACCGGGTCGCGGGTCTTGACCGCCGAGTGGGCAATGGCCGATGAGCCAAGGCCCGCCTCATTCGAGAACGCCGCGCGGCGGAAACCGACGATCAGGGCGCCGATGATGCCGCCGACCGCACCTTCACCGGTGAAGGCACCGGCGAAGATCGCGCCGATCGCGCCGGGCAGCTGGCCGATATTGGTGAGGATGACGAACAGACAGCCGACGATGTAGAGCGCGGCCATGGCAGGCACCAGCTTGGACGTGACGCTGCCGATGCGGGTGATGCCGCCGAGCACGACCGCGCCGGCCAGCGCGGCGTAGGCGAGGCCGAACCAGAGGGCATTGCCGGCCAGCGGCCCCTCGGCGCCACCGGTGACGTTGAGCAGCTGCGAGTAGGCCTGGTTGGCCTGGAACATGGCGCCCGCACCGATCGCGCCGAGCATGGTGCAGATCGCGAAGATGATCGCGAGCTTCCAGCCGAACCACTTCCAGGCGGTGCCGGCGTAGTTCTCGGCGATGCCGCGCGAGAGGTAGTACATCGGGCCGCCGGAGACGGTGCCGTCGGCCTTCTCCAGGCGGTACTTCACGCCCAGGGTGCACTCGACGAATTTGGTCGACATGCCGAGCACGCCGGCCAGCACCATCCAGAAAGTGGCGCCGGGGCCGCCGATGGTGATCGCCACCGCCACGCCGGCGATGTTGCCGAGGCCCACCGTGCCCGAGACCGCCGATGTCAGCGCCTGGAAGTGACTGACCTCGCCGGGGCCGGCATCGCGCTTGCTGCTGAAGTCTCCGCGCAGCAGGCGGAAACCATGCGCGAAACCGCGCAGGTTGATGAAGCCGAGGTACAGGGTGAACACCAGGCCGCCGAGGATCAGCCAGCCGACAATCCACGGGAACATCACCGGCGCTTCGTCGGTGCCGCCAACGCGCACGGAAGTAAAGATGAAGCCGGACACCGCGTCGGCCACGGGCCGGATCATCGCCTCGATACGCTGGTCGAGGCTCGGCTCGACGGCTGCGGCAGACGCATCGGGCACGGCCGACATCGCTGGCGCGGGCGCGGCTTCCGCTGGCGCTGGCTCAGCCTGGGCGGCATCGGCAGCTTCGGCGGCCTGCACCGTTTCGAAGCCTTGATTGCCCTCGGGTGCGGAGTCCTGCGCAAGCGCAGGTAGACCAAATGCCAGCAGCAAAGCCAGCGCGACACGTTGGATCATCGGGCGTCCCCCCAGAGGACTGTGCGTGGATTGAGCGTGCCTTCGGCGCAGCCGCGCCGAAGACCGCCGGGATGCGGCTTCCCCGCCGCATCGACACCGCGCAAGACCGACCCTGGTCTACGCGCGACGAAACCGGATGGTACATCACGACTCCGTGGGGGTCGGGTGCCCATCGACACGGACCGTCGCCGCGCAGGGCTCGGCCGCGTGCGCTGCGCTCAGCGACGGTCGCGATCCGGATACAGCGGCGGCAGGCCAACGGGCTCGGGAGCTTCCGTCCTTGCAGTGCGGAACGCCGGCGCGCGCGCGAACGCCGTGCGCAGCGCCTGCAGGGCCGGAGCGCCATCGGCGCCGCCATACAGGCTGCGCTGCAGTGCCTCCACCGCAGCGCGCTGCCCGGGATCGCTCAATGCCTGAATGAGCCCGCCGAGGTCGGGGCCGAGACCGCGCGCGCGGGCAACACCGCGCAGGGCCTCGGCGATGTCGGCCAGCTCGCCCTGTCGCAACGCTGAAGCCAAGGCAGGACCGGCCTGGGGTAGCGGGGCGGGGCTGGCATTGGCGGCGCCAGCCGGCGCGTGGCGGCGCCTTCGCGCGCGCCACCACAGTGCGGCGAACAGCAGCACCAGCGGTAGCTGCAGCAGGGCTCCGATGCGCCAGAGCGGATGCACACCCTGCTGCACGACGGTGGCGATGCGCGGCTCGCTCGACGTGGCGGACGTGATCGGCGCTCCCGCGCTGGCGGCGGCAGTATCGGCAACGCTGCCCTCGACCTCGAAGCGCTGCGCTTCGATCACCGCCTCGCGCATCTGGTCCGCTTCGACATCCCACCAGCGGATCACCAGTCGCGGCAACTCCAGCGTGCCGGCACGGTTTGGCACCACGGCGAAGCTGCGGCTGCGCTCGCCCTCGATGCCGCGCGGACCCTCGCGGGTCTGGCTGGATTCCTGGTCGGGATAGACCTCGGCGCCGTCGATGGCAGGCAGCACCAGCTCGGGCAGCTGCTCCGCGGACAGCCCGCGCGCCGACAGCCGCAACGACAGCGTCACCGGATCGCCGACACGCAGGGTGCCAGCAGCGCTGGACTGCAGGCGGTAGTCCAGCGACTGCGCGGGCAGCCAGGGCTCGCCCGCCGGCGCCGGTCGCGGTCGCACTTCCAGCTGCAGTGCATCGCCGGCGGCCGCCACCGGCGTGCCGGGATCGAACATGCGGTTACTGCGTCCGCCCGCCAGCGCACGCCCGCGGAACCGTGGGGCTTCGATCGCGAGCGGGCCCGAGGCCAGCGGGGTCAGCGCGTAGCGACGCTCGACCACGCTGTAGCGGCGGCCGCCCATCTCGCGGCTGTAGGTGGCATCACCGCCCAGCCGGCGGATGTCGGCACCGGCGGCGCTGGGCTCGTCGAGCTGGCCGTCCAGCAGGGTCACCGCATACAGCAGGCGCACGGTGTAGATCACCTGCTGCTGGACGTACGGTTGTTCAGGCTCGACTTCGACTTCGAGCAGCAGGTCGGCGGTGCCGTCGCGGGGCTGCGCGGCGGCCGGCAGGACGGTCAGCCGCAGCGGCTCGGTGCGCTGGCCGCGCACCTCCAGCGCCGGGATGCCGAGCACGCCTGCAGACAGGGGCTCCAGCACCACGCCCCACAGGGTGCGCATGCTCTGGCGACCGTTGACGAGACTGATCTGGGTGCTGCTGGAGCTGCCGAGCACGCGCACATCGCTGCCCAGCGCGGACAAATCCGGCTCACCGCTGCCGGGCTGGTCGGTCTCGATGTTGAGAGTGACCGATTCGCCGAGCACGATCTGGTCGCGGTCGAGGAAGGCGCGCGTGCCCTGCGCCATCGCGGCCAGCGGCAGGAGCAGGGCGGCGAGCAGGGCAACAATGTTCTTCAGGTGCACATTCATCGCGGATCGCCCTCGCGCTGGCGGCGCTGGTACTCGAGCAGGAATTTGCGGCGCAGCAGGCCGCCGGGGTCGTCGGGCACGCGTCGCATCAGCTGCTCCAGGGCCTGGCGCTTCTCGGCCTCGGCCATGGCTTCCGCGCTCGGCGGCTCGCCCTGGGGCTCGGCCTCGGGCTGTGCCTCCGCCTGCTGCAGGGCCTGCTGCATGGCCTCGTTGAAGTCCTGCTGCGTCTGCTCGGACTCGGCCGCGTCAGCTTCGGCTTCAGACTGCTGCGGGTCGGATTCGCCGCCCTGCTCGCCCGGCGCGGATTCGTTCTGCGGGCTCTCGGCAGACGCTGGCGGCGTGCCTTCGGTGGACTCGGACTCGCTGCCCTCGTCCGGCGTCTGCTCGCTGTCGGGCGATGGCTCACCGGAATCACCGGGCTGCGCGTCCTCGCCGTCCTTGCCCTGCTCGCCGTCCTGAGCCTGCTGCTGTTGCTCTTGCTGCTCCTGCTGCTTGAGCCAGTCCTCAACGGCCTGGCGATTGGCCGCGGCATCGGCATGCCCGGGCTCGCGGGCCAGGGCGGCGTCATAGGCGGCCAGGGCCTCGTCGTAGCGCTGCAATCCGGCCAGCGCGTTGCCGCGGTTGTAGTGGCTGCGCGCATCGTCGCCCTGGGCGAATTCGGCCAGCGCGGCTTCGAGATCCCCGGCGCGATAGGCGGCGCTGCCGCGCAGGGCCGGATCCTCGGCCAGCGCCGCCGCGCGTTCGGGCGCATCGCCCTGCAGGGCGTCCCAGGCCTGGCGGTCTCGACGCACCCAGAGATCGTTCCAGAACTGCGCGAGTGTGCCCGGTGATGTGTCGTCGGCGTCGGTCTCTGCGTCGACCGCGATACCGGCAGGGGCTGCAGTGAGCGTTGGGGCCGACTGCGCCTGCGCCGAGCGCGGCGGCACCAGCGGCAGCAGCAGCAAAGGCAGCACCAGCAGCCAGCCGCGCCGCGCGGCGAGCGCCGCCAGCGGCAGCAGCAGCAAGGCCAGCAGCGGTCCTTCGTCCTGGTAGCGCAGCGGGCTGCTGGCATCGCTGCGGACGGTGTCCAGGCGCCCGGCATCGGCAGTGGGCTGCGTGCTGTCGAAGCCGAGCACGCGCAGATCGCTGCCGTCGGCGGCGAAGCGCGCATACCCGCCCTGCCCGGCCATCGCCAGCGCGCGCAGGCTGTCCTCGTCGAGCCGCGGCAGGCGGATGTTGCCGGCCTCGTCGCGCATGAAGCCGCCGCCGCCCACCGCCACCGGTGCGCCCTCAGGCGTTCCAAGGCCGAGCACAGACACGCGCAGGCCTTGCGCGGACGCTTCGCGCGCGGCCTCCACCGCCGCCGTGCCGACGCGGTCGGTGAGCAGCAGCAGATCGCCGCGCGGGGCCCCGCTGTCGGCCAGCAGGCGCAGGCCCATGCGGATCGCGCGTTCGGGGCGCTGCCCGGGCACCGGCAGGATCGAGGGGTCCAGGGCCCCCAGCAGCCCGTCCAGGGTGGTGGCGTCATCGGTCAGCGGGGCCACGGTGAAGGCTTCGCCGGCAAACGCGATGAGCGCGGTCTGGCCGTCGGCGCGTCGGCGCACCAGCTCGGCGAGTTTCAGGCGCGCGCGGCTCAGGCGATCGGGCTTCAGGTCAGCGGCGCGCACGTTGGCGGACAGGTCCAGGGCCAGGATCAGCGGCGCCTGGCGCTTGAGCAGAGGCTGCGGCAGCTCGCGCCAGGCCGGCCCGGCCAACGCCAGCACGCAGATCGCAAGGCCGCTCGCCAGCAGCAGCTCGGGCAGGCGCAGGCCCTGCACGCGGCCCGCCGACTGCGCCGCCAGCAGGGGGGCATCGACCACCCGCCGCCAGGGATCGCCGACGCGATTAGCACGACGGCGCAGCCAGACCAGCAGCGGCAGGACCAACAGCGCCAGCAGCCACAAGGGCCGCAGGAAGTGGAGATCGTCGAGACCCAGTGCGCTCATGCGCGCTCCCGGTCGGCGGCGATGCTGCCCGCAAACAGCAGGGCAAGCACCAGCAGCAGGGCGAGCGCCAGCGGCCAGTGGAACAGCTCATGACGCGGACGCAGCGGCTCGGCGTCCTGCTCGACCGGCTCCAGGCGATCGAGCTCGGCATAGATGCCGGCCAGCTCGCGGGTGTCGCGCGCACGAAAGTAGCGTCCGCCGGTGCTGTCGGCGATCCGCCGCAGGCTGGCCTCGTCAATCTCGGCGCCGGGCGTGGCGACCTGCAGGCCGAACACGCTGGCGCTGCCGCCGTCACCGCCCATGCCGATGGTGTGCACGCGCACGTTCTCGGCGATGGCGAGCTGGGTCGCGCGCTCGGGATCGAGCGCACCGGCGTTGTGCACGCCATCGGTCAGCAGGATCAGCACGCGCTCGCCCTCGCCACGCTCGCGCAGGCGCTTGACGCCGAGCCCCACGGCATCGCCGATCGCGGTTTCGCGTCCGGCCATGCCGATCACGCTGGTTTCGAGCTGGTAGCGCACGTGGGCGCGATCGAAGGTCAGCGGCGTCAGCAGATAAGCGCTCTGCCCGAACAGGATCAGACCGACGCGATCACCGGCGCGGCGGTCAAGGAAATCGCCCAGCACGCGCTTGACCGCGGTCAGGCGATCGACCCGCCGTCCGCCGATCTGCATGTCCTCGGCGGCCATGGATCCCGAGACATCGACGGCGAGCATCAGGTCACGGCCGCTGCTGGGCGGCGCCTCGATCTCGCCCAGGCGCTGGGGCTGGGCCGCCGCCAGGCAGACCAGCAGCCAGATAGGCATGGCGATGAACAGACGTGCGCCCGCAGGGCGCCAGCGCGCGGTGCCGGCCTCCACCTGCGGCAGCTCGAAGGGCAGCCTGAGGGCACTGCCCTGGCGCTGCCGCGCCGGCGGCAGCAGCAGGCCCAGCAGCGGCAGCGGCAGCAGCCACAGCGCCCAGGGCCGGGCCAGCTCGATCGTTTCGACAGCAGCCAGCCAGGCGCTCATGGCCACTGCTCCAGCAGACGCCGCAGGCAGCGTTCGGCGTAGCCGATCGCGAGCTTGGCCTCGTCTTCCGCAAGCTGCGCGCGCCAGGGCCCCTGCACCAGGGTGTCCAGCCCGGCATCGACGCCGGACGCAGACCCGAGGCTCTGCAGATACGCGCGCCAGGCCGCCCCTTCGAGCGCCGCCTGCGCCGCCGCCCGCTGGCGCACGGCGCGCCGAAGCAGTTCGGACGCAGCCGCGACGCGCTCGATCGCGGGCGCGCTGGTGTCGCGGGCGATCGCATCGAGCGCCGCAACCCAGCGCTGCGTGCGTTGCCGCCTGACAAGAGCACGACGTGCGCGCAGGCCGAGCCACAGCAGACCCGCAAGCGCCACCAGCAGCAGCACCCACACGCCCGGAGGCCAGGGCCAGAGTCCGGGTTCGGGCGGCAGCTGGATGTCGCGGAGTTCAGGGCCTGACTTCATTCGCCCTCCCGCGGTGGAGCGCCGCGCAGCAGGTCGCGCAGGGCAGGCACCGGGTCCTCGCGCGTGCTGATGAGGCGGGCACCGACGCCCGCGCGCTGCAGGCGCTCGAGGACGGCGTCCTGGCGCGTGCGCAGCGTCTGCTGCCATGCCGGCCGACCGCTGCCCGGGACCTCCAGCAGGGATTCTCCGCGCGCGGTCTGCACGCGATAGCGGCCGGGAGGCAGGGCTTCGCGCTCCAGCGGATCGACCAGCAGCGCAGCGATCACGTCATGCTGCCGTCGCAGCCGCTGCAGCCCACGCAGGGCGTCGTCGTCGAGGCTGGCGGCATCCAGCAGCAGCAGCACATGCGCGCCGGCACGCAGGGTGCGGTCCAGTGCGTCGATGGCCCGCGCCATCGGCTGGGGCGCACCGCCGGGCTGTTCAGGCAGCGACCATTCGCAGAGCGCCTTCAACACCCGCAGGACGCCGCGCTGCGTGCCCGCGGCCGGCAGCTGCGCGGCGCGACGGCCGAAGGCGGCCGCGCAGACCCGGTCGCCTTCGGCCTGCGCGAACCAGGCGAACAGTGCGCCGAGCCGGGCCGCCTGCACCGACTTGAAGCAGGCTCGGGTGCCGAACTGCAGCGCGGCGGCGGTGTCGAGCAGGACTGCCGAGGTGCGCTCGCGTTCGGCCGCGAACAGCTTGGTATGCAGGTCACCGGTCCGCGCGGTCAGACGCCAGTCGATGTGGCGCACATCATCGCCGGGCGCGTAGGCGCGCGATTCGGCGTAGTCCATGCCGCGTCCGCGGAAGGGGCTGTGGCGGCTTCCGGCAGCACGATCCGCCGAGCGTCGGCGCGCACCGGCCGCGAGCTGTGCCGCCCGCGAGCGCAGGGCAACCAGCTCGGCCAGCTCGGGAATGATGGCCGCGTGGCTCACCGCCGGCACCGTGTCGAGTGCCGCGCTCAAGGCAGCGGCACGCGGTCCAGCAGGGCGCGCAGGATCGTGTCGCTGTCCAGCCCTTCCGCTTCAGCCTCGAAGCTGAGCAGCACGCGATGCCGCAGCACATCGAGCGCAATCGCGCGGATGTCCTCAGGCGCGACGAAATCCCGTCCGGCCAGCCAGGCGTGGGCGCGCGCGCAGCGCTCCAGCGCGATCGAGCCGCGCGGGCTGGCGCCGAATGCGATCTGCCGCTTCAGCTCGGCGCCATAGGGCGTGGCATCGCGCGTTGCCAGCACCAGCTCGATCAGGTAGCGCTCCAGCCGAGGCGCGAAGTGCAGGTCGAGGATGCATCGACGCGCGGCGCGGATGTCATCGGCGCTGATGCGCGCCACGCTGTTGCTGGCAGGCGCCGCCCCCCCGGGCTGCAGCTCCTGCAGTGCGCGGGTGCGCGCCAGGCGCAGGATTTCGGCTTCAGAGTCGGCCTGCGGATAGCCGATGCGCACATGCATCAGGAAGCGGTCGAGCTGGGCCTCGGGCAAGGGGTACGTGCCCTCCTGTTCGATCGGGTTCTGCGTGGCCATCACCAGGAACAGATCGGGCAGCGCGTACGTGACTCGACCGACGGTGATCTGTCGTTCACCCATGGCTTCCAGCAGGGCCGACTGGACCTTTGCGGGTGCGCGGTTGATTTCGTCGGCGAGCAGCAGGTTGTGGAACAGCGGCCCAGGCTGGAACTCGAAGCGTGCTTCCTGCGGCCGGTATATCTCGGTGCCCGTGAGATCGGCCGGCAGCAGGTCGGGGGTGAACTGCACGCGGTGGAAGTTGGCCTCGATGCGCGCCGCCAGCGCCTTGATGGCCGTCGTCTTCGCCAGCCCCGGCGCGCCCTCCACCAGCAGATGGCCGTCGGCGAGCAGGGCGATCAGCAGCCGCTCGACCAGCTCGGGCTGGCCCACGACCTCGGCCGAGAGCGCGTCGCGCAGAGCGGCGAAGCGGGCAGCCAGTGGATCCATCCGGGCTTCAGGCGTGGGGTTTTCGGTGGCTTGCATCGGGGGTTCACCGTCTTGGGGCGGGCATGGACAACGCCAGCGTGGGCTTGGTTTCCGCGTGGCACCCGCGGCAGGCAACACGATGGCCCCGGGGGGCGACGCCGTCTCGCTTGCAGTTCGGACACGGACGCTATCGTTGCCAGTATGCCGGCGATGCTGCAGCGCAGCCTGTGCGATTGGTGGGGCCTGCTGGCCACGATCGATTGCGGTTGAGCGCGCGACAGCGCCGTCGCAGTGCCGTTGCAGTGCACTCGCAGCACTCGTGCCTCGCCGCGTTGCGGTCCAGCAGCAATGGGTGCAGCGTCGGGGGCGTCCAGCGCGTATCTGTTCCGCGGCGGGGCAGCAGCCTCAGGCGTCGGCGCGCGCCTGCCGTGCAAGGAGCTCGTCCAGCGCCATCGGGCGCCCCACCAGCCAGCCTTGCGCATAGCGGCAGCCAAGCTCGCGGAGCACGCCGAGCTGCTCTTCGCGCTCGATGCCTTCCACGACCACGTCCGCACCCAGGCCGTGAGCCATGTCGACAATGGCCTCGACGATGCGGCGGGCGCGCGGATCCTCCAACATGGCGCGGGCGAAGGCCTGGTCGACCTTGAGCGTGTCGAAACTCAGCAGGTGCATGTGCTGCAGGTTCGAGTAGCCGGTTCCGAAATCGTCGAGAGCCACCCGCACGCCGGCTTCGCGCGCGCTGCGCATCATCGCGGCGACCCGCTGGTAGTCCAGCTGACGGCTCTCGGTGATCTCAATCTTGATCTGCGCCGGCTGGATGCCGCGCGCGTTCAGGCGATCCAGCAGCCGCGGCAGCAGGGCGTCCTCGACGAGTTGGCGCGCCGAGACGTTGATCGCCATGAAGGGCAGGCGCCCGCGCGGTGAACCGATGCGGGCGAGGGCATCCAGGCTGGCTTCAAGAACGAATTCGCCGACCGGCACGATCAACGAGGTTTCTTCGGCCAGCGCAATGAACTCGCCAGGTGAGATCTGGCCGCGCTGGTCGTGGTGCCAGCGCACCAGGGCTTCGTAGCCAGCGATCTCACCGCGGCCGATCTCGAGCAGGGGCTGGAAGCGAACCTGCAGTCCGCCCGTGCTGAGCGCTTCACGCAGTTCGGATTCCAGACGGATCTTGCCAATCCCGTCGATGCCCGCATGGATCACCTCGGCCGCCGCAGGTGCCTGCCCCTGGAGGCTGGCCAGCGTTGCGCGGTAGCGGCGCAGCTGCCCTTCGAGCAGGGCGCGCACCACGGGGTCGGTATTGAGCAGGCGTTCGGCGATCTGCTC
>LNFM01008256.1_pt1 | contig 15802 bp, 10 predicted proteins | sample 596031 | NCBI WGS metagenome assembly LNFM01 (sample SAMN04254537, study PRJNA301005) | activated carbon metagenome | isolation source: dual media filters at the Ann Arbor, Michigan drinking water treatment plant | place: USA: Ann Arbor | reverse complement strand
ACCCCCGTCTCGCTGCCCGGAAAGGTCGCGCCCGTTCCGGACTGTCCCACGAACGGCGCCGCGGTGAAGAAAGGACGATAGAGCAGGAGTTGACGCACCTGGAGCGAGGTGCGCGGCCCGAACTCCTTGCCGAACTGGAACGTGCCCAAGTGAAACGTGGGCACCAGTTCCTGGCTGTCGGTCACATAGCGTGCCGACGTCGCGCCCGAGGCCTGGACGGTCGCCGTGGCCAGCCGCTTGAAGTACGAGAGGCTGGCCTGGCCACCGACGAACTCGCCCGAGACCCTGGGGCGCCCGAGACCGGGATTCTGCCCGCGCGCGAAGATGTCATCGTCGAAGCCGCCGAACAGCGCGCCCGACAGATTCAGGCTCTGATTGGTCGGCGTCTCGCTGGTCGCCCCGCCAAACAGCGACCGGATGGGGCGACTGCTGTCGGCCCCGTCGATCTGCTGCGCGTCGGCGCCCGCGGCGGCGGCCAGCCACACGACGGCCACCAGGACGCCTGCGCGCCCTCGTCGCCGCCACAGGCGCGGCGCACCCGCCCCGTCGTGACGCCCGCTGGTCATGGAACGACGACCGTGTCGCCAGGCTTGAGCATGACGTTCTGATCCAGCTTCTTGCCCTGGATGACGTCGTTGTAGTTGAACTTCAGACTGGTGGTCTGCCCGTTCTCGGTGCGCATCACCGCGATCTTCCCCTTCTTGGCGAAGTCGGTCGGGCCGCCGGCCAGCGCGAGCATCTGCAGCACGGTGGTCGGCGCCGTCAGCGAGTACGGCCCCGGCTTGGCCACCTGACCGGTGACGAACACCTTGCGGCTGTTGATCTGCTTGACGATGACGCTGACGTTCGGGTCGCGGATGAACTTGGCGCTGGCGGTCGTGATGCTGGCGCGCAGCTGATCGGGCGTCAACCCGGCGGCCTGCACGTCGTTGAGCAGCGGCAGGGTGATCTTGCCGTCCGGACGCACCGCCACCTCCGCGCCGTGACTCGGCAACTCCCAGAACACAATCGCCAGCACATCGTCGGTGCCGATGACGTAGGTGGGGTCGGTGGCGCCGGCGGCCTGCGGGACGGCCACCTGGGATGTCGTGGGTGCCGGCACCGCCGGCACGTCCTGGGCGGACGCACACGCGGGCAACAACAGCGCGAGCGCCAGGGCAGCAACAGTCCTCATCGACTCGGTCCTCATCGTCTTCACCGGAACTCCTTGAACGGCAGCTGACAGTCGTGCTTGCGCAGGAAGTTCAGGAACCGCTTGTAGTCGTTCTGGTCCATGTTGAACATCCTGCACACAATCTTGTAGTTGCCGCGCGCCTCTTCGAGACCGCGGCGGACGAGATCGCGCATGTTCTGCTTGGTGATCTCCCGCTCCATGTAGAGCGGATAGACGGCCGTCCAGAACGACTGCTTCTCTTCCACGAGCTTCCTATACAAATCATCGGCCACCGTGCGACGACGCTCCCGGCGGGGCCGGAGCGACATGCCGCGTTGCGCCTTGATCTCGAGCGGCAGGTCATCCATGCGGATGAGCTCGTGCCGCCCGGTCACCACGAGGCGCTCGATGACGTTCTCGAGTTCGCGCACATTGCCCGGCCAGGAGTACTCGACCAGCGCCTGGAACGCCTCCGGCTCGAAGCCGCGCACGAAGTTGTGGCTCCCCAATGCCTGATAGCGGCGCAGGAAGTGCTCGATCATCAACGGGATGTCCTCACGGCGGTCGCGCAGGGGCGGCACCATGAAATGGATCACGTTGAGCCGGTAGAACAGGTCCTCGCGGAACTGCTCCTTGGCGATGAGCTCCTGCAGATTGCGGTTGGTGGCCGCGATGATGCGGACGTTGGTCAGCTTGCCGCGGTGGTCGGCGCCGACCTTCTGCAATTCGCCGGTCTCGAGGAAGCGGAGCAGCAGGCCCTGCATGCGCAGGGTCATCTCGCCGACCTCGTCGAGGAACATCGTGCCGGTGTCGGCGGTCTCCAGTTTACCCGGCTTGTCGCGATAGGCGCCGGTGAAACTGCCCTTCACGTGGCCGAACAGCTCCGATTCGAGCAGCGTCTCGGGCAGCCCGGCGCAGTTCATGGCGATGAACGGCCGGTCCACGCGCTGGCTGTGGAAGTGGATGGCCCGGGCGACCAGCTCCTTGCCGACGCCGCTCTCCCCGGTCACGAGCACCTTGGCGTCCGAGCGCGCGATGCGCTGGATCTCGAGCTTGAGCTCGACCATCTGCGTGCTGACACCAATCAGCTGTGCGGTTTCTGGGTTCTTCATGCGCTGTGCTCGACGAGCCGTGCGGGGCTGGGGAACTCCGCTCTCCCCAGGTCAATCGGCCGCGCCCCCGGTTTTCCCGAATGCGACTGATTGGCAGCGTGCTCGTTCTCTTCCGGTCAACGAAGGCTGAGCCAAAAACGCACGGTCGTGCGAAACAAAGGCTACCATGCGGCTGACTTCGTGCTAACTGGACGTTGGTCTACCGTCACCACGACGCGTGTCATGATGGCCAGGAGAGGAAAGGGCGAAAGTGCGGTAAACCCCCTGTGACGGGACCGTTTCTGCCCCGCCCCCCGTCCTAGCAACGGAGGAGGGGCGGCACCCCGAAGTGTCGGCTCACCGTCAACCACATGCTGACCGTCGAGAACGTCACCAAGCGCTACACCGGGCAGGACCGCGATGCGGTCGCCGCCGTGTCCTTTGTCGCCGCCCCGGGCGAGTTCGTGGCGCTGATGGGGCCGTCGGGCTGCGGAAAGTCCACCCTCCTGCACCTCTGCGGCGCCATGGACCGTCCCGATCGCGGGCGCATCCTCCTGGGCCAGACCGACCTGGCCCGGATGGGCGACGACCAGCTCACGTTGGTGCGGCGGCAGCGGATCGGCTTCGTGTTCCAGTTCTTCAACCTGCTGCCCACGCTGACGCTGGTCGAGAACATCGCCCTGCCGCTGCTGCTGGCCGGCGCGGCGCCGGCTGAGGCCACCCGCAAGGCGCGTGACCTGGGGGATCGGGTCGGGTTGTCGGCGCGGCTGGATGCCTATCCCGCCCAGGTCTCGGGGGGCGAGATGCAGCGCGCGGCCATCGCCCGCGCCATCGTCCATGAGCCGGCCGTCCTGATTGCCGACGAGCCCACCGGCAACCTCGACACGGGCAACGGCACGCGCGTGCTGGGCCTGCTGAAGGACCTGAACGCCTCCATGGCGCTGACCATCCTGCTGGCCACCCACGCCCCGGAGATTGCCGCGGCCGCGCACCGCACGCTCCACATGCGCGACGGCGTTTTCGAGGGGGGAACGGCCGGCTCGGAGAGCCAGCCCTACCCACTGCCCAGGTAATGTCTCGCCTGTTTCGACAGGTCATCCTCCGCCAGCTGCGGGCGGAGGCGCTGCGCACGGCCATCACCATCATCGGCGTCGCTGCCGGCATCGCCGTCGTCCTGGCGATCCGCCTGACGAATGCCAGTGCCGTCCGCGGCTTCGAGGCCGCGCTCGACCTGACGTCGGGCCGCGCCGGCCTCGAGATCATCGGCGGCGGCTTCGGCATCGACGAACGGGTGCTGCCCGAGATCGACTGGCTCCGCGAATACGGCATCACGTCGCCGGTGGTAGACGGGGATGTGTTGGTCGAGGTGGAAAGTTCCACACGCACCGAGCTGTTGCGGGTGCTCGGCGTGGACATCCTGCGCGACTTTCCCGTGCGCGACTACGAGGTGGGCGATGCCGGGGGATCGGTGCCCCCGCCGCAGACGGCCAGCGACATCCTCGGCCTGCTGACCGACCCCGAGGCCGCCGTCATCACGCGCGCCTTTGCCGACCGGCACGGGCTGAAGGTCGGTGACCCGCTGCGGATCATCATCAGCGATCGGCCGAAGGTGCTGCGCGTGCGGGCGCTGCTCGAGGCCGAAGGTCCGGCCAAGCTGCTCGACGGCAACTTCCTGCTGATGGATTTGGCGGCGGCGCAGTGGGCCTTCGAGCGCCTGGGGCAGGTGGACCGCATCGATCTCAAGCTCGAAGACGGCGTGGACATCGCGGCGGCGGAACGGGCCATCGCCGCGCGGCTGCCGAAGGGACTCGCGGTGCAGCGGCCGTCGCGGCGCGGGCAGCAGGTCGAGCAGATGCTCGCGGCCTTTCACCTGAACCTGACGGCCCTCTCCTCGATTGCCCTGCTCGTCGGCCTGTTCCTCGTGTACAACGCCGTGTCGGTCTCCGTGCTGGCGCGTCGACAGGAAATCGGGACGCTGCGCGCCCTGGGCGTGACCCGCGGCCAGGTGCAGGCGCTCTTCCTGGGGGAAGCCGGCGTGTTCGGCGTGCTCGGTGTGGCGCTCGGCATCCCCCTCGCCCGGGTGCTGGCCGACGTCACGGTGTCGCTGACGTCGAGCACCGTGAACACCCTGTACGTCGCCGCCGCCGCGGCGCCGCCGTCGCTGACGTGGCGCGACCTGGTGCTCGCGGCGCTCATCGGCATTCCGCTGTCGTTGCTGGCCGCCTGGTTGCCCGCGCGCGAGGCCGCGAGCGTGCCGCCGACCGCCGTGCTGCGCGGTGCCGACCGCGTAACGGCGCGGACGTCGCGACAGGGACGGCTGCGATGGCTGGCCATCGTGCTGCTGGCGCTCGCCGCAGGGCTGAGCCAGCTGCCGCCCATCGGTGGCTTGCCGCTCGCCGGCTACCTGGCGAGCTTCGCGCTGGTGTTCGGCGCCGCGCTGTTGATGCCGCTCCTCCTCCAGGTGGCGGCCGGCCACGGGCGCGCCCTCTGGTTCCGGCTCTTCTCGGTCGGCGGCTGGCTCGCCCATGCGGCGCTCGGCGGTGCCATCGGGCGCGTCGCCGTCAGCGTGGCCGCGCTGGCCGTCAGCCTCGCCATGATGGTGGCCATCACCGTGATGGTGGGCAGCTTCCGGCAGACGGTCATCGACTGGGTGGGGCAGAGTCTGCAGGCCGATCTGTTCGTCGGGCCGGCGTCGCGGCGCAGCGGGGCACGCGCGCCGACGATCTCCCGTCCGGTCGAGGACATCGTCCGGGCGCATCCCGAGGTGGCGGCGGTGGACGCCTTCCACACGGTGACGGTGCCGTACGAGAACAGCCTCATCTACATGGGGGCGGGCGATTTCTCGCTGCAGCAGCGGTATGGCGGGTTGCGCTTCAAGGAGACCGCGGCCGGTCGCGATGCGCTGCAGTGGGCGCGCACACGCGACGCCGTGCTGGTGTCCGAGCCCTTCTCGACCCGCTATCGCACACGCGCCGGCGATCGCATCACACTGAACACCTCGGCGGGACCGGTCTCGTTCGAGGTGGTCGGCGTCTACTTCGACTATTCGAGCGACCGCGGCGTCGTGATGATGGACAACGCGACGATGACCCGCCACTTCGGCGCCCAGCGGCCGACGGGCCTGACCGTGTACCTCAAGGACGGCACGCGGGCCGCGACCGTGCGGACCGAGATGCTGGCGCAACTCGACGGCGCGTCCGGCGTCTTCATCTTCACGAACCGGTCGCTGCGCGAAGAGGTCCTGCGTATCTTCGACAGCACGTTCGCCATCACGTACGCCTTGCAGGCCATCGCCATCATCGTGGCGCTGCTCGGCATCGTCGGCACCCTGATGACGCTGGTGATCGAACGTCGTCGTGAGCTCGGCATCCTGCGCGCCATCGGCGCCAGTCGCGGGCAGGTGCGCGCCATGGTCGTGGCCGAGGCCGCGATGCTCGGCACGATCAGTCAGGTCGCGGGCGTCGCCCTCGGGCTGCTGCTGGCCCTCATCCTCGTGTACGTGGTGAATCTCCAGAGTTTCGGCTGGACGATCCATCTCGCGATTCCCTGGTGGTCGCTGCTGCAGATGTCCGCCCTCGTGGTCGTCACGACGCTGCTGGCGGGCTTGTACCCCGCGCATCGGGCGATGCAGGAGACGCATGCCCCCCTGGAGGACGAGTGATGTGGGCGGTGGGGAAGTGGGTGGTGGTAGTGGCGGGTCTTGCGATGACGGCAGGGCTGACGGTGACGGCAGGGCTGACGGTGACGGCCCGCTCCGCCTCCGCCCAGGCTTCGGCGGACAGGTCGGAAAGCGGGCCCTACCCATCGGAAAGCGGGTCCTACCCACAGAGCCATAGGCCCTCGCAGTCGACGACGAACGGCCCCGTCGCCTCGGACACGTGGGCGAGGGCGACGCCGTCGCGAGCCGTGCGCGTGCCTGAGGATCATGTCGCGCATCCCGAGTACCGCATCGAGTGGTGGTACTACACCGGCAACGTGCGTGGCGACGATGGCAAGGCGTACGGGTATCAGGTGACGTTCTTCCGCGTCGGGGTGGATGCCGCACCGACCAATCCCTCGGTCTTCGCCGTGCGCGACCTGTACATGGCCCACGTGGCGCTCACCGACGTGGACGGTGTGGGACACCAGTTCGCCGATCGCCTCAACCGGGCCGGCGTGCACTGGGCCGGGGCTCGCACGGATCGCTATGAGGTGTGGAACGAGAACTGGCGCGTGTCGCTCGACGCGAAGGGGCGGCATCGCATCGTGGCCGATACGGGCGCCTTCGCGCTCGACCTCACGCTGGAACCCGGCAAGGCGCCAGTCCTGCAAGGGGAGCGTGGCTACAGCCGCAAGGGCAGCGACCCCGGCAACGCGTCGCACTACTACTCGCTCACGCGGATGCCGACGACCGGCACGGTGCGGGTCGGTGGGCGCACGGTGCCCATTCGCGGCACGAGCTGGATGGATCACGAGTTCGGCACCAGTGCGCTCGACCCGGGCACGAAGGGCTGGGACTGGTTCGCGCTGCAACTGGCCGACGGCCGCGAGCTCATGCTCTATCAGCTGCGGCTCGACAACGGCCGGCCCAATCCCTTCTCGAGCGGCACGATCGTCCACCCGGACGGCCGCACCGACCACCTGACCGTCGCCGACTTCTCCGTGACGCCGCAACGTACCTGGCGGTCGCCGGCCAGCGGGGCCACATACCCGGTCGAATGGGACGTGCGCGTGCCGAAGGCGGGACTGCAGCTGCAGGTCACGGCGGCCGTCGACGCCCAGGAGTTGCGCACCCGTCGCTCGACCAACGTGACCTACTGGGAGGGCACCGTCCGCGTCATGGGCACCGCGTCTGGCGTCGGCTATCTCGAGATGACCGGCTACAGCGGCGCCCGGATGAGCGACGTGATGCGATAGGGGCGGACCGCGGGTATCGTTAGGGCAGTTCTCATGCGTTCCCGCGCCAGGCAGACCATCGATCCGGACCTGCTGTTGCGAGCCTACTCGCTCGGCTGGTTTCCCATGGGCACCGGGCGACGTGGGCGCATCGAGTGGTTCTCGCCTGACCCGCGCGGCATCATTCCGCTGGACACCTTCCACGCCCCCTCGCGACTCGCGCGCGTCGTGCGCCAGTCGAAGTTCGACCTGCGGATCGACACGGCCTTCGAGTCCGTGATGCGGGCCTGCGCGGAGCGCGACGAGACGTGGATCACCGACGACATCGTCGCGGCCTATGTCTCGCTGCACCGGCTCGGTTGTGCCCACTCGGTCGAGACGTGGCAGGGCGGCGTGCTGGTCGGCGGTTTGTATGGCGTCTCGCTGGGCGGCGCGTTCTTCGGCGAGTCGATGTTCCACACCGCCACCGATGCGTCGAAGGTAGCCCTGGTTGCGCTGGTCGAACGGCTGCGCGCGCGCGGCTTCGTGCTCCTCGACACGCAGTGGGTGACCCCTCACCTCCAGCAGTTCGGGGCGACCGAGATCCGTCGCTCGGCCTATCTGGATCGGCTGGCGGCGGCGTTGCCGCTCGAGTGTCGCTTCGATGGCGCATGAGGCGTCGGGGATCCAGGCCGGCGGCACCTGGGGCCACCTGACGCTGCGGCGCGACCTGGGGCCGGGCGCGCGTGGACTCGTCTACCGGGCCTGGGACCCGGAACTGGGCGCCGAGGTGGTCCTGGCGATCGGCCCCGACGTACAGACCGACCCGGCCGGTCGCGACACCTTGCGCGAGGCCAGACTCCTCGCCAAGCTCCGCCATCCCAACCTCGCGCTCGTGCATGGCGCCGAGCGCCGGCACGGGCGCGTCGGCGTGTGGCTCGAACTCGTCGACGGTGAGACCCTCGAGACCGCGCTTGGCCACGCCGGCCGCTTCAGCGCGCGCGAAGCGGCGCTCATCGGCATCGACATCTGTGCGGCCCTCTCGGCGATGCACGAGATCGGGGTGCTGCATCGGGACCTGACGACCCGCCAGGTCATTCGCGATCGCAACGGCCGCGTCGTGGTGGTGCCGTTCGGCGCCGGACGTGATGCGCTCGGGGCGGCCGTGGCGTCGCTCTCGTTGCCGCTCGACGAGCCGCTCGCTCCGGGCGCCGAACCGGAGCTGGTCGCCGGAGGGCGCCCGCGCGTCGAAACCGACGTCTATCGCATCGGCGCACTGCTCCATCGCCTCGTGACGGGCGCCACGGCGGTGGGGGGGCCTCGCCGCGCGCTGGTGGACGTCCGCAGCGATCTGCCGCTCGGCTTCGTGCGGACGGTGGAGCGCGCTCTGGCCACCGATCCCGCCGAGCGGTATCCGACCGTCCACGACCTGGCGGTGGCCCTCACCACGTTGTGGACGCCGGCGTCGATCGAGTCAGCCCCCGAGGCCCGTGGGCGGCGACCAGCGAGGGTGGTGGCTGGGGCGGTCCTCGCCGCCGGGGTCGTGGCCATCGGCGTGGCGCTCGGGATCTGGCTCACGCGGCCGCCGCCGCGCCCGGAGGTGCGCTTCGACGTGCCGCCCGTGGGCGAGGAAGTGGAGAGCGTCGCGTTCTCGTCCGATGGGCAGCGGCTGGCGTACACCTCCGGCGGGCGTCTCCGGTTGCGCAATCTCAACGACGAGGCGGCGGCACCGCTGGAGCCCGCGCTCGGGGCGCGCAATCCGTTCTTCTCGGCTGACGGCCAGTGGGTGTACTTCTTCGGCGGGACGACTCTCTGGCGCGTGCGCGTCTCGGGCGGTGAGCCGCAGTTCGTCGCACCGGCGCGCCGGCCATCGACGGGCGCCGCGGGGCCCGACGGGACGGTCGTCTACTCGGTGGAGAACGGCTCGTCGCTGATGCTGTTGCCCCCCGGCGGTCTGCCGCGTGTCCTGCGCACCCAGGTGCCCGGCGAACGGACCATGCTGCGGTGGCCCTCGCTCGTGGGGGCGGATCATCTGCTGTACTCGGCGGTGAGCGCAGACACCGGACGCCCCGCCCTGCGTCTGGGCCGCCTCGCGGACCCGCCCGAGACGGCCGACGCCATCGTGATGGAACTCGGCTCGCGAGCCGTGGCGATGGGCCGTCATGTGTTCTACGTCAGCGATGGCGCCCTCGTCGCCCGTCGCCTCGATCTGTCGCTGCGTCGTCTGGTCGGCGAGGCGCGCGTGCTGGCGCGAGGCATCCAGACGGACCCGTACAGCGATGGGGAGATCGAGATCGCGGTCGCCTCGACGGGGGCCGTGGCGTACGTCGGCGGGTTGTCGACCGCGCGAACGCTCCGCATCGTGGATGGCGCAGGCGCCACCCTGATCGATCTGGCGAGCGGCGACGTGCGGGACCTGCGCGTGTCACCCGACGGCACACGCGTCGCCTACGAGCAGGTGGACGAGAAGACCGGCGGGCGTGACATCTGGGTGCTCGACGTGCGCGGCGGCACGCCGCGGCGCCTGACCCGGCAGCCGGGCCACGACATCGCGCCGACCTGGGCGCCGGACGGCGAGACCATCTTCTTCCTGGCCCATCGCGGCGCGCAGCGCCTGCTGGCGTCGGTGCGCGCCAACGGCGACGGCGGCGAAACGGCGGTGCTGGCCTTCGATCGCCCATCGCTGCCGTCCGAGATCACGAAGGATGGGCGCTCGCTGCTGTACGAACAGCAGAGCCAGGACACGGGCTGGGACGTCTGGATCCGGCCGCTCGACGGAGGCGCGCCGGCCAGGCTCGTCGGCGGCCCCGCCAACGAGCAGAATCCGACCCTGTCCCCTGACGGCCGCTGGCTCGCGTACTCGTCACCCGAATCCGAAGGGCGGCAGGTCTATCTGTCCCGGGTGTCGGGCCCGGCGCGACGATGGCGCGTCTCCGATCAGCATGGGCGCCAGCCGCTCTGGAATGCCGAGGGCACGGCGCTGCATTACCACGGTCACGAGCGCCAGCTCATCCGGGTGGCGATCGACACCCGCGGCCAGACGCCGGTGCTGGGGCGACCGCAGGTGCTGTTCACGATTCCGCTGCGGGGCTACGACATGCGCTATCACTATGGCGTGCTGCCGGGGCCGTCGCGCTTCGTCGTCAACGTGCCGCCGCCGCTGACGCCGCCGGTGCCGGCCACCGTGATCCTCAACGCCAGCCTGCCATAGCGGTACACTACCCGCCACGCGCCCATGCTTCGAGATCCGGATGCGCTGTACGAGCACGTGTCCCGCGCGCTGGCCGACGGCGAGGCCATCGACTGGGACGCGCTGGCCGTCGACACGCAGACGCGAGCCACCTTGCAGGAACTCAAGGTCCTGGCCGAGGTGGCGCGCCTGCACCGCGACACGCTGCCAGACCCCGGGGGCGCCGCGACGCTGCCGCCGCCGCCCGTCCAGGCCGGCGACACGTGGGGGCATCTTACGCTGCGCGGTGAGCTGGGGCGCGGCGCCCGTGGCTACGTGTATCGCGCCTGGGACCCGCAACTCGATCGCGAAGTGGCGCTGAAGCTCACCGTCGATCGCGACGAGGAGCGCGGCAGCAAGGACATCATCGGCGAGGCGCGGCTGCTCGCGCGGGTCAAGCATCCGCACGTGGCGACGGTGTTCGGGGCCGAACGTCGCAACGGGCTGGTCGGCCTGTGGATGGAACTGGTCGAGGGCGAGACCCTCGAAGCCATGCTCATGCGGGTTGGGCGCTTCAATGCGCGCGAAGTGGCGCTGATCGGCATCGACGTGTGTTCGGCGCTGTCGGCGGTCCATGCCGCCGGGTTGCTGCACCGCGACGTCAAGGCGCAGAACGTGATGCGCGATCGCAACGGGCGCCTCGTGCTGATGGACTTCGGGACGGGCCGGGATGCGGTCTCCGATGAGGGCGCCTTCGTGCACGACGAGGTCGGCACGCCGCTCTACATGGCGCCGGAACTCTTCGATGGCGGCAAGGCCAGCGTCAAGAGCGACATCTACAGCGTCGGCGTCCTGTTGTACCGGCTCGTCACGGGCTCGGTGCCGGTCGAGGCCCATTCGCCCGAGTCGTTGAAGGCGGCGCACCTCGCGCGCCAGCGCAAGCCGCTCGCCGACGTCCGCAGCGACCTGCCGCTGGCGTTCATCCGCGTCATCGAGCGGGCCCTGTCCACCGACCCGTCGGACCGCTATCCGAGCACCGGGGCCCTGGAGATGGCGCTGTCCGGCCTGCTGGTGCCGGTCGAACCCAAGGCGCCCCCACGGGCCAGCAGTTCGCGGCTGTTGACGATCGGTGCGACGGTCGGCGCGCTGGCGGCCGGGCTGGCCTTCGGCGCCTGGTGGTGGACGTCGCGGCCGGTGGTGCCGGCCGAAGTGAAGTTCGCGGTCACGCCAGTCGGGCAGCGAGACGAGATCCAGAGCGTGGCGCTGTCGCCCGACGGCCTGCGCCTGGCCTACACCTCCGCGGGTCGCCTGCAGGTCCGTCGGATGAACGACGTCAATGCGGTCGAACTCGAGCAGACGCAGGGCGCGCGCGATCCGTTCTGGTCGCCGGACGGGCAGTGGATCGCTTTCTTCCGTGGGGTGTCGTTGTGGAAGGTTCGTCCGTCTGGCGGCGAGCCGACGCTCGTGGCGCCGGCGCGGCGGCCGTCTTCGGGGGCCTGGGGCCCGGATGGCACGTTGCTCTTCACGGTCGAGCACGGGACGTCGCTGATGGCGGTCCGCGAGTCTGGCGGCGCGCCCCGCGTCGTGCGGGTGCAGCGCCCCGGCCTGCGCACGCATCTCGCGTGGCCGTCGTGGACGAGTGACGGCACGCACTTCGTCTACTCGGCCATCAGTGCCCGCAACGGGCGGCGCACGCTGTACCTGGCGCGCCTCACCGATCCGGAGGATGCCCCCGATCGCGCGCTCGGCGAGATCGGATCGAACGCGGTGGTCGTCGGTGACCGCGTGTTCTACACCGAGGCCGGTCAGCTGCGGGCGCGTCGGCTCGACGTCGCCAGCGCCACGTTCCTCGACAACGGCCGCACCATCGTCGATGGCGTGGCAGTCGACCCATACGGGCTGGGCGAGGCGGAGATTGCGGTGGCCGCACCTGCGGTCCGGCGGGTGGCTGGAGGCGCCCCGGCGCTCGCCACGGTGGCTTTCGTGGGCACGGGGCAGAGCCCTCGGCAGATGCAGCTGCTCGATGCGAGTGGTGTGCCGGTCGAGCAACTGACGTCGGCCGACATCCGCGACATGCGGCCATCACCGGACGGGCGGCTCGTCGCCGTCGAGGAAGTAGACGCCGAGAGCGGCACCCGGGAGATCTGGGTGCACGATCTGGAGCGCCGGTCGCGCATCCGCCTGACCCAGCACGCCGCCGAGGACATCTCGCCGTTCTGGTCGCGCGACAGCGGTGTCGTCTACTTCATCTCGCAGCGCAACGGGCGCCCGACCCTGTTCGGCGCATCGGCGCAGGGCGGGCAGCGCGAGACGCCGCTCTTCGAGTTCACCGAACGCGTCGTCCCCTACGAGATCACGCCCGACGGGCGCTCGCTGCTGTTCCAGCAACTCGATCAGCAGGGCGGCTGGGACATCTGGATGCGATCGCTCGATGGTGGCGCGGCGACGCCGCTGGTGCAGTCCGGGCACAACGATCAGGAGCCGGCGATGTCGCCGGACGGCCGCTACCTCGCCTATTCGACACCCGAGTCGGGCGGACAGCAGGTGTGGATCATCCCGGTGCCGGCCGACGGGCGGCGGTGGCGGGTGTCGGCCGACTATGGTCGAGAGCCGGCGTGGAGTGCCGATGGCACGACGCTCTACTTCCACGGTCTCAACCGGACGCTCATGCGCGTGGACGTCGACTTGCGCGGCGCCACACCCAGGGTCGGCACGCCACGGGGACTGTTCACCATCCCGTTCCGCGGCTACGACATGCGCTATCACTTCGCGGTGCTGCCGGGCGAACGCTTCCTGGTGAACGCGCCCCCTGATGACTTGCCGCCGTCCGCGGCCACCGTCATCCTCAACGCCCCGCTGCAGTGATGGGAGGGCTGACGTGACGGCCGGCTCGGAGAGCCGGCCCTACCCAGCTGATGGGTAGGGCCCGTTCTCCGAACGGGCCGTCAGCGGAAGGCATAGGGCTCGTTCTCCGAACGAGCCGTCGTGTCTACAATCGTCGACATGCAGACACGCCAGCTCGGACGCACCGACCTTCACATCACGCCCATCGGCTTCGGCGCCTGGGCCATCGGCGGGGAGTGGCGGTTCGGCTGGGGGCCGCAGGACGATGCGGAGTCGGTGGCGGCGATTCGTCAGGCGGTGAGCCGCGGGATGAACTGGATCGACACCGCCCCCGCCTACGGTCTCGGCCATTCCGAGGACGTCGTGGCGCGCGCGCTCGCCGACATCCCGCGCGCCGAACGGCCGTACGTCTTCACCAAGTGCAGTCTCGTGTGGGGCGAGGACCGGATCGTCACGCACAACCTGTCGAGCGCCTCGCTCCGTCGTGAGGTGGAAGACAGCCTGCGTCGCCTGCAGGTCGAGGCGATCGACCTCTACCAGATCCACTGGCCGCGCTGGCAAGCGGTGTCCGAGCCGTCCCCGGGCAGCGTCGAGGAGGCGTGGCACACGCTCGCCGAACTCAAGCAGCAGGGCAAGCTGCGGCACATCGGCGTGTCGAACTTCACCGTCGAGGATCTGAAAACCGCCGAGGCCATCGCCCCGGTGGCCTCGCTGCAGCCGCCGTACTCCATGCTGCGGCGGGCGATCGAGGCCGAGGTCCTGCCGTACTGCCTGCAGACCAACATCGGCGTGCTCGTCTACAGCCCGATGCAGTCAGGGCTGCTGACGGGCGCGATGACGCGGGAGCGCATCGAGGGTCTGGCCGCGAGCGACTGGCGACGCCACAACAAGGAGTTCCAGGAGCCGCAGCTGACGGCCAATCTCGCGCTCGTCGCGGTGCTGCGCGGGATTGGCGCGCGACACGGCCGCTCGCCGGGAGAAGTGGCCATCGCCTGGACGTTGCGCCAGCCGGTCGTCACCGCCGCGATTGTCGGCGGGCGTTCCGCGTCCCAGGTCGATGGGGTCGTCGGCGCCGCCGACGTCCGCCTGTCGACCGAGGAACTGGCCGAGATCGAGACCGCGCTGCCGCGTGGGTGAGTGATGACCGACGAACGCCTGTCGATCGTCGACATCTTCAAGATCGGCGTGGGCCCCTCGAGTTCCCACACGCTGGGGCCGTGGCGTGCCGCCCAGCAGAGTCTGGCGCGCTGGGCCGAGGCGCCCGGGCTCGCCGGGTTGCGAGCGATCGAGGTGCACCTGTACGGATCCCTGGCCAAGACGGGGCGGGGCCATGGCACCGACATCGCCGTGATCGCCGGTCTGCTCGGGGCCGATCCGGAGACCTGCGACATGACCGACGTGCAGACGCAGGCCCACCAGGCACTCGCCGAGCACGCCATCACGCTGGCCGACGGGGCGCGCATCGGGCTGCAGGTGCACTTCCACACGCGTGAGTCGTTGCCGACGCATCCGAACGGGATGCGCTTCGAGGCGCACTGGATTGACGGGCGGCAGGACGCCATCACGTGCTTCTCGGTCGGGGGCGGCTTCGTCGCGTGGGAGTCGGATCCGCGGCCGCCTCGTGGCGGCGCGACGTTGCCCTTCCCGGTCGACACCGCGGAGGACCTGCTGCGCTGGTGTCGCGACGCCGACCTGACCGTGGCAGACGTCGTGCTGGCCAATGAAGCGGCCTGGCGTCCCGAGGCGGAGACGCGCGCCTTCATCGCGCGGGTGTGGCAGGTGATGCGTGCCTGCATGTATCGCGGCTGCCATACGCCAGGGCAGTTGCCCGGTGGCCTCCACGTGCGGCGACGCGCGGCCGATCTCAACGCGCGCCTGCTGGGCGCGGCCGCGGGGCCGGACGTCGACGCCTGGTTCACGGCCATCGCCGCCGGTGGGCACGACTTCGCCTGGACGCTCGACTGGGTCACGGCCTTCGCGCTGGCGGTGAACGAGGAGAACGCCTGCTTCGGGCGCGTCGTGACGGCACCGACCAACGGCGCCGCGGGCGTCGTGCCGGCGGTGTTGGCCTACGACGTCGTCTTCGGCAAGGGGCCGGCGGACGCGGACCGCGTCGTGCGCTTCATGCTCGCGGCGTCGGAGGTCGGCTGCCTGTTCAAGAAGGGCGCGACGATCTCGGCGGCGATGGGCGGCTGCCAGGCCGAGATCGGCGTGTCGTCGGCGATGGCGGCCGCGGGGTTGACGGAGGTCAACGGCGGGTCGCCGAGTCAGGTGCTGATGGCGGCAGAAATCGCGATGGAGCACCACCTCGGCCTGACGTGCGATCCGGTGGGCGGGTTGGTACAGATTCCGTGCATCGAGCGCAACACGATGGGCGCGATCAAGGCGATCACGGCGTCCCAGCTCGCGATGGCGAGCGACCCGGCGAATGCCCGGGTCTCGCTCGACGCGGTCATCCACACGATGTGGACGACCGCGCAGGACATGAGTGCGAAGTACAAGGAGACCGCGGACGGCGGTCTGGCGCTGCACATCCCGCTCAGTCTGAGCGAGTGTTAGGTGGGAGGGCCCGTTCGCCGAACGGACCGTGACGCGGCAAGGGGTAGGGCCCGTTTTCCAAACGGGCCGTCACGATCCGTGACGGCGGTCTGACGGTGACGGCGGTCTGACGGTGACGGCCGGCTCGGAGAG
>LNFM01024021.1_pt1 | contig 15803 bp, 14 predicted proteins | sample 596031 | NCBI WGS metagenome assembly LNFM01 (sample SAMN04254537, study PRJNA301005) | activated carbon metagenome | isolation source: dual media filters at the Ann Arbor, Michigan drinking water treatment plant | place: USA: Ann Arbor | reverse complement strand
GGTCGCGGATGTCGCGCACGACGGCCATGCGCAGGCGCTCGCCGTTGCGCATCATGGAGCGCCCGATGATCTCCACCGGGATGCGCTCGCCGCGAACGTTGAAGATCTCGCTCTCGTACGCCGCGTCCGCCCCGGAGGCAAGGATGTCGGCCGCTCGATCTCGAAACGCTGGTGACACCAGGTTCAGCACCGGTTTGCCCAACAGTGTGTGCAGCGGCATTTCGAACAGGCGGCTGGCGGCGGGGTTGGCGTCCGTGATCCGCCCTTCGCTGTGGAAGATCACCCCTTCTTCGCTGGCGCTCATGAAGCGGGAGAGGCGATCCTCCGATTCGCGCAATGCCTGCTCGGCCTTGTAACGCTGGGTGATGTCGGTGAGCAGGAAAAACAACCCCTTTTCCGAGCTGGCCGGCCAAGACCGGGTCGCCAGGCTGAGACTCACCTCAACCCACCTTGGCGCGCCTGTGCCCGTGTCGACCTCGCAGGTGAAGGTCACGGGTGTCCTTTCGTGGAGCAGGCGCCTGACGTGCAGGTTGACTTCTTCCACAAGGTCCTCACCCACCACATCCCGCGGGCTCATGCCGACGATGGACTGCTCGTCCAGCCCGAACACCTCGGCAAACTGCTGGTTGGCAAACAGGCAGACGCTGCGCGGTTGGTGACCAAAATACGCCACCATCATGGGCAGGTGCGAGAACACCAGCTGGATGCTTTCGGTGATGGACCGAGCCTGCCGTCGTGACAGTTCGACCGCGGTGGTGTCTGCGAAGTAACACGCGTGATGACCGAGCTCCGCACTCCAATGCCCATTGCAGGCGAGCCACATGGGTGGCAGGGCCGCACCCGTTGCACTGGTCTCGCTCAGCCGCAGTGAGACCTGAAAATTTTGGGGTCGCGCGAGGGCCGACGTCAGGTCCTGGAGCGAAGGACCGCACAACAGCGCCGTCCAGTCGGACGGACCTCCCCTGACTTCATGCAGATCCCTGAAGGCTGCCGATGCGCCCAGCAGTGCGGCACCCGGCCCCAGCGCAGCCCCCAGGCCCGGGAGAAGGTGCCACGGAATCACGAAGGGATTTCGCATGGGATTCAGATGTGTCCTTGGGTGGCGGAGCGGGGTTGAAAGATCGTAGCCGTGGGACCGAAATAAATCCACCGGGTGGAGGGCGAGCGGGAGGTGCAGGGGCCTTGCGTGACGTCTGCTGCGATCGGCTCTGGAAAATACTGCACGCGTGTTATTGAGGCCCGCATGGCCTGCTCTGAGACTCGAAGCTCACGTCATCCACCCAGGAAGAAACGAGCATGACAGAGCGCTTTGCCGACACCTTGCAGCGAGACGCCAAGGCTTCTCCGGACGACCCCGCCACGCCGGCAAGCGCACCCCCTGTCCCGGATGGGCGCATCCCTGCACCGAGGGGTGGCGCCGGTCAGGCTCACCAGCCCCTGACACTGGCGGCGGTGTTGCACCATGTCCTGCAGATGGACAGTCCCGCCGGACCCGCCGATGAACCCATGCTGCGGCGCGTGAACCGCGTTCTGGACACCGTACTTGAGACCTGCCTGCAGCTGGACGCGGCGCGCCAGCAACTGCAAAGCGCCATCGCCACCCAGCGCGAGCTGGAAGTCGTGCTCGAGATGCTGGCGGCCCGGGTCGAGCTGGGTCAGGCCAGCCCGGTTGAGCACCGCAAGGTCGCCGCCCGGCTGTGTTCTGCGCGGGACATGGTGACGCGGTGCGTGAGCGACTGGAACCGCATTGGTCGCCGATTCACGCAACTGACCCGGTTGCTGCCGGTTCAGTTGAAAGCCGGATTTGACGCCCTCGAGCCTGTTCAGCTGGACGAGATGGACCGGCTCGCGCAAGCCAGCCAGTCCACCGGTGCCGACGTGCAGTTCAGCCTCAGCCTGCGTGCCCAGGCGTGGGCAGCGCAACGCGCCGACCCTGCCCACCCGAGCGGTTTCGGGCCGGTGGATTTTGGTGCCTGGCTGTCGGGTCTCGAGGAGGCCAGAGCGCAGGCCGCGACGGTTTTTGCGGGTGCCCGAGAGGCGTATTTTCAGGCGGTGCTGAATTTCGACCGGGAGCATGCGCGTCTGGTTCGGGCGCGCTCCTTGCGGCGCACCGCCGAGACCTGGTTTCGCCTGAACACCCGCAGCGCAACCGAGTACGCGGATGCCATCGTGGAGGAGAGCCGGTGCAACCACGCCATGCTCTCCTGTTTGGCGCAGCGGCGGTCGAGCCAGCACCACCTGTATGCACTCGCCGGTCTGCTGCCCCAGCAGTTCGGGCTCGTTGAGCCGGCAGACGGGTACTGAACGGTTCGGGGTCACATCGCTGCGTTCATCGGGACACGGCGGTTCACGGTGCCACGAAAAAAGGGCCTTGCTGATCTTCAGCAAGGCCCTCGGTCATCTGGAGGAGCCAGCGTGTCAGTGCATCGTGGCGAGCGGTGCGTTCACGTCGGCGGGCGACCTGAACCACAGGCCGGCAAACGCGCTGTAGCGCAGCATCGAACTCTGGCGCACGCGCCGGTCGATCTTCTTTTCGATCGCGGGCATCTTGCCGAGCATGTCGACCACGCTGGCGTCCCACTTGACCACCTTGACAAAGGCGGCGTAGATCTCGAGGCCCGCCGGGTTCAGACCGACGGATCGCACCATGATGCGGATCTGGTCGGGTCCGAGTCCCAGCATCTCGAAGCAATCCTTGATCATGTCGTGGTAATCGTCCGAGATCGATGTGGGTGTGATCTCGGAGTCGATGTCTTCGCTGGCTTGTGGTTTCACTTCGCTCCTCAGGCCCAAGTGTTTGATGACTCCCTGGGTCAATGCATGAATCCTCATGATGTACCTCGCTGGTCTGCGGTTGGTTAGGTGTCCGAAGATGCGTTCACTATGGGATGAAGTATCTGGCCCGGATACCCCTACCCCCAATAATGCATGAGCACTATTTTGCGAAAAAAGCGTGCGTTTTCCCCTTGGGTGCAGAACTTCGGTGCTCCTCGGGGAGCTGGTCCGGGTACTGGGGGATGTACGCGACGGGCTCAGAGGTTGCTGTCCACGTCGGGCGCTTCGGCCAGCCCCGACTGCATGGCGTAGGCCGCGATTTCGGCGCCGTTGTGCAGGCCGAGTTTGAGCATCACGTTCTGCCGGTGTTTGCGCGCGGTGAGCACGCTGATGTGCAGAGCATCTGCGATTTCCTGGTTGCTGCCGCCTTTGGCGATCATGCGAACGATCTGCTGTTCGCGCTGGGTCAACGTCTGCGAAAGACCCAGGCTGCTCGCTCGGACGTTGGCCGTGCTGTCCAGGCTCTTGGACACCTGCTGGCTGATGTATTGGCGGCCCGACAGCACGGCCTGGATGGCGTCCAGCAGCTCGGACCCTTGCTCGTGTTTGAGGACGAAGCCATCAGCGCCTGCTGCAAAAGCGTTGGCGACCGAGCCCGGGTAAACATTGCCTGTGACGATCAGCACCTTGGTCTCGGGCGTGAGCTTCTTGACCTTGCGGGCGACTTCGATGCCCGAGCTGTCGCTCAGCGCGAGGTCCAGCAGCAGCAGGTCGGGCTTGTGAAAGCCCACCAGCGCCTCGACCTCACTGCCCAAGGCGGTTTCCGCCACCAGCTGGAATCCGCCGGTGGCCGACAGCAACATGCTGATGCCCTGACGGACCAGTGCGTGATCTTCTGCAACAACAACTTTGACCATGGTGAGCACCGGTTGAAGGAATGAACACCCTGCCGTGCGCCGACGACACGGCCGACCTGCGTCAGAACGGGATGTCGTCGTCCATGTCGTCGAAGCCGCTGGACTGCCGCGCGGGTGCGGCGGCCGGGGCCTGCCGCGCGGCGGGTGCCGGTGCCCGTGGGGCTGCAGCGGGCGGGCGGGCATAGCCGCCGCCACCGCCGCCCTCTTCGTTGCCGCCCATGCCTTCACGGCCGCCCAGCAGCTGCAGTTCGGTGGCGACGATGTCCACCGTGTTTTTCTCGACGCCCGCCTGGTCGGTGTACTTGCCGTACTTCAGGCGGCCTTCCACGTAGATCGGACGGCCCTTCTTGACGTATTCACCCGCGATCTCGGCCAGGCGGTCGTAGAAGGTGACGCGGTGCCACTGCGTGTCTTCGATCATCTCGCCGCTGTTTTTGTCCTTGCGGCGGCTGGAGGTGGCCACGCTCACGTTGGCCACAGCCTGACCCGAGGGGAGGTATCGGATCTCGGGGTCTCGGCCGCAATTGCCGACGAGGATGACTTTGTTGACGGATGCCATGGTGATGTCCTGTAGAGGGGTGGGGCGGCCCGTGCGGGCCGGCCCGAAAAACGGTCAGTCATTGTGCCGCAACTGACCGTCAGCGGGCCGTTGGCGCAGGCGAGGCGCAACCCGTATACCCCTGGCCCTACACTGCCACCCCATGAAAGGCGAACCGGACTTCCTGCAGAACCTGCGCGACGAAATGGGCGGCGGCCGGCAATGGCTGGACCGGGCGGTGGTGATCGCCTACGCCGTGCTCGCGGGTCTGGCGGTGGTGGGCTTCACCCTGCTGGCCGATGCCGCCATCGACCTCTACAGCCGCCTGCGCAGCGGCTGGTGGTGGGCCCCCCTGATCTGGACGCCGGCCCTGACCGCCTTGATCGTCTGGACGATCCGGCGCTGGGCGCCCGGCGCGGTGGGCTCGGGCGTGCCGCAGGTGCTCACCGCGCTGGCGCCGGAGACCCCGCTGAGTGAGCGCTCGCGTTTTGTGTCCTTGAAGCTGAGTGCAGCCAAGGTGCTGGGCGTGTCGGGCGGGCTGCTGGCGGGCTTGTCGGTGGGTCGTCAGGGGCCGTCGGTGCAGGTGGCGGCCGGGGTGATGCTGCACGCGCGGCGCTGGCTGTCGCCGGCCTCGGGCATCAGCGACCGCGAATTGCTGGTGGCCGGCGGCGCGGCCGGTATCGCTGCGGCCTTCAACACGCCGCTGGGCGGCATCGTGTTTGCCATCGAGGAGCTATCGCGCCGCCTGCAGGACCGCAGCAGCGGCCTCATGCTCGCGGCCATTGTGGTCGCCGGTCTGGTGGCGGTGTCGGCGTTCGGCAACCTGTCCTACTTCGGGCGGGTGCGGGCCGACGCGCTGTCGTGGTGGAGCCTGCTGGCGCCGGGTGCGCTGGTGGCGCTGACTTGTGGCTTGCTCGGGGGACTGCTCTCCCGGCTCATGCTCGCCTCGTTCACCGGGCTGCCCGATCGCTTTTGCGCCTACCGGCGCAAGCGCCCGGTCACATTTGCCGCCCTCTGCGGGCTGGTGGTGGCCGTGATCGCGGTGGTCAGCGACGGCGCGGCCGTGGGGGTCGGGCACGAACACACCAAAGACCTGCTGGATCAGGCCGCCGACCTGGGCGCCGCGCACCAGCCCCTGGTGTTCACCGGCCTGAAATTCGTGGCGTCGTGGTTGTCGGCCTGGGCCGGTGTGCCCGGCGGCATCTTCGGACCCAGCCTGTCGCTGGGCGCTGGCGTGGGCGCCGACGTGGCCTGGCTGCTGAACTCACCCCACGGTGCGGCCCTGATCGCGCCGCCCATCACCGCCATGATCATCGTGATGGAGATGACCGATGGCCACAGCATGGTGCTCAGCCTCATGGCCTGCGCGCTGCTGGCCAGCCTGGTCTCGCGCATGATCAGCCGGCCGCTCTACAGCACGATGTCGCTGTTGATGATGCGGTCGCTGCGGGATCGCACCGACCCGGCGCCCCAGCCTGAACCCCTTGGACGTTAGACGCGAGCGGTCGAGCGCATCGGCCAGGCCAGCGCCATCCACAGCAGCATCAGGCCGGCGCTGACGAAAAAGATGCCGGTGCTGCCCCAGGTCTTGATCACCAGACCGCCCAGGCTGCCGCCGGCGAAGATGCCCAGCGACATCAGCGTGTTGTAGACACCCAGCGCCGCCCCGCGCTGGCGCGGCTCGGCCAGCCGCGACACCAGGCTGGGCTGGCTGGCTTCCTGGGTGTTGAACCCGACGAAATACACACACAACAGCGCGCCCACCGCCCACAGCGAGGGCGCTTGCAGGTTGAGCCAGAACCCGAGCTGGGCCAGCACGATGAGCGCGATCGACCCCAGGTAGACCTGTTTGAAGTAGCCCATGCGCTCCAGCCGGAAGAGCAGCCCGCCCATGACGAGCAGCGATGCCAGCACGGCCGGCAGGTACACCTTCCACTGCTCGGCGCTGGTCAGGCCGGCCTCTTGCAGCAGGGCGGGCACCGACATCCACATGGCGATCTGCACCGCGTGCAGCATGAACACGCCCAGGTCCACGCGCAGCAGTTCCACATCGGCCAGCACCTCGCGCAGGCCGCCGCGGTTCTGCGCGTGCTGCACCGGCGGCTCGGGCGGCACGACCCAGGCCACCACGGCCATGCCGATGGCGGCCAGCACCGCGGTGAGGGCAAACAGGCCGGCGAGGCCAATGAGGGGCACCAGCAGCGGCGCCAGCACCAGCGACAGCGCGAACATGAGCGCGATGCTGATGCCCACCAGCGCCATGGACTTGGTGCGCACCTCGTCGCGTGTGAGATCGGCCAGCAGGGCGGTGACGGCGGCAGAGATCGCGCCCGAACCTTGCAGGGCTCTGCCGATGGCCAGCCACACCATGGTGGGCGCCCAGGCGGCGATCAGGCTGCCAACGACAAACAGCGCCAGACCCGCCTGGATCACGGGTTTTCGGCCCAGCCGGTCGGAGGCGATGCCGAACGGCACCTGTAACAGGGCCTGCGTCAGCCCGTAGATGCCCATGGCCAGGCCGACCAGAAAGGGATCGTCGCCACCGGGGTAGGTGGGGGCCTGCAGCACGAAGACCGGCAACACCAGGAACAGCCCGAGCATGCGCAACGCGTAGATGGACGCCAGCGCGCCGCTGGTGCGCCGCTCGATCGGCGTCATGCGCGTTGCCGCCCCTGGGGCGGGCGTGTCGGAGGGGGCTGTGCTGAGGGAGGACAAGGCGGCGCCGGACAAAGCCGGTATTGTGCTTGAAGGGCTTGCGCGCGCCGGACGGGCCGGCGCAAAAACGCTCGGCGGCTTATCATGCCGAGTTGCCCCGAACACACCCACCGCGCCTTGAACCAGAACCTGCCCCCGGACCTGAATCTGCCGAGTTTGCCCGGCGCCCATATTCCGGAGACTGTGCCGGTGGAGCCCGACGAACAGGCGCTGTTGAATCGCATCAACGCGGCCCACCTGCGCCACGCCAGCCCCTTTTTGTCGGTGCGCGGTGCCCGCACGCACAACCTCAAGAACATCGACCTCGACATCCCCAAGCACTCGCTGGTGGTGATCACGGGGCTGTCGGGCTCGGGCAAATCAAGTCTGGCGTTCGACACGCTGTACGCCGAGGGCCAGCGCCGTTATGTGGAAAGCCTGTCGGCGTACGCGCGACAGTTCCTGCAGCTCATGGACAAGCCCGACGTGGACCTGATCGAAGGCCTGTCGCCGGCGATCGCCATCGAGCAAAAAGCGACCTCCCACAACCCGCGCTCCACCGTGGGCACGGTGACCGAGATCCACGACTACCTGCGCCTGCTGTTCGCCCGCGCCGGCACGCCGCATTGCCCCGAGCACGACTTGCCGTTGGCCGCGCAAAGCGTGGCGCAGATGGTGGACGCCGTGTTATCCCTGCCCGAAGGCACGCGCCTGATGATCCTGGCGCCGGTGGCGCGCGAGAAGAAGGGCGAGTTCACCGAGTTGTTCGCCGACATGCAGGCACAGGGCTACGTGCGTTTCCGCATCAACCAGACGGTGCTCGATTTCGACGCCCTGCCGGCCCTGAAGAAAACCGAGAAGCACAACATCGACGTGGTGATCGACCGGATCAAGGTGCGCACCGATGGTGAGGAGGAGGGCGTGAACCCGCTCCGTCAGCGCCTGGCTGAAAGTTTCGAGGCCGCACTTCGCCTGGCCGATGGCAGGGCACTGGCCGTGGACATGGACACCGGCGCGGAGACCACGTTCTCCGCCAAGTTCGCCTGCCCGCTGTGCAGCTACACCGTGGGTGAGCTGGAGCCGCGCCTGTTCTCGTTCAACTCGCCCATGGGCGCCTGCCCGACCTGCGACGGCCTGGGCCACACCGAGTTCTTCGATCCGGCGCGCGTGGTGGCCTTCCCCACGCTGAGCCTGGCCAGCGGCGCCATCAAGGGCTGGGACCGGCGCAACGGCTACTACTTCGCCATGATCGAAAGCCTGGCGGCGCACTACAAGTTCGACGCCGAAGGCCCCTGGGAGGCGATCCCGGCACCTGTGCAGCAGGCCCTGCTGTACGGCTCGGGTGAGGAAGAGATCAAGTTCAGCTACGCCCTCGAGTCGGGCGAACGCGCGGGCAAGAAGGTCAGCAAGAAGCACCCTTTCGAAGGCATCATCCGCAACTTCGAACGCCGCTACCGCGAGACCGACAGCCCGGCCGTGCGCGAAGAGCTGGCGCGCTACCGCGCGGTGCAGCCGTGTCCTGATTGCGGCGGTGCGCGCCTGCGCCGCGAAGCGCGCCACGTGTTCGTGGGTGAGGGTGAGCACAAGCAGCCCATCTACAAGATCAACCACGTCACGCTCGGTGATGCGCTGGCGTATTTCCAGAAGCTGGAGCTGCGTGGCACCAAAGGCGACATCGCCGCGCGCGTCATCAACGAGATCCGCCAGCGCCTGAAGTTTTTGAACGACGTGGGTCTGAACTACCTGAGCCTGGACCGCAGCGCAGACACGCTCAGCGGCGGCGAGGCCCAGCGCATCCGCCTGGCCAGCCAGATCGGCAGCGGCCTGACGGGTGTGATGTACGTGCTCGACGAGCCCAGCATCGGCCTGCACCAGCGCGACAACGACCGGCTCATAGCCACGCTGCAGCACCTGCGCGACCTGGGCAACACGGTGCTCGTGGTCGAACACGACGAGGACATGATCCGCACCGCCGACCACGTGATCGACATGGGCCCGGGTGCCGGCGTGCACGGCGGGCGCGTCATGGCGCAGGGCACCTGCGCCGCCGTCATGGCCACGCCGGGTTCGCTCACTGGCGAGTACCTCAGCGGGGTGCGCAGCATTGCGGTGCCGTCGCGGCGCACGCCGTGGCTGCCGGTGGTCAAGAGCACGGCGCCCGCCTTCAAGCCGCGTTTTGCGCCCAGCCCGGCGGCCTGCAGGAGATCCGCGTGGTCAACGCCACCGGCCACAACCTCAAGGGCGTGAGCGTGGCGTTTCCGGTGGGCCTGCTCACCTGCGTCACCGGCGTGAGCGGCTCGGGCAAATCCACCCTGGTCAACGACACGCTCTACGCCGCGGTGGCGCGCACGCTCTACCGCTCGCACGACGAACCCGCCGAGCACGAAGCCATCGAAGGCATCGAGCATTTCGACAAGGTCATCAACGTCGACCAGTCGCCCATTGGTCGCACGCCGCGCAGCAACCCGGCCACCTACACCGGCCTGTTCACCGGCATCCGGGAACTGATGGCCGAGGTGCCCACCGCGCGCGAGCGTGGCTACGGCCCGGGCCGCTTCAGTTTCAACGTGGCCGGTGGCCGTTGCGAAGCGTGTCAGGGCGACGGCGTGGTCAAGGTGGAGATGCACTTTCTGCCCGACGTGTACGTACCGTGCGAGGTGTGCAGCGGCCAGCGCTACAACCGCGAGACGTTGGACGTTCAGTACAAGGGCAAGAACATTGCGCAGATCCTGGACATGACGGTCGAGCAGGCGCACACCTTCTTCACCGCCGTGCCCACGCTGCACCGCAAGCTGCAGACGCTGATGGACGTGGGCCTGACCTACATCCAGCTCGGCTCAAGCTCGCGCTGGAACTCAGCAAGCGCGACACCGGCCGCACGCTCTACATCCTGGACGAACCCACCACCGGCCTGCACTTCGCCGACATCGAGCTGCTGCTCCAGGTGCTGCACCAGCTGCGCGACGCGGGCAACACCATCGTGGTGATCGAGCACAACCTCGACGTGATCAAGACCGCCGACTGGGTGATCGACATGGGCCCCGAGGGCGGCTCTGGCGGGGGCACGGTGCTCGCGCAGGGCACGCCCGAGGCGGTGGCGGCGCATGCAGGCAGCCACACCGGGCATTACCTCCAGCGCTTGTTGACGTTGCCGCAGGCCGCGTGACGCCTCAGTTGTTGCGGTAAGCCAGTCCCAGCGTCGCGCCGAAGGTGGTGGTGCTGGTGGCCAGTGGGCTGCGCGCCACGGCGCCCTGCAGCTGGTACACGCTCAAACCGCCATAGGCCACCCAGTTGCGGTTCAGCGCCGACGTCATGCGCCAACCCAGCGATGCACCGTCAAAACCCGAGCCCAGCGCGTAGGCCGGCAAGCCGCTCGTGGCGGCGGCATCGGGGGCGATGCCGTAGTGCGTTTGCCGGTAGGTGCTGTTGGCCCAGCCGATGCCCAGCGACAAGTCCCAATGTGTTTGCGGGGACACCGGGTAGCGGTAGTTCAGGCCCGAATCGAGCCTCAGGCCGCCGCCGCGGCCGAGCAAGTCCTGCGAGGCACGCAGCGAGCCGCTCCAGCGCGGGCCGAGCGTGACGCCGGCGGTGACGCGCCCGCGCACCGTGTCGCGCACGCGCGGCAGACCACCGAACACCGGATCGTCTTTCCACGAACGGCCTTCGTCGACGGACAACGAGGTGCTCAGCGAGACCAGGTCGCTTCGGGTGAGCACCGTGCTCACGCCGCTGTCCACCGATTCGCGACCCTGCGCGAGCAGTGCGCTGGCGCCCGAGGTGGCGAAGCGAAAGCGTCCCAGTTGAAAGGCCCAGATCGGGCGCAGACCAAGCTTCTGCTCGCTGGTGCCGAACGGGTCGCGTCCGCTGGAGAGCGACGCGCCGAGCAAATAGTCGCGGCTGGCTTCGAGCGCCACCGGCTCGGCGTTTTGCGCATGGCCTGCCGAGGTCCATGCCGCCAGCACCCACGCGCACGCGCAAAGTTGAAAGCGGGCCATGGCGATGCGCTCAGAGGCGACTCAGGTCTTCGATGGCGTCGACCACCATGCTGGTGCCCACGGCGATCAGCAGGATGTCGGCCGCCACGCGCACGTACTTGTGGCCCGAGGGCGGCACGCCCAGGCGGATCGAGATGTCGTTGGGCACGGGGTAATAGACCACGTCGGACGGCAGGCGGTAGCCCTTGCGCCACTTCTTGGCCTGCCCCGGCGGCAGGCAGCCGTTGTTCTTTTTGGCCAGACCGGGTGGGCAGTTGCCGGCCCGGAAACGCGGCTCGTAGTACTCGCGCACCGCCACGCGCTGGCTGTCTTGAAAGTAGCCGCCGATGTTGATCTGCACCGCGACGTTGGTGGACGAGCGATCGCCTGAGCCTTGGCTGTAGCGCGGCTGGTCATCGCGGTCCTTCTTGCCACCTTTGTCGCCCTTGCCGCTGTGCTCGTACTTGTCTCCCTTGCCGTGTTTGCCGCCGCCCGCATGGTCGGGCTTCTCGGCCAGGGCGGGTACCAGGCTCAGGCCAAGGGCGAGGGCCACCGCGAATGCGCGGCTGCTGTGTTTGAGCGAGTTTTTCATGGTGTGCACGGTGAGTGGCATGGTTGAAATGGAGAGTCTCCGCAGAGAATTGTGCCCCCGCGGGCTGCGTCACTGGTGACGACGTGTGTACCCAGGGGTTGCGTGTTGCGCCATGGCTTCACGGGCTGTCAGACTGTGCAGTCTGTCGCCCAACAACCACCGTTCGCCACCACACCATGTCGCAAGAAACCGAACTCAAGCTCGAAGTGCATCCGCAAGACCTCGCGGACCTGCTGCGACACCCCTTGCTCAAGAACAGCCCCGCCCGGCGTGAGCGCCTGTTCAACACCTACTTCGACACCTCCACGCTCGCCTTGCGCGAGCAGCGCATGGCCGTGCGCGAGCGCCGCGTGGGGCGACAGACGCTGCTCACGGTGAAGACGGCGGGCCAGTCGGTGGGGGGCTTGTCGCAGCGCGGTGAGTGGGAAGCGCCCACCCGGCCGGGCGCCTTCGATTTCGTCGCCTTGGTGAGTGAGCCGGCCCTGGCCGCGCAGCTGGCCAGCGTGGCCTGGCAGCTGGTGCCCGTGTTCCGCACCGACTTCACGCGCCGCAGCTGGGTGTTGCAGCATGGACCGGCCCGGGTGGAGGTGGCGCTGGACCAGGGCTTCATCGGCACCGGCAACGCCCAGGGCAACCACCGCCAGCCGATTCTGGAGCTGGAGCTGGAACTGCTCGACGGTCCGGTGGACGCCCTGCTGGACCTGGCCCACACCCTCGCGCTGGGTCCCCAGGGCCGTGTGGCCAGCGCGCTGCGCCTGCTGCCGGCCAACCGCAGCAAGGCCGAGCGTGGCTATGCGCTGTTCATGGGTGAGCGCTTGCAGCCGGTGAAGGCGTCAGCGCTGGAGCTGCACCCTGGCATGCACCCGGTGCAGGCGTTTCGCGCCGCAGCCCTGAGCTGCCTCACCCACCTGCAATCCAACGAAGCCGGTGTGCTGCACCCCGGCCCCGAGGGTGCGCTGCCCGATCCCGAGTTTGTGCACCAGGCGCGGGTGGCGCTGCGGCGCCTGCGCACCGGGCTGCGCATCTTCCGCGCGCACCTCCCCGCGCGGTTTGCCGCCCACTGGGCCGGCGAGTGGAAGGCGCTGGCCAACCAGCTGGGTGATGCGCGCAACTGGGATGTGTTCGCCACCGAGTGGTTGCCCGAGTTGATGGCGGACCACCCGGGCACGGCCGGCCTCGACGACGATGCCACGCCCGCGCTGCTGGACTGGGTTCAAGCACAGCGGCGTGGCGCCGGTCGGCGCGCTGCAGATGCACTGGGCAGCCGTGAACATGCGCTGCGCTTGCTGGCCTTCACCCGCGCGGTGCTGAGTCTTCAGCCCCCGGACCGGCCAGCGGACGAGACCGCTGCCGGCCATGCGTTGGCCGATTGGGCCCAGGCCACCTTGCGCGAACGCCATGCGGCCCTGCGGCGGCAGGCGCGGGCCGCCCGGCGTGTGGGGCCCGAGGGGCGGCACGCCTTGCGCATCGCGCTGAAGAAACTGCGCTATGCGCAGGAGTTTCTGGCCAGCGTGCTGCCGTCCAGGCGTGTGGCCCGCAGCACGGCCGTGCTGGCCGACGCCCAGGGCCTGCTGGGCCAGCTCAACGACCTCAGCACCGCGCACACATTGCTGGCTTCCGTGCCCCCGGGCCCCACGTCTGCGCAGGTGGTGGGCTGGCAGCAGGCGTTGCAGGCGCGGCTGGCGGCGGGTTTGGCGGGGCTACCCGCCATGGAGCGTTCGCTGGAAAAAGCGCCCACTCCCTGGGCTTGAACAGGGGTGCTTGCTCAGGCGCTGGCGCTGGCCCGCGAGGCCACCCGGTCGCGCCAGGCCTGCAGCGCATCGAGGCCGGCCTCGGCGGGCTTGAAGCGCATCAGCTTGCCGAACTCCACGGTGCAGAAGGCGGTGATGTCGGCGATGGTGAAACGCTCACCCGCGACCCACGGTTGGCGTTGCAGTTCGCCATCCAGCCAGACCGCGGTTTCTTTCGCCTTGAGCAGTTGAGACTGCCCGAAATCCGGGAACTGCGGTTGCTCCAGCGGCGCGAGGCCCGGGTGGGTGTGGCGCACCGCGTGGGCCAGCGGCAGCATCAGGTACCACTCCATGCGCCGGTCGGCCATCTCGATGAAGGCGCGCTCCTGTGCGGTGTGGCCCATCAGGTTGGGCTCGGGCTGCAGGCCTTCGAGCCAGGTGCAGATGGCGCGGGTCTCGGTGAGCACACGGCCGTCGTCAAGCTCCAGCGCGGGCACACGGGCCAGCGGGCTTTTGCTGAGGTAGGCGGCCTGCTTGTGCTCCTGGGCGTTCAGATCGAGCACGACCTGCTCGATGCCTTTGATGCCCTTCTCAGCGATGAACATCTGCACCCGCCGGGGGTTGGGCGCCCGTTGAGACACGTAGAGCTTCATGGCGTGTTTCCTTTGAGGCTCTGGCCCATTTCCACCATGCGGCGGGCTTCTTCGGCGAAGCGCTGGGCACCGGCATCGCCGTCGCGGGTGAGGTCCACCTTGGATGCCGGTTGTTCGATGCCGCGCTGCACCGCCGGGCGGGCGCGGATCGCGTCGCGCCAGCGCACCAGGTGCGGCAAGTCGTCCACGTCCACACCCGACCACCGGTGCGTGCGCACCCAGGCCCAGTTGGCGATGTCGGCGATGGAGTAGTCACCGGCGAGGAATTCGTGGTCTTTGAGCCGCTCGTCGAGCACGCGGAACAGGCGCTTGCTTTCGCCCTGGTAGCGGTCGATCACCGCCGGGATTTTCTCTGGGAAGTAGCGAAAGAACACGTTGGCCTGTCCCATCATCGGACCAATGCCGCCCATCTGGAACATCAGCCACTGCACCACCAGCGAGCGGCCTCGGGCATCGGTGGGCATGAGCTGGCCGGTTTTCTCGGCCAGGTACATCAGGCACGCGCCCGACTCGAACACCGCAAAACCATCGGCCCCGTGGTCGACGATGGCCGGGATGCGGCCGTTGGGGTTGATGGCGAGAAAAGCCGGCGTCTTCTGTTCGTTCCGGCCGAGATCGAGCACCTTGAGCGTGTAAGGCAAGCCGAGCTCTTCGAGCGCGATGGACACCTTGTGTCCGTTGGGCGTGGCGGCGGTGTAGAGGTCGATCATGCGCGGCCCCACGCCGTGGCGGCGGCCCGCAGTTCGTCGCGGGTGGCGAGCGCCACGCGCCGGGCCGCGGCTGCATAGTCGTCGCCGTTGGACGCGTACAGGATCGCGCGCGACGAGTTCACGATGACCGGTCCGGTGGTGGCGTCGCCCTGCGTGCGCAGACCGGCTCGCACCGTGGCCACGGCGTCACCGCCCTGCGCGCCCACCCCGGGAATCAGCAGCGGCAAGGTGGGTGCGATCTCGCGCACGCGCTCGATCTCGGCGGGGTAGGTGGCACCCACCACCAGGCCGAGCTGGCCGTTGAGGTTCCACGGCCCTTGCGCGAGCCGGGCGATGTGTTCGTACAAAAGTGGCTGACCCTCCACCGAGGCCAGACGCTGGTTTTGCAGATCGTCACCTCCCGGGTTGGAGGTGCGGCACAGCAGAAAGGCGCCTTTGCCGTGGTACTGCAGGTACGGCTGCAGCGAATCAAAACCCATGAAAGGCGAGAGCGTCACCGCATCAGCCCCGTAGCGCTCGAAGGCTTCGATGGCGTATTGCTGTGCGGTGCTGCCGATGTCACCGCGCTTGGCGTCCAGGATCGTGGGCACATGGGGCGCCGTGCGGCGCATGTGCTCCATGAGGCGCTCCAGCTGGTCTTCGGCGCGGTGGGCGGCGAAGTAGGCGATCTGGGGTTTGAAGGCGATGGCCGTGTCGGCCGTGGCGTCGACGATGGCCGCGCAGAAGTCGTAGATGCGGCTGGCATCGCCCTTGAGCTGGGCGGGAAACCGCGCCGGGTCGGGATCGAGGCCCACGCAGAGCAGGGAGCGGTTCTGGCGCTCGGCGCCGCGCAGCATGTCAAGAAAGGTCATGCGGGGATTTTAGGTGGGTGCCCGTTGGCCGGGCCCTAAGATCGCCCCCCATGCAAGCCCTCTCGCGCCGACAGCTCGTCCTGCTGATCCTGCTCACCCTGGTGTGGGGCATCAACTGGCCCATCATGAAACTCGGTGTCACCGGGTTCCCGGCGCTCACGTTCCGCACCATCAGCATGTGGATCGGTCTGCCGGTGCTCGCGCTGGTGCTGGTGTGGCGCCGTGTGCCGTTTCGCATCGGCCGCGAACACTGGCGCGAACTGGCCGTGCTGACCGTGTTCAACATGCTGATCTGGCACACGCTGGCGGTGCTGGCGATCCAGACCCTGTCGAGCGGCCGGGCGGCGATCCTGGGCTACACCATGCCGG
>LNFM01008255.1_pt1 | contig 15803 bp, 14 predicted proteins | sample 596031 | NCBI WGS metagenome assembly LNFM01 (sample SAMN04254537, study PRJNA301005) | activated carbon metagenome | isolation source: dual media filters at the Ann Arbor, Michigan drinking water treatment plant | place: USA: Ann Arbor | reverse complement strand
TCGCACGCTTCAGAGCGTGCGACGTGTCGCAAGCGGTACGGGGCGGGAGCCTCGCACCCTCCGAGGTACCTCGTCAGCCTCGAGCTTGTCGCGCAAGAGGCGCGGATCTCGCAGGTCCGCCCACACGCAGCGGAGCATCCCGTCGCCGCCTGACCGCACGGCGTCCTCGCGCTCCTTCTCCTGCATGACGACCTGCTCCACACTGCGACCATCCCGTGCTTCGCCGGCTCGGTACTTGAGTTGCCCGTCGAACTCACCCGCGAGCCGGATCGACGACCACCGGAAGTCGGAGCGGAAGCGTCGTCCATCGGCGAACCGGTACTCATGCTGCAGGTCGGGAACCTCGAAGCCGAGCTGGTGGATGAGCACGCGCATCCACGACTCCCCCGGAGACTCCGCGCGGCCATCGGCGAACGCGAGCGCCCGCTCGAGCCGAGCCCTCCCTCGAACCATGCCGAGAGCATCCGCCGCTTCGCGGATCTCGTCGATGCTCGTTCCCGGCTCCCCCGGTCGACGCCGCACCCGGATGGCCCAGTCGATCGCCGCAACGCTCCGCGCGAAGGACGACCGGGTGCTGAACTCGACGATCGTCCGCGGCAGATCGGTCACGACGGCGCCGCGATGCTCGACGACCCGGTACTCATCATCGGCGGTGGCCCAGTAGCGCAGATCGGAGGTCCGCCGGGTGGCGCGGTCGTCCCACCCGAGCGCGTCGACGACCGGAGTGAACTCGTCCTCCAGAATCGGAACACCCCAGACCCGTGCCGCAGACACGCCGCAGAGCGGCTGCCGCACGCGCCCGCGAGTGGCGGCGGCGAGAACGCGCAGCAGTTCGCGATCCCAGGGCTTCAGCCCGTCGACCACCGGGCGAGGAATGTAGACGCCGCGAATCAGTCGCACGACCTCGCCTCGGGCCGTCGCCCGGTGGAGCGACCGCGCGAGGGATGGGTCGGCGACCTCGGCGACCACGACGGCGTGTGCGAGTGCGTCGGCGATGAGGTCGGGCATGGCGCGACCATGCCCGAGACGCCGCGCGCCCCGCGCCTCCGGGGGCGGACGTGCAGGGCGTTCGGCCGCGAGGACTTCTCTGAGGGAGGAGTGCCCACGACTCTCACCCTTCACGACACCTCGCACGTTTCCGAGCGTGCGAGGTGTCGCAAACCGTGCGAGACAGCGAGGATGAGCGGCGCGTGGTCGGGCGTGCGCCCGGCCCGCAGCGCGCAGGCCCGCGGGCGGCTAGCGGCGGTAGTTGGGCGCCTCGACGACCATCTGGATGTCGTGGGGGTGCGACTCCTTGAGCCCCGCGGCCGTGATGCGCACGAACTTGCCGCGCTGCTTGAGCTCGGGGATCGTGCGCGCACCCGTGTAGAACATCGACTGCCGCAGGCCGCCGAGCAGCTGGTACACGACCGAGCCCACAGGCCCGCGGTAGGGCACCTGGCCCTCGATGCCCTCGGCGATGAGCTGCTCGTCGCTCGGCACGTCGGCCTGGAAGTACCGGTCGCGCGAGTACGAGGTCTTCGTGCCGCGGGTCTGCAGGGCACCGAGCGAGCCCATGCCGCGGTACGACTTGAACTGCTTGCCGTTGACGAAGATGAGGTCGCCCGGGCTCTCGTCGGTTCCCGCGAGCAGCGAGCCGAGCATGACGGTGTCGGCACCCGCGACGAGCGCCTTGGCGATGTCGCCCGAGTACTGCAGGCCGCCGTCGGCGATGACGGGGATGCCCGCCTCGCGTGCGGCGAGCGACGCCTCGTACACGGCCGTGACCTGGGGCACTCCCACGCCGGCGACGACGCGCGTCGTGCAGATCGAGCCGGGGCCCACGCCGACCTTGACGGCGTCGGCGCCCGCGTCGATGAGCGCCTGGGCGCCCGTGCGGGTCGCGACGTTGCCGCCGATGACGTCGATGTGCGCGAAGGCCGGGTCGGCCTTGAGCCGCGCGATGATCTCGAGCACCCCGCGGGAGTCGCCGTTCGCGGTGTCGACCACGAGCACGTCGACGCCCGCGTCGCGCAGCGCGGTCGCGCGCTCCCACGCGTCGCCGAAGAAGCCGATGGCGGCGCCGACGCGCAGCCGGCCCTCGGCATCTTTCGTGGCGTTCGGGTACTGCTCGCTCTTGTCGAAGTCCTTGACCGTGATGAGGCCGCGCAGCCGCCCGCCCTCGTCGACGAGGGGCAGCTTCTCGATCTTGTGCTGCGCGAAGAGCGCGAGCACGTCATCCTGCGAGATGCCGACGGGGCCCGTGATGAGCGGTGCGGGGGTCATGACGTCGCGCACGAGGGTCGTCTCGGCCTCGAAGCGCGAGACGAAGCGCATGTCGCGGTTGGTGATGATGCCGACGAGGCGACCGTCGCCCTCGACCACGGGCAGACCCGACACGCGGAACTGGCCGCACAGGGCATCCACCTCGGCGACCGTCGCATCGGGCGTCGTCGTGACGGGGTTGGTGATCATGCCCGACTCGGAACGCTTGACCTTGTCGACCTGCTCGGCCTGGTCGGCGATCGAGAGGTTGCGGTGCATGATGCCCATGCCGCCCTGGCGGGCCATGGCGATCGCCATGCGGGCCTCGGTCACGGTGTCCATCGCGGCCGAGAGCAGGGGCGCGTAGACCGAGATGCGCCGGGTCAGGCGCGAGGTCGTGTCGGCCTCGCTCGGGATGACGTCGGTGTGGGCCGGCAGAAGCATGACGTCGTCGTACGTGAGTCCGATGAATCCGAACGGATCGGGCTGGTCCATTGCTCCCCTTGGCTGTGCGGTTCTGTCGGCACCGGAGTGCCGTGTGATCGCTCCCACGCGTGCGCGCGGTTCGAGCCCGGATGCCGCGCTGAATTCCGGTGTCTCATCTTAAGCGAGTTAGGTCGAAACGTATTCCGTCGCAATAATGGCTGAGCGGTTCGGTCGCACGCCGAAACACCTCGGCAACAATCGATCCGTATCGTCACCGTGGACGAACTGGGCCTGTTGGCCCGCGAGGCTGCATCGCCTCGACCCGAAACGACCTGGAGGTTTCGTGGCACACGCTGCTAGCAGACCGCTCACTCGGCGAGCACCCCGGCGATTGGCCGCCGTGCTGCTCGCCGGACTCGTCAGCGCTCTCACCCTGTCGATCGCCGCCCCGGCCGCGGCCGACGAGGTCGGGCTCGACGAGTACGACTTCAAGATCAGCGGTCTCGTCGAGCTCGCCGACGAACCCCTCTCCGAGGTGCTGCTCGTCGTGGAGGGCGGCGGCTTCCGCGTGGAGGTCGAGAGCGGGGAGGACGGCCGCTGGGCGGTCGGGGTGCCCGAGCGGGGCGAGTTCACCGTCACGCTCGACGAGAACACGCTGCCCGAGGGCATCGCCGTGATCGACCCCGAGCTCGAGCAGCCCAACGTGCGCACCATCACGGTCGGGCAGTCGGGCAGCGCCGTCGCGAACTTCTTCATCGGCCAGGGCGAGCGCAACACGACGAGCCTCTTCGACCAGGTCGTCGAACGCATCTTCAACGGCCTCAACTTCGGCCTGCTGCTCGCGCTCGCCGCCATCGGCCTCTCGCTCGTCTTCGGCACGACGGGCCTCAGCAACTTCGCCCACGCCGAGCTCGTGACGTTCGGCGGCCTCATGACCCTGCTGTTCGGCGTCGTGCTCGGCATGCCGATCTGGCTCGCCATCCCCATCGCGCTGATCCTGAGCGCGGGGCTGGGCTACGTCAACGATGCGGCCCTCTGGAAGCCGCTGCGCCGCCGCGGCGTGGGCCTCATCCCCATGATGATCGTCTCGATCGGCCTCTCGCTCGCCGTGCGCTACCTCTTCCAGCTCTTCGTCGGCGGCGACACGCAGCAGCTGCCGGGCGCGACCGACACCTCGCTCTCGATCGGCGTCTTCGGCCTGTCGTGGACGGACGTCGCGAGCATGGCCGTGAGCATCATCGTTCTGCTCGGCGTCGGCTACTTCCTGCTGCGCACGCGCATCGGCAAGGCCACCCGCGCGGTCTCCGACAACCCGGCGCTCGCCGCGGCGAGCGGCATCGACGTCGACCGCGTCATCCGCATCGTGTGGGTCATGGCGGGCGCGCTCGCGGGCCTCTCGGGCATCCTGTGGGCGTACTTCCGCCCGGGCGTGAGCTGGGACATGGGCTTCCAGATCCTGCTACTCACCTTCGCGGCCGTCACCCTCGGGGGCCTCGGCACGGCGTTCGGCGCCCTCGTCGGCGCCCTCATCGTGGGCCTGCTCGTCGAGCTCTCGACGCTCATCATCCCCTCCGACATGAAGTACGTCGGGGCGCTGGTGATCCTCATCCTGGTGCTGCTCGTGCGGCCCCAGGGCATCCTCGGACGCAAAGAACGAATCGGCTAGGGGCTGACCATGATCGACTGGATCCTTCTCTTCTCCAACGCCGCGCAGGAGATCATCTCTCCTACGACGGCCGCCTACGCGCTCGCGGCCGTCGGCCTCGCGATCCACTTCGGGTTCACGGGCCTGCTGAACTTCGGCCAGGCCGGCTTCATGATGCTCGGCGCCTACGGATTCGCGATCGCGACGCTCACCTTCGGGTGGCCCGTGTGGGCCGCGATCCTGACGGGCGTCGTGGCGTCGATCGTGTTCGCGCTCATCCTGGGCATCCCGACCCTGCGGCTGCGGGCCGACTACCTCGCGATCGTGACGATCGCGGCGGCCGAGATCGTTCGTCTGCTGTTCACGACGAACACCTTCGAGCCCATCACCGGTTCGGCCAACGGCCTGCAGGGGTACAAGGGCGGCTTCGAGGCCCTCAACCCCATCCCCCCGGGCACCTACGGCTTCGGCCCGTGGGTCTACAACGAGTACGACTGGTGGGTGCGCATCTTCGGCTGGGGCCTCGTCGCCATCGCGGCCTTCATCACGTGGCGCCTGTTCAAGAGCCCGTGGGGCCGCGTCATCAAGGGCATCCGCGAAGACGAGGATGCCGTGCGCGCGCTCGGCAAGAACGTCTACTTCTACAAGATGCAGTCGCTGGTCATCGGCGGCGTCTTCGGCGCCCTCGCCGGCATGATCTTCATCCTGCCCCGATCAGTCGTCCCCTCGAACTACCAGACCTCGCTCACGTTCTTCATCTACGCGATCCTGCTGCTCGGCGGCGCGGCCACGGTCTTCGGCCCCATCATCGGCTCGGTCATCTTCTGGGTGCTGCTGTCGTTCTTCTCGGGCTTCATCGCGCGGGCCGTCGAGGTCGGCTGGCTGCCGTTCCTGTCGAACGTCCAGGCTGGTCAGCTTCGCTTCATCCTCGTGGGGGTCGCGATCATGCTGATCGTCATCTATCGACCACAAGGAATCTTCGGCAACAAGAAGGAGCTGGCCTTTGTCAAGTAGCGCCGGCGCCCAGGGCGCCCCCATCAAGTCGACCGGCCTGCACATCGGCGAGCCGGCCCCGGGCGTGAAGAAGGTCGACCCGATCATCGTGGCCGACAACATCACGCGCACCTTCGGCGGACTCACGGCCGTGCAGGTCGAGCACCTCGAGATCCCCCGCGGCGCGATCACGGCCCTCATCGGCCCGAACGGCGCCGGCAAGACGACGCTCTTCAACCTGCTGACAGGCTTCGACAAGCCCGACACGGGCGAGTGGACGTTCGACGGCCAGGGCATCTCGGGCATCCCCGCGTTCAAGGTCGCCCGCAAGGGCCAGGTGCGCACCTTCCAGCTGACGAAGGCCCTGGGCCTGCTCACCGTGCTCGACAACATGAAGCTCGGCGCCAAGGGACAGAGCGGCGAGAGCCTCGCCCGCGCGCTCTTCCCGTGGTTCTGGCGCAAGGAGGAGGCGGAGATCGAGGCGCGCGCGATCGACCTGCTCACGCGCTTCAAGCTCGACGCCAAGAAAGACGACTACGCGGCCAGCCTCTCGGGCGGCCAGCGCAAGCTGCTCGAGATGGCGCGGGCCCTCATGAGCCAGCCGACGCTCGTCATGCTCGACGAGCCCATGGCGGGCGTCAACCCGGCGCTCACGCAGTCGCTGCTCGACCACATCCTCAACCTCAAGACCGAGGGCATGACCGTGCTCTTCGTCGAGCACGACATGCACATGGTGCGCCACATCGCCGACTGGGTCATCGTGATGGCCGAGGGCCGCGTGGTCGCCGAGGGCGACCCGCACGAGGTCATGGCGAACCCGGCGGTGATCGACGCCTACCTCGGCTCGCACCACGACGAAGACCTCGGTGACCTCGACACCGGGGCGATGACCGCGATCAAGGAGCTGGCCGATGACGACGCCGACGAAGACAAGCGCTGAGACCGTGACCGAGACCCGCCGCACGGTCGTTCACGTCGACAAGGTGACCGCCGGATACCTCCCCGGCATCAACATCCTCAACGAGTGCTCGCTCACCGCGCTCGACGGCGAGCTCATCGGCATCATCGGGCCGAACGGCGCCGGCAAGTCAACGCTGCTCAAGGCGATCTTCGGGCTCGTGAAGGTGCGCGAGGGCTCGATCTCGCTCTACGGCGACGACATCACCAACCTCAAGGCCAACAAGCTCGTGGCCAAGGGCGTGGGCTTCGTGCCGCAGACGAACAACGTCTTCCCGACCCTCACCATCCAGGAGAACCTCGAGATGGGGCTCTTCCAGAAGCCGAAGGAGCTCGACCACCGCCTCGCGTTCGTGGTCTCGATCTTCCCCGAGCTGGCGAAGCGCCTCGGGCAGCGCGCGGGCTCGCTCTCGGGCGGTGAGCGCCAGATGGTCGCCATGAGCCGCGCGCTCATGATGAGCCCTGAGGTGATCCTGCTCGACGAGCCGAGCGCGGGCCTCTCGCCCGTGCGGCAGGACGAAGCGTTCCTGCGCGTCAAGGAGATCAACAAGGCGGGCGTGACGACGATCATGGTCGAGCAGAACGCGCGCCGCTGCCTGCAGATCTGCGACCGCGGCTACGTGCTCGACCAGGGCACCGACGCCTACACGGGCACGGGCCGCGAGCTGCTCAACGACCCCAAGGTCATCGGGCTGTACCTCGGCACCCTCGGGCAGGAGTAAGGCCCGCAGAACGCCGCACAGGGCCTCGCAGAGCGTTGTCGCTCGGCGGGGCCCTCGTCGTCGAGGCCGTCGATCGTCATCGGCGCGGCCGTCGTCGGTGCGGGATGCCCGGCGCGGCCCCCGCGCACGAAGAAGGGCCCCGACTGAGGTCGGGGCCCTTCCCAGTCGCGCTAGCCGGAGCTAGTTGATGCGGCTGAAGGTGTTGTCGGCACCGTACTGGAAGATGCCGATCGTCGCCTCGGTCGGGTCGCCGTTCTCGTCGAACGTGATCGGACCCGAAGCGCCGTCGTAGTCGACCACGCCGCCGTCGAGGATGATCTGCGCGGCCGACGCGAAGTCGGTCGCCTTCTCACCGTCGCCGGAACCGCCCGAGACCTCCTGCAGCTTCGCCGCGATGTCGACACCCTCGGTCGAGCCGGCCGCGAGAGCGGCGAGCGCGAGCAGGATGACGGCGTCGTACGACTCGGCCGCGTAGCTGAACTCGGTGAGGTCGGGGTCGACCTCGAGCAGGCGGTCCTGGAAGTTGCCGAGCGACGCGATGTCGAGACCCGGGAGGGTGCCCTTGGCGCCCTCGATCAGGCCCGGCTCGAAGTCGGCGCTGTAGTCGGCGAGGTTACCGTCGACGAAGTACAGCTGGCTTCCGGGGTAGCCCGCACCCACGAGGGCGGGGACGACGACCTTGGCCTGGTCGAACGTGATGACGGCGATCGCGTCGGGAGCGGCTGCGGTCAGCGCGGAGACCTGAGCGTCGAAGCTCGTGTCACCCTCGTTGAACAGCTCCTCGGCGACGACCTCGCCACCGGCCGCCTCGAACGTCGCGGCCAGCGCGCCGGCGAGGCCGGTGCCGTAGGCGTCGTTCAGGACGAGCATGCCGAGCGTGGCAGCGCCCTCCTCGGCGATCAGGTTGCCGAGCACCTCGCCCTGGAGCAGGTCGCTCGGGGCGTTGCGCCAGTAGAGGCCGTTGTCGTCGTAGTTCGTGAAGTCGGGCGAGGTGTTCGCCGGCGAGAACTGCACGACGCCCGCCGCGGTGATCTGGTCGATCACCGTGAACGAGACGCCCGACGAGGCCGCGCCGACGATGGCCGAGACATCCTGCGAGAGGAGGTCGGTCACCGAGACGGTGGCGGTGTCGGTCGTGGTGTCGCCCGAGTCGCGGTAGACGGCCTCGACGGTGATGCCGAGGTCGGCCTCGTTGATCTCCTGGACGGCGAGAGCAACACCCGCCTCCTCGGGCGGGCCGAGGAAGGCCAGCGCGCCGGACTGCGGCAGGATGGTGCCGATCTTGAGGGTCAGCTGCTCGGTGGGTGCGGCGGGCTCTTCGGTCTCAGCCGGTGCGCAGCCACTCAGAACGAGTGCGCTGGCGCCCACGACGGCAATGCCGCCGAGGATCGACTTGAGAGAACGAGAGCGGCGGCCGGTAGCCGTGGTGAAAACGCCCATGTTGCTCCTTGGGTTTCGAATGTGTTCAGGATGCGGAACCACGAAGGTGGTCGCTTAGTCACCGTACGGTGCTCAGTGACCATTCACAACACATTCGGGTTACATCCCTGTAACACCATGAAACGCGCTCGCCGTCGGGCGTTGTCGACGACATCTATCGTTTCGCGGGCATCGCGACGACGGATTCCGCAGATCAGCGCGCGGTGAGCGAGAGCGCGCCCACGAGCTCGGGCCGGTTCTCGGCCGTGTACCGGTAGAGCCCGAGCTCGCCCTCGACGAGGTCGCCTAACGCGTCGAGCGTGAGCGGGCCCGAGAGCCCGTCGTAGTCGATCGCGGGCTCGGTCTCGAGCACCTCGATGCACTCGCCGAAGCTCGCGCAGGGCACCCCCTGCGACGCCGCGGAGGCCAGCTGCGCCGCGATCGAGGCGCCGCCGTCGTCGTCGGCGAGCACGGCCGCGAGCGCGGCGAGCACGACCGCGTCGTAGGTCTCGGGGGCGAAGCGGAAGCTGATGAGCGCCGGGTCCGACTGCCGCAGCCGGGTCGCGAGCTCCTCGCTCACGGCCGCCCCCTCGAGCACCCCGTTGGCCCCCTCGAGCAGCCCCGCCTCGACCGTGGCCGAGTAGTCGGCGAGGTTCTGGGCCGTGAGCCACAGCCGCTCGCCCTCGATGCCCCGGTCGGCGAGCGCCGCGATCACGGCCTGGTTCTGCGCGGCGAGCGGGGTGCCGGTGGCGAGGATGACCGCCTCGGGCTCGCCGCCCGAGACGCTGAAGGCCAGGCGGTCGACGTTGGTCGCGGCATCCAGCTGCTCGATGCTCTGCAGCCGCACACCCTCCTCCTCGGCGGCGGCGCGCACGGCCAGCTCGACCGCGAATCCGAGCGCATCGCCCGTCGTGACGAGCGCGACCGACTCCGCGCCCTCCGCGGCGAGGGCGCGCACGATCGCGGCGGCCTGCGCGTCGTAGGCCGGGATGGTGCGCACGAGCATGCTCGGCCCTTCCGCCTCGCGGGCGATGGGGTACGTCGCAGCGGGCGAGATGACGACGACCCCCGCGTCGGCGGCGAGCGGCAGTAACCGCTCGGCGAGCGCCGAGGTCGCCGGGCCGATGACGACGTCGATGCCGCGGTCGACGAGCTCGGCGAACGCCGCCTCGAGCTTCTGCTCGGAGGCGTCGCCCGAATCGCGCGCGAGCACCTCGACCGGCTCGCCCAGCACTCCCCCGGCGGCGTTGATGTCGCGCACGGCGATCTCGACGGCCGCGACCATGCCGGGGCCGATGTAGGCGACGTCGCCGCTCATCGGGAAGAGCGTGCCGAGGCGCAGCACCCCGTCGCCCGTCGGCGCGACCGTCGCGGTCGGCGTGGGGGTCGGGGTCGGCAGCGGAGCGGGAGCGGTGCACCCGACCAGCGCCACCGAGAGGGCTGCGGCCATCGCCGTGAGGGCGGATCGCGTCATGACGGCGCTCCTTCGTGAGACCAGGGGATACGGGAACCCTACTCGTGCGCGCCTAGGCTGGCCTCGTGCCCGCGCCGTCGCCCCCGCACCTCACCGCGCCGTTCACGGCGGTGACCGCCGCGCATGCGCAGCAGCTGCTCGAGCGGCTGTACGGCCTCGAGATCCGGGCGCTGCGGCGGCTTCCCACCGAGCGCGACGACACGTTCCGCGTACACACTGCCGACGCCACGCTCGTCGCGAAGCTCGCGCACCCGCTCGACGACCCGCGCGTGCTGGGCGAGCAGCTCTCCGTGCTGGAGGGGCTCGCGCGCGCGCATCCCGACCTTCCCGTGCAGCGGGTCGTGCCCGCGCGCGACGGCGCGTTCCTGACGGCCGTGCGCGATGCGGACGATCGCCCGCGCCGCCTGCGCGTGCTCACCTACCTCGATGGCGAACCCTTCGGCGCTGCGCCCCGATCGCTCGCCATGCTGCGCGAGCTCGGCGCCCTGCACGCGCGCCTGGCCGCCGCGGTCGCGACGATCAGCGACACCGCCCAGCCGGCCCTGCAGGGCGCTCCGACCCCGTGGAACCTGCTCGACATCGAGCACTACGCGCCCCTCCTCGAGCGGGTGGCCGACGACGGACTGCGCCGCGCCGCCGGTCGCGTCGTCGATCGGGCGCGGGATGCCGTGCTCCCCCGCGCCCGCGCCCTGCCCGCACTGCTCGCGCACAACGACCTGCACGGCGACAACGTGCTCGTGCGCGCCGAGCCCTTCGCCATCACGGGCGTGCTCGACTTCGGCGACATGACCCGCACCCCGCGCGTCGCCGACCTCGCCGTCGCCGCCTCGTACGCCCGCGGCCGGGTCGACGGCGCTGGCGAGCCGTGGAGCGCCGCGCGCGCCTACGTCGCAGGCTTCGAGGCCGCGCAGCCGCTCACCGAGGAGGAGCACGCGCTGCTGCCCGAGCTCGTGCTGCTGCGCCTGGCCCAGCGCGGCATCCTGAACTCGGCCATCGCCGCGGCGAACACCGCCGCCGCGGACTACGCGAGCCGCAACCTGCGCGCGATCGAGCGCGACCTGCGCGAGCTCGGAGCGAGCATCCCGAACCGGATCGGAGCCCCCGCATGACCGACAGCGAGCCCGTCATCGGCCCCGCCACCTACTTCCGGCCCGAGCACCGCACGGGCCTCGACGCGCGAACGCTCGCGCTCGTCGACCGCCGCGAGGCCGTGCTCTCGCCCGGGTACCGGCTGTTCTACGCGCACCCGGTCGAGTTCGTGCGCGGCAGCGGCACGAAGCTCTACACGCGCGACGGCGACGAGTACCTCGACGTCTACAACAACGTGCCCTCGGTGGGGCACGCGCACCCGCGGGTGACGGCGGCGATCGCCGAGCAGTCGGCCCTGCTCAACACCCACACGCGGTACCTGCACGAGGGCCTCGTCGACTACGCCGAGCTGCTGCTCGCGTCGTTCCCGGCAGCGCTCGACACCCTCACGCTCGTCTGCACGGGATCCGAGGCCAACGACCTCGCCCTGCGCGTCGCGACCGGCGCGACAGGGCACCGCGGCGTCATCGTCACTGAGAACGCCTACCACGGGGTCACGACCGAGATCGCGGCGATCTCGCCCTCGCTCGGCGGCGTCGGCTCGCTCGCCGAGTGGGTGCGCACCGTGCGCCCCCCGAGCGGCGACGGCACGGCGATGGTGGCGGATGCTCGCGCCGCGATCGCCGCGCTGCAGGCCGCGGGGCACGGTGTGGCGGCGCTCATCGTCGATACGGCCTTCGCGAGCGACGGCTTCATCGCGCCCTCGGCCGAGACCCGCGCGGCCCTCGCCGCCGTGCAGGCGCTCGTGCGCGCCGCCGGCGGCCTCGTGATCGCCGACGAGGTGCAGCCCGGGTTCGGCCGGCTCGGCACTCGCGGGGCCGGCTCCGGCGCGGCCGAGGCGACCCTCTGGGGGTTCCCCCGCCACGACCTCGAGCCCGACCTCGTGACGATCGGCAAGCCCATGGCCAACGGGCTGCCCGTCGCCGGGCTCGTCGCGCGCCGCGACCTCATGCGGGCCTTCGGCGAGCGCGTGCGCTACTTCAACACCTTCGCCGGAACCCCGGTGTCGATCGCCGCCGCCCGGGCGACGTGGGAGGTGCTGCACGACGAGCAGTTGCCCGAGCACGCCGCCGACGTGGGCGACGAGCTGCGGGGCATGCTCGCCGAGCTCGCCGGCCGGCACGATCGGCTGCGCGGGGTGCGCGGCAGCGGGCTCTACCTCGGGGTCGACGTGGTCGATCCTGAGTCGGGCGACCCCGACTCCCCCGCCGCCGTGGCCCTCGTGAGCGGACTGCGCGAGCGGCGCATCCTGATCAGCGCATCGGGGCGCGACAACGCCGCGCTCAAGCTGCGCCCACCGCTGCCGTTCTCGCGCGCCGACGCCGAACGGTTCATCACCGAGCTCGACGGCGCCCTGGAGGACCTCGGCTGACCGGCGATCAGACCGTCTCGACGGGCCCGGTCTCGAGCGGCAGCGCCCGACGCTCGCGCGCGGCACGGCGCCGCTGCACGACGGCCTCGACCGAGAGCACGACGAGGGCCAGCCAGACGAGCGCGAAGCCGATCCAGCGCTCGAGCGGCATCGGCTCGAGCAGCACGACGACGCCGAAGATGAACTGCAGCAGGGGCGCGAAGTACTGGATGAAGCCCATGACGCTCAGCGGCAGCCGTCGGCTCGCGGCGGCGAACAGCAGCAGGGGCACGGCGGTGATGATGCCGGCGAGCGAGAGCAGCAGGGCGTGCCCGAGCCCCGAGGTGCCGAGGGTGATGCCGCTCGTCAGGTGCACGGCGACGAGCGCGACGACGGCCACGGGCACGAGCCAGGCGGTCTCGAGCGTGAGCCCTGCGACCGCCGACACCCGCCCGCCTATGCGGTTCTTGATGAAGCCGTAGAAGCCGAAGGAGAACGCGAGCGCGAGCGAGATCCAGGGCGGCTGCCCGTAGCCGATCGCGAGCACGAGCACGGCGACGACGCTGATGCCCACCGCGACCCACTGGCCCAGGCGAAGCCGCTCGCGCAGGAAGATCACGCCGAGAGCGATCGAGACGATGGGGTTGATGAAGTAGCCGAGGGCGGCCTCGACGACGAAGCCGTTCGTCGAGCCGTAGACGTAGACGATCCAGTTGACGGCGATGAGGATGCCGGCCAGCAGGCTCAGCCCCATGACCCTCCGGTCGCGCAGCAACGAGGCGAAGGGGCGGAACGCCTGCGTCGCGCCGAGCAGGATCACGCAGAAGACGAGCGAGAGCACGATGCGCCACGCGACGATCTCGACGGGCGTGCTGGGGTCGAGCAGGAGGAAGTAGAGGGGCAGGAAGCCCCACAGCCCGTAGGCGCCGATCGCGAGGGCGAGCCCGCGGGAGGAGAGGCGCGAGTCGGGCACGCTGTCACTGTATCCCGGGCCCGACGCCGGTCGGTTCACGCGCCGGACAGCACGAACCCCCGGCCGCGCGAGGCGGACCGGGGGTTCGAGGCGGGTGCGGGGGCGTCTAGCGCACGACCACCGCGAGTACGTCGCGAGCCGACAGCACGAGGAACTCCTCGCCGCCGTACTTCACCTCGGTGCCGCCGTACTTCGAGTACAGCACGCGGTCGCCGACGGCGACATCGAGCGGAACACGGTTGCCGTTGTCGTCGATGCGGCCGGGGCCGACGGCGACGACTTCGCCCTCCTGGGGCTTCTCCTTGGCGGTGTCGGGGATGACGAGACCCGAGGCGGTGGTCTGCTCCGCCTCGACCTGCGTGATGACGATGCGATCCTCGAGCGGCTTGATGCTGACCGACACGGTTGACCTCTTCTTTCTTACGACGATGAGGGGGTTGGCACACTCGACGTGCGAGTGCCAGGTCAACTGTACCGAAGCGGTTAGCACTCACGCAATCCGAGTGCCAATGCGGGTCCCGGTCGCCGGGGTGGGAGGATCGGGGCATGGATGCGAGCGAGCTGCGCGAGCTGCTGACGCCCGAGGCGCTGCGGCTGCTCGACGACCTCGAGCCGAGCGCGGGGATCGACGACGCCCTCGCGATCGTCTCGCGACTGCGCAAGCAAGGCCATCCGCCCGCGCGCGTCGCCGCCGTGCTCACCCAGTACCGCCTGCGGCGCCGCGGCGAAGTGAAGTTCGGCCCCTTCGCGCAGCGCATGCTCTTCACCGCCGAGGGGCTCGAGCAGGCCAGCCGCCTGCGGGTCGCGGCGGTGCACGCGGGGCGGTTCGCCGCCGCCGGACTGACGCGCGTGGCCGACCTCGGCTGCGGCATCGGGGGCGACGCCATGGCGATGGCCGCCCTCGACCTGCGGGTCACCGCCGTCGAGCGCGACGAGGCGACGGCGGCCATCGCGGCCTACAACCTCTCCCCCTTCCCGGCCGCCCGCGTGGTGCACGGCGACGCTCTCGCGCAGCCCCTCGACGACGTCGACGCGGTGTGGCTCGACCCCGCGCGCCGCGAAGGCGCATCCCGTCTCGCCTCGCCCGACGACTGGTCGCCGAGCCTCACGCGGGCGCTCGCGATCGCCCGTGAGCGGCCCGCGGGCATCAAGCTCGCGCCGGGCATGGACCGGGCGCTGCTGCCCGAGGGCCTCGAGGCGCAGTGGATCTCGGTCGACGGCGATGTCGTCGAGCTCGTGCTGTGGAGCGGGGCGCTCGCCCGCCCCGGCGTCGGCCGTGCGGCCCTCGTACTGCGCGGCGACGACCCGCCCGCCGAGCTGCGCGCCGCGGCCGACAGCGCCGACGTCGAGGCCGGGCCGCTCGGCGACTACCTGTACGAGCCCGACGGCGCCGTGATCCGCGCCCGACTGATCGGCGACCTCGCGCGCTCGATGGGGGGCCGGATGCTCGACCCGACGATCGCGTACATCACCGCCGATCGGCCGAGCCCCACCCCCTTCGCGCGCGGGTTCCGCGTGCTCGAGCGGCTCCCCGTCGAGGTGCCGGTGCTCAAGCGGGCCCTCGCCGCACGCGGTATCGGCGTGCTCGAGATCAAGAAGCGCGGCATCGACATCGACCCGGCCCGCCTGCGCCCCAAGCTCGCGCTGCGGGGCTCGGGGGCCGCCGTGCTCGTGCTCACCCGCGTCGCCGGCGAGAAGACTGCGCTGCTCGCCGAGCGCTGCGACTGAGGCCGCTCGGGCCTAGAAGGCCCCCCAGGCCCCGGCGGCCGCGATGCCGAACCACAGCAGCACGAGCGGCACCACGATCACGAGGCCCCACAGCAGCGAGATCGCGATGCCGACATAGCCCGTCGTGAGACCCGCGATCGCCATGCCGCGCGCGTGCGGCTCGCGCTTGAGGGCGAGGTGCCCGAGGATCGCGCCGCCGATGGCGGGCAGCAGCCCCAGGAAGAAGAACGAGAAGACGAGGCCCATGATGCCGAAGACGAGCGCGAGCACGCTCAGGGTCGACGAGGGCGCCGTCGGCAGCGCCGCGTAGGGGTTCGCCGCAGGGGCTGCAGCAGGAGCGTAGGGGTTCGGTGCCGGAGCAGCCGGAGCGGCCGGCTCAGCAGCGGTCGCCGGGGCGGAGCTCGCCGAGGCAGGAGCGGCCGCGGGGGTCGCTGCGGCCGGCTTCTTCGCCGCGGCAGGCTTCGCGGCAGGAGCGCCTGCCGCCGATGTCTCGGCCGCAGGCTTCGCAGCAGCGGGCTTCTTGACCGCGGGCTTCGGGGCGGCGGCCGAGGCAGTGGCGCCCTGGGCGGGCGGCAGCGGGGCATCCGCACCCTGACCGGGGGCGGGCGGGGGCGGCGGCGGAAGCGTGGAATCGGCCACGGTGGACTCCTCTGGTGGGATGACGGGCGGGATGCTCGAGCGGCGGATCAGATCGCCATGGCGCCGATAGCGGCGAGGAAGACGCCCCAGAACGCGAACCAGGCGACAGTACCGACCCAGCCGATGATGGTCGCGGCGAGCGC
>LNFM01008253.1_pt1 | contig 15805 bp, 14 predicted proteins | sample 596031 | NCBI WGS metagenome assembly LNFM01 (sample SAMN04254537, study PRJNA301005) | activated carbon metagenome | isolation source: dual media filters at the Ann Arbor, Michigan drinking water treatment plant | place: USA: Ann Arbor | reverse complement strand
GGGTCTGCGCGACTGGCTGCAAGTCGTTGTGGCCGAATCCGTAAATACGGCCGCTTGAGTTTGCAGCAAAGCCTCGGATTGTAGCAGTTTCTGTGTCGCGTTTGAGCTGCGGCGCCTTGAAAATCGCGTCGGTCGGCAGTCCGGCCGGTGGTTTCACCACCACAAAACGCGCCGCCGGCAGCGCCAGCGGCGTGAGCTGTTCGCCGATGCCCTCGACCCAGGCATGGCCCCCGCCCAGGAAAAACGGCACGTCCGCACCGAGGCCGAGCGCGATTTCCCGCAGTTTGCCGGGGGGCAGGCGCACGCCCCAGAGCCGCTGCAGGGCCAGCAGGCAACTCGCTGCGTCCGAGGAGCCGCCGCCCATGCCGGCCTGGGACGGAATGCGTTTTTCCAGCAAGATATCGGCGCCCAGCGCGGTGCCGCTGGCGAGCTGCAGCGCCCGCGCCGCGCGCACCGTCAGGTCCTCGGCTGGCAGGGTCCCGTCCGGCGTGCCGGCGTCGTGGCGCTGGATGCGGCCATCATGGCGCAGTTCGAAATGCAGGGTGTCGCACCAGTCAATCAGCATAAAGACCGACTGCAGCAGGTGGTAACCGTCGGCGCGCCGCCCGTTGATGTGCAGGAACAGGTTCAGCTTGGCCGGCGCCGCGACCTCGTAGATCGCTTTCAGGGGCGAACTCATTGCGCCAGCACGATGCGCAGGTCGGTGCGCGGTTGCGGCGCGATCCGGCTGGCCGAAATACGGCCTTCGGCATGTTGCGCCAGGTCGGCGTTCCAGCCGGCCAGCGCGGTGTTTTTGCCGGCCAGCCAGTCGAACAATGCGGGCAGCGGCACTGCGGCGCCGGTGGCCTTTTCGATCAGCGCATCCACAGAGTCGAAGCGCTGGATCTGGCCGCCCGAGTCGAGCAGGGCCTCGCCAGGTGACCAGCGCAGCACGGCCAGGCTGGTGCCCAGCGGGCTGTTCAGCACCAGTTCGCCCTGGTCGGGATTGCCGCGCAATTCAAAACCGGCAAAAAAGGCCTGGACCGGTTCGCTTTGCACCTGCAGGCTGATACGTCCCGACCATATCTGGATTTTTGAGTCACTCAGGGCTTCAGCCGGCGGCAACTGGGCACAGCCAGCTATCAAAACCGTAGCGAATAAAAGGCAGCAGGCGAGGGCGGATCGCAGGCGTGGCAAAGCGGTCAAGGCGGATCCGGTCTGAAGGTCAATCACAGCCTGACACGCAGGCGTTTGAGCGTTTCAAGCAGGGTCTCGTTCTCGGGGTTGAGCAGCATGCCCTCCTTCCAGACCGCAATGGCCTTGTCGCGCTGACCCATGCTCCACATGACTTCGCCATAATGCGCAGCGATCTCGGCATCGGGTTTGGCCTTGTAGGCCGCTTCGAGAATACGGGCGGACTCGGCCTTGTTGCCCATGCGGAATTCGACCCAGCCCAGGCTGTCCTGGATAAAGGGGTCGGCTGGCGCAAATTCCAGCGCCTTCTGGATCAGTTGTTTGGCTTCGGGCAGGCGCACATTGCGTTCGGCCAGCGAGTAGCCCAGGGCGTTGTAGGCATGGTGGTAGTCGGGTTTGAGCTGGACCAGCTGGCGCAGCAGGCGTTCCATCTCGTCCAGCGAACCGAGCTTTTCAGCCATCATGGCCTGGTCGTACAGCAGTTCGGTCTCGCCGGGAAATTGCAGCACCGCCTTGCTCAGCAGCTCATAAGCGCTTTTGTATTCCTTCTGGTCGCGAAGCAGGGTGATCTCTGCCATCAGCTTGACACGTGCATCTTCCGGCTTGCGCTCGGGCAGGGCCCGGATCAGCTGGCGTGCTTCGGACAGCTTGCCCTGTTTGGCCAGCAAGGAGGCGCGCCGCGTCTGGGCCTGGACCAGCTCCTGGGAGTTGGCGATTTTCGCCAGCCAGCCTTCGGCGCCGGCGAAATCCCTGCGCTTTTCCGCCAGCTGGGCCAGCGACAGGTAGGCCTGGGACAGGCCGCGTGCGCTCTGTTCGTTCTGCGCGCCCTGCTGGGCCAGTTCGACGTAGCGCAGCAGCGAAGTCTGCGACGCGGCCAGCTGGTTGTCCTGCAACTGCAGCGAGCCCAGCACCAGCCAGCCTTCGGGGTAGTCGGGCTTTTCACGCGTGACCACCTGCAGTTGCGCGCTGGCCTCGGCGTAACGCTGGACGTCAAGCAGGTTGCGCGCATAAGCCATGCGGATCTCCGGCAGGGCCTTGGGGTTGCCTTCGAGGTATTTGCGCACCAGCGGCTCGGCGCCGGGCAGCTTGGGATCCATCAGCTCGAGTGCCAGCAGGGCCGGGCCTTCGGCCGCAGGCTCCAGGGCCTGCGCGCGCTCTGCGGCGGCCAGGGCGCCGGGCAACTCGCCGGCGGCCAGCCGCATGCGGCCGACGGCTGTCCAGGCGGCAGCGCCGGTGGCGGGGGAGGCCAGTTGCTCCGTCAACGCCTGCTCCATCACGCCGGCCGCCAGTTTTTTGTCAGCCGCACGTGCGTACAGGCGCGGCAGCGTGGCGATCGCCTGCGCCTGCTCGGGCAGTGGCGCCAGCCGCAGTTCGGTGCGCAGCGGCTCCACGGTTTCGGTGATCCGGTTCAGTGCGATCAGGATCTGCAGCACATAACGGTTGGCCTCGCGCGAGGCCGGTTGCGCCTGGCGCCAGGCCTGCGCCGCCTGCAGCGCGGCGTCGCCGGAGCGCGATTGCAGGGCGATGTCGGCGGCGCGCTGGTAGAGCTGGGCGTCGTTGGTCTTGCGTGCCGCGTCGAGGATCAGCGCAAAACCGGCGGCCGGCTCGCCCGCGCGCGTGTTGAGTTCACCGATCAGCAACTGGTAGAACAATTCGCCGTCCAGGCGGGACGGCACCGGCGGCGCCTGCGCGGCAGCGGGCGCATCGGGGCGCGCGGCTTGCGGCAGGTCGGGGGGCGCGGTCTGCCCGGGCTGGGCCAGCGCCGTCGGCAGGGCCATGCAAAACGCGGAAAACGCAGTCAGGGCGCAGATCAGTGGTTTCATCGAACCATGATAATTGATGCACTGTGCCCCCGCCGGCATGCCCATGATTGCCGTACGCCATGCCCGAACTGCCCGAAGTCGAAGTCACCCGCCTGAGTTTTGCCGACCGCATCGCCGGCGCCACCATCCTGGGCCTGCAGATGGGCAAGCCGCTGCGCTGGCCGCTGGGCTGTGATCCCGTCCAGCTGGTGGGCCACACCGTGCAGCAGGTACGGCGGCGCGGCAAATACCTGTTGCTGGACACTACCGGCGGCCTGCTGCTGATCCATCTGGGCATGTCGGGCAGCCTGGGCTTTGCCGACGACTTGCCGGCGCCGGGCAAACATGACCATTTCGACATGCGAACCACCGCGGGTTGCCTGCGCCTGCACGACCCGCGCCGTTTCGGGGCTGTGGTTTATGCGTCCAGCGAGGACGATGCAGGCGCGCGCAAGCTGCTGGGACGGCTGGGGGTGGAGCCGCTGGGCCCCGACTTTGATGCGCTGGCTTTCCACGCCGCCCTGCAGACTCGCCAGACGGCGATCAAGCAGGTGCTGCTGGCCGGCGAGATCGTGGTGGGCGTGGGCAATATCTATGCGTCGGAAGCCCTGTTTTTGGCCGGGATCCGGCCGACAGTGCGGGCGGCCCGGCTCAGCAAGCCGCGCGCCGCGCGCCTGCATGCGGCGATCCGCGAGGTGCTGGCGCGGGCCGTCGCCAAAGGCGGCAGCACCCTCAAGGATTTTTCCAATGCCCAGGGCGAAAGCGGTTATTTCCAGCTGGAGGCCCGGGTGTACGACCGTGCCGGTCTGCCGTGCACCGTGTGCGGCGCGAGCATACGCAGCATGCGGCAGGGTCAGCGGTCCACGTTTTTCTGTGTCAACTGCCAGAAACCCTGAAAACCACACAAAGTTCGCTCATGGCCGTTTTGAGTGGGCGATGCTATATTGTTCGATCTATGTCTGATCTCCACCATGTCCTTTAACGAACAATTTGACCAGCACGGCGCCTGGCGGCGCGAATTCGCGCTGCGGCTCAAGCTGCTGTCCGAATGGCTGAAAGACCACGACCTGCTCAATGCCGCCGTCGAGGAGCGCCTGCTCCGGCTGGAAACGCAGGTGCGGTCCGACAAGGTGATGGTGGCATTTGTCGCCGAGTTTTCGCGCGGCAAGTCCGAACTGATCAACGCGATCTTTTTTGCCGGTTATGGCCGGCGCATCATGCCGGCCAGTGCCGGCCGCACCACCATGTGCCCGACCGAGCTCGGCTACGACGCCGAGGTCCCGCCCTGCCTGCGCCTGCTGCCGATCGAAACCAGGCTCAAGCCGCAGGCGCTGATGGAGTGGCGCGCGGTCCCCGAAAAGTGGACACGTGTCGACCTGGACGTCAACGACCCGGTCCAGCTGGCCAAGGCCCTCGAAAAAGTCGCCGAGGTTCGCCATGTGACACAGGACGAGGCGCGCGCGCTGGGTTTCTGGCATGACGACGCGCCGCAGGACAACCCGCGCACCGATGCGAACGGCAATGTGGAAGTGCCGCGCTGGCGCCACGCCCTGATCAACATTGCCCATCCGCTGCTCAAGCAGGGCCTGGTGATCCTCGATACGCCCGGCCTCAATGCCATAGGCGCCGAGCCCGAACTGACGGTCAGCCTGATTCCGCAGGCACATGCCGTGGTGTTCATCCTGGCGGCCGATACCGGCGTGACCAAGTCCGACCTCGCCATCTGGCGCGAACACCTGGTCACCGACGGCGACGATACCGATGCGCGGCTGGTGGTGCTCAACAAGATCGACACGCTGTGGGATGCGCTCAGCACGCCCGCGCAGATCCAGGCGCAGATCGACCGGCAGCGCGCCAGCTCGGCCGATATTCTCGGCTTGCCGGTCGCCCAGGTGATTCCCGTGTCCGCACAGAAAGGCCTGGTGGCCAAGGTCACCGCCGACGACAAGCTGCTGCAGGCCAGTTGCCTGCCCGCACTCGAGCTGGCGCTGGCCCAGGGCGTGATGGGGCAGCGCCAGAAAATCCTGCGTTCCGCGGTGGCTGCCGGCATCGTCGAGTTGCGTGCCGAGGCCGGCCGGGTCATCCATATCCGACGGCGCGACCTGGCCGAGCAGATGATCGAGCTGCGCGGCCTGCGCGGCAAGAACACCTCGGTGATCAAACACATGCGTTCGCGCATCGAGCAGGAGCACACCGAGTTCAACACCAGCGGCGCCAAGATCCAGGCGGTGCGGTCGATCCACCTGAAGCTGCTGCGCGAGGTGTTCAACCTGCTGGGCACGCCCACCCTCAAGTCCGAACTGGCAGAACTCACGAAGATGCTCAAGCAGCCGGGCATCAAGCTCGGCGTCAAGAAGGCCTATGGCGACACTTTCGACCGCTTGCGCGAGAGCCTGGAAAAAGCCCGCAAGACCAGCGCCGAGATCCAGAGCATGCTGGCCGGGTCCTTCAAGCAGCTCAATTCGGAGTTCGGTTTTTCCCTGCAGGCCCCCAAGGAGCCTGAGATGTCGCGTTTCTTGGCCGACCTGGAGCAGATCGAACGCAGCCACCTGCAGTACCTGGGCGTGACCAACATCCTCAAGCTCGCGCAGCCGGACTTCTCGGACCGGCTGGTGCGCGCGCTGGCGACGCGCCTGCGTGTGGTGTACGAAACCGCGCTCGGCGAGGTCGAGCTCTGGAACAAATCAGCCGCCTCGCAGCTCGATGCCCAGCTCAAGGAGCGGCGCAAGAATTTCGGCCGCCGCATCGAGGCGATCGAACGTATCCAGCAGGCAGCGACCGGCCTCGACGAGCGCATCGACGAGATCGAGCGTCACGAAACCGCCATCACCGCGCTGGACGGCAAGCTCGACGAGCTCACGGCGCAACTGACCGACGCGCCGCCTGACCGGCCCGGCCAGGCGGCAGATGCGCAAGCGGCACTGACCCACGCCGCCTGACCGGGCGATGTCGCCGGCGCGCGCGCGCGGCACTGCCGCGTTACCGACTTCTCCCGAAAGCCCTTTGCCGGAAGCCACCGCTGCGGCTTTGGCACCGGCGTTTGCCGAGCAGCTGGTGCGCTGGCAAAAAAGCCATGGCCGCCACAGTCTGCCCTGGCAAAACACGCGTGATCCTTACCGCGTCTGGCTGTCCGAGATCATGCTGCAGCAAACGCAGGTCGCCACCGTGCTGGATTACTACACGCGGTTCCTGCAGCGTTTCCCCACGGTGGCCGAGCTGGCCGCGGCAGAGTCCGACGAGGTGCTGGGCCTGTGGAGCGGGCTCGGTTATTACAGCCGGGCCCGCAACCTGCACCGCTGCGCGCAGGACGTGGTGCGGCTGCATGGCGGGCAGTTTCCAGGGACGGCCGAATTGCTGCAGAGCTTGCCGGGCATAGGCCCTTCGACGGCGGCGGCGATTGCCTCTTTTTGTTACTCCGAACGTGTGGCCATCCTCGACGGCAACGTCAAGCGGGTATTGACGCGCCTGACGGCGTTTTCCGGCGACCTGTCCTGCAGCGCGCAGGAACGCAGCCTGCGGGACTTGGCCACCGGGCTGTTGCCGCGCCGCAAGCTGCGCGAGGACATGCCGCGTTACACCCAGGGCATCATGGACCTGGGTGCGACCATCTGCACCAGCCGCCAGCCGTCCTGCCTGCTGTGCCCGGTGCAGGACTTGTGCCTGGGGCTGGCCAGCGGCGAACCCGAGCGTTTCCCGGTGAAGACCCGCAAGCTCAGGCGCAGCGCCCAGTCACTGAGCCTGCTGTGGGCCGAACGCAGCGATGGCGCGGTCTGGCTGGAGCGCCGTCCGGCGACCGGCATCTGGGGCGGGCTGTATTGTTTTCCGGTGTTCGACAGCGAGGACGCGTTGCTGGCCGCCTTGCCCGCAGCGCTGCAGGGCCAGCTGCAGGCCGTCCCGCCTTTTGTGCATGTGCTGACACACAAGGATTTGCGTTTGTCGCCGATGCGGCTGGTGTTGCCGTCAAGATCCGTCAGGTCGCTGCAGCTTACGGGGGACGGCGCCTGGTTCGCGCGGGGCGACTGGACCGTGCTGGGCCTGCCGGCACCGATCCGCAAGCTGCTGTCCTGACAGGCTTATCACAAGCCAAATCGGGCTCCAGCCCATGTCCCGCAAGGGGATGCAACTATCAAATCAGGAGCGTTGAAGCGGTTTCTGCGCCATGCCGGCGGGCAGCAGGGGGGAAGCGTCGAGCTCGCGGTGGCGCTTGAGGGTGACCCAGTTCGCGCTGAAGGCGGCAGCCAGCCGCTCCACCAGATAGACCGAGCGGTGCTGGCCGCCGGTGCAGCCGATGGCCACCGTCACATAACTGCGGTGGTCACGCACCAGCGCCTGCAGCCAGTGGCCGATGAACTGCTCGATGTGCCGGGCCATGTCGTCCACCTCGGCATGCGCCTGCAGGTAGCTGACCACCTCGGCGTCCTTGCCGGTCAGCGCGCGCAGGCCTGCTTCATAGTGCGGATTGGGCAGCATGCGCACGTCGAACACATAGTCGGCATCCACCGGCACGCCGCGCTTGAAGGCAAAAGACTGGAACACCAGGGTCAGCTGGGATGCCGGTGATGAGATCAGGGCCTTCACATAACCCTGCAACTGCGATGAGCGGATCATGCTGGTGTCGATCACATGCGCGTGTTCGCGCAGTTCGCCCAGCAGTTCGCGCTCCTCGTTGATGGCGTCGACCAGCGCGCGCTGCTGGTCCGAGGCGTCGCGGTGTGACAGGGGGTGCAGGCGGCGGGTTTCCGAAAAGCGCCGCACCAGGGTGTCGGTGCTGGCGTCAAGAAACACCGATTGCACGGCCACGCCCTGCTCTCGCATCTGCCGCAGCTGCTGCGGCACCAGCGGCAGCGAAACGGCGCTGCGCACGTCCATGGCAATGGCCACCTTGCTGGCGCCATGTTGCTTTTCCAGCGCCACAAAAGACAGCAGCAGCTCGGGCGGCAGGTTGTCCACGCAGTAATACCCGGCATCTTCCAGCGCGTGCAGCGCCACCGACTTGCCGGAACCCGACATGCCGGTGATCAGCACCATGTCGAGCATGCTGGTGGTGGCGGCGGCGTCGCTCATTGGCCCAGCATTTCCTTGGCGTGGGCCAGTGTGGTGCCCGAGAGCTTTTCGCCGCCCAGCATGCGCGCAACCTCGGCCACGCGCTGCTCGCCGTGCACCGCTTCGACGGTGCTGGCGGTCTGGCCCTTGTCGGTGCGTTTGGCCACCATCAGGTGCTGGTCGGCGCAGGCCGCGACCTGCGGCAGGTGGGTCACGGCCATGACCTGGCGGTCCTTGCCGAGTTGCTTCATCAGGCGGCCCACGGTCTCGGCCACCGCGCCGCCGACACCGGAATCGACCTCGTCAAAAATCAGGGTCTGCGCCTGGCCGAGCTGGCTGGTGGTCACGGCGATTGCCAGCGCGATGCGCGACAACTCGCCACCGGACGCCACCTTGCCGACCGGCCGCGGCGTGCTGCCGCTGTGGCCTGCGACGAGAAACTCCGCCTGCTCCAGGCCGTACTGGGCGGGTTGTTCGAGTTTGGCCAGCGCGACCTCGAACTTGCCGCCCTGCATGCCCAGGCCCTGCATGGCCTGCGTGATGGCCTTGGCGAGAAGCGGCGCTGCTTTGCTGCGGGCTTTGGAAATGTTGCGGGCTTCTTCCATGTAAGCGCTTTTGGCCGCCTGCTCGGCCTTTTCCAGACCGGCCAGGTCGGCCGCGGCATCAAGTTTTTGCAGCTCTGCGCGCCATGCGGCCAGCAGCTCCGGCAGCTCGGCCGGCGTGCGTTTGTAGCGTCGCGCCAGGCTGACCCACAGCGCCAGGCGCTCGTCGAGTTCGGCCAGGCGCTGCGGCTCCAGCTCGGCGTGGCGGGCATAACCGTTGAGCGAATGCACGGCGTCCTCGACCTGCGCCAGCGCACTGCCCAAAACCTCGGTCAGCCCTTTGAATTCGGGCTCGATGTGCTCCTGATTTTGTAGCGCGGTGAGCGCGCGGCCGAGCAGGGCGGCAGCGTTGTCGTCCGCCTCCTGCAGCGCATCGACCGCGGTCTGCACCGCGTCGCGCAGCGCCTGCACATTCGACAGGCGGCTGTGCTGGGTGTTGAGTTCGTCCCACTCGTAGTCGCCGGGCGCCAGTTTGTCGAGCTCGCCAATCTGCCAGGCCAGGCGTTCGCGCTCGCGCTGCAGGCTGTCCTGCGCGTCACGCGCGTCGAGCAGCGCCTTGTGCGCGCCGCGCCAGCCCTGCCAGGCCAGCACCAGCGCCTGCGTGGACAGGCCGGCATAGGCGTCGAGCAGGCCGCGCACCGCATCGGGCCGCGTCAGGCTTTGCCAGGCGTGCTGGCCGTGGATGTCGACCAGCAGGTCGGCGATCTCGCGCAACTGTGTGGCGGTGGCCGGGCTGCCGTTGATCCAGGCGCGGCTTTTGCCCTGGGCATCCACGGTGCGGCGCAACAGCAGTTCGTCGTCAGCCGCAAAGCCGGCCTCGTCGAGCCAGCCGGCCAGTGCGGCGGGGGCGTCGAAGGTGGCGCTGATCTCGCAGCGCTGGGCGCCTTCACGCACCACGCCGGCGTCGGCACGCGAACCCAGGGCCAGTTGCAGCGCGTCAATCAGGATGGACTTGCCGGCGCCGGTTTCGCCGGTCAGCACGGTGAAGCCCTTGTCCAGGTCCAGCGTCAGTTCGTGCACGATCACGAAGTCACGCAGCGAGATGTTTTTAAGGCTCATGCCACACCTTCATTCCAGTGGAGTTTTTTGCGCAGGGTATCGAAGTAGCTCCAGCCCTTGGGGTGCAGAAAACACATCTGGAACTCCGAACGCCGCACGCTGATGCGGTCGCCATGCAGCAGGCTGGCCAGCGACTGCATGTCGAAGTTGGCGCTGGCATCCCGCCCCGCGACAATTTCAATGGTGATTTCGCCCGCATCGGACAGCACAATGGGGCGGTTCGACAGGGTGTGCGGCGCAATCGGCACCAGCACCCAGCCGGCGATCGAGGGATGGATCAGCGGGCCGCCGGCCGACAGCGCATAGGCGGTGGATCCGGTCGGTGAGGCGATGATCAGGCCGTCGGCGCGCTGGTTGGCCACAAAGCGGCCATCGACCTCGACCCGCAGCTCGACCATGCCGGCGGTGGCGCCGCGGTTGACCACGACATCGTTCATCGCGGTGGCGTTGAACACGCAGCGGCCGTCACGCACCACCTTGGCCTGCATCATCCAGCGCCGGTCTTCCTCGAACTCGCCGCGCAGCATGGGTTCGAGCGCGGTCTGGAAATCCTCGAAAGCGATGTCGGTGATGAAACCGAGCCGGCCCTGGTTGATGCCGACCATGGGCACACCGAACTGCGCCAGTTGCCGGCCAATGCCCAGCATGGTGCCGTCGCCGCCGACCACCAGCGCCAGGTCGCAATGAGCGCCTATGCCGTCCACGTCGAGCACCGGGTACTGCGAGAGGCCGGTGTTGCTGGCGGTGTCCCGCTCCAGCGTGACCTCGCAGCCCTGCGAATGCAGGAAGTTGGCAATTTCCTCCAGCGCCGAGCGCGAGCCCTGGGCGTGGTACTTCCCGATCAGGGCGACGTGACGAAATTGCGACTTCATCGTCAAATTACATCACAACATCCATGACAAGCTTCGTAGAATGGCCTCATGCTTGACGAACGTGCCCGACTCCTGCTCAAGGCGCTGGTAGAGCGCTATATCGCCGACGGCCAGCCGGTCGGCTCGCGCACCCTGTCCAAGGCCTCTGGCATGGACCTGTCGCCGGCCACCATACGCAACGTCATGAGCGACCTGGAAGAGCTGGGCCTGATCGTCAGCCCGCACACCTCGGCCGGCCGCATTCCCACCGCGCGCGGTTACCGCCTGTTTGTCGACACCATGCTGACCATGCAGCGCGACCAGTTTTCAGCCCCCGGCGCGCTGACCCCGCCGCGCCTGGCACCCGATCAGCCGCAAAAGGTGTTCAGCAACGCCGCGAATATCCTGTCCAGCCTGTCGCAGTTTGTCGGTGTGGTGATGGCGCCGCGCCGCACCTCGGTGTTCCGCCACATCGAGTTTTTGCGCCTGTCCGAAAAACGCTTTCTGGTGATCATCGTGTCACCCGACGGCGACGTGCAGAACCGCGTGATCTTCACCGAAACCGATTACACCCAGACCCAGCTGATCGAGGCCTCCAATTTCCTGAACTCGCACTACGCCGGCATGGCCATCGAGGAGGTGCGCGAGCGCCTGCAGCGTGAGGTCGAAGCCCTGCGCGGCGAGATTGCCACCCTGATGCAGGCCGCGGTGCAGGTCAGCTCCGAAGCCATCGAGTCGCGCGACGAGGTGGTGATTTCGGGTGAACGCAATTTGCTGACTGTCAGCGATTTTTCCGGTGACATGGGCAACCTGCGCAAGCTGTTCGACCTGTTCGAGCAGAAAGCCCAGCTGATGCGCCTGCTCGACGTGTCCAGCCGCGCCGAGGGCGTGCGCATCTACATCGGCGGCGAAAGCCAGGTCGTGCCATACCAGGAGCTGTCGGTGGTCACCGCACCCTACGAGGTCGATGGCCAGGTGGTCGGCACCCTGGGCGTGATCGGCCCCATGCGCATGCCTTACGAAAAAATGATCCAGATCGTCGACATCACCGCCAAGATGGTCAGCAGCGCGCTCAGCCACAGCAAGTAGCGACGCCTTACAATCTGCGCTGGCGACGTGGGGCGTTAGCTCAGTTGGTTAGAGCAGAGGACTCATAATCCTTTGGTCCACAGTTCAAGTCTGTGACGCCCTACCACCCACTTTTTGCTCGAGTTTGCGCCTCGGCGTCCGGTTTCCGGCTCTGGGGCGTTGTTGTTTCCGGACGGCCGGAAAACTGAACCTCCGGAAAAATGACGTTTTGATAAAAGGTCTCTCCGTGACTCACCCGACCGCCCATGCCGAGCTCATCGCCACCTACAGAAGGGCGCAGGCAGATGCAGCCCACAAGGCCAGCCTGATCAAGCTGGCGGCCACCAAGGGGCCCAAGGCGATTCAGGCGGCTGTCGAAACGGCAGCAAAGGCGGCAAAACGCAGGGATTCCTGGGCGAGAAAGCTTGCCGAATTCGGGGTGAACCTCAAGGACTGAAGCTGCTCTGCGCCCGCACCGGCGCGAAGGGCTGCGGATAACCAGGTTGGAAAAAAACTTTATGGAAATGGAAGAACCCGAGCCGATGGAGGAATACGTCCCTGGCGTCGCCGGCGGCCGGCATTACATGGCCAGGCTGTGCCACTTGCCTGACGGGCCCTGGTATATAGACCTCATTCACATTGAGTCGCTGCCCCCCTTGCACGGCACGGGCAGCACCTGGCCCACGCGCGCGGAGGCAGTTCAGGCAGCGGACAAGCGGGTTGCAGACCTGGGCCACTGACCACTCCATCAAATACGCTATAATTCGAGGCTTAGCGGCTGTAGCTCAGTTGGATAGAGTACTTGGCTACGAACCAAGGGGTCGTGGGTTCAATTCCTGCCAGCCGCACCAAACGTCAAGCCCTGGAACCGAAAGGTTCCAGGGCTTTTTCGTTACGATGTCCGATCGGACATCTGTCTCCAAGCCCAGGCTCCCATGAACAAGGCCTTCACCAAAGAAACCGATAGGGACGACGACGAGGATCTGCCCCTGCCGCCTTTGCCCGCGGGCGGCAAGAACTACATCACGCCCGCCGGCTACGCGCGCCTGCGGAACGAGTTGCTGGACCTGATCGACAACGAACGGCCCAAAATCGTCGAGGTGGTGCATTGGGCTGCCAGCAATGGCGACCGTTCGGAAAATGGCGACTACCACTACGGCAAGAAACGCCTTCGCGAGATCGACAGACGCATCCGGTTTTTGACCAAACGCCTGGAGATTGCCGAGGTTTCCGACCCGGCCGTCCACCACGGCAACGACCAGGTGTTTTTTGGCGCCACCGTCACTTACGCCGACGACAGCGGCGCCGAGCAGACCGTGACCATTCTGGGCATCGACGAAGCCGACAGCGCGCTGAACCAGGTGAGCTGGATTTCGCCGATTGCACGCGCGCTGCTCAAGGCCCGTGTCGGTGATGAGGTGAAGCTGGCCACGCCGGCCGGCATCAAGGACATCGAGGTGGTCGAGGTCCGGTACCCGGCGCCCGCAGCAGGCGCCTGAACCAGGGATCAGACGCCCGGCTTGATGCGCTGGACGCGCAAGACCGATGGCGTGCGTTTGACGCTGCGCATGACGGATGCCAGGTGCACACGGTCGCGCACCTGCACGCCGAAGCGCAGGTCACTCGCGTCCTGCGCCGCCTCCTGCGCCATGTCTACATGGGTGATGTCGGCTTCGGCACTGGCCAGCGCCGAGGCGACCCGGGCCAGAACACCCTTGCCGTTGGTGACGGTCACCAGCAGGCCGGTTTCGAAAGCGCGCGCCGGATCGTCGGACCAGTCCACTGCAATAAAACGTTCGCTGTCGCGATGCTGGAGCTTTTTGGCCACCGAGCAGTCGTCGGTATGCACCACCAGGCCCTCGCCGCGGCCCAGGTAACCCACGATGTCGTCGCCCGGGATGGGCCGGCAACAGGTCGCAAACTTCACTGACGCGCCTTCGCTGCCGTCGAGCACCAGCGCGCCCTGCGAGATCGATTCATGGGCGGTGTAACGTTCGCGGCTCATGAGAAGCGGGTCGGGTTTCTCGCCGGTTTCGCCCAGCAGGCTGACGATGCGTTTGGCCACCATGCTGGCAATGCGTTTGCCCAGGCCGATGTCGGTCAGCAGGTCGGCGCGCGAGCGGTTGCCCGAAAAGCGCAGTATTTTTTCCCAGGTGGCGTGGTTGATGTCGTCGTCGTCGGGCAGGCGTTCTATGCCTTCGGCGCGCAGCGCCTGGGCCAGCATTTTTTCGCCCAGGTCCTGCGATTCGGTCAGCGCCATGGTCTTGAGGTGATGGCGGATCTTGGACCTGGCCTTGCCGGTGCGCACAAAACCCAGCCAGGCCGGGTTCGGGCTGGACACCGAGGCCGTGATGATTTCGATCACGTCGCCGTTGCGCAACTCCGAACGCAGCGGCACCTGCTCGCCGTTGACCTTGGCGGCAACGGCGCGGTGGCCCACATCACTGTGGATGGCATAGGCGAAATCGACAATCGTGGCGCCGCGCGGCATGGCCATGATCTGGCTTTTCGGGGTGAAAACGTAGACAGCATCGGGAAACAGATCGATCTTGACGTGGTCCCAGAACTCGGCGGCATCACGCGTCTCGTGCTGGATGTCCAGCAGCGACTGCAGCCATTGCGTGCCCAGGCGTTGCGATGCGTCGCTTTCGGGATCGGTGGCCTTGTAGAGCCAGTGCGCGGCGACGCCCGATTCGGCCACGATGTGCATGGCGTCGGTGCGCATCTGGAACTCGATGCTGGTACCGAAAGGACCGACCAGCGTGGTGTGCAGGGACTGGTAACCGTTGACCTTGGGGATCGCGATGTAGTCCTTGAACTTGCCGGGCAGCGGCTTGTAAAGCTGGTGCAGCACGCCCAGTGCGGTGTAGCAGGCGGTGACGCCGCCGACGATGATGCGAAAGCCGTAGATGTCGGTCACCTGTGCAAAAGACAGGTGTTTTTCGTCCATCTTGCGGTAGATCGAATACAGCGCCTTTTCACGCCCGTAGATATGGACCTGGATGCCGGCACTGGCAAAGGCCGCATCGACCTCGGCCTGTACCCGCTTGATGACATCGCGCCGGCGCCCGCGCGCCCGCGCCAGCGCCTTGGTCAGCGTCGCGTAGCGCCAGGGGTAGAGGTGCTGGAAGGCCAGGTCCTGCAGCTCCCGGTAGGTGGTGTTCAGGCCCAGGCGGTGTGCAATCGGCGCGTAGATGTCCAGGGTTTCGCGTGAGATGCGGCCCCATTTGCTGCGCGGCACATCGCCCAGCGTGCGCATGTTGTGGCTGCGGTCGGCGAGTTTGATCAGGATCACGCGCACGTCACGCGCCATCGCGAGCAGCATTTTCCGGAAGGACTCGGCCTGGTTTTCCTCGCGGGTGTTGAATTCCAGTTTTTCGAGCTTGGTCAGGCCATCCACCAGTTCGGCCACGGGGGCGCCGAAACGCTCGATCAGCTCGGGTTTGGTGACGCCGCAATCCTCGATCGCGTCATGCAGCAGCGCCGCCATCAGGGCCTGGGCGTCGAGTTTCCATTCGGCGCACTGCTGCGCGACGGCAATCGGGTGGGTGATGTAGGGCAGGCCGCCGTTGCGGATCTGGCCGAGGTGGGCCTCGTCGGCAAAACGGTAAGCCTGGCGCACACTGTCGATGTCGGCCGGGCTCAGGTAGTCGAGTTTGGCGGTGAGCGCGGCAAAACTCGCCGCTGCCGCATTCGCGGCGGCCGGGGTCGACTTGCTGTGGGCAGGGGGGGAAACCAGGGCGCTCATGCCTTAAATGTATCGTGGCAGCGATAAAACACGCCAGACACGGTCTTTGGCGCAACACCCGGAAACAAAAAAGCACCGCGTGGCGGTGCTTTTGCGGGAAGCGCAAGGCTTCAGCTCGGGACTTTTTTCAGCATTTCGAGGCCAATTTTGCCTTCGGCGATTTCGCGCAATGCGGTCACGCCGGGCTTGTTCTTGCTCTCGATCTTGGGCGCGTGGCCCTGGCTGAGCATGCGGGCGCGGTAGGTCGCGGCCAGAACCAGCTGGAAGCGGTTCGGGATTTTTTCCAGGCAATCTTCAACAGTAATGCGGGCCATGGGGGATCTCCGGGTAAATGGGAACGGTGAAACTGGGGCAAGGCTCAGGAAATGTGCAGGGCCTTGAAGGTCTCGGCACGGGCGCGTCGCTGCGCTGCAAACTTGAGCCGTTGGGCATGAACAATGGTTTTCAGGTCGAAAACGG
>LNFM01008249.1_pt1 | contig 15810 bp, 12 predicted proteins | sample 596031 | NCBI WGS metagenome assembly LNFM01 (sample SAMN04254537, study PRJNA301005) | activated carbon metagenome | isolation source: dual media filters at the Ann Arbor, Michigan drinking water treatment plant | place: USA: Ann Arbor | reverse complement strand
GGGCCGCCGGCTGTGCCGCCGGCGGTCTGGGCCAAAGCCGCGGCTGGCAGGCTTAGGGCCAGGATCAGGATGGAGGCGACGCGCATTGTCTTGGATCCGGATTGTAGAATGGAACTTTGACACAACCTAAGCGCGATAATCCAGCCACGCATTGCGTTACTGCGGCCGATGCGGACTCGACCTGCCCCAGGCTTCGCGAACGCGGCCGCATCCCGTTCAGCAGCCTGACTGCGCCATCATCGCGACCGCTATGTCATTTCAAACGATCCAGGCCGTAACGGCACCCACACTCGCCAACGCCCCAGAAATCATCCCTCCGCCAGCAGCCGCCAGCCATAAAAGCGCGGCTGTTCGCCATGGCCGACCTGGCTTGCGATCAGCCTGGCCGCGGGGAAGCCGCTCGCCACGGCCCGGGCATTGCGTTCATTCGTCCCCGGACCGAAGACCACCACCAACGAAGCGCCCTGCGTTGCGCGCGCCCAGCGGACCAGCGTCGCGGGGTCGCGATACAGGGCGTCATAGGCGATGACGCGGTCGACCCGCAGCCCCTCCAGCATGGCCCGGTCCAGCGTGGCCAGGAGCCCACCGCCGCCACCGGAATGCGCGGTCAAAGTCAGCCGCCCGCGCGAGAAACCGCCCCGACCGATCGCCGAAGCATAGGCGGCATAACCCGCCCCCAGCACCGCGGCGAGGCCGCCCGGCGCGGCCAGGGCCGGCCAGTCGAAGGCCCCTCCCGAGACCCCGCGCGGCCGCCCCCGCGGCAGCAGGGCCAAAGTCGGGCGGGCCAGCAGCGGGCCACTCGCACGCGCTTCAGGCACCGGCGCGAGGTCGAGCCCGGAACCACCCATGGCCTGGCGCAGGTCCAGCCCCCGCGCATCGGCCGCAAAACCGTGGAAATGCAGCACCGCATCCAAGGCGCCGCCGGGGGCGGGCGGGGCGTTCCAGCGGATGATCAGGTCTGGGTTGTCCGCGCCGCCCACCTTGTGGCTGGCCAGCGCCGGGGTATTGCTCAGCGCCAATTCGCCCGCGGTCTGCGCCGTGCCCGGCCCGGCGCAACCCGCCAGCCCGCCCAGCAACGCCAGACGACGCGGGATCACCGGCGGATGGCGGCGAAGCGCACCGCTTCCTCCGCCGCGCGGAACAGGGCGCGGGCCTTGGCCCGGGTTTCCTCGTATTCCGCCTCGGGGTCGCTGTCGGCCACCACGCCGGCACCGGCCTGGGCATACATCACCCCATCCTTCACCAGGGCGGTGCGCAGCCCGATGCAGGTGTCCATGCCGCCATCACAGCCGAAATAGCCGAAGCCACCGGAATAGATGCCCCGGCGCGAGGGCTCCAGCTCCTCGATGATCTCCATGGCGCGGACTTTTGGCGCGCCCGTCAGCGTGCCGGCCGGGAAGCCACCGGCCAGCGCATCCAGCGCCGAGAGCCCATCCCGCAACGTGCCCTGCACTTCGGAGGCGATATGCATGACGTGCGAATACCGCTCGACCCGGAAGGAATGGGTGACGCGCACGCTGCGCAAGGCCGCCACCCGGCCGACATCATTGCGCCCGAGGTCGAGCAGCATGAGATGCTCGGCCCGCTCCTTGGGGTCGGCCAGCAATTCGGCCTCCAGCCGCTTGTCCTCTTCCGGCGTGGCGCCGCGCGGGCGGGTGCCGGCCAGCGGCCGAATGGTGACCCGGCCTTCCTTCAACTGCACCAGGATTTCCGGTGAGGCGCCGACCGCGGCGAACCCGCCGAAATCGAAATGGAACAGGTAGGGCGCAGGGTTGATCCGCCGGAGCGCGCGATACAGCGCAAACGGCGGCAGGGCGAAGGGCACGGAAAACCGCTGGCTGGGCACCACCTGGAACACGTCGCCGGCGCGGATGTATTCCTTCGCGCGCTCGACGGCGGCGATGTAGCCGGCTTTCGAAAAGTTGGAGGAAGGCTCGCCCGGGCGCGGCAGGCTGGCCGCGGGGGCAGGGCGGGGCACGGGCCGGTCCAGCGCCGCCTCGGCTTCATCGAGCCGCGCCTCCCCCGCCGCATCGTCACCGTCCCAGACCGGGGTCGCCAGGATCAGCGCGTCGCGCACATGGTCGAAGACGGCCATGATGGTGGGGCGCATCATCACCGCATCGGGGATGCCCAGCACATCGGGGTTGGTCCGCGGCAGGCGCTCCATATGCCGCACCATGTCGTAGCCGAGATAGCCGAAGAGCCCGGCGGCGATGCTGGGCAGGCCGGGTGGCAGGGGCATGCGGACGGCATCGATATGGGCGGCCAGGCTTTCCATCACCGGGCGGGGATCCGGCTCGAAGGCATGGGGTGCGGTGAGGGCGTGGCGATTCACCTCGGCCATGCCGTCCCGGGCGCGCCAGATCAGGTCCGGCGCCATGCCGATGGCGGAATAGCGGCCCCGCGCGGCACCGCCCTCCACGCTCTCCAGCAGGAAGGAATTGGGTCGGCCCTCGGCCAGCTTCAGATAGGCGCCGACCGGGGTTTCCAGGTCGCTCACCCGCTCGCGCCAGAGGAGTTTGGGGGGGAGTTTAGTACTCATTCGGCGGACAGCGCGTTCATCAGCCGCAGATTGAAGCGTACATCGGAACGGGCACGCAATGCCGCGGCGTATTGCGCCTCGAGGTCGCCCGCCACCGCCGTCGCGGTCTCATTGCGCAGCGTGGCCAAAGCCTCGTCCTGGCCCTCCAGCGCGGGGCGGGTGATGTCGGTGAGCTGCACCACGGCAAAGCTGAGCGGGGCCGGGATCATCGTCACCTCGCTCAACCTCAGCTCGAAGATCGGCGGCAGCAACTCGCGCGGGATGGGGTTGCCACCACCGGCTTCGCGGCCGAAGGGTCCGAGCTCCTCCAACGCCACCTCGGCCTCGGCGGCGGCTTCGGCCAGCGGCTTGCCGGCGCGGGTGGCGGCCAGGATGGCGGCGGCGCGCTGCTCCTGGAAGCGGCGTCGCGCATCGGCCAGAAAGGCCTCGGTGACCTGGGCGCGGATGCTCTCCAGCGGGCGCAGCGCCGCCGGCGTCACCGACCGCAGGTCGACCGCCGCAAAGCCGTAATCGCCCTCGGTGAGGCGTGGGGCTGCGCCCTGCGCGGCCTGGAACACCTCCTGCAGCAGGGCCCGCCGCGCGGTGGCGGGAACCGGCAGGGCGACATCGCGCCCCTCGGCGTCGCGCCCCTGGGCGTCGATGCGGATGGACAGCAGGGTCATCCCGTTGCGCGCCGCCGTCTCCGCCAGAGTCGCGCCACTGGCAAGCGAGTCCTGGATGGCGGCGCTGCGCTCGAAGGCGGCATCGGCGGCCTTCTCGGTGGCCAGTTCCAGGCGGAGCTCGTCGCGCACCTCATCCAACGGGCGTGTCGCACCCGCCTCGACGCTGGCGGCGCGCAGCACATGCCAGCCGAAGGGCGATTGCACCGGCGCGGAGACGCCGCCGGGCGCCAGGGCGAAGCCTGCCTCGGCCAGGGCCGGCAGCGGCAGCGAGGCGCGGTCGAGCACGCCCAGATCGCTGAACTGGCCGGCCGCTGCCTCGGCCTGGGCGGTGATGGCCGGGGTGTCGGCGCCGGCCGCCCAGGCGACCGCGATGCCGGCCGCAGCCTCCCGGCCCGGCACCAGCACCTGTTCCAGGCCACGCCGCTCGGCGGTCTCATAGCGGCCGCGATGCGCCGCGTAGCTGTCCTCGATCTCGCGCTCACTGACCTCCATCTGCGGGATCAGCAGGGCGGCGTTCATCATGGCGAGACCGGCCTCGCGGTATTCCGGCGCCGAGAAGCGGTCGGCATTGTTCTCGTGGAAACGCTCGAGTTGGGCGGCGGTGGGTGCCTCGGGCTCCGGCGCATCGGCAAAGCGCAGCTCGACCAGCTTCACGCTGCGGCTTTCCAGTCGCCAGGCCAGCAGGCGCTCGGCCAGCACCGCGGGCGTCACCGCGCCGGCACGAACCGCATTGGTCAATTGCTGCCGCGCCAGATCGGTGCGCAGCAGGGTCAGGAAACGCTGCTCGGTCAGATCGTTGCTCAACAGAAAATTGTCGAAAATCAACCGCGAGAAACGACCATCAGCCCCCTGGAAGCCCGGGATGCCGAAGATGTAGTCGCGCACCGCGGCGTCGGGGACGGTGACACCCATGCGGTTGATCTCGCGCCCCAGGACGCGATCGGTCACCAGCGCCTCGACCGCCTGCTGGGCAAGGGCCGCCCGAATGCGCGCGTCGGGCTGGAACCGGCCCTCGGTGGCGCGGTTGATCCGCTGCAACTCGCGGCGCAGCGCATCCGCCGCCTCGTCCTGCTCGATCGGCTGGCCATCGACGCGCGCCACCGCCGTGTCGCGGCCGAGATTGCGCAGCATGTCCTCGATGCCCCAGGCGGCGAAGGACAGGATCAGCAGGACGAACAGGACCTTGGCGAACCAGGTGCCCGCCAGGGCGCGAAGGGATGTCAGCATGAGAGCGGGATAGCCGAGCGGCGGGCGATTGCCAAATAGGCATGACCCATGGTGCTGCATAACTTCCCAAACCCCGTTCGTTTGTCTAAAAACAATCGCAAGGGGGATAAACATGACACCTGGCATCAGGCCGCTCATTGCCGGCAATTGGAAGATGAACGGAACATGGCGCGGCTCGCGCCGGCTGGCTGATGCGGTGCGCGAGAGTGCTGCTTCGGTCTATGCCGACCTACTGGTCTGCCCGCCCTTCCTTCATATCCAAGCCGTAGCAGCCACGCTGCTGGGCAGCCGGGTCGGCGTCGGCGGCCAGGATTGCCACCCTGAGGCCTCGGGCGCGCATACCGGTGCCTGCGCGGCGCCCATGCTGCGCGATTCAGGCGCGACCCACGTAATCCTCGGCCATTCCGAGCGCCGCATGAATCACGGCGAAAGCAGCGCGCTGGTGCTGCGCAAGTGCGAGGCAGCGCTGGCCGCCGGCCTTCTGCCACTGATCTGCGTCGGCGAGACCCAGGAGGAGCGGGATTCCGGCGCCGCCGAGGCGGTGGTCGTGCAACAGTTGATGGACAGCCTGCCGCTCGGCTTCATCACCGCGGGCGGCATTGTGGCCTATGAGCCGGTCTGGGCCATCGGCACCGGCCGCACGCCGACCGAGGCGGAGGTGGCAGGTATGCATTCCATGATCCGCAACACCCTTGTCGGGACCTATGGCCCGACGGCGCGCACCACAAGGCTGCTCTATGGTGGATCCGTGAAACCCTCCAACGCGCAGGCGCTGCTGGCGCTGCCGGATGTCGACGGCGCGCTGGTGGGTGGCGCTTCGCTGGTGGCGGAGGACTTCATGGCCATTGCCCGGGCGGTGCCAGCGGGATAAACGGCAGAGATGTCCACTGTCCTGCTCGTCCTCCATATCTTTGTAACGCTCGCCCTGATCGGGCTGGTGCTGGTTCAGCGCAGCGAGGGTGGAGGGCTTGGTATCGGCTCCAGCGGCGGCATGGGCAGCTTCATGGGCGGGCGCGGCACGGCCAATCTGCTCACCCGCGCCACCGCCATCCTCGCCACCGCCTTCTTCGTGCTGTCGCTGCTGATGGCGCTGCTCGACCGCGGCGCGGTGCAGCGGCGTTCCATCCTGGATGTGGCGCCGCCCGCGGCCCTGCCCGCCGCTCCTTCAACGCCCGCACCCGCGACGAACTGAACCGCGAGGACCCAAACCCGGCAGGCAGCCGCCGAAGCCACACCTGTCATCGCGGAGAGAACGGCTCGGGTTCCTGACAGGACGGATTGATGCCAAATGGTGGCTCAGGATGTCGTGATGGTTAAGGTATGGTCTGGCGCTTCGCCCTTATAGTTCTCGCTGCTTTACCCGCGCTGGCCCAGCCGGTGGCACCGGAACCTGCGCGCCGGCAAATGGTCGTGGCCTCCCATCCCCTGGCCAGCGAGGCCGGCTTGGCCATTCTGCGCGCCGGTGGTTCAGCGCTCGACGCCGCCATAGCGGTCCAGGCTGTGCTGACCCTGGTGGAGCCGCAATCCTCGGGCATCGGCGGCGGCGCCTTCCTGCTGCATCACGACGGCCCACGCGGCGTGACGGTGGCCTGGGACGGCCGTGAGACGGCCCCGGCCGCGGCCCGCGGTGATCTCTTCATGCAAAATGGCCAGCCCATGGCCTTCGGCCTAGCCGTGGTCGGCGGGCGCAGCGTGGGCGTGCCGGGGGCGCTGCGCATGCTGGAGGCTGCCTATCGCCAGCATGGCCGACTGCCCTGGGGGCAATTGCTACAGCCCGCCATCACGCTGGCCGAGCAGGGTTTCGCGGTCTCAGAACGGCTGTCGCAGGCGATCGCGCTGAGTGCCGCTCAGTTGCGCCGCGACCCACGTCTGGCGGCGCTCTACCTCACCGCCGATGGCGCGGTGCCGCCGCCGGGCAGCATGCTGCGCAACCCGGCACTGGCGGCCACCCTGCGTGCCGTGGCCGAACAGGGCGCCGACGCGCTGCATCGCGGCCCAATCGCCGCCGACATCGCGCTGGCCGTGCGCAGCCATCCCAATGCCGGGCTGATGACGGCAGACGACCTTGCCGGCTACGAGCCAATCCGTCAGCCGCCACTCTGCCGGCCCTACCGCATCTGGACCATCTGCGTGCCGCCGCCACCCTCGGGCGGCCTGGCGGTGCTGCAGATCATGGGGCTGCTGGAACACACGCCGATCGCCCAGCTCAGCGCCGCCAGCGCCGAGGCCGCGATGCTGCTCGGCGATGCCGGACGCCTGGCCTTCGCCGACCGCAACCGCTTCCTGGCTGATCCCGCCGATCTCCCGGTGCCGGTCGCGGGGCTGCTCGACCCGGCCTATCTGCTGCTGCGTGCCCAGGCGCTGAACACCGGGCGCGCGATCGCCGAGGTCCGACATGGCAATCCGATGCTGGGCGCGCCGCGCGGCGCCCAACCCCAGCAGCCCGAGGGCGGCACGGCGCATCTCTCGGTGCTCGACGCGCGGGGCAATGCGGTCGCGATGACCACCACGGTGGAGGGCAATTTCGGCGCCCATATCGGTGTGGGCGGCTTCGTGTTGAACAACCAGCTGACCGACTTCTCCTTCCGTCCGGAGAGCGATGGCCTGCCGGTGGCCAACCGCGTGGCCGGAGGCAAGCGGCCGCGCTCCAGCATGGCGCCGGCCATGGTGTTCGACGCGCAGGGCCGCCTCGTCGCCATCACCGGCTCGCCGGGGGGTGCCAGGATCATCGGCTATGTCGCGCAATCCCTGGTGGCGATGCTGGACTGGGGAATGGACGCCCCGGCAGCGGCGGCGCAGCCGCATATCGGGCCATTGAACGACATGGTGGAATTGGAGGAGGGCACTGCCGCCGCCCGGCTTGGGCCGGCATTGCAGGAGCGCGGCCTGCCGGTCACGACGACCGCCATGCCCTCCGGCCTGAACATCATCCGCAGGCATCCGCTGACGGCCGCAGTCAACGGCGGCGCTGACCCGCGGCGCGAGGGCGTGGTGGCAGGCGACTGAAGCCGCGCGCACGGTCACGCGATGGCCGCGTCAAAAGGGCAAATTTCACTTGTCATGCCACGTCTAGCCCCTCCATCCTCCGATATCGTTACGAAAGCGGGATGAAACACCATGGGCGGCTTCCTCACCGATGATGATCTCAACGACCTGCGGCCGGCCGATGAGGTGATGTTCCCCTCGCCGATCCCGACCCAGGTCATCAGCTCCGACGAATTCTGGCCGAGCCCGCAGACCGAGCGGCAAAAGCAGGTCGAGGCCAGGATCAAGGCCATGGCCGATGATTACGGCGCGAAGCAGGGGCTGGACCGCAGGCGGTTCCTGCAAACCGCTTCGGGCATGGCAGCGGCCTTCCTGGCGATGAACGAGGTCTATGGCCCGCTCTACACCGTCTCCCGCGCCGAGGCGCAGCAGGCCGATGCCGCGGCCGCCCGCCAATCCGGCCTCGCCGGCCAGTTCATCATGGACGTGCACACCCATTTCTTGCGTCCTGACACGCGGATCATGACCTTCGTGCAGCAACGCCGCACCGTGGGCCAGGCCGGCTGGAACCCGGCCCTCGTGGGTCGCGAACAATCCATCCAGGATCTGATGGAAGCGAACTGGTTCAAGGAGGTCTTCCTCGATTCCGACACCTCGGTGGCGATGATCTCGGGCGCGCCCTCGGACGACCCGCAGGATTGGTTCCTGACCAACGACATGAAGTTCGACGCCCGCAAGCGGGTGAACGACGCCGCCGGCACCCGCCGGGTGATGAGCCACGCCATCTTCACACCTGGCCAGCCGGGCTGGATGGATGAGGTGGAACGCGTCATCGAACAACTGCGCCCGGATAGCTGGAAGGGCTACACCGTCGGCGACAACACCAACAAGCACCTCGCCCAATACCCCTGGCGGATGGATGACGAGCGGCTGATGTACCCCTTCTACGAGCGCATTCTGCGCGCCGGCAACAACATCGTCTGTGTGCATAAGGGCCTCTACCCGCAACAGGTCACCAATCAATTCCCCCATCTCCTGCCCTTCGCCGGCGTGGATGATGTCGGCAAGGCGGCGAAGGACTGGCCGCAGATCAATTTCGTGATCTACCACTCCGCCTATCGCTGGGTGGGCGGCGGTGGCGCCGGCGTGGGCATCGACCAGTTCAACCGCACCGGCCGGGTGGATTGGACCACCGACCTGGCCGATATCCCGTCGAAATACGGCGTGAACAATGTCTATGGCGATCTGGGCCAGATCTTTGCCCAGACCACGGTGGTAGAGCCTGGTCTCTGCGCCGCGTTGATGGGCACGCTGATCCGCGGGCTGGGTGCGGACCATGTGGTCTGGGGCACGGACGCCATCTGGACCGGCAGCCCGCAATGGCAGATCGAGGCCCTGCGTCGCCTGGAGATACCGGAGCCAATGCAGCGCGCGCATGGCTTCGCACCCCTGGGCGCCGCCGATGGGCCAGTGAAGACCATGATCTTCGGCGGCACCTCGGCCCGGATGTACAATTATCAGCGCCGGGCGGACCTGCTGGATGACCCGGTTGCAAAGGTCAAGCGCGACTATGCCGAGAATGGGCCGGGGCGGAGCAACCTCGCCTATGGGTATGTCGTGCGGGCTTAGCTTTATGGTTGCGCGTTCCTGCGCCTTCTGAATCAAGAAGCCACGTGGAAGGCGAACTGCACCGGGCGTGAGGCAGGGGCCTTCTTGTGCGCCGATTGCCCGCCCTGCGCGTCGCGCAGGGTGCTCTTGCGCCGGTGAATGAGGCGCAAAGCCACCCAAGGTCCAGCGCGAAAGGCCGCCGTGCGCCCCGGCTCAATGCCCCAGCAATTGCTTCAGCATCGCTTCCAGCTTCGCCACCGTATAGGGTTTGTTGAGCATCTGCCGGTCGCGCAGCTTGGGCGGCACAACCAGGCTCGGGTCATATCCGGAGGCAAAGCAGAAGGGGATGCCGCGGCGGGCCAATTCCTCCGCCACGGGCCAGACCTTGGTGCCGTTCAGGTCGATATCCAGCACCGCCACGTCGATCGGCTCGGCCTCGATCAGACGCATCGCCGCCGGCACCCTGGCCGCAGGGCCGACCACCAGCGCATCCATCTCGTCGAGCGCATCCACCACCTCCATGGTGACTATGCCGTTGTCCTCCACCACGAGAACCCGCGCGCCCTGGATGCCGCGGCGCCCCAGCATCCCGATTTGCGACCTGATGGCCGGTGCGCGATCTGGAAGCACCAGCACGTCGAGGGGGATCGTGATGTCGCAGGTCAGTCCCTCGACCGGGAATTTCATCTCCACCGCCCCGTCAATCTCATAGGCGAGGCTCGTGGTGATGAGCTTGAAGCCGAAGCCCGTGCGCGTCGGCTTGCTCACCGGCGGGCCGCCGGATTCCCGCCAGGTCAGCTTCAGCGCGCTCTCTGGGTCGGGCGTCACATCCCAGTCGACGTCCAGCCGCCCGCCAGGCACCGAAAGGGCGCCATACTTCCCGGCATTGGTCGCCAATTCGTGGATGGCCAGGCAGACCGCCAGCGCCGCCTTGGGCCGCAGCGCGACCTCGGCGCTCGCGCGCAACACGATCTGGGTGCCCGAGTTGCTCTGATAGGGCTCCAACTCCTCCTCGATCAGGTTGCGCAGATCCACACTCTCCCACCGGCTCTTGGTCAGCACGTTATGGGCCCGGCTCATGGCCTGCAGACGGCCCTGGAAGCTTTGGCGAAAGCCTTCCAGGGTGGTCTCGGCGGCCAGGCTCTGCTTCGCCAGGGCCTGGATCGTCGCCAGCATGTTCTTCACGCGATGGTCCAGCTCGGCCATCAGCAGATCCTGCTGCCGGCTCGCCTTGTCCCGATCCGCAGCCGGCTTCGCCATCTGGCGCAGCACCACATCGAGCAGCACCATCCGGAGTGCGGTCGCGGCTTCGATTTCCGTCGGCAGCCAGGCGCGGGAGCGATGGGTCACCTCCTCCTTCCAGAGTTCGAAGCTGCCCCGCGGCGTCAGCCGGGTCCCGTGGGGGCCGGTTGTCACCGCCTTGCTGGGATCACCGCCCCACGAAATGCTGTGCACGAATTCCGGCAGGTACCACAGGACATAGGCGCCGCGCTCCTGCGAGAGCGAAACCGCCAGCAGCCCGCTCGCGACATCGGCGAATTTGGACGCCGCCGGGTGCAGTTCCGGCAGCCGGTCGGTGATGATGATCTGGTCCTGCTGCCTTTCCAGCCAGGCGATGATCCCGCCGATCTGCGGGGGCGTGGGCACCTGGCCGACGCTGTCGGCGCGCCCGCCGAACCACAGGGTGGCCCCGGAGGCCGGCAGCAGATCCAGCAGATTGGGGTTCAGCGCCGTCAGCCCAGGGCCGAGATTGGGCTCCCGCACCAGCCCGCGGATCAGGCGATCCACGATCATGCCGGCGGCCCGCCGGTCTTCGATGCTTTGCTGAAAGGCATCGCTGGCCAGGCGAAGCGAGATGAGTTCGGCGAAGAGCTCGCAAGCGATCCGCACATCCGGCGTCACATGCCGGACGCTGTTGTGATGACAGGCGACCAGTCCCCAAAGCTGCCCATTCACGACGATCGAGACCGACATGGATGCGGCGACGCCCATATTGGCGAGGTATTCGAGATGGATCGGCGAGACGCTGCGCAGCAGGCTCTGCTCCATGTCCAGCGGCTTGCCGCGGCTGGGGTTGAGCACCGGAAGGAGCGGCGCGGGCGTGTAGCGCGCATCCGGGATCAGCCGCAGCCACCGGCGGAGATACATGGCCCTGGCCTGCCGAGGGATATCCGAGGCCGGATAATGCAGCCCGAGGAAGGGCTCCATCGAGGCCTCGCGGGCTTCCGCCTCGACGACGCCACTGCCATCCGGCAGCAAGCGGTACACCATGACCCGGTCGAAGCCGGTGGCCGCACGGATATTGGCCGCGACACGCTGGCACAATTCAGGCACCGGATGTGTGCCCAGAAGCTCTCGCTGCATGCCCTGAAGCAGCGTGACGACGCGGCTGGCATCCTTGTCGCCGCTCGGCTCCAATTCGATGACCGTGATGCCCTCGCTGTCATAGGCAATGGCGCTGAGCTGATGGCCGGACGGCGTCACCAGCGCATGGGAGATCGGCAGCGAGCGGTCCGTCTGCTCACCGCGCGGCAAGGAAGCCAGAAGCCGCCCCAAATGCTCGTCACCCAGCAGCGCCGCGGCAGGCCGGCCCAGCACATCCTGCAGCCATGTTCCGAGAAGACCAACGGTATCCCCAGCCACCTGCTCCACCACATGCGAGACCGGGTGAAGTGCGAGAAGCACGCCATGCGGCTGGATGGAACCGGGGATATGGATCGGCTCCGCGTCGCAGCTGATCAGATCGATTTGATCGGGGTTGGCCTCGGACACGTCCTCGGCTCCTTTGTCTATCATTGACAGGCAAGGTAGCCATATTGAGACGCCGTTGCAATATCGTAATGGCGGGCGTGCGTCACGCCTCGGCGGGGATACGCCGCATCCATTGCTCCAGGCAGGCGAAGATACGGCAGGCACCCTCCGCCAGCGCGTCCAGCTCGATCGCCATGCGCTGATCCTCCAGGATCTGAACCAGCCGTGCCCATCGCGCGCGGGCCATCTCCGCCGAGAGCCCGCCGTAGAAGCTGCCGCCCTCACCCGGCGCAACGCCGAGGCTGTCCGCCACGCGGCGGGCGATGACGCGACCTCCCAGATTGCCGCCCTCCACGACATAGAGCGCACCGAGCGCGCTGGTCAGATCCGGCAGGGCGGGCACATCCGGCCGCAGCCTTTCCGGAGCCGCGCCCAGGAAGGCGATGTCATCGCGCAGCGCGCGCTGATGATGCCCGTCGAGCAGCATCTTCGCTTCGGGCAGCGCTTCAAGCGCTTGGGCGATGGCGGGCTCCACCGCGGCATGGAAGGCCAGCATCCCGACAAGGATGCGCGTATAGCCGCCGCGTGTCAGATCCGGCGCCATCAGCCGCGCCAGGCAAGGGACGGTCTCGATGCTGGCATGGGCCGCGCGGGTGTGGCTGCGCAGATGAGCGAGGCGCGAATTGTGTTCGATCATCCCTGATGCCAGCCAGCGGGGGGCTTCGAAAGGTGTGATGGGCGCGGATCATCGTGATCGGGCGAAGGCTGCGGCCAGGCTGGTGGCGGGGTCGAATCGCGCATGTGACGCGTCATTAGCGGGCTTCCCGGCAACCCGGCAACCGGGCCCATGATCGCGTCCCATCGCCTGCCGTCAGCGCGATGGCCAAGCAGAGCAGTTGAAGCGCCTCCTGTCATCGCATGAGGGTTTCAGCCCGCCGCGCGGCAGGCGGCCGACGGCCTCACCCCGGCGCCAACATGCGGCTCGCCGGCCGCAGCATCCGCACCCCTCGCACGGGCGTCGCCAGCATCAGCTGCGTCATCTCCGGCCATGCCGGCGCCTTTGCCTTTGCCTTTGCCGCCGCCACCTCCGTCTCCGCCCTGAGCGCCACGACCGGCTTCACCAGCCGGGCTTCCTGGAGCCACCCGTGCAGAGCATCGGCGATCCCCGCAGCCAACCGGATGTCGGCGCCGAGCGGATTTTATCGGCCGGCTTCGGTTAAGAAGGGGTTGGTGCGGCGCTCGGTGCCGAAATCGCTGCCCGGACCATGGCCGCAGATGAACTGCATGTCGTCACCCAAAGGCAGCAACTTGTCGGTGATGGCGGTGATCAGGGCGGCGTGGTCACCATAGGGGAAATCGGTGCGGCCAATGCTGCCGCGGAACAGCACATCGCCGAGAATGGCCAGCCTCAGCCCCTCATTGATGAAAACGACATGGCCGGGCGCATGCCCCGGGCAATGCAGCACGGCGAATGTCTCGGCGCCGATCTGCACCGTCTCGCCCTCTTCCAGCCAATGGTCGGGGGTGAGGTTGCGGGCCGGCGGCAGGCCATAGGCGGCGGCCTGTTTCGCGAGGTTGTCCAGCAGCATCCTGTCGGCGGGATGCGGGCCGACCACCGGCGCGCCAGTCACCTCGCGCAGTTCATCGGCGCCGCCGGCATGGTCCATATGGCCATGGGTGATCAGGATGGTCTTGAGCGTGACCCCTTGTTCCTTCAGCACGTCCAGGATCCGCGGCACATCGCCGCCGGGATCCACCACCACGCCTTCCATGGTCACGTCATCCCAGAGCATCGCGCAATTCTGCTCGAAGGGGGTGACGGGGATGATGGCGGCCTTCAGTGCCATGGGCTCACTTCCAGGACGACATGAAGAAGCGCGGCATCTCATCCGGCCAGGGGCGGAAATTCAACTGCCGGTTGTAGCCATAGGTGGTGACGTAGGTGTGCATCGGCAGCCAATAGGCCTGCTCGGTCGAGCGGCGGATGGCGGCGGAATAGGCGGCGCGGCGCGCGGCCGGGTCGACGGTGGAGCCGCCCACCTCGAGCAGCCGGGTGATCTCCGGGTCGCGCGAGTAATCATCGCCGCCATTGCCGCCCAGCATGACCGGGAAGATCGCCGAGACGTCATTGATCGAATAGCTGCCCCAGCTGCCGAGATAGAGCGGGTTGCGCCCCTCCAGGCTGCGCTGCACCGCGGCCGCGACCTGCATCTGCGACAGGCGGGCGCGAATGCCGACGGCCTGCAGATAGGCCTGAATCGAGGCGCCCCATTGCGGCAGGATGTAGCTCACCATCTCGATGTCAAAGCCATTGGGGAAGCCCGCCTCGGTGAGCAATGCACGGGCGCGGGCGGGGTCGTAATTGTAGGTGACCGCGGCCTCGGCATCGCAGCCGAACTGGGTGGGGTAGCAGGGGGCGGCCGGCACCCGGCTGCCGCCCTGCACCAGCGAGGTCGCGATGGTCTGCCGGTCGATCGCGTGCCAGATGGCGCGCCGCACCAGCACGTTGGTCAGCGGGTTGCCGGCGCCGGTGCGGCCAGCGGCGTCGATCGAGAGGTAGCCGATGCGCATGCTCTCCTGCCGCGCGACCTCGAGGGTCGGCACGCGGGCGAGATTGGCCATCTGGTCCGGGTTGATCGCCCAGATCCAGTCGGCACGGCCGCTCAGCAGCTCGGTCAGCTCGGTCGCGGCATCAGGCACGAAGCGCACGCTGAGGCGGCGGATGGCAGGGCGCCCCTTCGGGCTGTCGGCGTAGTAGTTGTCGTAGCGTTCGAAATCGACGCTGGCGCCGGGGGTCTGCGCGGTGACGCGATAGGGGCCTGCGCCGACGGGCTGGCGGGAATACACCTCCGCACCCACCCGCTCGCGATAGGCGCGGGGGTAGATCGGCGTGACGAAGGCGAAGTATTCGAGCGCCGCCGGCGTGGGCCGCTTGAGATGCACCCGCACCGAAAGGTCGGACAGCTTTTCCGCCCGCTCGATCCAGGAATGGTTGGAGGGGGTGGCGGTGCGGGCCTCGGGGCTGCTGACCAGGTTCAGCGTGTACACCACGTCATCGGCCGAAAACGCATCGCCATTGTGGAAGGTGACCCCGGCGCGCAGCGTGAAATCGATGGTGGTGGGGTTCACCCAGTTCCAAGCCGTGGCCAGCAGCGGCTTCATCGAGAAATCGGTGGGGTCGCGATGCACCAGCCCATCGGCGAATTGATGCGCCAGCACCAGGCCGGTGCGCAGGCTGTTGTAGTAGGGGTCGATATTCGGCACGCCATCGCGGAAGACGATGCGCAGATTGTCCTGCGCGCGCTGGGCGAGCGCGCCGCCGGCGGCCAGGATGGCGGGGGTGGCGAGGGCTGTGCGGCGGGCGATGCGCATGGGCGGGCTCCTGGGTGCGAGGCGCGCACGGTAGGGGCGGCTTGCGGGGGCGCGCAAGCATGGCAGTTTGCGGCGGTGAACCACTCCCGAGCCCTGCCTGCCTCCGCCGCCGCCATCATGGTGCTGCTCTGCATCGCCTGGGGGCTGAACATGGTGGCGATGAAGCTGGGGACAGAGGGAATTTCTCCGGCATGGCAGGGCGCGATGCGCTCGGCCGGCGCCGCGATCCTTTGCTGGGTGTGGTGCCGGGCGCGGGGCGTGTCGCTGGCGCCGATGCTGGGGGCACCGCTGCTGCCCGGGCTCGCGGTCGGTATCGTGTTCGGATTGGAATTCGGCGCGATCTTCATCGGCGCGGGCATGACCTCGGCCTCGCGCGCCGTGCTGTTTCTCTATGCCGCGCCGTTCTTCGTGGCGCTCGGCGCGCATCTCTTCGTGCCGGGGGACCGGATGAGCCTGCGCGCGGCGCTGGGGCTGGTTGTGGCCTTTGCCGGGCTGGCGGTCGGGCTGCTGGAGGGGCTGGGCTCGGGCGGTGCCGTGCTGGGCGACCTGCTCTGCCTGCTGGGCGCGCTGGGCTGGGCCTGCACCACGGTGATGATCAAGGCCACGCGGTTGCGCCACGCGCCGGCGGAATACGCGATGATGTATCAATTGGTGGTCAGCATG
>LNFM01009689.1_pt1 | contig 15811 bp, 14 predicted proteins | sample 596031 | NCBI WGS metagenome assembly LNFM01 (sample SAMN04254537, study PRJNA301005) | activated carbon metagenome | isolation source: dual media filters at the Ann Arbor, Michigan drinking water treatment plant | place: USA: Ann Arbor | reverse complement strand
TCGAGGCCTGTCTCTTGGCCTCGGCGACCCAGGCGTTGCCGGGGCCGAACAGCTTGTCGCAGGGTTCGATGACGCCGTCGTCCAGTTCGGCGCCAAAGGTCAGGGCGGCGATGGCCTGGGCGCCGCCGATCAGCCACAGCGCGTCGAGACCGGCCTCGGCGGCGGCGAAGATCATGGCGGGGTGCGGCTCGCCTGAGGCGGAGGGCGGGGTGACGGCGACGCGCCGGCCGACGCCCGCGACGGCGGCGGGGATCGCCAACATCAGCAGGGAGGAGAACAGGGGCGCGGAGCCGCCCGGGACGTAGAGGCCGGCCGACCGCAGGGGACGCCACACGAGGCGGGAACGGACGCCGGGGATGATCTCGACATCGGGGGTATCCTCCGGGCGGGTCGCCTGGTGGAAGATCCGGATGTTCTCGGCGGCCATGCGGATGGACCGGGTGTCGGCGGGGCGCAGGGCGTCGCGGGCGGCGGCGACGCGGTCGGGCGTCAGTTCCAGACGGCGCGGCGCGGCCCCGTCGAGTTTCAGGCTCCAGTCGGTCACGGCTTCGCCGCCGCGCGTGCGGACGTCGTCGAGGATTTCGCGCACCGTGTCGGTGACGCGCATATCGGTGCGGCGGCGGGGGCGGGCCAGGGCCTCGCTGCGGCCGGCTGCGCCGAGCGTGCTCCAGTCGAGGCGTTTCATCACATCATCTTCTCGATGGGCAGGACGAGGATGGCCGAGGCGCCGGCGGCCTTGAGCCGTTCCAGCGTCTCCCAGAACACGGCCTCCTGACAGACGGCGTGGACGGCCACGGCGTCGTCGCGGCCGGACAGGGGCATGACGGTCGGCGCGCCGGCGCCCGGCAGGATGGCGGTGATCTCGGCCAGGGCCGAGCGGGGCGCATTGAGCATGACGTATTTGGCGCCCTGCGATGACACGACGCCGGCCATCCGCTCGATGATGCTGTCCAGCAGGTGCTGCAGGCCGGGCTCGGGGGCGACGGGCGATTTGATCAGCACCGCCTGGCTGTCCAGCACCGTCTCCTTGGCGGCGAGACCGTTGGCCTCCAGCGTCGCGCCGGTGGAGACGAGGTCGCAGATGGCCGAGGCGAGCTTGAGCCGGGGTGCGACCTCGACGGCGCCGCGCATGGTGACGATGTCGGCCGAGACGCCCTGCGCATCGAGCCAGCGGCGCAGGATCTTCGGATAGGAGGTGCCGTCGTAAGCCAGGGTCGGGGGGATGGCGATCTTGAGGGTGCAGCGGCCGAAGCCGAGCGGCATCAGCACCTCGGCGGTGGGGCCGCCGTTGCGGACCTCCTCCAGTACGTTCTCCCCGACGATGCCGAGATCACAGACGCCGTCGGCGACGAAGGTCGGGATGTCGTCGTCGCGGACGCGCAGCAGGTCTATCGGGTAGTTTTCCACCCGATAGAGCAGGTCGTTGTTGCCCTTGACCACGCGCAGGCCCGCATCGCGGACGAGGTCGAGGCTGCGGTCGGACAGGCGGCCGGATTTCTGGACGGCGATACGCAGCCGACCCTGGACAGTGCTCATGACGGGAAACTCAGACTTTCTGTTTCAGGCTTTGGTCTTCAGGCGGTCCAGCACCAGCCGGTAGCCCTGATGCGGCATTTCCCGAAGGAAACGGGCGACGCGGACGACGGTGGTCGGGCTGGCCCCGGCGGAGGAGGCGATCTCGCGATAGGATTGCAGTTGCTCGTCCAGCAACCGCGCCACCGCCCAGCGCTCCGCAAAGGCGCGGAGTTCCGACGGGGTGCACAGGTCCGCCAGGAAGGCGTCCAGCTCCTCACGCGTCTTCAGACACAGCAGGGCGTCATACAGGGCGAGCCTGTCGTCGGCCGCCTTGTGCACGGCCTTGCGGGGCAGGGTGTCGTTCATGCGCGTTCCACTATGCTGTAACAGTGGCACGCAGGCAGCAGGCAGCAGGCAGCGGTTGGGCCCATCCGGCTCGCCATTCGCCATGACCACGACCCCTCCAGGACTGTTGCCTGTTGCCTGCTGCCTATTCCCTCGCTCTCCCGCCGCCGCTATCTGCCGTGCACATGACCAAGGTTCTGATCATCGGCGCGGGCCATGCGGGCGGGACGGCGGCGGCCTTGCTGCGCCAGTACGGGCATGAGGGGCCGATCGTGCTGGCGGGCGAGGAGCCGGCGGCGCCGTATCAGCGGCCGCCCCTATCCAAGGCGTGGCTGAAGGGCGAGGCCGACCTCGAGGCGCTGCTGCTGCGGCCGGAGGTGTTCTACGCCGAGCACGATATCGAACTGCGCACCGGCGTAACGGCGACGGCGATCGATGCGATGGCGAAAACGGTGAGCTTCGCCGACGGGACGGTTGAACCGTACGACGCCCTGATCCTGGCGACAGGATCGACGGCGCGGAAGCTGACCATCCCCGGCGCGGACCGGCCGGATCTGATGGAGCTGCGGACGCTGGCGGATGCGGAGCGGCTGAAGGCGGCCCTGGGGCCCGGGAAGCGGCTGGCGGTCGTCGGCGGCGGCTATGTCGGGCTGGAGGCCGCGGCCTCCGCGCGGGCGCTCGGAGCCGAGGCGGTGGTCATCGAGCGGATGGACCGTGTGCTGGCGCGGGTGGCCTCGGAGACGTTGTCAGCCTTCTTCACGGCCCACCACCGGGCGCACGGGGTCGAGGTGCTGACCTCGGCCGAGGTGGTCGCTTTCGAGGAGGACGGGGTCCGGCTGGGCGACGGGCGGCTGGTCGCGGCGGACGCGGTGCTGGTCGGGGTCGGGGCGTTGGCCTGCGACGGGCTGGCGAGCGTGGCGGGACTCGCGTGCGAGAACGGCGTGGTGGTCGACGAGGCGGCGCGGACGTCGGACCCGGCGATCTGGGCCATCGGCGACATGACCTTCCGGCCGATCCCCGCTCAAGGCGGGCGACGGCACCGGCTGGAGAGCGTGCCCAATGCGCTGGAGCAGGCGAAGCAGGCGGCGGCGGCGATCACCGGACGAACGGCACCGGCGCCCGAGGTGCCGTGGTTCTGGTCTGACCAGTATGAGATCAAGCTGCAGATCGCTGGCCTGCCCGATGGGGCGGATCGTCAGGTGGTGCGCGGCGATGTCGAGGGCGGGGCGTTCGCCGTCTTCCATATGGCTGGAGACCGGATCGTCTGCGTCGAGGCGGTCAACGCCCCGGCGGAGTTCATGGCCGGGCGGCAGATGATATCGCGCGGACAGGCGGTGGACGCCGTGCGGCTGGCTGACCGGTCCGTGTCGATGAAGGAGGTCGCGTCGGCTCAGGCCTGACGCGCGAGCGCGGTCTCCACGGTCGGCCCGGCCAGCTGTTCGGTCAGCACGGCGAGCGGCACGGGGCGGCCGATCAGATAGCCCTGCGCCAGGTCGCAGCCCATGCCGCGTAGCAGGGCGAGGGCGGTCGGCGTCTCGACGCCCTCGGCGGTGACCTTGAGGCCCAGACTATGGGCCAGATCGATGGTGGATTTGACCAGCAGGGCGTCGCGCGAGGACTGGTCCAGTCCGAGGATGAAGCTCTTGTCGATCTTCAGCTCGTCGGCGCGGATCTGCTTCAGATAGGTCAGCGACGACAAGCCGGCACCGTAGTCGTCCAGCGAGACGGCGATGCCGGCCTCGGCGAAGCGGGCGATGATGCGCAGGGCCAGTTCCGGGTTGTCCATCACCGCCGTCTCGGTGATCTCGAAACAGAGGTCGGCCCCCGAGGCGGCGACCTCGGCGAGGGCGAACTCCGCGAAGCTCTCATCGGACAGCAGGCGGCCGGAGATATTGACCGAGACCGTCAGGGCCTGACCGGCCTCGGCCATGGTCTTCTGGTCGGCGATGGCGCGACGGATGGCCCATTCGGTGAGGGGACGGATGTGGCCGGTCTCTTCCGCCATGCCGATGAACAGGTCCGGGGAGACGAAGCCGCGGCGCGGATGGGACCAGCGCATCAGGGCCTCGACCCCGGTGATCCGCTCGGCGCGGAAGTCGTATTTCGGCTGGTAGGCGAGGGTGACCTCGCCGTCCTTCAGGGCCGTCATCAGTTCGGAGATGAGGGAAAGGTTGTCGCCCGGATCGCCATAGGCGGCCTCGTCGAAGGCCCCGACCATCCGGCGGGCGGCGCGGGCCTGATCCACGGCGATGGCGGCGCGGTCGACGGGCGAGGCGAGATCGGAACCCGCCGCGCCGCGTGCGGCGACGCCCGCGGTCAGGGCGATGTCGACGGGGGCACCGTTGATAGTCAGCGGGGCCTGCGCCGCTTCCGCCAGACCCGCGGCAGCGGCCACCGCCTCGGCCTCGTCGGCGGCGACGATGACCAGCCCAAGGGCACCGGCGCCCACGCGGGCCATCGGGGCGCCGTCGGCGAGGGCGGACAGACGGCTGCCCAGCGCGGCGAGAAGCCGGGCCATGGAATCATAGCCGATGGCGTTGCGGACCACCTCGAACCGGTCGACGCCGAACAGGACCACCCATGCGTCCGCTTTCGCCCCCGCCTGGCGTTCCAGCGACAGGCGGTTGGGCAGGCCGGTCTCCTGGTCGTGCAGGGCCATATGGGTGAGTTTGGCCTCGCGGTCCCGGAGGTCGCCGACCATGGCGTTGAAGCTCGCCGCGAGGCGGCCGATCTCGTCGGCGGAGGTCACCGGCGCCTCGACATAGTCACCCTGCTGCAGCCGGTGCACGGCCTGGTCGAGGGCGCTGATCGGGCGGGTCAGTCCGCGGGAAAGCGCCCAGGTGCCGCCCATCAACAAGGCGAGGCCGGCGACGCCGATGGCGGCCAGCCACCAGAACAGGGCTTCATAGGGCCGCATGGCGCGCTTGAGTGGGTAGGTCAGGACCAGGTCGGCGGGGGCGGCGGTATCGAAACTGGGCAGGGGCCGGTCCAGACGCATGGACGGCCCGTCGGTCGTCTGGACCGTGACAGGCCCATCGCGTTGTTCGCCGGTGGCGCGGTTCAATACCACGGCGGCCGAAAGGGGGATGGAGGACAACTGTTCCAGATTGCGCATCTGGGCCGCGTCCAGCCGCTCGGCGAAGACGACCCAGCCGATCAGGACGGGCGCATTCACGGGCGCGGCGACGACCTGGAAGGGCTCACCGTTGATGGCGAGGACGCCGGACTCGATGCCGCCGCTGTCCAGGCCCGTGAACAGCCGGTCGAGGGCTGAGTCGTCCAGCGCCAGTCCGGTCGAGGTCGCATAGCCATCAACGCCCAGTATCAGGGCGCCGTCCACGCCCTGGCGGGCCCGGAGATTGTCCAGGGCCGAGCGGACCGTGGCCTCGTCATTGGTGGCGACGGCCTCGCGGAACCCGTAGTCCTGGGCCAGCACGGCGGCGCCCTGCTGAAGCTGGCTGGAGCGGGCGGTCCACAGCTGGCTGTAAACGGCGCCGGCGGCGGTCATTTCATCGCGCACCACGCGCTGGGCGCTGTTGGTCACGGCGGTGACGACCGCGACGGCGGCAAGCAGAAGGGCGAGGCCGAACAGGCCCATATAGACGACCGTCAGCCGGGTCCGCAGGTTGCGGAACCGAACCAGGCTCACGAGTCGGGTCGCGCTCACCGGACGGCCGCCCGGGCGCTGAAGTCGCCGCTGACGGTGCTGCGAGCCGCGGCGGCTGTCAGGGTCAGGGGACGGGAGATCTCATTGCCGCGACCGGCGAGCCGGGGATGCCAGACGCGAAGTGTGGCTCCGCCGGCCGGGATGGCGCGCAGGACCACGTCGCCGCTGGTCGGGGTCCTGGCCGCCCATGGCGTGTCGACCACCTTGATATAGGCGAGCATCTGGTCGTGGATGTTGCAGCCGAGGGCCGCCACGCCGACGGCGGAGAAGGTGTGGGTGCGGCTCTCGTCGCGACCGTAGAGCTGAAGCTCGAACCGGTTGCCGCGCGAGAAGGAATAGACCTGGTGGCGCACCCGATCGAGGTTGGGGAAGGCGACCGTTCCTCCCACCGGCACCACAAGCACGTAAGGCTGGAACTGGATGTCCTGCTGCGTCATGCGCAGCGGCCAGGCGAAGCGGATGGGCCCGCGAGGCAAGCCGGCAGCCGGGTGCACGGTGACGACCGCGTCCTGGACAGGCCGTCCGGCGGCGTCGCGAACACTGACGGTCAGGTCGCCCGCCATGGCGGGGGAACACAGGATCAGCGCCGCGATGAGAGCAAACAGAACACGCATCGATCAAGTTGTACAAACGCAAGATGAAATCGAGGTAAACCCGATTTCCCGGCCTGATCACAGTAATGCGACGCACAGCGCCGTGTACGTCTTCGTGTGTTGTGGTGATTTACTTCAGCTTAACCGTGTTTCCATATCCGAAATCGCGAGGCCGATGTCGGGGGCGAGGATGACCAGTCGTGTTTGGGCGCTTGCGCTCCTGATCGCCGCGGCCGCCGGCTCGGCCGAGGCGCAATCCCTGATTCCCGACTCTCGCGGCGGCGGCAAGCTTCTGCTGACCGGCGGCGTCTCGACCATCGAGGGATCGGGCGGCGGCGGTCTGTCCACCTGGGCGACCATCACCGGCTATGGCGAGGAGGATGGCATCGGCGGCAACGCCCATGTCACCATCGTCGACCTGCCGGACTACCAGTTCCGCACGGCGGGCGTGGCCGTCGGCCTGTGGGACCGGGTCGAACTGTCGGCGGCGCGGCAGGCGTTCGACACGGGCGAGACGGGGGCCTTGCTGGGGCTGGGCGAGGGCTTCACCTTCACCCAGGACGTGATCGGGGTGAAGGTCCGGCTGACCGGGGACGCGGTCTACGATCAGGATACCTGGATGCCCCAGATCGCGATCGGCCTGCAGCACAAGTCGAATGACCAGGGCGCGATCATCACCGCGGTCGGCGGACAGGACGATCAGGGCACGGACTTCTACATCGCCGCATCGAAGCTGTTCCTCGCCGAGAGCGTGCTGGTCAGCGGCGCGGTGCGCTGGACCAACGCCAACCAGACCGGGCTGCTGGGCTTCGGCGGCGACGCCAGTGACGATCACGAAGCGCAGTTCGAGGGTTCGGTGGGCTGGCTTCTGAGCCGCAATCTGGTGGTCGGCGCCGAGTATCGGACCAAGCCGGACAACCTGTCCTTCGCCGGTGAGGACGACTGGTTCGACGTCTATGCGGCCTGGGCGATCAACAAGCATCTGTCGGTGACCGCGGCCTGGGCGGATCTGGGGTCCATCGCCACCTTCGACGACCAGCGTGGTCTGTACCTCTCCGTTCAGGCGGGCTTCTGACATGGTCGGCAAACTGACGACGACGCTCACCCTGGCGGCGGCGGTCGCCGCCATCGCCCTTCCCGTCATGGCGCAGGACCCGGCGCATCGACCGGGCGAGGAGGCGGTGGATCCCTATACCATTGCGGAGGCCAACGCCGGCGTCGCGCCGTTCGAGGGCACGGAGATGCTTGAGGCGTTTCATGGCCGGGAGGGCTCGGACCGGATCGTCGACGCCATGCTCGACCGGTCGGTCGCCGACCCACGGATCGCGGAGATCTTCGTCGCCACCGACATGGTCCGGCTCAGGCGGACGCTGAAGGAGCAGTTCTGCTACATCCTGAATGGAGGCTGTGCCTACACCGGCCGGTCGATGCGGGACGCGCATGACGACATCGGCCTCCAGCCCGCGGATATGGGCGCGCTGGTCGAGCATCTGCAGGACGCCATGGATGCCGAGGGGGTGCCGTTCCGCACCCAGAACCGCTTCCTGGCCAAGCTGGCACCGATGCGACGGGACGTCGTGACGCGCTAAACCGGGCCGCAGCGAGCCTGGGGCAGAGATTCTTGCGAATGTGTCGCAAATTCAATTGCGGTGACCGGTGAGAGTGCTATTGCGAGCCAATCGCATTTCACTCCTGCCCGGATACGCCCATGACCTCCCGCGCCGAAGCCCTTCGCGCCCTCCTGTTCGCTTCAAGCGCCGCCGGCATGCTGATGGCCGGGCCGGCGCTGGCGGAGCCCGGGCCCGACGGGGACCCGCAGGACGCAAAGACCCTGGAGACCATCACGGTCGACGGCCGGCCCGTCCGGCGCGAACCGCGCTCGCCCGAGTTCGTCGCCCCTCTGGTCGACACGCCCCGGTCGGTGACCATCATCCCGCAGCAGATCATCGAACAGACGGCGGCGACCTCGTTGCAGGACATCCTCCGCACCTCGCCGGGCATCACCTTCGGGGCGGGCGAGGGCGGCCAGCCGCTGGCGGACCGGCCCTTCATCCGCGGCCAGGCCTCGGGCAACAACGTCTTTGTCGACGGCATCCGCGACTCCGGCGGCCAGCAGCGTGAGGTGTTCAACCTCGAACAGGTCGAGGTCGTGAAAGGGCCGGACTCCGTCTACTCCGGTCGCGGTTCCGGCGGCGGCAGCATCAACCTCGGCTCCAAGGCACCGCGCCTGACGGACTTCACCCGCTTTGGCCTGGGCGTCGGGACGGACGGCTATCTCCGGGGGACGATCGACCAGAACTGGAGCCTCGGCGAAACGGCGGGCTTGCGGCTGAACCTCATGGCCGCCGAGGGCGATGTGCCCGGCCGGGATTCCGTGGACTACGACAAATGGGGTCTCGGCCTGTCGCTGGCGGCCGGTCTGGGCACGCGGACGACCGGGACGTTCAGCTACTATCACCTGACGTCGAACCAGATGCCCGACTACGGCATCCCGCTGTTCACCAAGATCGGCGTGCGGACGACCGACAGCGGCATCCTCGACGTGCCCTACGAGAGCTTCTACGGCCTCGAGGCGCGCGACTACCTGACCAACACGGTGGACACGGTCACCGCCGATTTCGAGCATGCCTTCAATGACAATCTGACCCTGCGCAACGTCAGCCGCTGGTCAGAGACGCTGAATGACTATGTCGTCACCAATCCCGGCGACGGCGGCAATATCACCAACAACGGCGTCGCCCTGATCGGCGGGACGTACTGGATGAAGCGCGGGACCAAGTCGCGCTGGAACCCGACCGAGACCATCGCCAATGTCACCGACCTGACCGGCCGGTTCTCGACCGGCGGGCTGCGACACAGCTTCGACATCGGACTGGAACTGTCGCGCGAGGAAAACGACAACGCCTCCTACGCCGTCACCACGACCGGCGGGTCGGCCTGCCCGGTGCCGTTGACCGGGTTCGACTGCACGCCCCTGTATGATCCGAACCCGCAGGATCCGTGGACCGGCACGATCGTCCGTGGACTGATCAGCCACAACACGACGGACACCCTCGGCGTCTACGCCCTGGATTCGATTGAGATCGGTGAGCGGTTCATCGTCAATCTGGGGCTGCGCCACGACGACTATTCGGTCGAGGGGCGCAACGCCTCGGGTACGCCGGCGGCCCCGGTCTATACGGCCGTGAGCGGCGACTGGACGTTCCTGAACTACCAGATCGGGCTGGTCTACAAGCCGACACCAGGGTCCAGCGTCTATGCGTCATGGGCGACTTCGGCGACGCCGCCGACGATCTCGGCCGGCGATCAGAACACCGGCGCGGGCACGGGGTCGGGCAATCTGTCGACCACCCTGCTGGACCCTGAAGAGACCGAGAGCTTCGAGGTCGGGGCCAAGGCCAATCTGTTCGGCGACCGGCTGGCCCTGTCCGGCGCGGCCTTCTTTCTGAGGCGCGAGAATGCCCAGATCCAGATCTCGCCCGGCGTCTTCGAACAGGCCGGCGAGGCCGAGGTACGAGGCGTCGAACTCGGCGTGTCCGGCAACATCACCCGCGAATGGCAGGTGTTCGGCGGCTATACCTGGATGGACAGCGAGCTGGTCGCGGGGGCCTACAACAACGTCAATGTCGGCGATCCGCTGGCCAATACCCCCGAACATTCGTTCAGCCTGTTCACGACCTGGCGCGTGATCCCGAGCATGAGCGTGGGCGGCGGCATCTATCACGTGTCCGACAGTTTCGGTGGCAACCAGGGCGGGGCCGGCGGCGGCACCAACCGGATTTATGCGCCTGCGTATACGCGCGTCGACCTGTTCGCCTCGTACGACATCAGCGAGACCGCCAGCCTGCAGCTCAACGTCCAGAACGCCGGAGACGAGGCGTACATCATGCGTACCAACGGCGTGCACCATGCCGACGTGGCGCCGGGCCGCCAGGCTATCCTGACGCTCAACCTTCGCTACTAGGCCCAGACATGCTGCTTCACATCGCCGGTGTCTTCACCAAGGACGAGGTCGCGACCCTGAGGTCGCGGCTGGACGCCGGGCCATGGGCGGACGGCAATGTCACTTCCGGACACCAGTCGGCGACGGCCAAGATCAACCGCCAGCTGCCTGAGGACTCCGCAGAGGCGCGCGAGGTCGGGGCGCTGGTGATGCAGGCGGTACAGGCCAATCCGATGTTCGTGTCAGCCGCCCTGCCGCACACGATCTTCCCGCCTCTTTTCAACGCCTATGCGGGCGGCGAGCGGTTCGACGTCCATGTCGACAATGCGATCCGCCAGCGCGGATCCGTGCGCATCCGCAGCGACCTGTCGGCGACCCTGTTCCTGTCGGAGCCGGAGGACTACGACGGCGGGGAGCTGATCGTCGAGGAGATGTACGGGCCCCAGTCGGTCAAACTGCCGGCGGGCGACCTGGTGCTCTATCCGTCCAAGAGCCTGCACCGGGTGACGCCCGTGACGCGCGGCGCCCGGGTGTCGAGCTTCTTCTGGATCCAGAGTCTGATCCGCGACGATGCGGACCGCGAGACGCTTTTCCGGCTCGACGTGGCGATACAGCGGGTCAGCGCGGAAAAGGGGCCGAAGGATGCGGCGGTGCTGGAGCTGACGGCCGTCTATCACAACCTGATGCGGCGCTGGGCCGAGGTCTAGGGCCGGGGCCCAGCATTGCCCGAAGCGGCACGGTATGGGAGAGGCGGCGGATGTTGATCCGTATTGCCACCGAAGCCGATTGGCCTGCGATCTGGGCCGCGATGGAGCCCACGATCCGCGAGGGCGAGACCTATGCGCTGGACCGGGCGATGACGAACGAACAGGCCCGGATCTGGTGGATGGCCCCGGGCCATGAGGTCAGCGTGGCGGAAGCGGACGGCGAGGTCCTGGGGACCTGCTTCTTGCGGCCGAACCAGCCCGGACCGGGCGCCCACATCGGTAACTGCGGCTATATGGTCGCGCCCTCGGCCTTCGGTCGGGGCGTGGCCCGCGCCCTGTGTCAGCATACGCAGGATCGAGGTCGCGAGCGCGGCTTCCGGGCGCTGCAGTTCAACTTTGTGGTCTCGACCAATGTCCGCGCCGTGGCGACCTGGGAGGGGATGGGCTTCCATGTCGCGGGGGTGATGCCCGGTGCCTTCCTGCGCCCGAACGGCGACTATGTGGACGCCTATATGATGTTCAGGTCGCTGGTCTGAGGCGGTTCAATAGACGTCCCGGCGGTAGCGGCCGCGTTCGGTGAGTGACAGCAGGGCTTCGGCGCTGAGGACCGCCTCCAGCGCCTCATGCACCCCCTTCGACATGCCTTCCAGGCTGCCGCAGACGAGGATCGCGGCGCCGCGATCGACCCACGCGGACAGCTCGGCTGCATGCTCCGGGATCAGGGCCTGGACGTACCGGCCGTCACCGGCATCACGAGAGAAGACCCGGTCAACACGAGCCAGGACTCCGGACGCCAGGGCGGCCTGGAGCTCGGCGTCGAGGAAGGCGTCATGGGCGCGGGTGCGCTCGCCGAACATCAGCCAGGTCTCGCCGGCAGGGTGGCCGGCGCGGGCCTTCCAGTGGGCGCGCAGGCCCGCCAGACCGGTGCCGTTGCCGATCAGGATCAGCGGTGTCTCCGGCGACGGGCCATGGAAGCTGCGGTTGGTGCGGATGCGCATCTCCACCGCATCGCCGACGACGAGGTCGTTTGTCAGCCATCCGGATGCCAGTCCGGGCGTTCCGTCCGGGCGATGCATCAGGCGGACGATGAATTCGGCGCGACCGTCGGACGGCAGGGAGGCGACGGAATACTCGCGGCTGCCGGGCTCGGGTTGGCCGTCGACTGCCGGCAGGCCGATCTCGGCGATGTCGCCGGCGACCCAGGCGGGCGCGTGGCCCACGGGTTCGAAGGCCATCAGCCAGGCCTCGCCGCCCGGACTGCCGGGGTTCAGATGGGTGCGCTCGACCAGTCGCCAGCGATCGTACGATGGCGGGGTCCAGTCCGCCTGGACGGTGGAGCCGGTCAGAAGGCCCAGCTGGCGCTGCCAGTGCCGGATCGCACCCGTATCGCCGTCATCGACCTCGACCCGGTCAAACAGGGGCGTGGCGCCCGAGCGTTGGAGCCAGCCGTCCAGCGCCCGGCCGAAGCCGCAGAAGTCGGCATAGGTCCGGTCGCCCAGCGCCAGCAGGCCGTAGGACAGACCCGTCAGATCGGCGGGCGTCTTCATCGACTGACGGACGAAGCGGGACAGGGCGTCGGGGGCGTCGCCCTCGCCGGTCGTGGAGGCCACGATCAGGACGCGCCCGGCGGCCTTCAGCTCGGCCGGCTGAAGGTCGCCCAGCAGCGCTACGCGCGCCGGGGTTCCGGCGTCGGACAGGCTGCGCGCCGTCATCCAGGCCAGTTCCTCGGCCAGGCCGGTCTGGCTGGCGAAGGCGACCAGCACGGCGGGGGCGTCTCCGGCCGGTGCGAGGGCGGCCGAGCGGGCGGCGGCGGCGCGGCGGGCGCGGGCCTGCGACCACCGCACGAGGCCGATCGTCAGCAACCAGAGGCCGACGGCCAGGGCCGCCCAGAGCCAGCGGACGGGATCGGCGGTCACGCGCCCTCTGACAACATGGCGGTGAAGGCGGGGGTGACGATCTCGATCATGCCGCCTTCGGTGCGGACGACGAAGGCGGCGGCGATCTTCATGGCTTCGGCGAAGGCGGGGCCTTCCTCGGGTCCCATGACGGTCAGGGCCGTGGCCATGGCGTCGGCGTACATGGCGGTGTCGGCGACGACCGTCACGGAGGCGACGCCGTTCTCGACCGGTCGGCCGGTACGGCCGTCGATGGTGTGGCTCCAGGTCTGGCCATAGGCCTCGAAGCTGCGGACCCAGTCACCCGAGGTGGCGCAGGCCATGTCGAAGAGGGCGGCGACGGCGGGAGGGCCGGGCGCGCCCGGCGCCTGCTGCAACTCCGCCCACCAGGGCATGGCGTCGGGCTTGACCCCCGCGCCGCGCAACTCTCCGCCGATCTCGACAAGGTGATGGGTGGCACCCATGCGGGTGAGCCGTTCGGAGACGCAGTCGACGGCGTGACCCTTGGCAATGCCGGACAGGTCCAGTTTGACCCCGCCCAGTTGCTGCACCGCGCGGGCCTCGCGGTTGAAGCGAACGACGCCCCAGCCTGACAGGGCGCGGGCCGCCTCGACCTCTTCCTCGAACGGCACGGTCCTGCCGTTGCCGAAGCCGTTGAGCGGACGGGGACCGGGCGGGCCGAAACCCCACAGATTGACCAGAGTCCCCAGCGCCGGATCGACCGCGCCATCGGTCTCGTCGGCCAGGTCCATGGCCTTGTTGAGCAGATCCCAGAACGGCTCGGACACGGCCCAGAACCCGGGCGGGGCGGCGTTGAGCCGCGACAGCTCCGACCGCGGATCCCAATGGCTGAACAGGCTGATGATCCGCGCCAGCTCCTCCTCGATGGCCGACTGGAAGGCCATGCGGTCAAGGGCGGGCGGAGGGATCAGACGCACGGACCAGGTTGTGCCCATGGTCTCGCCGGCGAAATCCCAGATGTGAGGTCCCGGCGGGGGAGACGGCTTGCGGCCATGGGTCGGGATCAGGACGCGGTTTTCGGGGCGCGGCGCTCCGCCCCCGCCCACGATCAGCGGGGGCGGGGCGGCGCGGGTCGGTCGTGGGCCGTTTTCGGTCAGGGCAGGACTTCCACGACGCCGTTGTACTGGGCGCTGTAGGCCAGTTGGCCGCCCGCCGCATCGCCGCGGACCGAGGCGTTCATCCAGTACATGCCGGGTTCGGGCCAGTTGACCGTGAAGGCACCGTCGGCGCCGGTGGTGACGGTCATCTCTTCGGGGTTATCGCGGTAGCGGGTGCCGCCCCGGGCGATGGTCACCTGAAGACCGGCCGCGGGCTGGCCGTCGCGCAACAGTTTGAACGTCGCTGATTCACCGGCAACCAGGTCGTTCGGGTGGCTGACGGGAACCAGTTCGATGCCTTCGCCCGTGGGGACCAGAGCGGTGGTCGAGGGCTCGCCGAGGGTGACGAAGGTCTCGATCCGGTTGGCGCTACGGGTGGCGACCACGTCGGTGGCGTCCGCCGGGATGTTCGCGGCCATATCCGCTTCGGCACCCCGCCAGCGCTTCTGCTCGCCGCCCTGTTTGTAGCTGACGACCACGCCGCCCATGACGTTGGCGACGCGATAGGTCCCCGGCTGGGTCAGGTGGGCGTCGAAGGTGGCGCGGTAGCGGGCGCGGTGCATGTTCTCGGGCGCGAGGGTCGAGCCGTCCGGCGCCGTGATGATCAGGCCGGCCAGGTTCATGGCGGCGTGGTCGGCGATGAAGACGCCGTTGGACATGCCGGCGTCGAAACCGACCCAGGCGTTCGTGCCGGACAGGACGGTCGCGGTCGGGGCCAGCCAGGCGCGGTGGGCCTGGGCCGACATCGGCAGCGCCAGGGTGGCGAGGGCGGCAAGGAGGGCGAGGGGCTTCTTCATGCGATCAATCCTTAGCGGGTGACAGCGACGCTGACGGCGCCGAGTTCGGTGGAGCCCGTCGCGCGGGCGGTGTTGGCGGCACCCCAGCGGAAGGGGACGCGAACGGCCTCGCGTCCGCCCAGTTCGCGGGCGGCCTCGACGACCATGACGTAGTCGCCGGCGGGCAGGCTCGACAGGCGCGCGCCGGATACGGTGACGGCGTGGCGGCCGGGGGCCTTGGTGGCGCTGGAGATGCCGTCGGCGGGGAGGGTGAGCGCGCGGCCGCCGCGCCGCCACCAGGTGCGCATATCCTTGAGCCAGTCCTTGCCGTCGCCTTCCGAGTTGGCGGTCTGCTGGTACCAGACGGCCAGGGTCCGCACGGCGGTGTTGTCCGGCCGCTCGATCCACACGGCGACATAGGGCCGATGATACGAGGCTCCGGAGATGCGCGGAATCTCGACCGAGACTGTCAGATCGGCGGCCATCGCGGGCGCGGCGGCGGTGCTGAGGGCGGCGGCGGACAGGGCGAGGGAAAGCTTACGCATGGGACTCGTCAGTGAATGAAGATGAGGGCGATGACGACGGGGATCAGCAGGCCGAGCCCGAGCAGGGGCCAGGTCGAGGGCCGCTGGCGGGCGTGCAGCCAGGTCAGGCCGAAGCCGGTGACGGCGAAGATGATGCAGGCGGCGGCGAAGACATCGATGAACCAGTACCAGACGGGCCCGGTGTTCCGACCCTTGTGCAGGTCATTGATGTAGGCGACCCAGCCGCGCGTGGTCCGTTCGCGCAGGGCCTCGCCGGTCGCACGGTCGATGGTCAGCCAGCCGTCGCCGCCGGGCTCGGCCAGGGCGACATAGACTTCCTCCGCCGTGGTCTCGGTCGGCCGGCCGGCGATCTGGACGCTGAAGGTGTCCGAGGCCCAGCGGGCGACGGCGTCGGGGACGGGATCGGTGGTCTCGGCCGGAAAGTCGGCGAGGCGGGCGAGCAGGGGCGCGGGCAGGGCGCCGGTCTGTTCGACCGTGACGGGCTCGGCCGGAATCTGGGCGGCGTGGTTCAGGGTGATGCCGGTAACCGCGAACAGCAGCAGGCCGACCAGGCTGAGGGCCGCCGAGATCCAGTGCCACTGGTGCAGCTGCTTGAGCCAGAACGACCGCGTGGCGTTGAGCGCCGTCTTCGGCACCCTGGCAGGCTTGGCTGGCGCGGCTGTGTCGGTCACAGGCGGCTTGTGCCGAAGTTGCGAACGATTTGCAAT
>LNFM01004849.1_pt1 | contig 15811 bp, 14 predicted proteins | sample 596031 | NCBI WGS metagenome assembly LNFM01 (sample SAMN04254537, study PRJNA301005) | activated carbon metagenome | isolation source: dual media filters at the Ann Arbor, Michigan drinking water treatment plant | place: USA: Ann Arbor | reverse complement strand
CGGCAAGCGCTGCGGCATCGGCCGCGCCGAACATCCGCATGCCTGCCGCATTGGCCCACAGGATTTGTTTGCCGTCGGCCGTCCACAACCATGCGGGCAGCGGGCTTGTCGCGTAGGCCGCCAGTCGCGAGCAGCCGGCCCCGCACACCTGAAATTCCGCATCATTCATCGCGACTGCATGACCGTCCGGCGTCAAAATTCGGCCGCCAAGATCGGACAGCCCCAGGGAATCGCAGTATTGCAAGCCGAATGCTGCAGGTCCACGGGCCGGCCCGCCCGCATCGCTCAAAGCGGCGGATAACCCCAACCCGGCTGCATTTTTTCAAACCGGCCGAACCCTCGAGCCACCAGCCGCGTTGGGTCGCTTGCAAGCGTCCGTCAGAGGTCCATCATGGGACCCACGAGACCGTGTCATACCGGCCGGGTATCTGGAACCTGCCAACCCAACAGGAGCGCACCATGAGCGACGAAGGGCGAGACCGTTTCGAGATTCCAAAGGACATGCGGGCGATGGCGGAAGCAAGCTTCGAGCAGGCCCGCAAGACCTTCGAGAAATTCGTGGCCTCGGCACAGGCCGCGACCGGTACCATCGAGGAGCGCAACGCCGCGGCGGCCGCGGGCGCCAAGGATATCGGCAGCAAGGCGATTGCCTATGCCGAAAAGAACGTGCAGGCCTCGCTCGATTACGCGCAGTCGCTGCTGAAGGCCAAGGACCTGACCGAGGTGATGCGGCTGCACAGCGAGTATGTGCAGGGTCAGATGCGCGCGCTGGCGGAACAGGCCAGCGAGATGGGCCAGGCCGTCACCCGGGCCGCCATGGACGCCGCCAAGCCGAAAGTCTGACCCCCGGCAGGCCGAACGAAAGCCTTTGCGCTGCCGACGGACCGCAAGAGCAGCCGGGCCGGGTAAAATTTGCGGCGACGCATCGGAAATTGCAGTGCGCTGCACAAATTTGACATGATATGGGTGCTTATTAGGCAGGCCCAAGGTTGGGCGCTTCCGTGAGTGTGAGTGTACGTGACCTCCTCGACGTTTCGGCCCGCCGGCGTCCGCGAGGGGAGCAATCAACCCCATTTTGAAGGATGCATGCCGTGACCAGTTCCACCGATCCCTTCTCCGCCTCCATCGTCCCCTTCGAAGTTCCCGAGCAGATGCGCGCATTCGCCGAGAAGGGTGTCTCGCAGGCCCGCGACAGCTACGCCAAGTTCAAGGACGCCGCCGAGACCCATAACGGCACCATCGAGGCCGTGTTCACCTCGGCCAGCAAGGGCTCGAGCGAATACTCGACCAAGTTGATCGAATTCTTCAAGGCCAACACCTCTTCGTCGCTCGATTTCGCGCAGCAGCTGTTCGGCGTGAAGACGCCGGCGGAAGCGCTCGAACTGTGGACCGCACACACCAGGAAGCAGTACGAAACGCTGACCGCGCAGGCCAAGGAACTTGCCGAACTCGGCCAGAAGGTCGCCACCGACACTGTGGAGCCGATCAAGGCCTCAGCATCCAAGTTCTACAAGCCGGCCGCCTGACCTGACCGGCATCTCCTCAAGATGAAGGCCCGGGCGTCGGCCCGGGCTTTTTGCTGCCGGGCAACTTGATCCCGGCTGCCTGGTTAAGGCTGTTTTACCCTCGCAATTGAAGGCTGCGCGGCCTTGCCAAAGCGAGGCGTTGCACCTAGTTTCCCGCCCATTCGCGCCCCCCTTTTGAGGGCCTCGCGCAGGATGCAGTTGTAGCTCAGTTGGTTAGAGCGCCTGTCTGTGGAACAGGAGGTCGGTGGTTCGAGCCCACCCAACTGTACCAGTAAAATCAACATCTTATAGTCGTTCGCCCGCGATCCTAAGACGTGCAAGCTACCGCATAGCTACCACCGCGACCGTCATTTCCTCGTATCCTAAATCGCGTCAGTCGACCTAAAGACGCATGAGCAAAATCAAATGCACCGGCCTTCGCTGCCAACAGGGGGAGACCCTGTTGGCAGCGAAGGCCCGGATTTTATGATCAGCCAAGTGGGTTCTTGCTAAGATCGTTGTCGCTCGTGGCACAGTAACCGATTCCGTAGCGTGAGTTCGAATCCCACTCTCTCCGCCAGCTTGACTGAAGCGCCCGCATTCTCTGCTCGCACTTGTTGGCAATTTAGCCCAGTGGCAGCAGGAATTCTCATTTCGGCTCCGGACTTCAAATCGGCAGAGCCTGCTCATTCTTCTCCGAATGACCCATTTATCTCCGGAGCTCTGGACTCTGCGGATTTGGCACGGTTCTCAAAATTCGTATATTTTGAGAGGCTTATATATCGTTGTGAAGTGGGGTTCTGTAGCTCCACTCGGACAGGCAACAACATCCGAACTCGAATTTTTCATTTCGAAGTTCGAATCCTCCCGCTCCAGCCAGTCATTCCTACGTTCGACCAGGCTCACCAAGAGACGCGACAATGGGCCGGAAATCTGGAATTTTGCGTATTCCCTTTCGTCTCTGGCCTTCCAGTTTGCCAAGGTGGAGGCGAAATAGGCGAAAATCTCCAGTCTTCCCCGCGAATATTCTCGTTTGGAGAGACAACGGGCGGATCACGACGGGCGCCCGCACCAGACAGTCCCAAGCCAACCTATCATTCCGAATGATGGGGTCGTAAGTTCAAATCCTATAGGCGGCACCACCACTTAGCTCCCTTAAACAACGTGTTAAAATCGCTCGGGGACGGACCGGGGACGGTGGGAAAGGACCTGTGGGCAGTCCGGACAACTGGTCTGGGCCACTGTCATAACCTGAAGATTGGCGTAGAATCGGTCCGGGTGCGCCGCGATTGCGCCCGCGCGCCCAAGGTTGCTTGATGGCCACTTACGAAAAGCAAACTGTTTCAGAGGACAATCGACCCGACCAAGTCGATGTCGATGGGCAGACATATCTGCGCGTCGCCGAGACCGTCTTAGCCAAGGCGTTATCTCCTCTGAAAGCGCGCGAAATCGTGGAACGCGGAATCGAACAAGGATTATTCGGCGATCACGTGATGGGCCGGACGCCGGAGAAATCGATGCAAGCTCGGCTTAGCATCGACATCCTTACCCGCGCAGGATTCTCCAGATTTGTCAGAACCGCTCGCGGCCGCTTCGCATTGCGTGCATCGGTGAACAGTGAGTCAGAACCAGCGGAAGAATACGTCGCTGAAAGGCGTGTCCTGAATTTACCCAAAGAAGAAGTGCTATGCGCGCCTGAAGCGAATTTCCGCGATGTTCTGACGTTCCAAGGTATCGATCCGGACTCGGCTTCAATTCTCAAACGCATCTTGACCTCGCACGAACCCACATACATTGCGCGAACTGAGGCTGAGACGCGCGACGACGCAAAGCAATTCATCACTTACGTGCTCGTGCAGTGCGGTGAGCGGCTCTTATTCTTTAAGCGATCTTACCTAAGCCGCGCCGCCGAATTTCTGCGCGGATCGAAATGCATTGGCTTTGGCGGTCACGTGAGCGCGGCCGATGTCGATATGTGGTCGCATGAAGACTATGGCCTTGCGGCATGTGCGCGTCGCGAGTTGGCAGAAGAAATTTCGTTGCAAGATCGTTCTGCAAACCAAGTGGCAAACAATCGCGCGACTATACGCCTCTTCCAAGACGTTCCTCTTGAGCGGCTCGGTATCTTGAATGACTACTCGTCGGAGGTTGGACGCCGACACGTCGCTGTAGTCTATCGCGCTTGGATTTCTGATTGGAACGTCGCCAAGAAGTTGATGAAGGGTGATTCTTCGATAAAGGGCATCAGCTGGATCGACTTGTCTAAAGACACTTTGGATATTTCGGATTTTGAGTATTGGTCGCAGTTGTGTTTGCGGAAGTTTTATCCATCAACGCTCATTGCGAAGGCGCGTCTTCAAGTTCTCAATAGCTCGCGCTTGACCAAGGATCACCTCCTTGTCGTGGCAGGGCGCGTTGGTTCAGGAAAATCCGAAACCTCGACGTATCTGGGCGAGCGTCTGTCGCATCCAGTAATCCGCACTGGCGAACTCGTACGCACGTTGATGAACGCTCCATCGATTGCCGAAATTGGACGCGAAGAATTTCAGAAGCGCGCTTTTGAATTCATCAGCGGGCCGAACGGTCCTAATAGACTCGCGCAAGCGATCCTTAGGCAGGTTACGAACAACGGCGGCCGACCTTGTATCGTTGACGGCGTCCGAAATTTGCAAACATTCGAGAAGCTTGAATCACTTTATCATGGCGGCGATATTGGATTGATCTATATCCAGACGCCGCCTGACGTTGCGTTTGACATGTACCGCGCGCGAGAAGCACAAGGCACGTTGTCATTCAGCTACAGAGACTTCTTGAAGGTCTATGACGCTCCGGTTGAATCGGAGATCACAAGTCTGGGCCGCAAGGCGCACGCGATTGTCTACAATTCGTTCGGCATGGAAGCGTTCCGGCGAACTCTCGACGACTTCGTCTCACGAAACCTAAAGACGCCTATCGCGCCGGTTCATGTCATAGAGCTGGAAAGAGTGAAGGTTCGTTCTTAAGTCGGTGCTCCATAAATTTTTGGAGCGCGCGAATGGACTGAGATACTTTCATCTTTTCGATCAAGCCCTTTCGATCCGAGCCGACGATTTCCGCGTACGTCTTGCCACCGAAGCCATCCGGACAAAATACCGTATCCCAATAGAAGTCCCGATCTCCGCGTGGTGTTGCGGACAGCGTGCCCTTAGTTTCCCCGACGAAGGTGTAGGTGTTAAGCCCGTCGCAATATCCGACGACGGCTCGCGCAACTGCTTTCGTAGAAAGCGTCGAGCAACTTGCAACGAACTTGTCGGCTCCGAGTGAATCCCACATCGGTTGGGTTAAGCCGCCCGGATAAGATTTGTCCTCGTACCCTTCAAGAATAAGTCCGGCGTGCTCCACGATGCAAGGGACCTGCACGGACCGATACGCGGAAGCGATTTTGAAACGGACCATCGCTTCCAAATCGCACAACAGCGGCTCGGTGGTGTGGACATCTCGAAATTGACAATCAAACAATTGGCCGAGCGGTTTTCCTGCGCTTGGGAGTGTTATTTGGTCTTTGGCGATAGCCCACTCTTCCTTTTTGAAGGTGCTCCACGAGCAGTAGACGATCTTAATCGGTCTGGTTGCCATGTAATTACGCCGCCATTTCGCGAATAATGTTCGCCGCATTATTGGAAATGTCTTCAGAGCCGATTGCGATGACTTCGATATTGCGCTGCTGGAATAGCTGCCGTTCGAATTCGGATGGATCGGGCAAAATAATGTAAGCGCGTTTACCTGTCGCGGAGTTGGGTAGATGAGACAGGATGTGATTGATGACGTGGAAAATGTAATTCACGTTAGGGTCGCGAAAACTGTACCCTATGAAAAGAACAGCGCGTCCGAGAAGGTCGCCGCGTAGTTTGAAGTCCATCGGACTCTCAAGTCGCATTCGATCCATGTAATGCGATTCAGTAACAACCATGTCATTCGGATTGTTGAAGTCACCGTGAAATTTCACGACTTCAACCATGCTTCTATCGTGGCTCATGGTGTGTTCGGCCGTAACGATTTGACAGGGTCTGCCACGTCTGTTCAGCGCGCGTTCAATGAAGTTGTCGTAATTGGTAGTGTAGTAAATGCTGCATTTTTCAAGTTCGACCAGCGCGGCTTGAATAGGCGACGCCAAGATTTCATCATCGGTAGCGGTTGAAAACTGCTGCGACAACCAATTCGTCAACGGGGCGAGCGTGTGATTCCTGATTTTGAAATACTCAAGAATCTGAAGGTCGCTTCCTCGGTGGCGCAAAAGTTCGGGCTCGTCGCAACCTAGGAGCTTCGCCGCTTCGTCCACCATCGCTGTCCAAGATGGGCCACGCTTCTTCCCGCCGTCCCAAGACACTGACATGGATGCTCCGGCACCCACGAAAGGAATAACCCGTCGTTCGCGGTAAAGCCTTCGAAGCTCTGTGGGACACGTCATGTTTTCTTACTCGCAAGCAATCGCGTGACACTGTGGAAATGCGGAATGCTATTGTGCGGGTGAGTTTCGTGGAGCAACGAACTGCTCTGCTTCTTTATCTCGGACGTTGAATAGCATTGCAAATAAATTTCATGCGAAACCAGCGTCGGGCGAAAATTTGGATGCGCCGAGAGATCGTGCGGTCCGTCATTGAAAGCGACAAGAATGTGTATTCCATATTGTCTTGTCTTCTCCAGCGCAAGTTCGATCAATTTTTGAATCGCGCTATCTGATTTCATACAATGCGGAAGTCCATACATGATGACCACGTCGAATAAGCTACAGTCGCTCAGATATTCAAGCGCGTCGGATTGAACCCATTCGATATTGTCGTGCGGGAATGCGCTCTTGCCGTTTGCCAGTGCTTGCGCTGAACAATCAACTGCAACGACTGAAGCTCCGCGCCGGGCAAAAGCCACAGCATTCTTGCCTTCGCCGCATCCAAGATCGAGGACGCGGAGATTCGAGACGTTCGGGTTGACCGCCAAAACCTCGCGAACAAGCGAACCCGCTTCCGTGCCCCAGAAGCACGGGCAATTCGCGTATCCTAGGTCGTACCCGCCAACCCCGGCTTGGTCGCTGTCCGACATTGGGTATCCAAAATCAGGAAATTTCCACGTCGTGCCGAGAGGTGGTATAGCCCGACGCGCGAATGGAAGTTTTGCCCCCTGCCGAGTGGCCATCGGCAGGGCTAGTCGATACGCTAACTGCGACGTGCTGAACGAAAGTTAGGGATTCTGCGGGCGCCTTGGAGTCTTCAAAATGCAAGCTCTTAGCATCTGCATAAATCAGGCACGGAAGTGGGTCAAGACGATGTGGGCTCCGCATGAGAAACATCGAACGAGCGGCACATTGTATGTTCCGTAACATTCGACTTGCGAACGAGAGATGGCGACTGCTGCTTCGCTCTAGCTCCAACTCCTGGAGGACGTAGCGGATTAGGATATTCTAGTCGCGGCACTTCCGTGTCTAGACCCGACTCGGACCGTTGGCGATGTCCACGTTCGCGCCGCTGTCAGAGCGTTAGGGGAATGCGGCGTGCCGACGCCGCCAAATTACAAAGCGTCCGGTACGTTCCAGCCGAAATCTGTTGATATTTATACTTGCCTAGGGCGCCCACAGTTGTCTGAAAATGCGAATTAAACCCCAAATTGTCTTGGGGACAACTTTGCTACATGCGGTATCCACGCCGCGCGACTGGCTGATAGATTTCCGCTGTGACGTCAATTCTAACAATATCTGTCGTGCGGCGGCGGCCATTAGATCATGAAAAGGTTGATTCCCTCACTGCTGCACATTGCTGCACACTGCGGCCTTGAGGCGGAAGACCTTGCGCGAGGCCGGCAACATATTTTCCGGCTGACGAATGTAATGTGCGCAATGGCTCTGTCTATCGGTGGATCGTTTCTATGAAGCTTTCCACCCTTGTGAACGACACCAGGACTTCAATCGCCGACGGAAACAAATCGGCGATCAATGAACGAGATTTCAACGAAGTCGCCCGTGAATTGGGTCAGTTCCACTTCTGGACGCCGCGAGACGGTAGCGAGCCGCTCTTGTGGGAGCATCAGCGGATCGCGGTCGCCCTGTCGTGCGCATATATCGTTGCCGATCCAAAAATTCCGGATCGGCCGAATCTCCGAGAGGCTGCGCTTCTCAAGCTCCCCACCGGGGCAGGAAAATCCGGAATTGTCGCGGTTCTCTCACGATGTCTTCCCAAGGTCCGTTGCGTTCTCATTCTCGTGCCGCGCGAGGCTCTCCGCGACCAGCTGCTGGATGACGTTCAGTGGCGGTTCTGGATGCACCTCGGGTACACCGCGGTCGAGAACGCAACTTTTGTAGGAGAGGCGTCCCAAATCCGCCGCCCGCTGGATTCGGCCTATATCGCAGAGTTGTTGCCAAGCAAGATCGGGCAGATCGATACGCATTTCGCCAATCAGGACCGCATTGTTCTGGTCGGGACCCACCAGGCGTTCGACCAAATTCGGCGAACTGCACGGGATAAGTCCGATCCCAGTCTTGCTGTCGAAGCGGAACAATTTCTGAAGTCCCTCAACTCCCGCGTTGATCTTGTTCTCGTTGATGAAGGTCACTACGAACCTGCCGTTTCATGGTCGAAAGGCGTTCGCGACCTGAACAAGCCGACGATTCTCCTGAGCGCGACACCATATCGAAATGATTACAAGTCGTTCCGCGTCCGCGGTCGGTTTGTGTTCAATTTTCCGCACGAACAAGCAACGGTTGGTGAGACCATCCGCCCGGTGCAATTTTTTGGCGCACCTGCGGCCGGCACCAAATCTGCTGTTTCCGTCTTTGCAGACATGCTGGACAAGGAACTCACTCCGCTCCTCCGCAGGGCGGAGGCCTGGACAAAGACGCCGAAGGTGATCATCCGCGCAGAGTCTTATGAGACGCTCGTGAAACTGCAGGACCGTATCGACGATCTTTTTAAGACAAAGAGTATCGTTGTGCATGAGCAGGTAAAGCCATTTCACAGGACGTCAAAGCAGGCAAAGAAGAACGAATACCGCGGGACCAAAGTCTCTGTGATGCGTAAGCGCCATCCGAACGCGCGCTTCTGGCTCCACCAATCGAAGTTGATTGAGGGGATCGATGATCCAGACTTTGTTGCTATTGGGATGTTTGACTTGATGGGTAATGCCCGCCAAATCATCCAACAGATCGGACGCGTAATTCGTTGGAAGCAGCATGCGGGAAACACGCCGCAAATAGGATTCGTGCTCGCCAACGAGCCGAACATCACAAGGATGAGAACTGTCTGGGAGCGATACACTTCATTTGAGACTTATTGCGCCAAGAACGTCAGTCACATCGTTTCCAATGAAGTGGCTCTCCCTGACCGCGTCCTGGAGATCATGCCAGACTACCAATACATCGACGGCAACTTCAGAGAGCGTCTGGCGCTGACGCGTCCTCTTTCGGCCCAAGACATACAACTGCCCCTGTCCGGTGCAGTCTTCGAACGTTTCGGGCCTGTAGATCCGATTGAAGCCCGTGAAATCATCGAGGATGCGATCCTGGATGAGGACCGGTTCCGCATTGCTCCGATTGATGGGCTTCCGGGCAACGCTGTTGGATTTAGCTATTATGCATGGCGCAACTCGCCATACCTTATTGACCAATTTTTCTCGGAGTGGACACTGGGAGCCTTCATCCTGGTCGATTGCGGCAACCTAGTGATTGTCCATGACACCGGCAGGATAGTGGTGGACGCGGCAAAGCTTGGGCTCAACCGCAGCAGCCGCAGCGTTCTGGAGCGAGCCTTCCCGACAACGGGCGATCCTTCGAGAGTTCGCTTGACCCGCATGTCCTTTTCGTCGCTGGATATGTCAGAGCACGCCATTCGCAGCATGGCCACTCGCACCCGTTCGTTCGAAACGACGTTTACTGACCTGTTGGATCCGTCGCTTGTGCCGATAACCGCTTTCGGCTTCATCTCCAGGCGAGCGCGTTATATTGGGTTTGCCAAGAGCCGCATTCGGGATGCAGCAGAACGATATCTTCCATTGAGCGAGTATCTGAAATGGGCCAGTGGCGTGGCGGCGGAGCTGACTGACAAGTCGCGCGTAAGGAGTGGTGTTTTTGAGCGCTATGCGCAGGTCGAAGGGCCCCTTAGCATGCGCGATGCTCAACCAAAATCTATTTTGCTCGACTTCTCAGAGGATTCTTTCCAAGATCGTGCATCAGACACCGAGGACGCGCGGGCGATCGGAGTCGATCAAGAGTTCGAGTATGACGATCTCTGCGCAGAGGTCGACGACGACGGCGATTTTGTGATTACAGTCGCGGGCATGTCGATCGAGTGCAATATAGAGTATCGCCCCTCCACCGGACGATATCACCTCCGCTCGGAGGATTTGAATGCGCTTGAGGAGCCCGCCGGCACAAGCGATCGTCGTAACCGACAACTGCTAACCCAGCGGGTCAACAAGGCGCAAGCGTTCCGGATCATTCCAGCTCGCTCCGAGCTCGTCTACAGCGACGGAAAGTTTTACCGGCCCAAAGTCGCCCTTCAATTACCTGACGGCACCATCCCAGTCTTGCAAGATGTCTTCGCCGTAGCGAAACTCGAACAGGCGGTCAGCGAAAAAGGCAAGAAGAAGGGCCCGATTCAGTTCAAAAATCGATCTGTTTGGCGAGAGCAGACCGTATTTGGAGTAATCGAGTCGATCTGCGAGGCAGCTGCTGCTGGCAAATCCCTTCGTGCGTGGGAAGAACTCGGCAAGCTACTGGGAGGGTTCTCTATCGTCGTCTGCGACGATGACAATGAGGAAACCTGCGATTTCATCGCCGCTGATATTGAGGACCGAAAGGTAGTCTTTATCCACGCCAAAGCGGGGGGCGCTGGGAACGTGAAATACAACGTAGGTGCCCTCCAGGAGGTCGGGCGCCAAGCCCTCGCTTCGTTGGCATTTCTTACTCGCGCAAACGCCCCATCAAGCTGGACGGCCTCGCGATGGAATTCCGATGTGAGGGCCAACGACCGCAAGCTTGCCGGCCGTAGCCGCGTATTCCTCAACGTCAACAAGCTCTCACACGACGAGATAAACGACAGCATCAAAAAAGCTTGCTTGAACAACTCCTTTGAAAGGCAAGTGTGGATCGTAACGGGCAACATGGTTCGGCGAAGCTCGTTGGAAACAGCCATCAATGACGATCCCGATGGTAGGCGCTTGCGGCAATTCCTGATGCACCTTGACGGACTGAAGACGGCGTGCGCCCGAGCCAACGTCCGTATGCGTCTTTTCTGCCACTAGATTGGTTGCCCAAATCTGAAGCTGGTCGTAGACATGGACGCAATCGTATCCACTGCTGGCAGTGTGCATGTGAGCAGATTGATCGTTGTTGCAAGGCGCGACTTCCTCTAATGGCCGAACGTGACGCTCAGCCAGCAGGCTATCGCTTCCGCTTCTAGTGCTAAGCGGGATATCGTCCGAACAGTCCATTACGTCGGCTCAGCGCGATCGACGCATTTTTGTTACTGCCGAAGCAGCTCGGAGCGCTGCCGTTCCCATGCCGCAGGCAGAGGCTTGAGCAGATCATCAAGCTGAAGTGTGCGGGGTTGTCGTCCGGACAGGATCGCCTCGATGATGTCTGGCGCGATCAAGGTGAGCCGGAGGATGCGGCTCAGGTACGAATCGTTGACTTTCTCGGCTTTGGCCAGTTCTGCCAAGGAGGAGTATTCGTCCTTCTCGAGCATATGCCGCCAGCGGTGGGCACGGACCACGGCCTTGACCAGCGCGCCGTCAACACGCGGGGCGGGCGACCATGGTGCCGTTCCCGGAGGTGACAGGATCTGCTTGCGGCCGCCGCGCTGAAGAAAGTTCACGGTAATGCTGATCACCGCGGTGCGCCCATCTTTGCTAAGATGGACTTTGCGTGCTTGAGCGCCGGTCGTCATGCGGCATCCTGCTGGGTGATGGACTTGCCGGTCAATTCGCCGAGGAGCGAGGTGACGCCATCGATCCGGAGCTTGATATCAACACGGTCGGTCCGGACATCCACGCGTGCGACGAGGAGTTCAATGATGCGGGACTGCTCGGCCGGGAACAGTTCGTTCCAAAGCGGGTCGAATGCCAGCAGCGAGCTGCGGACATCAGATTCTGTTAAGCCTTTGATCGACTTGCGGGCGTTACGCCAAGTCTGGACGATGATTTCCGGGGACAGGAGTAGAAGTCGGACCTGATCGACCACGATCTTCTCGATCTCGGCGGCCGGCACACGGGCAACGGGACAGTCACCTCTACCCTGCTTCAGAACGGTCTGGCTGAGATAGTAGCGATAGAGCCTTCCATTCTTCCGCGTGTGTGTCGGCGACATGGCGGTGCCGGTGGGGCCATAGATGATTCCCTTTAGCAGCGCGGGCGTTTGCGCCCGCGCGGCAGCCGCACGCTTGCGTGGGCTTTCCTGAAACTTGGCTTGCACCTTGTCCCAGGTCTTGCGATCGATGATGCCGATATGCTCGCCGGGGTATGAGACACCCTTATGCATGGCGACGCCGACATAAACGGGATTGTTGAGCAGTTTGTAGAGCATGCCCTTGTCGATCAGCTTGCCGTACTTGTTGCGGACGCTTTCTGCGATGAGTTGCCGTGCCAACGTGGTGGCCGAGCCGACCTTGAGGAAGCGCTGAAAGATCGACCGAACGAGCCTGGCATCGGCCTCGTTGACGATCAGCTTGCGGTCTTTGACCTCGTATCCAAGCGGCGCCCAGCCGCCCATCCACATACCCCGTTTGCGGGATGCTGCGAACTTGTCTCGGATCCGCTCGCCGATAACCTCGCGCTCGAACTGGGCGAATGACAGTAGAATGTTCAACGTGAGCCGGCCCATCGATGTGGTGGTATTGAAGGACTGCGTCACTGAAACAAACGTGACTTTGTGCTGATCGAATACTTCGACCAGCCGGGAGAAATCCATCAGCGAGCGTGAAAGCCGGTCGATCTTGTAGACCACCACGACGTCGACCTTGCCGGCCTCGATGTCGGCGAGCAATCGCTTCAGAGCAGGGCGATCGAGCGTGCCGCCAGAGAATCCGCCATCGTCATACCGATCGGGCACAAGGAGCCAGCCCTCAGCCCGCTGGCTTGTCGTGTAGGCCTCACAGGCCTCCCGCTGGGCATCCAGGGAATTGAACTCCATTTCCAACCCCTCCTCGGTGGATTTGCGGGTGTAGACCGCGCACCGGAGCTTTTGCGGTGGGGAGGGCTTGTCAGGCTGCTTCCTGGTCATGCGGCACCGCGGTGGTTCTTTAGCCCGAAGAACACCCAGCCGTTCCAGCGGACCCCGGTGATCTCCCGCGCTATGGCAGAGAGCGATTTATAGGGCCGTCCCTGATACTCGAAATCGTCACCGCGAACGGTGACCGCATGCTCTATCCCTTGCCATTCTCGGATAAGGCGGGTCCCGGCGATCGGGAGGCGTTGGCCTCGTCCTTTGGGCGTTTTACCGGCTTGTCCATCGTATTGCTTTCCGAGCACCCGCAGCCGCTCGACGGTCTCGTTTGTCAGGCCGCCGTAAGCCAGCTCCTGAATACGGTAGGCTAACCGGCTTTCCAGGAAGCGCCGGTTATAGGGCGGCGGCTCCGTGTCGAACAATGTACGCCATTTGGCCTTCAGGTCGGGCGTAGGTGCGCCCTTAAGGGCGGCCAACTGGGCAAGAATAGGATCAGTCATGGGAAGCCTCGGGAGAGTAGGGAGGCACACCACTGCTCTGGTCGGGCGAGAAGTGAAGCGAACTTTCTCCGAATTCTGCAGGTTTTCGACTGGACTTCCGGACCGCCAGGCGCGTGAGGCCGGCGGCCAGAATGTCAGCAATCTCCGTCAGGTGATCGAGAGTTTGATTGGTCATGTTGGTGACCAAACTCGCGAGATACCGCCGCTGTCCATAGCGACCAGCGCTTTATGGATTGGGACGAATTCGGCGGCACAGGAGCGAAAGCAGCAGTAGGTGCCTTCCTGTGCAAAACGTTGGGCCCGCTGGGGCAATAGCGGAGTTTGGGGCGAAAATACCAACGTGATTCGCAAACGGATGCAGCCGAACCGCCATGAGTGAGAGCAAGCCGTTCGTCGGATGGAGCATCGGCGAGGCGATGTGGCGATGTGCAGATCCCGATCTGCTGTCCCGATGGTTCACCAATCATCGAAGTTGGAAAACCGCGGGCCGTCACACTCGGTTCTCGTCTCGCAATGTTCAGATTGAAGGAGTAGAGGCCGCCCATTACAATGACGGCCAGCGTGTATTGAGGGCGCTCCTGGCTCAAAACGAGCAAAGCTATCGACAGCTCCAAAGTTCGCTTGTCGAGCTTCTTCTTGCTGGCAAGCTTGTAGCGTGGGGGCAAAGGGACTCTCCCTTAGCCAATCCGCTTTGCATTCCAGACCGGGCTTGGAAGTACATGAGAATTAGCACCGCGAAATCGATTGCTATCGAGAACTCGCAAGCCAAAACCAAGATCTTTGGCGTTCGGATCTTTCCGGTAATCGAGTCGCCCGATGCGATTGATCGATTGAGTGGCAAAACCTTCGTTGAAGCATTTCAAATGGCGGTGGTTAACGACCCACAACTGACCGTGCTGCGGAAACGCGCATTTGCAGTGCATGCCCAGCCGGCCTCCTTGGGATACGATTGGAAGCCATATCGCGCAATTTGGCCCGTTGGGTTCGGCCGAGGTCCTAATACAGGTGCAGTCGGATTTCTACGAAAGTTCGACGAGCCGCTCATGTACAATAGAGAGCAGGCAGCCAACAGAGTGCTGGCCGCACGCTTTGCCAAGTTAATGCAGTTCCTGTCCGAAGGACGCCTCGTTGCTGAAGGTATTCCGAAAGATGGAGGGAGAAGCGTCTTAATTCCCCGCTCGATCTGGCAGCGCGACCGTACATACATTGACTTGGAGAACGGCGACCTCGCGGAGATGGATCCTCGGGCCGAAGACGAAACGACGGCACTTTCGAGGCCTACCTTCACCGGCTTGATGTTGTTGAAGCCCACACCAGCTTCCGAGGTGCAAGAAAGGCCCATAACCGATTTCCCTTCTAAAAGACCTCCGCTAACGGCTGGAACCAGGAGGGTCGTCGCCAAAACGACAGATCGAGAGGCCTGCTCCAGATGGCTGTGCGATCTCATGAACGGAAGTCTCGGCAAGAGACCGAAGTCGAAAGATCACTACTGGCGGGACGCTTTGGGTAAATGGCCCAACCTATCACGACGCGCATTCGATTGGGCGTGGGACAGGGCCATCCAAAAGACTAAAGCGTTCACGTGGTCAGCGGGTGGTCGCCCCCTAAAACCCCCGCAGTCAAAACCCCCGCACCAATAAATCGTGGCCCCTATATTGGTCGGCCGCGTTCGCTCAGTGTCGGCGCTATCGCAATCGATGGTGGACGATGACAATGCAAGCCGCGAATAACCGAGCCGACCCCGATACACTCCTAACTGAAGTGCAGGCAGCTGATTTTCTCAACCTGTCAGTGCGGACACTTCAAGCCTGGCGGATCAAGATGGCCGGGCCGCGTTTCGTTCGCGCTGGTCGGGCCATTCGCTATAGGCGAAGCGATCTCATCGCCTGGATCGACGCAAATACCGTGGCGTGACCATTTGCTAGTGCTGATTCGCTAGAACGTACCGACCGACGTGCCGTCGGCCAGGCACGACAATCGGAAGTCCGATCCGCTATGGGGTGCGTTTGTTCACGGTGAGTTACGCAAACGTAAGATCGCATTTGCTTTCAATAGCAATAGCAGTTTCGTTCCAACAGTCATTGGGATGGACATCATGCAAACCGGCCCTTCGGATACCTTCGTCGCTCACAAGGCGATCAGCCTGGCAGAAGACCTGACGGGAACGGAAAAGCGCGTGGCTGCGACTATCATCGACCATTTCAATCGAAAGACCGGTCGCTGCGATCCCGCGTTGGGCAGTATCGCTCGCCTGCTCGGCCTTAGTCGGCGGACGATCATTCGTGCGGTCGGGTCGCTTGTACTCAAAGGCTACATCCGAAAGATGAGGCACGGTGGATACTTTCATCGCAACAGCTACGAACCGATATGGTCACGTTTCCGCACGAATGCTGCGAAATGGACCGAGCAACGAGCGGCGAACCAGAGATCAAGGATGACGGATGCGTCACCTTTTGGGCGTCAAGCCTGGCACCCTGGTGGTGACACCGATGGACTGCACCCCGTCAGTGAGACACGCTAATTTCTGTGACAGGTTATTTTTCATTTTGGGTTTAGGGGTTCTTGGCTAGCGCGAAGTTGGTTTCGAATTCAAGTGGCGGGCAGTAGCCGAGGGCGGAGTGGAG
>LNFM01008247.1_pt1 | contig 15815 bp, 10 predicted proteins | sample 596031 | NCBI WGS metagenome assembly LNFM01 (sample SAMN04254537, study PRJNA301005) | activated carbon metagenome | isolation source: dual media filters at the Ann Arbor, Michigan drinking water treatment plant | place: USA: Ann Arbor | reverse complement strand
CCGAGGGGCGCGCCGAGGGGCGCGCCGAGGGGCGCGCCGAGGGGCGCGCCGAGGGGCGCGCCGAAGGCCGGCGCGAGGAGGCCGCGGAATTCCTGATGCGGCAAGGGCGGAAGAAGTTCGGGCCGCCGACCGAAGCGCACGAAGCCGCGCTTGCGGCAGTGACCGAACTTTCGCGGCTCGAAGCGCTGAGCGAGAAGTTGCTCGACGTGAACACGTGGGACGAACTGCTCGCGGGCGCGTGAGTAGCGCCCGCGAGCGTGCCCCCCGTCACTCCGGCGAAATCACTTCGCCGTTCGCGGGCGTTTCCGCCGCCGACCACGCGGCGTCGGTCACGTTCGCGCTCACGAACTTCACCGCGCCGTCGCCCATCGCCATGTAAATGCCGCTGCGCGAGATGCTCTGCGACTTCAGGCAGTGGACGTTATCGACCGGCGGCGCGAACTCGGGCCGCAACATGCACCGGCACATCCACGGGTCCGCGCCGGTCCACGACGTGGGCACCGGGCCGCCGCGGTTCACGAACCCGCTCCGCGGCCAGTACCCGTTCACGTACAGCGAGGTCGGCACCAACCCGTTCGCCCACTGCGCCGAACTCGGGTACTGGCCCGCACCCAGCGCCGGCGTAAAGTCGGTGGGAATCGCGCGCGGATCGACGCCGTAGCCCCACAGCGTCGCCCCGAACATCGGGTTGCCGCTCGGCCGGCGCGCCACCGCGTACTTCTCGTTGAACAGGATCGTGTTGGACAGCCCGTCTTGAATCTTGGCGATCGGCGCGCCCTCGTCGCCGAACACCTGCCAGTTCGCGCTGTAGCTGCTCAGCCCCCACTTGGTGTTCGCGGTGCTGGCCCACGCGGGGTACGGGTTCGCGGTGCCGGTGCTCGCGCTCCACGACGGCGCGGCCACCGGCAGGTCGAACGCGCCGTCGCCGGTCATCGTCGGGTCCGCGGGGTGCCGCAGCACCTTCAGCGGCGCGGACCGCGAGCCGTCCGGCCCGAGGTCGTACAGCGCGTTCTGCTCGACGTACGGCAGCAGGTGGTAGTAGATCGAACCGGCCGGGCCGCCGCGCTTCACCTGCCCGAAGATCGGCGGGGTGATGCCGTGTGTGCCCTCGAAGTTGCTCACCGCCAGCCCCTGCTGTTTCAGGTTGTTCTGGCTCTGCGTGCGGGCCGCCGCTTCGCGCACCTTCTGCACCGCCGGCAGCAACAGCCCGATCAGGATCGCGATAATCGCGATCACCACCAGCAACTCGATCAGCGTGAACCCGCGTCGAACGGAACGAATCATGGCGTCCTCCGTTGGGGGAACTTCAGAAGTACGGGTCGCGGGCGACAACAATCGGCGTCTTTACGGCGACCGAGAACACCGCCTCGCGATCGCTCGGCTTGCCCTTCTTGTCCTTCAGTTTCAGCGCCACCGTGAAGCGGATCACGGCCGCGTCGGTCGCGTCCGTCTTCAGCACGGTGTAGCTCTCGAGCGCGTGCGTGCCGCGGAGTTCCTCGGCGAAGTCCACGGGGTCCGCGAGCGCCTTCAACTTCGCGACCGGTTCGTTGGCCTTCCAGTTGTCAAGCGCCGCGGTCACGGCGGCGCGCCCGCGCTCCACCGCGTCCGGGGCGTGGCGCGCGGAACTGCAGCCGAGCGCGAGCAGCGCGAGAGCGCAACAGGTACGCAACATGACCGGGGTGCCCGGGTGCGCGGGTTCAGAGTGTGGAAGGAAACGGACCGTTTCGGAAGTGACCGCGAACCGACGAGCGCGCGCGGTCAGCCGCGCACTCAGACGAAGCCCGTGTCTTCGACCGCGCGGAACGGCGGTTCGGCGGGGCGGCGGTGGCAGGGGGTGCGGAACATGACGGACGTATGCTACGCGAGGCGCGAGCCGGGAGCAACAGCGCGCGCGAAAGTCGTTACGCGCGTAAAAAAGGCCGGGCGCACTGAAGCGCCCGGCCCCGGGGTGCGGCGCGGTCGGCGCGTTACTTCTTCTTTTCCTTCACGGTCCACAGGTGCAAGGTGTACTCGTCGCCGTCTTCGCCCTTCACCATGATCGTCTTGTCCGGGGCCCAGTCGCCCATCACGAACCGGTGCGACACGATCCGCGTGCCCGGCTTCAGTTGCTTTTCCAGCAGGGGGCGCAGCAGGTTGTTGAACTCGTTGCCCATGTACAGCATCACGACGGTCGCTTCGCTGTAGTCGCGGTCCTTCAGCGCGTCGCCCTCGATGATGGTGATTTCCTTGTCCAGCTTCGCCTTCTTCACGTTCTCCTTGGCTTCGTCGGCCTTCTTCGCGTCGATCTCGATACCGACGGCCTTCTTCGCGCCCTTCTTAATGGAGGCGATGAGCACGCGGCCGTCGCCGGGGCCGGGTTCGTACACCACGTCGTCCTTGCCGACCTTGCCGAGCTTCATCATCTCTTCGACGATGTCGTCCGGGGTGGGCACCCAGCGGATCTGCGCCTTGTCCGGGTTCTTCGGGTCGGCCATCGTCAGGTCCACCACGATGTCCTCGCCGCCCTTGAACTCGACGTTCTTGGTGCGCGTGAGCTTCGTGTAGTTGTTCGGCTCCCACATCACGCTGAACGAGTACTCGTACAGTTTGCCCACTTCCAGTTCGGGCGTCTCGAACTCGCGCACGAGGCCGCTGGGCTTGGTGTCCTTGCCCTCGATTTGCAGCTTGGCGTCCTCTTGGGGCACGCTGATCTTGAGCTTCGATTTGGCCTTCTTCTTGTCGTCCTTCTTCTCGTCCTTCTTGTCCGGTTGGGCCTTCGCGCTCAGCGCGGTGAGGCCGGCCGAGAGGAAGAACACGGACAGGGCCAGCCCGAGCGCGCGGGCGGTGCGGGAGGTGAACATCGGCGGTCCTCGGTGGAAACGGCGGTCGCGGCGCGGAATCAGTGTCACCGAAAGGAACTACGCACGCAAGGGGGGATCGACAATAGCCCCCGCGCGGCTACGTTACCGCACACGGGCACTCCGCCCGCACTCTTCCGAGGGCCCGCCATGCGCCGCTCGCTGTTCGCTCTGTTCGCTTTCGCGCTCGTGCCGCTCGCCGCGCGCGCCGCCGACGCCGATCACCCGTACAAGAACGCGAAGGTCGGCGACTTCGCCGTGTTCACTGTGACCACGAAAGCGGCCGGGCTCGCCATTCCCGGCACCCTGACACAAACTGTGACGGCCCGCAGCGAGAAGGAAGTGACGGTCAAGGCCGTTACCGTCATCGAACTGCTCGGACAGAAGAAGGAGCAAGAGAAGGAGCAGAAGATCGACCTGACGCAACCGTTCGACCCGTCGAAGGCCGCGAACGTGCCCGCGGGCGTGAAAATCACCAAGGGCAAAGAGGGTACCGAGAAGTTGAAGCTGGGCGGGAAGGAGTACGAGTGCGCGTGGACCGCCTACACCGCGACCGGGCAGGCCAAGGGCAAGGACGTGGCGCTCGAAATGAAAATCTGGACCGCGAGGGGACTGGCGCTGGGCGTCGTGAAGACCGAGGTGCAAACCGAGGTGAACGGCCAGAAGGTGGAACTGACGATGGAGATGAAAGAGTTCGGCAGCAAGAAGTGACACAGCCGGCAGCGGCGCGGCACACGGCCGCGCCGCCGCGGCGCTCACTTGCCGAAGCAGAACAGGTGGCTCTCGCCGCGCACGAACACGCGCCCGTCGGCCACCGCGGGCGTGGCGTACACCTTCTCCCCGAGCGCCCCCTTCGTCAGCTTGCCGGGTTCGTCGCCCAGCGGCAGCACCGCGGTGTCGCCCTTCTCCGAGAGCATCAGCACGCTGTTGCCCGCCAGCACCGGGGACGCGGTCACAGAGGTACCGAACACGTCGGCGGTCCACACTTCTTTGCCGGTCTTCGCCTCCACGAACGTCGCCCGCCCGCCGTCGGCGATCCAGAACACGCGATCGCCCTGCGCGATCAGGCACGGCACGTACGGGGTGTCCTTTTTCAGTTCCCACACCTTTTCCGGCGTCTTCTTGTCCGTATCGATGGCGACCATGTACCGCGCGCCCTGCCCGTCGCCGGTGTACACGATGAACAGCCCGCCCGCGTACACCGGGTGCCCGACCACGCGCAGCGGCTGAACGCCCGCGGGAAATGTCATCGCGTACTCCCAGTTCACCTTCCCGGTGGCCGGCTCGTACGACGTGAGCGCGGTCGTCGTGCCCAGAATCAGTTCGGTGCCCTTCCCCGGGCGCTCGAGCAGGAACGGCGTCGCGTAGCTCGCGCGGTGCTTCTTGCGCGGCGCGATCCACTTCTTCTCCCCGGTCGCGGCGTCCAGCGCGACCAGTTCGGCGCGCTCGTCGTCGTCCACGTTCAGGAACACGAGGCCCTTGTGAACCATCGGCGAGAAGCCCGGCCCGTGCTGGCTCGAGTAGCCGCCCAGCGACGCGCTCCACAGTTGCTTGCCCGCGAGGTCGTGCGCGGTCGCGCTCACGCCGCTGCCGTCCCACCACGCGCAGTAGATGCGCTCGCCCTCGATCGCGGGCGTGCCGGACGCGAGCGAATTCTTCGGGTGCGTCTTGGCCTTCGCGCCGGCGATTTCCTTGCTCCACTCGATCTTGCCGCTCTTAGCGTCCAAGCACACCAGCGCGCGGGTCTTGTCCGTCGGCGCGGCTTGCAGGTACACCTTGCCGCCGACGATCACCGGCGAGCCGACGCCCTTGCCCGGGATCGGCGTCTTCCACAGCGGCTTCTTCGGGTCGATGTCCGGCAGCGCGCCCTCGGCGGTGCCGGAGCCGTTGGGGCCGCGGAACCGGGACCAGTCGGCGGCGGTGCTCGTGGCGAGGCAGGTCGCCAGAGCGACGAGCGAACAGGCGCGAATCATGACGCTTTCTCGATTCGGGGAGCGTTGGCAGGAAGGGGATTATCGCACACCGCGGCGCGAATGCAACGCCCCGCGCGAACCGAGTTCGCGTCGCGGCCGGCGGTCTGGCATAATGCCGGCACCACCTGTGAGGCGCGCGATGCTGGTCTGGAAGGCACACCGGTCGAAAGTGCGGGCGCTGGCGTTCGCCCCGGGCGGCGGCGCGCTCGCCAGCATCGCGGGCGATTCGCGGTTCGTCTGGCTGTGGGAAGCGCACACCGGCAAATTGCTCCGCAAGCTCACGAACCCCGCGAACGGCCACGCGGTGCGAGCGGTCGCGTTCCTGCCGAACGGCGCGCACGTCGCGGGCTTGCACGATTGGCACAGCGCCTCGGTGTGGGAGGCGGCAACCGGTCGGCTCGTCTCGGTCCTCCGATCGGAGCACTACTACGCCGCCCACGCACTCGCGGTATCGCCGGACGGAGCGCGACTGGTCGTGTTCACGCCGCAGGGGTTCCTCGAATGGTCCGACCCGGCGCGCGCCGAACCGACCCCGCGCTCGCCGGAGCGCCGGCACCCGGTGAGCGCCCTCGCCCAACACATCGGGTTCTCGCCCCGCGGCACGTGGTTCTACCGAACGAGCATCGGATTGACCCTGTACGCGGTGAACGACCTCACCGCCGAACTGCGCACCCTGATCGACCCGAACTTAACGATCCCCACCGCGGTCGCGTTCGCGGCCGACGAGTCGCGCGCGTGCGTCGGGTTCGGGCACCGCGCGCGGGTGTGGCGACCGCACGAACCCGACGCGCCGTCTCTTCATCTGAGAGGTCACGGCGCGCAAGTGCGAGCGGTCGGCTTCTCGACCGACGGCGGAACGGTCCTCACCGCGGCGATGGACGGCACCGTGCGCGTGTGGGACGCGAACACCGGCGCGGAGGTGCGCGCGTTCGAGTGGGGCATCGGGAAGGTGCGCGCCGCGGTGGTGTCGCCGGACGGCGCGCTGTGCGCCGCGGGCAGCGAGAGCGGGCACTTGGTGGTGTGGGACGCCGATAACTGAGCACGCACGGAGGGCGCGAATGATTACTTGGCAGGTGGGCAAAGGCACCGTGCGAGAACTGGCGTACGCGCCGTGCGGAACGAAACTCGTCACAGTGGCCGACACCGACAAGTGCGCGCGCCTGTGGGACGCGGGCACGCGCGCCGAAATCGCCAAGTTCCCGATCCCGAAGGACGCGACGACGCACCTCGAACCACTGCTTTCCGCGGTCGCGTTCAGCCCGTGCGGGCAGTACCTCGCGATGGGCGTGAGCCTGTTCGGGGGGAACGGCCCCCGCGCGTGCGTGTTCGAGGTCGAGTCGAAGAAGCTCGTCGCCCCGCTGCTGCGCTCGCGGCACGGCGTCGTCGATGTGGCGTTTCTACCGGGCGAGCCGCTCCAGTTACTCGCGACCGACTGCAACCGCCTGCTGCGGTTCGAGAACGCGCTCGCGCCCGAAGACACGCACCCGGTCATTCACGGGCGCGGACCGGACCGCAAGACGCCGAAGGCGAGCCGCCTCGCGTTTTCGCCCGACGGCAGCGTCTTCGCCACGAACGGCAAACCGAAAGCGGTGATTTGGGACGCGCGCACGCTGAAGCCGCTGTTCGTGCGCGAACACACCAGAGGCCCGCAGAACGGCCCCGCGGCGTTCGACCCGACCGGCGAAGTGCTCGGCGTCGCGCACGGCACTAAAGTCGATCTGTGGCGGTTCCGCGACGCGACCGCGCCCGCGGTGGTGTTGAGCGGCCACAAACTCCCGGTGTGGGCGGTCGGGTTCCTCGACGGTGGGCGCGTGGTGCAAACCGCGTCCAGCGATGGCACCGTGCGAACGTGGGACGCCGCGACCGGCAAAGAGCGCACGCGATACGAGTTCGGGATCGGCAAGCTGTACTGCGCCGCGTTCGCCCCGGACGGCCTCACCTGTGCCGCCGGCGGCGACAACGGCCAAGTGGTTCTGTGGGACGCCGAAGGGTGAATCACTCATGCTCGTGTGGAACGCGCACAAGAAGAAGGTGCGGTGCCTCGCGTTCGCGCCGGACGGCTCCGCGCTGGCGTCGGCGGCGGAGCGCATCGCCACCGTGAAACTGTGGAACCCGACCACCGGCGAGCCGAGCGGCGAACTCGCGGGGCGCTGGGGGTTCGTCAGTGGCGTCGCGTTCAGCCCGGACGCTAAGCTCGTCGCTGCCACCACGATGAACTCGGACCTCACGATCTGGGACGTGCCAAAGCGCGCCTGCGTTGCGGTCGCCTCGGACATGGAAACACGGTACGCGCCCGCGTTCGCCCCGGACGGCGAGAGCGTCGCGGCCGGCGGCACCGAGGGCGTACCCGTGTGGGCGCACCCCGGCGCACCGGCACTCACGCGCGACGAGTACGACAACGTCACGTGGGAACCGGAGCGGCGCTACACCTACGACGGCGGTTCGCTCACGGACCGGTTCGACAGCGTCGCGTTCAGCCCGGACGGAAAGTGGCTCGCGGGGCACGGCCTGTTCCGCGCCGTGATTTGGGATCGCGCGAAGCCGGCCAAGCCCGCGCGCGTGATCCCGCACACGCTCGAAACAGACTTCCTCAGTTGCTGCGCGTTCTCCCCTGACTCGGAACGGCTCGCCATCGGGTTCGAGCGCAACGCGGAGATCCACCCCGTGAGCGGCAAAGCGAAGCCGGTGATCCTGAAAGGCCACACACGATTCGTGCGCGCCGTCGGCTTCACCCCGGACGGCCGCACCCTGATGACCGCGTGCGGCGACGGCTGCGCGCGGCTGTGGAACGCGCACACGGGCGAGTTGCTGCGCACCTACGATTTCGGTATCGGGCGGTTGTACAGCGGCGCGTTCTCGCCGGACGGCCTGACGTGCGCGGCCGGCGGCGAAACCGGGCAAATCGTGGTGTGGGACGTGGAAGTGTGAGCCGCCGTTACTCCGGTGGCACCGGGAGCGCTTTGAGGTCGGTGCCGGCTTCGAGCGCCTTCGGTTCGGCCATGTCCGGGAAGTCGGCGGTCTTCACCGCGGCGTCCGCGGGCTTCACTTTGAGCAGGTCGGCGAGCGTCTGCGGCGCGGTCGCCAGTTGGAGCGTGCCGAACCGCTTGTCGGCCCCGGCCGGTTCGCCGGCGTGCGCGAACCAGTCGTCGCGGGCCAGCTCTTTGGCCTGCCCCTCGGTGCCGGGGCGCACGATCGCCAGCGGCGCGGACGCGTCGAAGTTCGCGTACCGGTTCGCCTTCTTCACCTGCCAGTCGAGTACGGTTTTCAGGTCGGTCGGGTCCGCGCCGTCCACTTCCGCGAGCGGCTTCCCGGCACCGGCAACCGACACGAACAGGCACTCGTCGGCTTCCACCTTGTACCGCACCGGGCCGCTGCCGGCCTTCGCGTCGCCGGGCTTGCCGCGCAGTTCCACCAGCGGCCCGGCCACCAGCGCCGCGAGGCGCACGAACTTCGCCTCGCCGCTCGCGCCCGGCTTGCCGCCGCCCTCGGAGAGCAGCACCGGGCCGTCCAGCACGGTGAGCGAATCGGTGAAACTCGCGCTCGCGGGGCGGCTCACTTCGGCCCACACGCCGCGCCCCTTCCCGCGGAGCACGCACTTCTCGAACGAGACTTTGGGAACCGGGCGCGCGCCCGCGTCCATCGCCATCACCTTGTCGATGTCCGGCAGGTGGACGGCCGCGACCTTGGAATCGTCCTCTTCGGCGAGCGTGAACGTGCACCCGACGAACCGGCACGCCTTCCCGCCGATGACCGCGACCGCCGCGACCGTCTGCCCGTCCTTCGGGCGGTTCGCGCGCAGCACGAAGTGCAGGTTCTCGAACGTGACCTCGCCGGACTTCAGCTTGAAGAGCGTTTGGTCGCGGTCGTCGTCCCCTTCGGGCACCAGAACCGGGCGCGCGCCCTCGTCGGGGCGGAACGTGAGCCGCAGTTCGCCCTCGCCCGGTTTGAGCGCGCCGCGGATCTCGGCGTTGTCCACCTTCAGCTCGCCGGTGTGCCGAATGAGGATCACGTCGTCCGGCTTCGCGGCCTTCAGGAGCGTACTCAGTTCTTTGAACACGCCGGGCCGCACGGCCGCGTCCGGCGCGCCGGGGAACCACACCTTGCGCGCCTGCTCTTCGGCGGAAAGCGGGCGCGGCGGCGGCCAGATGCCGTCGTACAGGGTCGGGTACGCGCGGTGCAAGCCGCTGTCGTCCGGGGCGGTGAACCACGCGCCCAGCGGCAGCCACCGCTTCCCGCTCGCGGCGAACAGTTGCGGGTCGGTGGCGATCTTCAGCGCGAACGCGCGCCACGGTTCGTCGGTCGCGAGCGCCGCGAGCGGGTCGGCGGCCTGCCACGGGCGCTGCTTCAGTTCGACGTGCCCGGTGCCGTCGACGCCGGGGGCCGCGGTGCGGCACTGCTCGAACGTGAGCGTCTCGTCCGCGGTGGCGACCGGATCGACTTCGTAGTACGCGCTCGCGTGCCCGTCGATCGGCACGAGCGTCACACCGCTCGCCGCGGCGTCGCGCGCGCGCACGACCACCCCGCGGCGGTTCGCGCTCGACCGCGGCACCACCGGCGCGACGGGCGCGCCCACCGGCGCGAAGGCGCAACCGCCGGCGCGCACCAGCACCTTTCCGCCCTTCGGCACGTCCACCGCGGCGCACCGCGGGTCGAGCATCAGCGAACAGCGGTCGAAGGTCACGTCGGTTTCCGGCGCGTCCGGTTGCGCGTCGATGTGGACGCACGCAACGTGGGGCGCGAACCCGCTGTCGGTGGCGCGCACCGTGGTCCCGGCGGGCACCGCCAGCGCGACCGTGCCCGGCCCGAACGCGCAGCGGTCCAACGCGACTTGCGGGGCCGGGCCGTCCGCGGCGCGCGTCACCTGCACCGCGCGCGCGTCGTGGTCGCGCAACTTCACGTCGCCCGAGGTGAAGAGGCAATCGGAGAACCGCACCTCGCGGGCGTCGCTGGCGCGCAGGCCCACGGGTTGCGTGGTGCCGTTGAACTCGATGCCCACGTCCGGGTCCAGTTTGAACTCGAACCACACGTTGCGCACGGTGAGCGCCACGGTCGCTTTGAACACGAGCGCGCCGGCGGCGTCGGCGGCGGCCGGCGCCGCGGTGACAACGACGCGCGTGCGCCCGTTGGCCGCGCCGACCAGTTCGAGCTTCGGCGCGGTCGCGGTCACGCCGCGCTTCAGTTCGGTGAGGTCGAAGGTCTCCCCCGCGAGCGCCACCTTCTCGGCGGTCGGGTCTTCGAGCTTGCGCACCAGTTCCGCGACCGTCCGCACCGGCGCGCCGGCGGCGGGCAGGGGCGACGGCGCGGGGCGCGGGTCCGGCTTTTCCGGCAGTTCGGGCTGTTTGACGTTCGTCGCGTCGCGGCCCGGCGGGCGCGGCGCGGGGCCGGGGTCGCCGGTGGCGATCACGAACGCGACCGCGGCCAGCGCGACCGCCGCGCCCGCGACCACCCACCACGCGCGCACCTGCGGCGGTTCCGGCAGCACGCGCGGGTCGGCCGGCACCGCGAGCGCGTCGTGCGGCAGCGCCCCGCCCACGCCCCACCGCTCCGCGAGCGCCTTCAGGTGCGCGATCAGTTCGTTCGGCGTCTGGTACCGCTTCTGCGGGTCCTTCGCCATCATCCGCGCGAGCACCGCCGCGAGTTCGTCGGGGATCGCGGGGTTCAGCAGCCGCGGGTCGAGCGGGTCTTCGGTTTGGTGCGCGCGGAGCTTGCGGGCGGCGGTCCCGTCCGGCACCGGGGGCCGCCCGGTGAGCGCGTGGTAGAACGCGCAGCCCAGCGAGTAGATGTCGCTGCGCGCGTCGGCGCGGCGCGGGTCGAGGGCCTGTTCGGGCGAGATGTAGTCGAACGTGCCGAGGGTGACACCGGACTGCGTGACGCCGCCGTTCACGTCCGCGCCGAGGTGCCGGGCGAGGCCCATGTCCACGATCTTCGCGCGGCCGTCCGGCGTGACGAGGATGTTGCTCGGCTTGATGTCGCGGTGCACGACGCCGCGCTCGGCCGCGTGGTTCAGCCCGGCGGCCACCTGAATCATGTACCGCACGCACTCGCCGGCCGGGAGCGGCCCGCGGCGGTCCATCATCTGCCGCAGGTTGATCCCTTCGACGAACTCGAACGCGATGAAGTGCAGCCCCTGATCTTCGCCGCAGAAGTACACCCGCGCCACGTTGTCGTGGTCGAGCTTCGCGGCGGCGCGGGCCTCGGCCTTGAACCGCGCCACGCTCTCCGAGTCGCGGGCCGCTTCGGGCGGCAGAATCTTCAGCGCCACCACCCGCCCGAGTTCGGTGTCGCGCGCTTTCAGAACGGCGGCCATGCCACCGGACCCGACGGCTTCGATCAGTTCGAAGTGCCCGAGGCGGCGCCCGGCGATGGAGGGCGGCGCGGCGCTCACCGGCGCCACGACCGGCGGGGGCGGCGGGGGGGCCGCGTTCGGGTTCGGCACCGCACCGGACTGCTTGGTAATGACCGTGGGCTGTTCGTCGGTGTTGGTCGGCGGGTTCGCGAGGAACTGCGCGATGTCCGATTCGGGCGACGCGGCGCGGGACGAACCGGTGCCGGCACGGATGATGTCCGAGAGGGGCGGCTCGGTCGTGTGCGATCCGGTGGACCCGTTCGCCGGCGGCAGGTGTGCCGCGCCGGGATCGTTCGACGGCTCCGCCGCGGCGCGACGCGCCGAGGACGAGCGACCGGACGGTTCGGGCGGCGTAGGCATTTCTGCTCGCACGCGGCGGCGGGCGTGGCCCGCGAACTACACACTGCGCCACCGGGGCGACGGGTGGCGGTTGGCTCGACCGAGCCGGGCAATCGTGCCCAATGACAGCAGGCGTCCTGCCCGCGATCCGAATCGCGAACGGAGTTGTGACCCCAAGTATAGCGCGCGAGAGTGCCCGCTGTCAATTCGCGGAGCCTGCGCAGCGCAGGAAATCGCGCGCGGCTCGCCGCCGGTTCACCACACGCGATGGTCGTAGGGGCCGAGCACCAGCGGGAACGGCAGGTGCACTTTCGCCGCCGCCCGTGCGACGGCCGCGGCGCGCCGCGCCTGAAGGTACAGCCGCGCGGATTGCGGGTCGAGCGGGAGCACCTTCTCCGCGTGCGTTTTCGGCTCACCGGGGCACGGTGGCCCGGGGAACTCGCCGATGAAATAGTCACCGTAACATTGATCGTCGAGCGGCGCGAAGTTGTTCGCCGGTTCGCGCGTCGTGAACCACCCGCGGGCCGGGATACCGATGTGTTTGGACACGTCGAGGCGTAGACTCACCACGGTGTCGGGCGCGTTTCCGGCCGCGGCGCGTAGTGCGTCCGCGACAGTATCGGACCACGCCGCGAACGGCACCGCGTCGATGCTCGCCGCAACGGTCTCGCCGCGGTGTTGCACGCAGAGCGCGCGGAAGTGCGATTCGAGCGCGTCGAACTCGCGCGCCTTCAGCAACCGGTGGAACGCGGGGTACTGCTGCCGGCGTAGGTCGTCCCACGTGTACCCGCGCCAGCAGCCCTGCCACCCGGGGTACACGAACCCGGTCTCCCACAGCACGCGGGCCGGCGTCGCGTCGAACGCTTCGCGCAGGTCCGGGATTGTCGCCAGTTCGGTGCCGAAGTTCTGTTCGTTCAGCGGGTGCTCGTGCACGCGGGCGTCTTCGAGGCGCAGCCACCGCAGTTGCCCGCGGCGCGCGCGCTCGAGGATCAGTTCCCACGCGAACCGCGACGCGGTCGCCGAACCGAGATCGACGTGCGTGAGTCGCGGCAGCGCGCCGAACAGCCGCGCCGCGAGGTCGCCGTCGAGCCGCGCGTCGGAGAGTTTCAGCCGGCGCACGCGGCGCAGGTGCGGCGACGCGGCCATCGCGCGCAGCACGTCGGCGGACGGCCCGCGCCACTGGTCGTCGATGTTCACGCCGAGCCGCACGAGATTCGCGCGGTGCGGCGACATCAGCCCTTCGATCAGCACGGAATCGTCAACGAGGTTCCCGTTGCGGTCGTGGTACAAGATGAGCGTTCGCAGTTCGGCGAGGTGCGGCGACGCGAGCAGCGCCCGCACGGTTTCGTCTTTGAACGCGTACAGCCCCCAGATTTCGAGGCCGCGGAGCTTGGCGAGGTGCGGGAGCGCTTCGGCCAGCCCTTCGAGTTCGCAGAACTGCCCGGTGCTGCGAATGTGCCGAACCGGGGCGAGTGCCATCAGTTCGCGGAAGTGTTCGGCGGGCTGCTCGATGTACGTTTCGATCTTCTCCACGAACCCGCGGCGGAAGACCCATTCCGATACGTGTTGGCGCAGCGGAACGGCCCACTCCCACGCCCACACGCCCGCGAGTTCGCTTTCGCGCGCGAGCAGTTCGGCGCGCCGCGGGTCGGTGCGCGGGAGCCGCGAGCACTCGATCTGCGCGCGGATGAACTCGGCGCGTGCGGCGTTGGACTCGCCGCCGAGTTCGTCGAGGTGATCGGCGTAGGCGAGGCGCGGCGTGTCTTCGTCCGGCCGGGCGACGACCGCCGCGTGCAGCGCGTCGAGCGTGGTCATGGGGCGGCCTCGCGGTCAGGGGAATTGAGCGAATGATACCCGCAGCCGCGAGCCGCCCCAAGGTGCGTCACTCGGCCTTCGCGGTTTCGGCGAACTCGCGCAGCGCCTTCTCGTGGCGCTCCTTGTCCGCGAGCAACTCCTTCACCCGCGCTTGGTGCTTCTCGATCTGCGTTTCCTGCTCGTCGAACTTCTTCAGGTACCGCTTGAAGGCGTCCGACTCCTTCGGGGCCTTTTCCATGTTTTTGCGGATGCGGTCCTGATCGTCGGCGATGGCCTTCAGCGCCGCTTGCTCGGTCTCGATGTCGCGCCGCGCCTCGGCCACCTTCTCGCGCATGGCGATCACGCGGGTCAGCAGGTCGCGCACCGCGGGCTTGGTGTCGGGCCGCTTCGCGTACAGCGCCAGCGCGTCGGTGGTCCGCGCGTCGGTGCCGGCCAGCGCGAGCGCGTCGAGCCGCGCGGCCTCTTCGCTCACCTCGAAGGTGGCGAGCGCGCCCGCCTTCACCGGCACCTCGAAACGGTAGTGGTCGCGGGTGCGGTCGGCGGGCTTCTCCGGGGCGAGCAACTTGCGCCCCGCGATGGCGTGCTCGACGATCACCGTGCGGTCGATCGCGTTGCGGTTGCGAATCAGGTACTTCTTGGTGAGCACCCGCGTGAACTCCGCCCGCACCGACCCGTTCGCCACTTTCAGGCCCGCGAGCGTCACCTGTTCGGCCGCGCTCTCTTCCACCACTTCGGTGCCGAGGTCGATGGCGTAGCTCACGAGCCGCGTTTCACCGGGCTTGAGGTCCGGGAGCTGCGCGTCGCCGGCGAACGTGCCGCCGTCGTACACCGCGACCGGGCCTTGAGCGAGGTGCAGTTTCGTCTTGTTCGTGAGCTTCAGGCCCAGCAGCGGGTGCTTCGCAAGCGTGCTCGCGTTGTAAATGCTCACGCGGCTGCCTTCGACCGGTTCGTTCAACAGCGGGAGCATCGCGGACTTCTGGCGCGCGAGCGTAATCGGTTCGTCGATGGTGTACTCGAACATGTCGCCGAGTTTGCTGTCGGCCGCGGCGAGCGCGCCGGCCTCGCGGTCGAGCGGGTCGCGCACCGGCTTTGGCCGCTCCGGGTCGCCGTCGCGCGGCGCGGTCGGGTTGCCGCGGGTGCGGTTCACGTACTCGGCGAAACTGAGCCGCTCGCCGTACAGGTCGCGCAGCGGGGGGCGCGGCACGCGCGGCAGGTAGCCCGGCACGTTGCTGTACAGCCCGCCTTGGAACCCGAACTGACCGCCGAGTTGCCCGAACTGGCCAAGCTGGCCGCCGCCGAAGCTGGTGAAGCCGCCGCCCGCGCCGAGGTTCTGGTTCAAGCCGTTGAAACCGGCGTTCTGACCACCCGCGCCGAGGTTCTGAGCGCCGAACTGACCGCCGCCGAAGCCGATCACGCCGCCGGCTTGCATGCCCGCCATGCCGCCCATCGCGATCCCGGGGTTCAGCGGGTTCAGGCCACCCTGATACATCGGCGGGCGCAGGCTCGCGAACAGGTCCGGTTCGACGGTCGGCCGCGGAACGAACAGCGGGTCGTACATGTCCATTTGGAACGTCATGGGCCGGCCCGCGACGAGGCCCACCTTCACGTTCACCCAGTCTTCGTCGGTCGTGTTCTCGATGCTCGCCCACCCCTGCATCCGCGTCGCGCCCTTCTCATCGACCGTGAGCCGGTAGCTCGGCTTCCACAGCGGCGCTTCGGTGACGTAGCCCACGGCCACCTTGCGCTTCCCATTTCCGCTGAACACCACAGAAACGGCCTTCTTGTTGTCGCCCTTCGCGCCCGCGAGCGTCTCGAGCGCCTTCACGAACTCCGCTTGCAGTTCGGGCCGCAGCAGTTTGGTTTTCTTGAGTTGCTTCAATTCGACCGTTTGCAGGCCGTCTTCGGTGAGGACGTTCAACAGTTCGCCGGGGTCGGTACCCATCGGCGGCACCGGCGGGCGCTCCACGCTCACGATGCGCCCCGTGGTCGCAACGCCGGCGCGGTCGGTCACTTCCACCTTCTCGCCGCGCAGTTGGTGCAGCAGTTGGCCCATCGTGGGGTTCTCGGTCACGTCGATGGCGAACCCTTTGAGTGTGAACTCCACCGGCACGCGGTTGTCGTACGTGACCGCGCGCACCTTGCCGCCGTCTTTGTCCGTGAGCACAAGGCTTTTCAGCAGGTCGTTGATGTCGCCTTCGTCGAACTTGAGGTCGAGGCGGGCGCTATCCGTAACCTCACCTTCGCGGTGGAAGTACGCGATGCCGGCGTTGTACAGCACGACGCGCGTGAGGGGCAACTGAACCGGCGGCGGGGCGTTGGGGTCCGGTGCGGCGGCGCGCGCCGCCGGTCGCGGTTTGGCGTCGGGCTGCCCGCGCGCGATGGCCGCGAGCGGGACCAGCGCGAACGTGAGCGCGGCCGTCCAGAACAGGTACGAGAGGCGCATAGCGAGTTCCGTGGGAAGCGAGTGCGTTCGCAATCCCAACGTGCCAACGCGCCCGGTGTTGG
>LNFM01008246.1_pt1 | contig 15817 bp, 14 predicted proteins | sample 596031 | NCBI WGS metagenome assembly LNFM01 (sample SAMN04254537, study PRJNA301005) | activated carbon metagenome | isolation source: dual media filters at the Ann Arbor, Michigan drinking water treatment plant | place: USA: Ann Arbor | reverse complement strand
ATAGTATACCCGCCTGTGACGCCATATCGGCGCACCATTTCGCAGGTGCCATCGGACCCCCATGCCCAAACCGACAGTTTATGTCGTCGACGACCAGCCCGCCGTCTGCCACGGACTGCGCGAGTTGCTGAGCGTGCTCGGCTACGACGTGGCGACCTTCGGTTCAGCACAGCAGTTTCTCAAAACGCTCGATGCGTCGAAAATGGGCTGTCTCGTAGCAGACGTGCGGATGCCCGGGATGGACGGGTTGGAATTGATGCAGGAACTGGCACGACGATCGATCCGATTGCCAGTCGTGCTGATTTCCGGGCATGCAGATGTACCTATGGCCGTTGCGGCGATCAAAGCCGGCGCAGAAGACTTCATCGAGAAGCCGATCAACGATGCCCTGCTCATCGCCGCGATCAACCGTTGTCTAGCGCAGGCATTCGAACGACTGACCAATCGCCAGTCGGTCGAGGATCGCGAGCGCCGTTTCGGCATGCTGACACCGCGCGAACGGGAGGTTTTCGATCTCGTAGTCGAGGGGTGCACCAGCCACGCGATAGCATCTCGTTTGGAGATCAGCTCCCGTACGGTCGAGAGCTACCGGACGCAGATCATGGAGAAAATGCAGGCGGAAAGCGTTGCTGTATTGGTCAGGCAAGCGATTCGTCTCGGCCGGCTGAAGCCCTGACACCCTCCTTCTCCGGCAACATCTCCACTCGGCTCATGCACGCGCGCCCCGCGACGCACGCAGTCGATGCTCAGGGACGCTGGAGGTTGTCGAATTCTCGTCGGCAACCCGTATAACTACCACCCGATCCACCCGAGTTCACCGAGCGGTAAAGCTCCGGTAGCGATGAAGCCTGAGTAGGTTTCCAGTCCGGGCCCCTCTGGCAGCGATGAGCTGCGATGTCGGACTGGACACACCAAGGATTGTCCGAATGGTGCCCAGTGAGATCCGCGCGCTTGGCGCCCGCGCTCTATACTCGACCTGCGCGATCCAATTGATGAGCCATCCACGAGATTTTCTCGACGACAATTGCCGGCTCTGGGCTCACGCAGATCGCTGGACGTCCTGATCGGGTCTGCCACAGCAACTTCGACCATTTTCGTAATTGGGGGGGAAAGCATGACGAGTACTGCTACGATGTTGGGCCTTTCGATGGTTCAATGGCTCACCATCGCCGTGTTCATGGCGACGATCATCGCGATCGTCATCAACAAGCTCGACGCCACCGTCGCCGCCCTGCTCGGCGTCACCGTTATGATCGTGATGGGGACGATGACGGACGTCGAGGCAGCCAAGCTCGTCGACTGGAACGTCATGGCGATCTTGATCGGCATCTGGATCATCGCTGGATACTTCGGCAAATCCGGAGTGCCGAGCTGGATGTCGGTCAAAGCGCTGGAGTGGTCCGGTGGTCGGCCGGGGTTGCTCGTGATGATTCTGTCGATGCTCACAGGCATATTGTCGATGTTTATCGACAACGTCGTGTGCATTCTGATGATGGCGCCCGTCGCCTTGCCGCTTGCCCGCGCTATGGGCATTCCAGCGACGCCGCTCGTCCTTATGATCGGCTTTTCGGCGAACTTCATGGGATCGGCGCTGATCATCGGCGACCTGCCCCCACAAATGCTGCACTCGGTTGCCGGCGCCGAGTTCTTCGACTTCATCTGGCAGCACGGACGCCCGTCGTCGTTCCCCATCCTGATGATAACTTTTGTGTTCACACTGGCGTTCATGTGGATCTACGGCTTCCTCAGAATCGGCAAATCCACGCCTGAGGGGATCGCCTCGATCAAAGCGGACATTCCCGACCCGCTGTTCGCCAAGATCGCCTGCGGCATGTTCCTGCTGACGGTGATTGCCATGGCCGCGCGGGAATGGATCGGCACGTCTCTGGGCTTCATCGCTCTGACCGGCGCGGTGATCACGGTCTTCATCGTAGAGATGCTGCACTCCAGGCTGAAGGATGCGCCGACGTTCGAGCATATCCTGCAGGAGGTCGACTGGCGCGCCATCCTGTTCTACATCGCGCTTTTTGCGCTGGTCGGCGGCCTGGAGAAGACGCACGTCCTCGACATGTTCGCGAACTGGATGAAGCCGTTCTTCAAAGAGAACTACGCGCTCGGCGCCACCATTCTCTACTGGGTGACGATCCCGATCGTCGGCATCGTGGAGCATGACGCCTACATTCTCACCTTCCTCAACATGATCAAGGAACTCGGCAAGGCGGGCATCGAGCCGTGGCCGCTCTACTGGTTCGTTCTTTGGGCGGGCACACTGGGTTCCAACATGACGGTGGCCGGCGCTCCTGCTCTATACGTCGCACTACGGCTTGCCGAGAAAGAGGAAGATCGCAAGGTCTCGCTCAAGGAGTTCCTGTCCTGGAGTATCCCGTTCACTCTCGTCAGCTCGGCGATCTGCTACGTCATCGGTATGCTGGTGTGGGTGCTGCCTTACGCGAAGTAGGCCGGTTGCGCTCGATCAAGGTCGTTGCGGCCCTAGCGCCCTAGTGGTGACGGGCCGCAACTGACAAGGGAGCCAACGCAATGTTCAAGAACATACTCGTGCCGACAGACGGGTCTGAGCTTTCGCAGAAAGCAGTCGTAAAAGGTGTGGCTCTGGCAAAGGCGGTCGGCGCCAAGGTGACGGCTTTCTTCGCTGCCCCGCCTGCGACACCAATCATTTATCGTTACAATCTGCCCGTCGGCTATGCCCAGCCGGAAGAGCATCAGAAGCTGATCGACGAGGCCACGTCCAAGGCGCTCGGCCTTGTCGAGCAGGCGTGCAAGGATGCGGGCGTCGCCTTTGCCGGCATCCATGCAACGAGCGACTTCCCCGAGGACGAGATCCTCAAAGCGGCCGATCGCCAGGGATGCGACCTGATCGTGATGGGGACCCACGGGAACAGCGGCCTGCGCGGCGCACTGATCGGCAGCGTTGCACAGAAGGTTCTGAACAAGTCGAACGTGCCGGTCATGGTCGTCAGGTAGGCCGCCCCCCACAGCAGTTCAGGTCACGCAGAACTTCCCGGTGCCCGTCTCCGGGAGGCAAGGTGCGCGACTGCTGTGCTCCGGGTCGAAGCACCTCCGTTTCCGCCGAATTGAGATGCCATGACACCGTTCCTGCGCGACGTCGGCAAGGGGGTGGACCTAGCCGAAGGGGTATCCCGGGCCCAAATCGGGGTAGGGCATCCTGATACAGTCGCGCTTGCATGTGGATGGGGTCCGATGCACCCTAGGCCTCCGGATCGGATTTCAATGGGCGATGCCTCAAAGCAAGGTCGCCCGCATCAAGGAGAGGTTTGAGATGGGAGCGATCGATCGTTTCGTCGGAGCCGTCAGGGACGTTTTCGCCACCACACCGGATGCGAGAGCGCAGGCGCAGGGTATCTCGGCTCACATGAGGGCGCTCCTTTCGAGCCCGAGCCTCATGGAGGAGATCCAGCAGCGCGGCGGCGGCAAGCCCGGCCGCATCGATCTGCACGTCGACGACACGTACGGCCACCCTGGGCCGGGCTTCTGCCTAATGACGTCGCTCATACCCAAGGGCAAAGCCACCGGTGGCGCACGCGCGCACGACCACGGCGCCTCCTATGTCGTCTATGGCGTCTACAAGGGCGCCATCGAGCAGACCAAGTACACTTGGGCGTACACCAACAAAGCGGATCTGACAGCGCCGGAGCTCCGAGCGGGCGACAGCTTCGTCCAGAATGCGGGCGAGATCGCTTTCTTCCTTCCCGGGGAAATTCACAAGACATCCGCGGTCGGCAACGATCCGCCGATCGTCCTCAGGCTGGAAGCCCAGCTGCTCGACCGTGTGGCCCGGCACACCTATAACCTCGACAGCCATCAGACGTTGTCGCACGGGTAGTGCCGCGCCCGGGCTAGTCAGACATTAGCCGTCTTGGAGGCAAGGCTGCGACCGGTAAAGCAATACGGGATTTTGCGCGGATCCGGGCCGGACCATCCTCCAATGCGACGCTGGCCCATCTGGTCTCGAGAAACTGCGCCGGTTGGGGTCGGCTCTGAATTCTCCCGAAACCGTGCGCGCATTCCGCTTCGAGGCAGGCAACGTGAATGCTTCGGCCGGAAGGTTCGTGTTGGATCAACGGCGGCAGAAGGAATAGTCCCCATCCACGTCCTCGTCGGCGGCTCCAGTCGTATCGCCCATCAGATTAACCGCGTACGACCGCCGGAGGGGTATGGCCCCCGGGCGCGCCAATCTGGCATTTGCAGGCGCCATCGGTTTCCTGGATGATGGATCAAGACTGACTGCCTCGTCGTCCGAGGTTGCCAAAATCAAGCAGGAGGAAGATCGAGGTGAGCGATCATGTCGCCGTCATCGTCACGTCAGGATATCGAGAGAAGCTGCAGATGGCCGCGATGGTGGCTTCGGTTGCCGCGGTGAGCGGCAGCCGAGTAACGGTGTTCCTCTCGATGAACGCTCTGGCTTTTTTTCAGAAGGGCGCCAACCGGCCGGCGCCTTGTGAAGGCGATTTCGGCAAGCTCCTCGAAACGAAGAGAGCGCCGGAATTCATAATGCTTTTCGAGAGCGCAGCCGAACTCGGGGATGCGAAAATCCATCCCTGCTCGATGGCCGTCGACGTCATGGGGCTCGAGCCTCGTGACCTGCTGGATTTCGTCGCCGAGCCCCTCGGCCTCACCAAGTTCCTCGAAGACGCCAGCACCGGCCAAGTCTACACCTTCTGAAGGTTTCGATACCATGGCAGACAACAAGATCGTCGACGCCCGCGGCAGCTATTGCCCAGGCCCCCTCATGGAACTGATCGCCGCGATGAAGATGGCCACGGTGGGCGACGAACTCGTCGTCCTCTCGACGGACAAGGGCTCCGCGAATGACATTCCGGAATGGATTCGCAAGGTCAAGCACGAGCATCTCGGCACCGAGGAGAAGGATGGCGTCTGGCACGTCAAGGTGCGCAAAATGAAGTGAACTGAAACAACGTTTCAGGGCGGCCCGATCGAGGCACGCGAAAAATCGAAACTGGAGGAAATCATGAAAATCCTGATCGTGGGCGGGGGAATGGGCGGCACCATTCTCGCGAATAATCTGGCCCGCCGGCTCGCGCCGGAGCTGAAAGCCGGCAAAGCGCAGATTACGATGCTGTCGGCGTCCGACAGACATATGTACCAGCCGGGGCTCCTTTACCTCGCTGTGGGCAAGATGATGCCCGACGAACTCTATCGAGACCAACGCAGTCTGCTCGAACCGACGATCGACTTCTACGTTGATCCCGTCGAGCAGTTCATGCTCGACAAGAACCAAGTAAAGACGAAGAGCGGCAAGACCATCGGGTACGACATCGTCGTGATCGCGACGGGTTCGCGCGCGTGTGCCGACGAGATTCCAGGGCTGGCGGAGAATGCCCTGCAATTCTACACCGAAGCCGACGCACTCAAGATGTTCAAGACACTGCAGGGCTTCAACGGTGGACGGATCGTGATCTCGGTCGGCGTGCCACACAAGTGCCCGATGGCGCCGCTGGAGATAATCTTCATGCTCGCCGACTACTTCAAAGGGCGTGGTCTCGCGGACAAGGTGAAGCTGCACTACACCTATCCGATCGGTCGTGTGCACTCGCTGGAAAACGTGGCGAAGTGGGCGCAGCCCGAGATGGACCGGCTCGGAATCACCTATGAGACGCTCTTCAACATGAAATCCGTCGATGGCGCCAAGCGGATCATCTACTCCGAAGAGGAGACCGAGGCGTCGTACGACCTGCTGATCACGATCCCCGCGCATCGCGGGATGGAGGTGATCGAGAAGAACGGCCTCGGCCAACGCGGCTTCATTCCGACCCATCGGCATCGCCTCAACATGGAAGGCCGCGAAAACGTGTTCGTTTTAGGGGACACGACGAACCTGCCGATCTCGAAAGCTGGTTCGACAGCGCACTTCGAGGCAGAAGCGCTCGGCGAAAACATCGCAGCGATGATCAAGATCGGCACTCCCGTTCGCGACTACGACGGCAAAGTGTTCTGCTTCATCGAGGCCGGTGGGGATCGCGCAACCTACGCGATGTTCGACTACAACAATCCGCCCGATCCCAAAGCACCGACCAAGGCCGTGCACTGGTTCAAGACGGCCTACAACAAGATGTACTGGACGTCCGCTCGCGGGCTGCTTTGAGGGGATCGGCAATGAGTAGCAACGCTATTAGCGGTTCGACCGACGTCGAGCACCTCGTCCGGGCGGCAAACGACGCTCTGACCGACGATATGGTCAGCCGCATTGCGCAGACCGCTTCGGAAGGCATGGATCTGATCGACCAGGTCAACCGGTCCGGGGTCAAGCGCGCACTTCCAGCGATCGCTTCGCTGGTGGACAATGGCGACCTCGACCGACTGGTCAAGCTCGCCCGTGTCTACGGCTCGGCTGAGGACGCCTTGAGCGACGATATCGTCGGGCGTCTTGCCGAAACGGTCAGCGAAGGCATGACAACCCTCGACCGCTTCAATCGCGGCGGCGCCGGAAAGCTGCTGAGTATTCTCGAACGTCTGGACGCATCCGGCGGTCTGGACCGCTTGGCTGAAACTCTGCCGCGACTGATCGACCGCCTCGGGCAGATCGAGACGCTGCTGGCTGCCGTCGAACGGGCGGACGAGCAAGCCCGGACGGATCCGCAAAGCCAAGGCGGCGCCAAAGGGATGTTCAAGCTCCTGTCGAATCCCGCCAACCAGGATGCCCTGCGACACCTCGTGCACTTGGGCAAAGCGCTCGGAGACAGGGCAAAGAACGAACGTTGATCAGGGGGGGGCAGGAAGCGCCTCTGTTCGACGGCATCAACCGCGTCTCGCCGGCGTTCAGGTATCTGGCAGATGGTAGCCGGTTCTCGCCGGCCACCAAGTTGTAGGGTGTCACGCAGCCTCAGCTTCGACATAGCGCATGAAGTAACCCAGATCGGGTGTCTGCATTGCGACGTCTTTCGCCAGGTCGTCATAGAGGCGGACTTGAACCGCTTCCGCGTGGTGTGGGGTGGCCTCGAATGCCAGAACCTCTTCGGCTGTCATCGGACCACCTTGCAAGGCCAGAGAGTGGACGGAAGCTGGCGACAGCGTTTCGAGGTATCCGGGCCGCTTCACGCATAGATAGCGCTTCGCGGCAACGTGGAGGCGGACGGGCTCCGTCACTCCTGGACCAAACCAACGTTTCAGAAACGCCTGTCCGATCTCTTCATGGCGGCCGTCGCTGTCCGATTCCATCGCGCGGTCGAATTCGGGTTCGAACAGATGCCCGACATCGTGCAGCAGGGCGGCAACGATCACATGCGGCGGCTGCCGCTCCATTTCAGCCAAATATGCGGCCTGGAGCGCGTGCTGCTCTTGCGTAACCTGCTCGCCGCCGTAAAGAGCGCCGCCTTTGCGCGAAATCATCTCTACAATGAGAGCGGCGATTTCAGATTTTGGTTTCATGAGGTTTCTCGTCAGGGGGCGCAGCCCGGGAGGGAAATCGCTCCTGGTAGTTTTCAACTTCGGCTATCCGGCATCCTGAGCCGAAGCGCGGCTGTCCGTGCCATTTCGCAGAGCATTCTCACGGCTGTCACACACCGATCCCATAGTCAAACGCTGGTGAATGTTGTGTGCCGCGCGCGCCCCGGCCGTTCGTGAGCGTCACCAATACTCTTTCGAGGCGACGGCACCATGACGATCACCGTCGAACTTGTCTACTTCGAGGCAGGTGGCGGGCATCGAGCCGCCATGAAGGCGCTGACTGCCGAACTGGGCCGAAAACACACGCAGTGGGCCGTGAAAGCAACAAATCTGCAGGAGCTTCTTCTTCCCGTAGATCCAGTTTTCCGCGCGATCCGGATCAAGTCCCAGGATGTCTACAACGGTGCGATCGCGCGGGGCTGGACCCGGGCGTCCCGGCCCTATCTTCGGACAATGCAGACGGCGATCGGACTGCATTCGAAAGTCATGGAGAGGGAACTCGAGAGGCACTGGGAGCGCTCGCGACCGGATGTCGTAGTCTCCCTCATCCCGAACTTCAATGGCATCATGTTCCGGTCACTGAAAGCGACGTCGCCCGGAACGCCATATCTGACCGTAATGACGGACATCGCGGACACGCCACCTCGCTTTTGGCACGAGCCGCAGGATCAATACCTGATATGCGGGAGCGACAAGGCTTACCTCCAGGCCAGGCTGACCGGTTGGTACCGACCCGAGCGTGTGTTCCAGGTCAGCGGGATGATCCTGTCACCGTCGTTCTACGAGGCGGGGGCAAGACCGATGATCACCCGCGAGAGCATCGGCCTCGACGACGCGACGATGACGCTTCTCATCAGTTTCGGCGGTTACGGCTCGTCAGTCGCTTCCGAGATCCTCGATCACCTCAATGTCGCCAGCGTCCCTACCCAGGCGATCGTGCTCTGCGGACGCAACGATAAGCTGCTCGCTAGTCTGACTGGACGGCCAGGCTGTCATGCCGTGGGTTTCACTGATCGTGTTGCCGACTACATGCGTATCGCCGACGTATTCGTCGGCAAACCGGGGCCAGGAAGTATCAGCGAGGCTCTGCATATCGGCCTGCCCGTGATCGTGGAGAGCAACGGCCGTACGCTCGTGCAGGAGCGCTACAACGTGACTTGGGTGGAAGAGCAAGGGGTCGGCATCGGCCTCAAGAGATTTTCGGAAATCGACAAGGCGCTGGCTTACCTGGGTTCAGACGGTACCCTCAAGGCCTATCGCACCCGTGCTCTCGCACTTCGCAATCGCGCCGTATTCCAAGTTCCCGCGATCCTCGATCGAATTCTGGCTGAACAATATGGAGCACACTCCTCTGTCGATATCTCGAAACCGTCGCCCGGTTACGACCCGAGTTATCGATGCTCAGCAATTGGCTACGACTAGAAAGTTCCGTCCCCGGTCGACCGAAGTCGAAAGCGGACGGAACAGACGTTTCTGCTCGACTTGGAAGTGCGTTCCCAAGTCGAGCTGAAGCGGGGCTCCTGTCGAACATCCGCGTAGCGCGATGCCGGCACGTCCTCGTTGACCGCCGTCAACGCGCCCCATGAAAGTTGCGCTACCTCAAATCGGCTTGACCGCGAGAACATCGACCGGAGCATCGGCGAGGAGATCCTCTGCAACGCTGCCGATTATCGCGTTCGCAAGCCCCGTACGCCCGTGAGTTCCGACGACGACCAGATCCGGTTTGACGGTGGTGACCTGCTCGCGGATCACACCCCGCACGTCGCCTTCGCGAAGCAGGGTCGTGAAGCTGGGCGCCTCGCTTCCGAGCCCGGCGCACAGCTCCTCCATAAGGCTTGTCAGCTCCGCTTTGATTCTGGCGCGTTCATCTCGGATGAGCTGGTTCTGCATATCACGTCCGAGATACACCGTGTAGGGCCTGTACGCTGCGTGGATCAGGTGCACCTCGCCTCTGGGCACGAGACGCGCCGCCGTTGCCATGGCCGCCCGGGCATGCGGCGAGAGATCGACGGGTACGAGCGCCCGGCGATAAGAGCCGCCGACGGCATCCTTGACAACGAGTACCGGCTGACTGCCGTGCCGCACTACGCGTTCTGCCGTGGTGCCACGAAACATCTCGCGCGTGGTGTGGCGATGAATTCCGAGAACAACGAGCTCCGCACCGAAATGGGTGGCAGCCTGCAGGATATCCGCAAAGTCTTGCCCACGGATCACCTCGGTCGAGATCGCAACGTCCTTCGTTAACGGCAGGGCACGGAGTTGATCGTCGATGGCCGCTCTCGCTGCCGCCTCATGCTTCAGCGTGATGGCCTCGAGAAACGTCTCGTCGACCACATGCACGATCTTGAGTTCGGAGCCGAAGTCTCGGGCGAGCGCAATCGCCCGTTGCAAGGCCCGGTCAGAGCGACTCGTCAGGTCGGTGGCCATCAGAATTTTTTTCATGTCGTAACGCCCTCTCTTGCTTTTGTATTCTCGCTAGAGTGGGAAGCCGCCCGACGCGTTGCCATCAGTCAACGACCCTCCGGTAAATTGCGGATGATGTAATGCTGAAGCCTGTGGCAGTCTCACTGGCACTGATAGTTAGAAGCGCAGGTACGATGCCAGGAGTGAAAGGCGATCTTGCCATTCCACATTCCCTCGATAACCAAAGGAAAAGTGCGTACACACCCGGGACAGACCCGGTCACAGGAGTTCAGACTGCCTCAAGCAGTCAGCCCGGCACGCATCGCCATCTTGACGAGATCGGCCAGACTCTGGGCATCGGTCTTGGCCATGACGAACGCCCGGTATGTCTCGACGGTCCGAGGACTTATACCGAGGTGCTGGGCGATCTCCTTGTTCGACAGACCATCGACGAGAAGCATCATCACCTCACGCTGGCGCTCGGAGAGTTCGGCGATTCGAACCTTGAGCGCTGCCTCGGCTTGGCATTTGGCTTGATACTGGCGCCCCGCGGCGAGCGCCTCGGCAACGCTTCGATAAAGGCGTGTATCCTCGAAGGGCTTTTCGATGAAATCGAAAGCGCCGCGTTTGATCGCGAGCACTGCCATATCGACGTCACCGTGGCCGGTGATCAGAATTACAGGTAAACTATTGCCGAGTTCTGCAAGCTTTCGTTGCAAATCGAGACCCGAGACGCCGGTGAGCCGAACGTCGGAAACGATGCAGCCATGCATCGACGGGGTGAGACGGCGCAAGAAATCTTCGGCCTTTGCGTGGGCGACGACCTTGTAACCGCGCCGTTCCAGCATCATCCGGATGGAATCGCGGACGGCCTCCTCATCGTCGATTACGAAAACCGTCGGCTCAGTCGCCATCGTGGTGCGCCCCACCTACCTTTGGCAGTTTTATTACAATGCTGGCGCCATTCGACGTATTGCTCAAGATCAATTGCCCATGGTGGCGCTCGACGATGGTTCGGCTCAGGGGCAGCCCGATCCCGGTACCTTCGGGTTTGGTGGTCGCGAACGGTGCCGCTACACCTTCCAGGAACTCAGGCTCGAATCCGGGCCCGTCATCACGGACGCCAATCTCGACATAGCCGGCTTCCGATGAGCGGCGCGCCTCCAGGGTGACTCGCCCCGCAGATCTCCCCGACTGGGTGATGGCCTCGACGCTGTTGGTGATCAGATTGAGCAGCACGAGTTCGAACTGCAAGCGATCGACCATCACATCGGGCGCGTCGGATTGCACCTGGATCGCAACAACGACGTTGCTCGCAGCGAGCAACGGCTTGGCCAAAGCGATCGTCTCGGAGATCAGGACAGCTGGAGACGTCGGAACCATCTCCGCTTTTCCAGTCCGCACGAACTCGCGGAACCGCCGGATGAGTCCGGCCGCATGGTCCACCTGGGCGATCGCCTTGACCGACGCCTCCTGGGCGGTGATCGTATTTCCTTCACCGCAGGCGATCATGTCGCGCAACAGCCGATTGTAATTGCCGATTGCCGTCAGGGGCTGGTTCACCTCGTGAGCTAGCGTAGCCGAGAGCGCGGACAGGCTCGTCAAGCGCGAGGCGCGTGCCAGAGCCTCCTGGTGGAGGCGCAGTCGGTTCTGCGACCGGCGCTGCTCGCTGATCGCGACACCGAGAAGAAGGCCCGTCATGGCCAGGACAAGCATCAAGATCTGGAATTTGGCGACGTCTCGCGGTGACTGTCCACTCCAATGCAAGGCGAGGATAAGCCCCGCCTGCGCGAGAAACAGGCCGGCACTCACGCCCTCGAGGCCATGGCGCAAGGCGATCCAGATGATCGGCAGGAACAGCAGATAGAAAAACTGAAACTCAGATGCGCGAGCGTAGGAAAAGATCACCCAGAGTGCGGCTGCTATAGCCAGGACCTGGAAGGCCGACTCGATGGTTGCCTTCGGCAGACGAGGTGCCGTGAACAACGAAAGCAGGAACGGCGTCACCACGAAGATGCCGATCGCGTCGCCGACCCAATGGTGGACGAACGCCGCTGGATACTCCGACGGCGGCAGCAGTCCGAACGCCACGAACACTGCAACGTAAGCCAGAGAAACGATCGCTGGAGCCGTCACCCCAACGAGCAGCAGGACGAACAGGTCACGCAGCGACGGTAGAGCAGGATCGAATCTCACCCGCGGGTCAGCGAGGATCGCCGTCGCTGCGGCATACCCAGTGCCCAACATCCCGACGACGGCGAGTTCGGCGGGCCATGGAAGAGGCATGCCTCGAAGCCCGATGTCTGCGAGCAGCGGGGCCACGAAGAGGAGTGGCAGATAGCCCGGGCCCAACAACAAGATCAGGGCAACGCTGAGGCCTGCCGCCGGGTTCCAAGGGGTGATGCCCAACGGCGCGAGCGGGAACACGTGGCTGACCGCATCGAGCAGCGTGTAGACGACGAGATAGGCCAGCGCGATTTGCCAGCGCGGCAACGTTAGGAGATGCATGATCCTCCTGTCCCGACGACTGGCCGCATGGCTTCAATCATTGGAACGCTACTGCCGGCAGCGTCTCCAACGATAGCGTGACAATACGGAAGGGATCCCCGGAGGGTAAGACCGTCGGCATTGATCACCAATTGTTCGGCGCGCCGTCGTCCTCCACTTTCCCATCCAGGCCGAGCGGAGTCTGCCTTTCCATGAAAGTCGCCATGCTCTGCCAGAATGCGATCCGTCCTTTTGTCGTAGGCAGAAACGCTAGCCTCTTCTCGGAAACACCGGCCGGAGCATACGCCGCGGCAGCATCATCGAGACGGATCAACGCCAACCGCATTGGGCTGAATTGCTGAATGTTCGGGCGCCTCGCCGTTCGCGCTTCGCGAAATCAGCTGGAGCATCTGGTGACCGACAGCGATCACCTGGTGGCCGATCGAAAGCATGTCGTCCAGGCCTTGGCAAGTTTCCATCTGGGATGCCAACTCGGAGGCACGGGAGCAGCCGAACTGTCCGAAGAGGCCGTTGAGCTTGTGACCCAGCGTCCGAAGCTGCTGTTGATCCTGAACCTCGATGCTGTCGGCAATCTGCGTCAGCATCGTCGAGCAGTCGCTCGCGAAATCCAGCAACACCGCGTCGAACGCCACCACGCCCAGATCCCGGCGCAAGCAGGACAGAGCTTCAATGACCTCTGCGGGGGCCTGCGCCTCACCGGGCAGGCCGCTGATGGATGTAGCCGTGCGATCAGCGGTTTGCGCGTGTCTGAATGGCTCAATGGCTGCAGAGAGACTTTCGAGGGTGATCGGCTTCGATAAGTGCCCGGATATACCGACCGCCCGCGATCGATCTTGCGTTTCGGGCAGCACCTGAGCTGAAAGTGATATGATCGGGATTTGGCCCGCTTCACCGGGAAGGGCGCGAATTCGGCTGGTGGCCTCGAAACCTCCCATCACCGGCATTTGCAGATCCATGAGGATCAGATCGAATTTTCTCTCCGTGACCAGCGCTAGCGCCTCGGCTCCGTTGGCTGCGAGACAAACGCGATGCCCCAGTTTCTCGAGCATGGCCCGGGCTACGAGCTGACTGGTTGGGGTATCTTCCGCAACCAGCACATTCAAACTCGGGCCGGATGAGAGTACGGGCGCGGCATGAGCCCGAACGGCTATATCCTCCGCACGCCCGATCGGAAGAGCCAATTCCAGCCAGAAGGTGCTGCCGACGCCCTCTTCGCTGCTGAACCCTATGCGACCTCCCATCAGTGACATCAGCCGCGCGCAAATCGCGAGACCGAGACCGGAACCGCCATGCTGCACGGTAACTGCCGACCCACCCTGCTCAAAGGGCTTGAAGAGTCGGCTCTGAGCTTCGCCCGGAATACCGGGGCCAGTATCGCTAATCTCGATGCGCAAGAGAACCGAACTCCCCGTGTCGCCGGGCTGCCCATCGGCGCGCAGGACAATGCTCCCCCGCTCCACGAACTTCGCACTGTTCGACAACAAGTTGCTGAGCACTTGCCCAAGCCGGTTCGCATCGCCGACAACGACGCGGGGGACGAGATCGCTGAACTCGATCGTGACGACGACAGGCTTGGTGCCGACGAGTGCACGTGTGGTCTCGCTCGCGAGCACCAGCAGCGCATGAATGTCGAATGTGGCCGGCACGATCTCGAGCCGACCGCTCTCAATGCGGGAGAAGTCTAGAATATCGGTCGTCAGCACCATGAGGCGACGGGCCGACTCTTCGATGCTCTCCAGATATTGAGATTGGCGCGTGTCGAGGACCGAGCTGCGAAGTAGTCCGGACAGACCAACGATTCCGTTCATGGGTGTTCGAAACTCGTGGCTCACCATGGCCAGAAATTCAGTCTTGGCCTTGCTCGCTGCTTCTGCGGCCTCGCGTGCAGCCAGTGCCTCACGCTCCGCCTGCTTGCGTGCCGAGATGTCACGGACGTATGCGCTGAAGCGCATGCGCCCTCCGGCGGCGATTGCGGCGACGGTCAGCTCTGCTGGGAACTCTCGGCCATTCTTGTCTATGGCGGGAACCTCGAGCCTTTGGCCGATGATCTTCTGATCCCTCGTCTGCAGGTACCTCTTCATTCCTGCCTTGTGCTGCGCGCGCAGACGCTCCGGCACGATGATATCGCCAATGGGGCGGCCCATCACTTCGCTGCCGCGCCACCCGAAGATCTGCTCGGCGGCCGCATTGAACTCCAATATCCCGCCGTACTCGTCGGTTATGATGATCGCGTCCAGCGCTGTCGCAATCATCGCAGACTTCAGCGCTTCACTTGCCCTGATGCGCAGCTCGGCTTCGCGATTCTCGGTGACGTCGTTGTAAAGCGTGACAGCGCCTGCTCCCGGTAGCGCAGTCGAGCGCAGTTCGATGACGCGACCATCGTTCGAAATCCATTCGACCCGCTTGCCAGGGGTGGCGACACTCATCGTGAAAGCCTCGTCGGCGTCGCGGATGAGCTGAGCGGAGGAAACGTGGCCGTTCTGTCCGAAGATTGCCAGGACCTCCTTGATGAGCGAACCGTTTAGGTCTGCACTGCGCGGAATGTCGAGGAGGGTTACGAACTGGCTGTTGAAGGCGACCAATCGGCCTTCTGCATCCACGACACTCAGACCTTCGCCCATGTGTTCGAGCGTCGTTGAAAGAAGGGCCGTCTGGCTCGCCAAGGCCAACTCGCGCTGCTTCAGTTCGGTGATGTCCGATCTGAAGCCGACGATGCCGCCGGTTGTCGTGCGCTTCTCCTCGATGCGGATCCACCGCCCGCCATCGATTTGCTGCTCGAATGGACCAGATGGATTGCGATGTAATTCAAGGCGACGGCGCACGAAGACTTCCACGTCATTCGGATCGACCCCCGCGTATTGGCCAGATTTCGCGCCGTCCCGAATGATCTCCTCGAATGATGCGCCAACTCTCATCACATGACTGCTGCGGGCATATAGACGGCGATAGGATTCATTCATGATCGCCAGTCTGTCATCAGCATCGTAGAGAACGAATCCCTCTGGCACGGCCTCGATGGCATCACGGAGCAGCATTCTCGCTGTGTCGGCTTCCTCCGACTTGTGAACGAGCAGGCGCGTACTTGTCCAAAGCAGCCAGCCGAGCAGAAGGATCGCACAAGACGCCAAGGCTCCAAGCAGCAGGTAATACCTGTCTAGCGGAGTGAGGCTACCGTCCGGGCTGGCGGTATCGACTTCGATTCGCAAGACGAGTGGAAATCCGTCGATGCGCTTCATGAGGGTGATGCGGGAATTCTTCCGTTCCACCTCCGTAGCGCTGACGGATGGCGCAGAGTTATTGGCGAACGTCGTTGCGATCTCCGGGCGCTTCGTTTTCAGTTCGAGCTCGCGGGCTATGTCACCGCTGGAGGCGCGCAGTGCTCCATCGACGCCAAGAACCTCAATTCGCATCCCGCGTGGCAGGCTCGAATCGCGCCAGAAGCCCTCGAAGTAGAGGGGGTCCA
>LNFM01008243.1_pt1 | contig 15817 bp, 13 predicted proteins | sample 596031 | NCBI WGS metagenome assembly LNFM01 (sample SAMN04254537, study PRJNA301005) | activated carbon metagenome | isolation source: dual media filters at the Ann Arbor, Michigan drinking water treatment plant | place: USA: Ann Arbor | reverse complement strand
GTCGACCACATCGACATGCCCGCCACGCCAGCGAAGGTCTGGGCCGCGATGCAGGCAGCGCAACCACGGCAAGCGGCCGAGTAATTTTGGTCCCCCTCCCCACAAGGGGGATGGGAGCAGAGAGAGCACCACCGATGTACACCTTCGAATTCGTCCGCGCCGGCTCCATCGACGATGCCGCCAACATTCACGAACTGAACCCGGAGGCGCGCTACATTGCAGGCGGCCAAACGCTGATCCCGACAATGAAGCAGCGGCTCGCCAAGCCGCCGATGCTGATCGACATCCGCAACGTCGACGACCTCAAGGGCATCCACCGCGGCGGCACCGCCGTCGGGATCGGCGCCATGACCACCCATCGGGAGATCGCGGCGAGCGACGAAATTCGCGCCGCCTGCCCCGCTTTGTGCCATCTCGCAGATGAGATCGCCGATCCCGCGATCCGCAGCCGCGGCACCATCGGCGGCTCGCTCGCCAACAACGATCCGTCCGCCGACTGGCCCGCCGCGATCCTGGCGCTCGGCGCCACCGTCGTCACCAACAAGCGCAAGATCCTCGCCGACGACTACTTCAAGGGCCTGTTCACGACGGCTCTCGAGCCTGGCGAATTGATAACCGGAGTCGGCTTCCAGATTCCCGAAAAAGCCGGCTACGCCAAGTTCGCCCAGCGCGCTTCCCGTTTCGCACTCGTCGGTGTGTTCGTCGCGAAGTTCACCAACACCGTCAGGGTCGCCGTGACGGGTGCCGGCGATAGCGGCGTGTTTCGCGCACATGCTCTGGAATCGGCGCTGAACGCGGAGTTTTCCGTCGCGGCCCTCGCCGGCCAGAAGGCCTCGCCGAGCGGCCTGATTTCGGACCTGCACGCCCCCGCCGAATACCGCGCCGCCCTCATCCCCGTAATGGCCGAACGCGCCGTGACGGCGGCTTTAGCGTAGGTGTCAGGCCACCGCGAATGACCGTCGCCCTGCCGCTACGAGCCAAAGCCCGACGCTCCCAGAGCTTTCGCTCACCTCTGCGTCGTCCGCCATAACAGAACCGTACCGGACCAGATCACACCCGCGGCGATGGCCGCCAGAAGATGGAACACAGTGAACCAGCCGAGGGAAGGTGCAGGACCCAACTCGGGCAGGTAATTGTTGTTGTGCAACGGGACCGTCAAACCGAGCGCAATAATCGAGCCCACGATCGCATTGAAAATGGTTTCCCGGAACAGCGACACCGCGTCGTGAACGATCGTCCCTTCGCGTAAGGCCGCACTCCGCATCGTACCCGCGAGCCACCGCCACCCCCGCCTGACCGACGCCGCACGCAGGCGAATTCCCGTCGGCATCGATACCGAGCGCGCGACACCGGACGCCTCCGCCGTGTGCAGCCGCCACGTGTCCGGCACCATCCGCAACTGCTCGTAGGGCGACCTGGTGCCGTTAGCGTAGGCGACCGCCCGCGGATCGATCGCGACGCCTGCCGCGATATCCTTCTCGATCCACGACCCGACATACCGGCGCCCCCAATCGGAAAGTCGCCGCGGCATCGTCATCCCGTGCTCGCGAAAGGCCTGATGAGCATAGCTCTCCGCCTCCATCTCCTTGACGTGTGAAGGCAGGTAGATCCCTGGTGGCGTGTCCTGCAGGAAGATATGGCCGCACTCGTGCGCCACAGTATAAAGCTGAAGAATGTTCTGCCCTGCCGGCGAGACGATGCGGCCCGTACCGATATAGGCCAGACCGCCGAAGCCTTCTTTGTTGACCTCGTGCCCCGTGACACCCGCTTCGTTCTTCATAGCCTCGGCGATCGCCAACCGCTTCATGCGATTGTCGTCGATCCGCTGCCGGATCTGGTCGCCCTTCAGCTTCCCGTGAGCGGGTGGAGAAGGCGCTTCCGGCAGATGCTTTCGAGATGCCCCCATCTTCATGCCACATGGGCGCATCCGACTGTGGCAACATGCTGGCGTGATGCCTTAAGCCACATGCTGTCCGGCAGTGGCGATCGCCCCCGTCTCGTCGTAGGCTGGACCTCCGAGCCTTCAACGCGTGAGCCTCCCCACCTGATGACCTCCCTTCCGACGTCCGTTCCCGAAACATCCAGTTTGCTGGCGCACGGCGGCTACCTCGCCGGCGAGGCGCTTTCGACATCCGTGTTCTTGGCGCTGAAACTGAAGCGCCCGCTGCTGCTCGAAGGCGAGCCCGGCACTGGCAAGACCGAGCTGGCGAAGGTGCTGGCTAGGGAACTCGATCGCCCCCTCGTCCGCCTCCAGTGCTACGAGGGCCTCGACCTCGCGTCCGCCGCCTACGAATGGAACTATTCACGCCAGCTCATCCACATCCGTGCGGCCGAAGCAGCCGGCGAAGGCGCTTCGACCTCCGCCCTGGAGCGCGACATCTACACCGGCGAATACCTGCTGAAGCGCCCCCTATTGCAGGCTCTCGAACTCTCCGCGGAAGGCCGCGCGCCCGTCCTCCTGATCGACGAACTCGATCGCGCCGACGAGCCGTTCGAGGCGTTCCTGCTCGAAATCCTCGGCGACTACCAACTGACGATCCCCGAGCTCGGCGTGATCTCGGCCAAGGAGCCACCGATCACCATCCTTACGTCCAACCGCACGCGCGAGGTACACGACGCCGTCCGCCGCCGCTGCTTCTACCACTGGATCGACTTCCCCAATGCGGGCCGCGAGCGCGAGATCCTCTCGCTGAAAGTGCCCGAAGCCGCCCATGAATTGACGAAGCAGGTCGTCGCCTTCGTTCAGTCGCTGCGCCGCATGGATCTCTACAAGACGCCCGGCATCGCCGAGAGCATCAACTGGGCGCAGGCACTCGCCTCGCTCGATTGCGTCGCCCTCGACAGCCAGAAGGTCGACAGTACCCTCGGCACTCTCCTCAAATATCAGGACGACATCGCCCGCATCCAAGGCAGCGAAGCCGCCAAGCTGATCGAGGAGATCAAGGGGAAGGCGTCTGCCGGTAAAGGCCAATGATGCAACTGCTATCACCACAACGTCACCCCGGCGAAGGCCGGGGCCCAGATCACCAATCCGCCTGGAATCCAGGAACGATTGGAGCGACGCTGCAGAGCGTATTTGTCACAAGTTTCTCAACTACGAGGAGAACTGGGTCCCGGCCTTCGCCGGGATGACGACCGGTATCGTTCCGCCCTCACCCGATCCTCGACGGAGTATGAATTGGAATTGAAGAACCGCTACACACGTGTGCAGTTCGCTATCGTCTTTGGCGCCATCTATTTGGCCGGGGCAATGATCGTGACGTCGCAAGCGTGGAAGAATACCGATTTAAGATCAGTCTTTTGCCTCTCCCTGACCTACATTTTCATCGCTTTGACTATCCGCGCTCTGCAACTCCGCCTGAGGGACACCTATGACCGGAAAGCAATACTGAAACCGTTGATCGTCTACGTCATGTCAGCGATTCTACATTCCCTGATCGGTAGCCTCGGCGGATCCGTTCTGCCAATCTGGTTTCTGGACGATCTTGGACATCTAGCTTTGGCACTGCTCTTCTTGCCTCTCGCTGGTCTCATGCTGGCTGGCTTCTCTCTGCCTTCCAATGAAGCACCGCAAAGCAGCCGATCTCTGGGATCGATTGCAGCGAGCGAGGGGCAACATTGATGACCGACAACTGGTACGCCTCCGGCCATTCACCCGAACCCGCCCCCCTCGCCCCCAATCTGATCGTCGGCGAGGCCGACGGCGGCAAGATCGCGGAAAACATCCTGCAGTTCGCGCGGCTGCTGCGCTCGGCTGGAATGCCCGTCGGCCCCGATCGGGTTATCCTCGCAACCCAAGCCGTTCTCGCCGCCGGCATCGAGCGCCCGCAGGTCCTCTACTGGACGCTGCACGCGAGCCTCGTCTCCCGCCCGGAACATCGCGAGATCTTCGACCAGGCTTTCTACCTGTTCTGGAAGGACCCGAACTTCCTCGCCCAGATGCTCTCGGTAATGCTGCCCTCGTTCCGCGACGACAGCGGCCCCAAGCAAACCGAGCTGTCGCGCCGCCTGCGCGATCCCCTTCTCGCAGACCGCCCCCGCCCTCAGATGCAGCCCGAGGAGCGCATCGAGCTCGACATGTCCGGCACCTGGAGTGCGGACGAGCAGTTGAAAGCGAAGGACTTCGAACAGATGAGCGCCGAGGAACAGACCCGCGCCCGCGTCGCCATCCAGCGCATGGACCTGATCCTCGATGAACGCCCGACCCGGCGCTTCGTGCGCTCAAGACGGTCTTCCAACCGCATCGACCTGCGCCGCATCCTGCGCGAAACCGCCTCCCACGGCTCCGATCACGTCGCCCTGCACTTTAAAGCCCGCCGCTGGCGCGCGCCCCCGCTCGTCATCCTGTGCGACATCTCCGGCAGCATGGATGCCTACGCCCGCATGATGCTGCACTTCCTCTATGCCGCAACCAACGCCCGCGACCGCGTCTCGGCCTTCCTCTTCGGCACGCGCCTGACGAACATCACCCGAACCCTGAAGGGAAAAGACCCCGACCGCGCCATCGCCAAGGTCGCCGGCGACGTGAAGGATTGGGCCGGTGGCACCCGGATCGGCCAGAGCGTCGAGGATTTCAATCGGCTATGGGCACGCCGCGTACTCGGTCAGAACGCCACCGTGCTTCTCATCACCGACGGCCTCGACCGCGAGGGCGGCGAGGGCCTCGGCGACGCCGCCCGCCGCCTGCGCGCATCCTGCAGACGACTGGTATGGTTGAACCCGCTGATGCGCTATGATGGCTACAGCCCCTTGGCTCAGGGTGCGCGCCTGTTGAAGCCGCACGTCACCGAGATGCGTCCCTGTCATAACCTGAACAGCCTGGAGAGCTTGGCGCGCGCCCTGTCTTCAGCACGGTCCGCAGCGCCGCGGTAGAACGATGAAATTCGGAAACGTGAAGATCGACGACGCACTGGGCGCCATTCTCGCGCACTCGCTGCAAACCCGCGCCGGCATCATCAAGAAGGGCCGCCCGCTCGGACCAGCCGAGATCGATAAGCTGCGCGCCGCCGGCTTCACGGAAATCATGGCCGCGCGTCTCGGCGACGACGACATCGGCGAAGACGCCGCCGCCGCTGTGGTGGCGCGCGCCATCTCTGGCACGGGCATCCGCGTGGCCGAACCGTTTACCGGCCGCTGCAATCTGTACGCCGAAAGCCCCGGCATCGCCTCGCTCGATGTCTCCGCCTTGCAGGCGATCAACCGTATCGACGAAGCCTTGACCATCGCGACCGTCGCGCCATTCGAGCGCGTCGAAGCCGGCCAGATGCTGGCGACCGTCAAGATCATCCCGTTCGCCGTCGCCGAGTCGACCGTGGCCCAGGCCGCCGCGCTCGCCGCAGGCGGCCTCGTCTCTGTCGCGCCGTTCGCCAGAAAGCGAGCCGGTCTGGTCCTCACCCGCCTGTCGAACACCAAGAACAGCGTCCTGACCAAACGCCAGCGCGTGATGAACGAACGTCTGACCACCCTCGGCAGCGAATTGGGGGAAACTCTCACCGTCCCCCACGAAACCGAAGCCGTCGCCAAGGCCGTTTCGGAACTTCACACACGCGGATGGGACCCGATCATCGTGTTCGCGGCCTCCGCCATCGTCGACCGTAACGACGTGATCCCCGCCGCCCTGGTGCAGGCCGGCGGTGAGGTCGTCCACCTCGGCATGCCCGTCGATCCCGGCAACCTTCTGATGCTGGGACGCCTTGGGGCCGGCGACGTTTTCGGCGCCCCCAGTTGCGCCGGTAGCCCCACACTCAACGGCTTCGACTGGGTGTTGGAGCGGCGCCTCGCCGGCTTGGCCGTAGGCCGCAGCGAAATCCAGGCCATGGGTGTCGGCGGCCTGCTCAAAGAGATCGCGACCCGCCCCCAACCCCGCGAAAGCAACGAAGATACCGCCCGCCGCGAAAAGCGTATCGCCTGCGTAGTCCTCGCAGCCGGGCGGTCGAGCCGCATGGGACCGCGCAACAAGCTGCTGGAAGACCTCGGCGGTAAGCCCGTCCTTCGGCGCACCGTCGAGACCGCCCTGGCGAGCCGCGCCCGCCCCGTGACCGTCGTAACCGGGCATCAGTCATCCGAAGTCGAAGCAACGCTTGCCGGCCTCGACGTGACGATCGTTCACAATCCCGATTACGCAAGCGGCATGGCGAGTTCACTGAAGACCGGCATAGCCGCGCTGTCACCGAACCTCGACGGAGCCATCGTTGCCCTCGGCGACATGCCCGAAATTCAGGCAGCACATATCGACCGCATGATCTCCGCTTTCGAGCCCAAGGAACACCGGTCGATCATCGTCCCTGTTTTCGAAGGCACCCGCGGCAATCCCGTGCTCTGGTCGTCGGAATTGTTTCCCGCGATGTCGAAGTTGTCCGGAGATGCCGGCGCACGCAGCATCATCGCCGAAAATGCCGACAGCGTCGTCGAGTTGGATCTCGGTACGGCCGCCGTGCATGTCGATCTCGATACCCCCGAGGCGCTGGCCGCAGCGCGCAAACGTCACAACCTCTGATTCGCGGCGCGCACATCGCGTTTGGCGCTCGAAGCAACAACCAGAGCCCGTCCGGCGCCAACTTATCCCCGTTGTTTTCGCGCCCCCGGGTTCCGCCATCATGAGGAAGCCGCGCCGGGGCTAACCTCCTGCTCCGCAAGCAACTGTCCTTGCCACCGTCGGGCAGATCCGAAGCTCTCTCGTCGCCACGAGGGTACGCGATTGGACCGCGGATAACAGAATTGAACTCCATCCCGGCAATTGTCGGCTTATCATCATATCGTGGTCGCACTTCCGCCCGATGCACGAAGCATAATGACTTCCCGGAACTGTGATCCGGTAGGACTGTGAATCGGAATGAGCCGGAATATGAAATTTGTCATCGCGAGTAATCCGCCACCGCGAATTCGAACTATGTCAAATAGCGGTGTGGCTCGATGGTGTGTGCTGTCAGCAGAAACGAATGAAGCGTGATCTAGCGGTTGCCGAAGGCAATGAGGAACCCCAAATTCCTATTCAGAGTTACGAGAACAAGCACAACCATAGAGGGCGCTTTCGCCAACCCTCCGGCCCGAGCGGGCGGAGAGCACCTCACGATCTTGTCGGCAGCAAGGCGCACCTCGTTGAAGGCCCAACACACACCATCGTCAGCACTTACCTTTGAAAATCAGGATGACGCCCCCCTTGTTGGAATGAAGGACCGACAAGACTGACTACCCAATGCCGGCGAAGGTGGCACGCACCAACGCTCGACAAACTCAGGACGACGACGACACAGCAGGAGGCCGGGGGAGCCAACACGAGCCGGGGCACGAGATGGCAAGTACAAGCCTAAGACATCGCAGCAGAATTGGTATCCGCTGAGAACGCTCGAGCAAAGGTGCAAGCATGACAGTCGCTGATGAGATCTTCGAGCTCTACGCCCAGAGCTACGACCGCAACAAGCAGTCTGAGATGCCGCTGAAGCAGTTCCTCGAGAGCTGCCGCGACGATCCGATGCTCTACGCAGGCGCCGCCGAGCGCATGATAAGGGCTATCGGCGAGCCCGAGCTGGTCGATACCTCCAAGGATCAGCGCCTCGGGCGCATCTTCCTCAACCGCACCATGAAGGTTTATCCCGCCTTCAAGGATTTCTATGGTCTCGAAGAAACGATCGAGCGTATCGTGGGCTTCTTCCGCCACGCAGCCCAGGGACTGGAAGAGCGCAAACAGATCCTCTATCTGCTCGGTCCCGTCGGCGGCGGCAAATCCTCGCTCGCCGAACGCCTGAAGGAGTTGATGGAGAAGTGCCCCATCTACGTCCTCAAGGCCGGCGAAGAGGTGAGCCCGATCTTCGAAAGCCCGCTCGGCTTGTTCGACACGGTGACGATGGGGCAGGCCCTCGAAGACAAGTACGGCATTCCCAAGCGCAAGTTGCTGGGCCGCATGAGCCCTTGGGCTGTCAAGCGCTTGGACGAATTCGGCGGCGACATCTCGAAGTTCACGGTCGTCCGCCTTCAACCGTCGCGCCTGCGCCAGATCTGCGTATCCAAGACCGAGCCCGGCGACGACAACAACCAGGACATTTCAGCCCTGGTCGGTAAGGTCGACATCCGCAAACTGGAGTTCCACGGCCAGAACGACGCTGACGCCTATTCCTACTCGGGCGGCCTCAACCGCACGACGCAGGGCATGCTCGAGTTCGTCGAGATGTTCAAGGCACCGATCAAGATGCTGCATCCCCTGCTCACCGCAACGCAGGACGGCACCTATGTCGGCACCGAGAACGTCGGCGCCCTTCCTTATCAGGGCATTATCGTCGCTCACTCCAACGAGAGCGAGTGGCAGACGTTCAGGGCGAACAAGAACAACGAGGCGTTCCTCGACCGGATCTGCGTGATCCAGGTGCCGTACTGCCTGCGCGTCTCCGAGGAAAAGCGGATCTACTCGAAGCTTCTGACTTCGAGTGAGGTCTCGGGTGCTCCCTGCGCTCCCGCCACCCTCGAGATGCTGTCGCAGTTTTCCGTCCTCTCGCGTTTGAAGGAACACGAGAACTCGAGCCTCTACTCGAAGATGCGTGTCTACGACGGCGAGAGCCTGAAGGACACCGACCCGCACGCGAAGACCATCCAGGAATACCGCGAGGCTGGCGGCATCAATGAAGGCATGGACGGCATGTCCACGCGCTTCGCCTACAAGGTTCTGTCGGAAACCTTCAACTTCGACACCCAGGAGGTCGCCGCCGATCCGGTCCACCTGATGTTCGTCCTCGAACAGTCGATCCGACGCGAGCAGTTGCCGGAGGAGTCGGAGGATCGGTATCTCGAGTTCATCAAGGAGGAGCTGGCGCCTCGCTACGCCGAGTTCATCGGCAACGAGATCCAGAAGGCCTACCTGGAGAGCTACCACGATTTCGGCCAGAACCTGTTCGACCGCTACGTGGCCTACGCAGATGCCTGGATCGAGGACAGCGACTTCAAGGATGCCGACACCGGCCAGCTCATGAACCGCCAGCTCCTCGACCAGGAACTGTCGAAGATCGAGAAGCCCGCCGGCATCGCGAACCCCAAGGACTTCCGCTACGAGGTGGTAAAGTTCTCGCTCCGCGCCCGCGCCAAAAATGCCGGCAAGAATCCGGCTTGGACGAGCTACGAGAAGATCCGCGAAGTAATCGAGAAGCGCATGTTCAGTCAGGTCGAGGACCTGTTGCCCGTGATCTCGTTCGGCGCGAAGAAGGATGGCGATAGCGAGAAGAAGCACGAGGACTTCGTCGAGCGCATGATGGCGCGTGGCTACACGCATCGTCAGGTTCGTCGCCTGGTCGAGTGGTACATGCGGGTGAAGAAATCCGGCTGATGCCGAGCGGCCTTAGGCGATAGGCGATAGGCACATGGCATGGGGAGGCCCGATCGGCCCCCCTATTTCCCGACGGCCTATCGCCAATTCCATCTCACCTGCGTGGAGCGCTCATGGACATTGTGGACCGGCGCCTGAACCCTAAGGCCAAGAGTCTTGGCAATCGCCAGCGCTTCCTGCGCCGGGCCAAAGCCGAGATTCGCGAATCTGTGCGGGACGCCATCAAGCGTCGCAAGGTTTCTGACGTCGATGCCGGCGAAAAGGTGAAAATTCGCTCCAAGAGCCTCCGTGAACCTTCGTTCGGCCTCGGCTCCGGTTCCGGTAAGCGCGACTTCGTGCTGCCCGGCAACAAGGAGTTTTCGGTCGGCGACGTCATCCGCAAACCAGAAGGCGGTGCAGGCGGATCGGGTTCGAAGGGCAGCGCCGACGGCGAGGGCGAGGACGACTTCGTCTTCCAACTCACCCGCGAAGAGTTCCTCGATATCTTCTTCGAGGACCTGAAGTTACCCAATCTCGTGAAGGCCAAGCTCAAAAGCATATCGACGCCCGAACGCATCCGCGCCGGCACCAGCTCCGACGGCTCCCCCTCGCGCCTCAACAAGACGCGGACGATGCGCAACAGCTTGGCCCGCCGCATCGCGCTGCACCGTCCCAAGATCGCCGAGGTCGAGGAGCTCGAGCAACTGATCGCCGCTCTCGAAGCAGAAAGTCCGCGCGACGAGACCAGATTGAACGAGCTGCGCGCCCGTCTCGCGCGCCTCAACTTCGTCCGCAAGATCGTCGCCTATATCGACCCGATCGATCTGAAGTACAATCGCTACGAGCGCGTCCCCCGGCCAAAGACGCAGGCCGTGATGTTCTGCCTGATGGACGTTTCCGCCTCGATGACGGAGCAGCTGAAGGACCTCGCCAAGCGCTTCTTCATGCTGCTGCACTTGTTCCTTTCTCGGCACTATACCGCCGTCGACGTCGTCTTCATCCGGCATACGACCGAAGCACAGGAGGTCGACGAGGAAACGTTCTTCCGAGACACCGAAACCGGCGGCACCGTGATCTCGACCGCGCTCGAGGAGATGCAGCGCATCGTCAAGGAGCGCTATCCCGTCGACGATTGGAACATCTACGCGGCGCAAGCCTCGGATGGTCACAACTTCGACGACGACATGGATCATTGCCTCCAGCTTCTCAACAACGACCTTCTGCCGCTCTGCCAGTACTTCGCCTACATCGAAGTCGCACCCGAGGACGGTATGCCCTCGATGCAGTCCGTCGCCTGGAGCGGCTACACGGAGGTTGCGGCCGCCAACGCCCATTTCGCGATGAAGCGCGTCACCAACCCCGGTGAAATCTATCCCGTGTTCCGTGAGTTGTTCGCCGCCCAGCCGGCGAAGGAGACGCGCCGATGAGCGGAGCCAAGGCAATTCGCCCCCTGTTCGAAAGAGCAGATTGGGATTTCGACCTCATCAACCGCACCTACGACGCGATCGCCGAAATTGGCGTGGGCGAAATGGGCCTCGACATCTATCCCAATCAGATCGAGGTCATCACTGCCGAACAAATGCTCGATGCCTATGCCTCGATCGGTATGCCGAATATGTACCGGCACTGGTCGTTCGGAAAGCACTTCGCTCGCGAGGAAGCGCTCTATCGCAAGGGCGCACGCGCGCTTGCCTACGAGTTGGTCATCAACTCAGACCCCTGCATCAACTACATCATGGAAGAAAACACCATGACGATGCAGACACTGGTGATGGCGCACGCCGCCATGGGGCACAACCACTTCTTCAAGAACAACTACATGTTCCGGCAGTGGACCGACGCGACGTCGATCCTCGACTATCTCCGGTACGCCAAGGATTACATCGTCGAGTGCGAGCAGAAGGTCGGCACGGAACGTGTCGAGCAGGTCATAGACAGCGCACATGCACTGATGAACCAGGGCATCAGCCGCTACCCCGTGCATCGCCGTTCCGTCCGCGCCTTGCGCGACCGCGACATCGCCCGCCGCGAATACGAGGAAGCGACCTACAACGAGCTTTGGCGCACGGTGCCGCGCTCGGCGTTGCCCAAGCCGCCGCCCGATCCGGAATCGCGTGCCAACCTGAAGGAGAGCGAAGCTCTCGGTCTCCCGCAGGAGAACCTGCTCTACTTCCTCGAAAAGCACGCACCCAAGCTCGACGAATGGCAGCGTGAGATCCTGCGCATCGTGCGCATGCTCGCGCAATACTTCTATCCGCAGCGCCAGACCAAGGTCATGAACGAAGGCTGCGCGACCTTCTGCCACTACGAGATCATGAACAGGCTCTACGACAAGGGCCTGATCACCGAAGGCTCGATGCTGGAGTTCATGCACTCTCACTCCTCGGTCGTGTTCCAGCCCCGCTTCGAGGATCGCTTCTATTCCGGCATGAACCCCTACGCCCTCGGCTTCGCGATGATGCGCGACATCCAGCGCATGTGCCTCACGCCGACCGACGAGGACAAGGCTTGGTTCCCCGAGCTCGCCGGCAATGGCGATCCGATGGGCACGCTCAAAGAAGCCTGGGCCGACTATCGGGACGACAGCTTCATCCAGCAATACCTGTCGCCGAAAGTGATCCGCGACTTCCGCCTGTTCTCGCTTCACGACAGCTCGGACAGTCCGTTCGTCGAGGTGAAATCCATCCACGACGAGAACGGGTATCGGAAAGTCCGTAACTCGCTGGCCGCCCAGTACGACACGGCAGCACGCGATCCCGACATCCAGGTCGTCAGCGCCGATCTCGCCGGCGGTCGCCGGCTTACGCTCCAACACAAGGTGCGCAATGGTGTCCTTCTCGACAAGGAGCAGTGCGACCGCACCCTCCAGCACGTCGCCCACCTCTGGGGCTATCGCGTCAAGATGGCCGAAGTCGACAACGAAACCGGCAAGACCCTGAAGGAGCACGAAGCGCTTCCGCTTCCTTGATCGGACGAAACAATATGGTCTGATGTTGCTGCAGCGAGTGAATGCCGCTGCCGCACTCCATGCCGGCAAATCTGCCGGCAGCCGTCCGCTTGTGCGCCCAACCGGCATGGCGTAGCCTGTCGACTAAACAGCGCCGAAGAGCGCTCGCGGGTCGAAACAGCCAAGCGTGAGGAACCACGATGCCAAACAGGCTGAGCCAGCAACAGATAGATTTTTACGCCGAAAATGGATTTCTCGGTCCGGTTGACCTGCTTTCCCAAGACGAATGCCTCGAGGTCAGGCGTCACGTCGAAGAGGTCGAGAAGAAACTCGGCGGACAGATCCAGAAACGCTGCCAGATCAAGGCGCATCTCCCATTTCCGTTTTTGACCGATGTCGTTTCCCATCCCAAACTGCTCGACGCTGTCGAGGATCTGATTGGTCCCGACATCCTGTGCTGGGGCTCCAGCTTTTTCCAGAAGGAGGCCGACGACAAAACTTTCGTCTCATGGCATCAGGATTCCACATACTACGGCATCGACCCGCCCGACACCTGCACCGCCTGGCTGGCGATCTCCGAAGCATCGATCGCCTCTGGCTGCATGCGCTTCATCCCGGGCTCCCACAACAAGGGGCTCTACAGTCACGAAGAACTCAAGACCCAGCAGAACCTGCTTTCGCGCGGCCAAACTGTAGCAGGCATCGACGAGACCAAGTCCATCCACGTCCCCTTGAAGGCCGGTCAGTTCTCTTTCCACAAAGAGGACTGCTTACACGCATCCCATCCCAACACGACGAACGACCGCCGCATCGGCCTGTCGATCCACTTCGTGGCCCCGCACGTTCGCGAAACGAATTTTCCAGGCGCAAGCGCGCTGCTGCTGCGTGGTCAGGACAAGTACGGCTATTGGAAACCTGACCTCCGGCCCAAGATCGATTTCGATCCTGAGTGCATGGCAGAGTTGGACCGCGTTCTCACGCTCTACCGAACCGCGCCGGAGAAGCGCAATAATGCGGGCTGACCGGCCTCATTGGGGCTTTATATTCGCCGCGGTGGCGATAGCGACATTGCGTTCGATCTCGTTTTTGAGGAAGAGATCGAACTCACGAGGCGACATCTTCGGCATCGGCTCGCCGCCGATCGCCTGCATCTGGCGGCGATAGTCGGCCGATTCCGCCACCTTCATGGTGGCGGCGTGCAGCTTGTCGACGATCTCGCGCGGCGTCGCCCGCGGCACCAGCATACCGACCCAGAAATCGAAGTCGGAATCGGGATAACCGAGTTCGATAGTCGTCGGCACGTTAGGCAGCCGCGTCAGACGAACACGCCCAGTCGTCGCCAGCGCATCGAGTTTCTTGTCCTCGATCAGCCCGACCGCAGCTGTGAGCGGGGTGAAATACAGATCGATGCGCCCTGCGACGACTTCGGTTTGCGCCTCCGCCGTACCTCGAAAAGTCACCATCTGAAATTTCGTCTTAGCTGCGTGCGCGAAACGCTCGGAAGTGAAATGCGCCGCAGACCCAAAGCCGACGGAGGCATAGTTGATCGTCCCGCCCGGCACTCTGCCCGAAGCGACCATGTCGTCGAGCGACTTGTATTTTCCCGGCGGCGCAACGAGCAGGAACGGAGCATTGGTGATTGGCATCACGCCGGCGAGATCTCGGCTGACGTCATAGCTCAGCTTCGACATCGTGGCAGGACCCACGGTCAGTGTCGCCGCCTGGAACAGGATCGTATAGCCGTCGGGCGTAGCGCTCGCCACCGCAGCCGTGACGGTCGTCGTCCCTCCACCCGCGCGGTTCTCGATGACGAAGGGCTGACCGAGGTTTTCCTGCAGCCGCTGCGCAACCGCGCGTGCGACGATATCAATGCCGCTTCCCGCACCGATCGGCACGACGACTCTGACCGCCTTCGAGGGATAGGACTGCGCGTTAACCGCCGTAGCCGCGAACAAAGTGGCTACGGCCGCACCAACAAATCGAAGCATGGCGTTTCCTCTCTAACAGACGCGTTCTGAACCCAAGGGCCGACGCGATTGCCGGAAAGGTATCATTCGACGGCTTGAAATCAAACACGCCGGATGTCCACGCTAGTTGTCCCGCGCCACAAACGCTGGAGTGCCTCAAGCCTAGTGCGTCAGCGCCTTATGCCAGCCCGATCTGCCCTCGCAGCTCATCGACTTCCAGATCCAGCAGCATCGCCAGAGCTTCGAACTCCGCGGCCGTGAATGAACTGCGGCCGCGTTCCTTCGCCAGGAAATCCGGCAACGCGATCTCCATCAGGTCGGCACATTGCTCCATGCTGACCTGCCTACCCCAGCGAAGGTTCCGCAAGGCCGAGGCAGCAGACTGGTTCATTCGAACCAGCATATCCGGCACAGGCTCGCTCATCGTCGTTCTCTTCCGGAAATTCCACCTGAACGACGGCCAGTTTCCACTTGCAGCCCTGACTTGACCATGGCATCGACTAGGCACACTTAGAACGAGAGAGGAACGATGAACGGGGAAGATCTCCGCGAGATGCGGCTCTCCTTCGAGTGGTCGCAGGAACGTCTGGCCGAAGCACTCGAGGTCGATGTCTCGACGATTTCACGTTGGGAGCGCAACAAGACGAAGCCGGCGCTGGCCAGCGGCCCGCGGATCGGCCGCCTCCTCAAGCACGTCGCGGCCAGAACCGGCACACGGGCTCTCGTCTACGGCAACGCGATGATCCCGGAATCGCTTCTGACCGAAGTGAAGTACTCGCCGACCTTCAGAGCGTTGCTTTATGGAAAGACCGGCATCTTCCTGCAGGCCAGCGACTACTATCGCAAGCGCTCGATGCTGCCGTCCATCATCGTCGGCTTTCCGCTGCTCGACCTCATGACGAGCCCCGGGCGCGATTACTATCTCCAGCATGTCGACATGATGTTCGACATCGGCAACCGCAACCCGCACACGCTCTTTCGGATCGTCACCAACAGCACGCTGAAATGGCTCGGCGGTCACGAGGAATACCGTGAGTATGTGATCAAATTCCCTATGCGGAACGTCATGGACCAGACATTCCGGCCGATCCCCCGGGCGGAATATGAAGCCCGCAGGGGCAAGTATGAAATCATCGAGGCTTGAGCGTTGAAGCGATTGGCTGCTTCGCCGGCAAAGCCCTCATGTCCGAGATGGCAATCCGAACGAGCGATCCCGGCTAGCCGTCGCTGTGCCGCTGGCAAATCGTAACGCCAACCCGGAACGGCAACGCGGGGCCAACGAGTTCCGCCCGCCGTCCCTTCACTTCGGAAGTGGCACGCCCACCTTCTCGAAAGCCGCTTTCTGCCGGGCTGCAACGTCTTCCAGCTTGAAACCTTCGATCGTCTCGTTGAACAGCTTGTACCAGTTCATCCTCGCGCCCAGATGCAGGAACACGCCGCCGAGCCCGATCGCTGCTCGATCCATGAACACGAACTCGCGTGGAACCGTCACAGGCCCCTTCTCCTTCAGAATTTTGTGCACCTGAAACGCTTCCCGCCGGCCATATTCCCCCGGCGCGGTATCCTCGGCGAGCGAGCGCACACGGTCTTCGAGCAGGGGCCCGTAGATGAACC
>LNFM01008241.1_pt1 | contig 15819 bp, 16 predicted proteins | sample 596031 | NCBI WGS metagenome assembly LNFM01 (sample SAMN04254537, study PRJNA301005) | activated carbon metagenome | isolation source: dual media filters at the Ann Arbor, Michigan drinking water treatment plant | place: USA: Ann Arbor | reverse complement strand
GCCAACTCTTCATGGCCGGCGTGGATGTGTTCCGGCTCAATTTCAGCCACGGCAGCCATGCCGACCACAGCGAGCGGTTCAAGACGCTTCGGGCACTGGAACAAGAGACCGGCCGGCCGATCGGCATCTTGGCCGACCTGCAGGGCCCCAAGCTGCGTGTGGGCACCTTCGTCGATGGGCCCGTGATGCTGGCGCAAGGACAATCCTTTCGCCTCGACCTGGACAAGGCGCCGGGCACGGCCCAGCGAGTCTGTCTGCCGCACCCTGAAATCTTCGCCGCACTGGTGCCAGGCGCCGAGTTGCTGCTGGACGACGGCAAGTTGCGCCTGGTGGTTCAGCGCTGCGGCGCCGACTTTGCCGAGACGCAGGTGGCGGTGGGCGGCAAGCTGTCTGAGCGCAAGGGCGTCAACGTCCCTGGAGTCGTGTTGCCGATCACCGCACTGACCGACAAGGACCGCCGGGACCTCGCGCTGGCGCTTGAACTCGGAGCCGACTGGATCGCGCTGTCATTTGTTCAGCGGCCGGAAGACGTGACCGAAGCGCGTACCCTGATCGGCGACCGCGCAGCCATCGTCGTCAAGCTGGAAAAGCCCTCGGCGGTGGAGCGACTGGAGGAGATCGTGGCGCTGACCGATGCAGTGATGGTGGCGCGCGGTGACCTCGGCGTCGAACTGCCGGCCGAGTGCGTGCCTGCCATTCAGAAGCGCATCGTGCGTACCTGCCGCACCTTGGGCAAGCCGGTCATCGTGGCCACGCAGATGCTGGAATCGATGATCGACAGCCCGATACCCACCCGCGCCGAGGCCTCCGACGTGGCCACCGCCATTTATGACGGTGCAGACGCGGTGATGCTCTCAGCCGAGTCTGCTTCGGGCAAGTACCCAGTTCTGGCCGTGGACATGATGAACCGCATCATCGAACAGGTCGAGGCTGACCCGGCCTGCCGCCAGTTGATTGATGCCTCGCACAGTTCGGCGCGGCCTGGGGGCGATGTGGCAGAGGCCGTGTGCTGCGCCATGCGTCGAGCGGTGACGTTGTTGCAGGCCGCGGCCATCGTCTGCTACACCAGTTCGGGCCACACCAGCCTGCGTGCCGCACGTGAGCGCCCGGAATCACCGATTCTCAGCCTGACACCCCGGCTTGCCACATCACGCCGCCTGACCCTCGTCTGGGGTGTGCATTCCGTGCACACAGCGGACGTAGACGACGTCGACCAAATGACCGCCCGCGCCAGCGATGTGGCGCGTCGCGACCGCTTTGCCGAAGCAGGGCAATTGATTGTGGTGATTGCCGGCATGCCCTTCGGCACGCCTGGTACGACCAACCTCATCCGCATCGCCACGGCGTGATGCCTTGCTATCCGATCCATGCGCAAGAGCCGATGTCCAACCAGCCCACCTGTCGTTGGCGTGTTTTGAAGCTGAAGCTGAGGTCGGCAGGCAGGCCACTGGTCATTCAGTGCGCAACGTGACCGCCGTTGTGGCGGGCGACACCGTGAAGACAAACTTTCTTGCGGGCCGCATTTTTCAATTTTTTTGACGGAAGAGGAAACCAACATGAGTAACTCAAACGCAGTGCTGGCAAGAAATACGGACAACGCCCCGAAGTCCATCGGCCCCTATTCGCAAACGGTTGCCTTCTCGCACTACAACAACCTGTCGGCTCAGTTGCCGATCGATCCGCAAACTGGAATGGTGGTGCCCGGCGGTGTGAAAGAGCAGGCCGAGCAATGCTTCCGGAACATCAGGGTCATTCTGGAAAGCGTCGATCATGCGCTGACTGACGTCGTCAGAATCACAGTTTTCTTGAAGAACATCATGGATCTTGACGCGGTAGACACTGCCTATCGCTTGTTTTTTCCGAGCTATGTTCCGACCCGAACGACCGTGGCTGTTGCGGACCTACCGATGGGTGCCCTCGTGCAAATTGAAGCCCTTGCTACCCATGGCGTCGGTACGATTCCCAATGCTCCGCAAGCCGGCGATCTCGTCAAGCTCATCAACAACACGGCCAATGCGCCAGTCAGCGCCCTGTCAACCCAAACAGTGGCTTTCTCGCACTACAACAACATCTCTGCTCAATTGCCGATCGATCCGAGGACCGGAATCGTCGTGCCTGGCGGTGCGAAAGAGCAGGCTGGCCAGTGCTTGAAGAACATCGCAGCGATTCTGGAATGCATCGACGTTCCGTTCGACGACATCGTCAAGACGACGATCTATCTCAAGAACCTCGCAGATATTGAAGACGTCAACCGCGCCTATACGACGTTCTTCCCGGACTCGTCGATTGCCCGAGCTGTGGACTACATGCCTGCTCGTACCGTGGTCTCAGTGGTTGATCTGCCGCTGCACGCATCGGTACAAATCGAAGCCGTCGTTTCGCACGGCGACGGCACGCCTCCGCAAGCTGTGGAAGATCGTCACGGCATTGTGATCAAGGCGCGGAATCAGGACAAGGCACCGCGGTGTTCGTTGTCTACGCAGACCGTCGCGTTCTCGCACTACAACCATCTCTCGGCGCAACTGCCGATCGATACGAAAACGGGATACCTGGTTTCCGGCGGCGTTCAGGAGCAAGCCGGGCAGTGCTTGGCCAACATCAAGGCCATATTGAACGGCATTGGCCACTCAATGGCTGACGTAGTCAAGGTCAATATCTACCTGAAGAACATCGCCGATACAGAGGCTGTCAACAAAGTTTGTGCCGAGCATTTTCCGAATGGGTCTCTGGCGTGTCGCGTCGTTGGAGTTTCGGCTTTGCCCATGGACGCGTTGATCCAGATCGACGCTGTTGTTTCGAACGCTGAAGGAACGGCACGATAAGCATTGACGTCTCCCCCCTTTCCGGTCACTTCCAAACTGGGGGTAGCCCAGGCGGCCCGCACCATGACATGGTCCGAGGCCGGGCGCTTGCCCGCCTTCGGCCCATGGCTTCGGGTTACTTCACTTCCGTTGCAAATTGCTCCAGCGGGCGGCGCACTTTCTTCAGGTTCACCAGCCAGTCGCCCCCGTCAGCGCGGTAACCCAGCGGAAGAATGGCAACGCTGCGAAGACCGCGTTCGCGCAGCTTCAAGATCTCGTCCAGTTTGGCGGGATCGAAGCCTTCCATGGGCGTGCTGTCCACTTCTTCAAAAGCGGCCGCAATGAGTGCGGCACCCAGGCCGATGTAAGCCTGGCGCGCAGCATGGTTGAAGTTCACCTCGGCGTCGCGTTGCGGGTAGCTGCTCAGAAGACTCTTGCGGTAGTTTTCCCAGCCTTCGTTGCTGCCGCCACGCTGGGCATTGGTCAGGTCAAACATGTGGTTGATGCGTTCTGCCGTGTAGTTGTCCCAGGCAGCGAACACCAGCAGGTGCGAGCCGTCGGTGATCTGTGCCTGGTTCCACGCGATGGGCTTGATCTGTTCGCGAACGGACTGGCTGGTCACGACAACGATCTCGAACGGCTGCAGGCCACTTGAAGTGGGCGCCAGACGCGCTGCCTCGATGATGCGATCCACCTTGTCCTGCGGTACGGCCTTGGTCGGGTCCATTTTTTTGGTGGCGTAGCGCCACTGCAGTTTGTCCAGCAGGACAGGGTGGTTGGGTTGCGACAGGTCGCTCATGGGGTGTTCTCCAAAGTGTGTGTTGCCTGCACGGTGCAAGTCACCAATGCATTTTGTCGCAGCGCAGCAAAATTTGCCGAATCGGCGCAGACTGCGGCTTTGCCCGCGCCGTGGGCTAGGCAGTCAGCGAAGTTCGGGAATATCGGGCGAGCACGCGTGAAAAGGAATTGAAGCCTATATTGAGTGACTCGTCTGGGCGCTACCAAACGCTGCACCTGGGCCTCTGCGAGCAGTGCCCATCCTCTCCAACTCACGCCGTGAGGCTATCTGCCGATGACGCATCTGACATCCACCAACCTGTCGCAATGGAGCACCGCGAGGATTGCGGTCCTGCTCGCGACAGTTGCACTGAGCACCATTTCCATGCCCGTCCGCGCTGTTGAAGAGCCTTCGTACCAGGTTGTCCGCGAAATCCCGGGTGTCGAGGTGCGCCAGTACGCGGCCTACACCGTTGCTGAGGTCGTGGTGCCTGGTCCTGCGGGCGAGGCGGGCCGTCAGGCCTTTCCCATCCTCGCGGGCTATATCTTCGGCAAGAACAAAGGTGAGCGGAAGCTGGAAATGACGGCGCCTGTGACCCAAACGGCTGTTCCCGTGAAGCTTGAAATGACCGCTCCGGTCACACAGAGCGTCCTGCCTGAAGGCTTTCTGGTGCAGTTTGTGTTGCCCAAAGGCGTGACGGTGGCCAACGCGCCAGAACCTCTGGACGCGCGCGTTCAACTGCGCGAGGTGTCACCTCACCAGGTGGCTGTTGTCCGTTACTCGGGCTTCTGGTCGGCTTCAAACGACGACGAGCACTTGCAGAAGTTGCAGACTGCTCTGAAAGCCGCCAACCTTGATTGGACGGGAGACCCGGTGTTTTCGAGATACGACGCGCCTTTCAAGCCCTGGTTTCTGCGGCGCAACGAAGTCTGGCTGCGTTTGTCGCCACAGCAGTGACCGTTAATGCAGTGGGGGGGTTTCAAGAGCCATCTTGAAGACGCACTGACTTCAAACCCGAGCAGGGAAAACCATGACCGAAATGCCCCGGGGGGCACCCTAGACTCGCGCCAATTTCACGAAAGGCGCCGAATGCTTGGATCTCCCCACCTCATGGCCGCAGTCGTCGGCATGCTGGCCCTGAACGCGCACCTGCAGGCGTTCGCTCAGGCCGCGAAGCCGGCCGTGGAACCGGTGAAGGTTGGCGTCATCGGACCGTTCACCGGACCTTCATCGGATTTTGGTGTGCCCATGCTCAACGGCATTCAGCTGGCGGCAGAAGAAATCAACAAAGTGGGCGGCTATCTGGGGCGGCCGCTGCAGCTCGTCATCAAGGACGATCAGGGAAACCCGGACATCGGGCTCAAAGGGTCGCAGGAGCTGGCCGCAGAGGGTGTTGTCGCCACCATCGGTTTTTGCAACACAGGTGTGGCCTTGAAGGCACTGGACGTCTTTCAGACGGCGAAAATTCCACTGATCGTGCCTTGCGCCACGGGCACGCCGGTGACTGCCAAATACCCCGGTCCCAGCAGCTACATCTTCCGCACGTCTGCCAGAGATTCGATCCAGGCGCCATTCGTGGTCGACGATCTGGTCAAGCGCGGCTGGACGAAAGTGGCCATCTTTGCCGACACCACCGGCTACGGTGAAGCGGGTCTCAAAGATGTCGAGGCCGCGTTGTCCAGTAAAAACCTCAAGGCCGTGTACGTGGCGCGCTTTCCCTTGGGCGTGAAAGACCTCAAGGAGCCACTGGCGGCAGCCCAGGTGGCTGGCGCGAACGTGGTTCTCAGCTACACCGTGGGGCAAGAGAACGCCGTCATCGCCAATGGACGGCGTGATCTGAAGTGGGATGTGCCGCAGGTGGGTGCCTGGCCGCTGTCTTTTCCCTTCTTCATCAAGGGCGCGCCGCAGGCTTCGGAGGGCTCGCTGATGGCACAGACCTTCATTGCGGAGCCAAGCAACGAACGCCGGGCTTCCTTCTTGAGCGCCTATGCCCGCAAGTACAACCAGAAGATGACCGTGCCCATGGCTGCCGCGCAAGGGTACGACGCGACCTACCTGCTGACCTACGCCTTCTTCGGTATTCGCAACGGGAAGTTCGACGGTCCCGTGGTGAAGGCCGCATTGGAGAACATCCCCCGCGTGTACTACGGCGTGGTCGCCACCTATGAGCGCCCCTTCACGCTTGAAGACAAGGACGCCATCACGCAGAACATGTTGGTGATGGGCAAGGTCAAGGCGGGGGCAGTGACTTTTGCCTACCCCGAAGATGCCCGGCGCAACCTGTTCGTGCAACGCAAGCAGTGACAGGTATGTCCGTTTGATCGCGCTATCGCGGTGCCTTGCGCGTCGAAGCCGGGGTGGGCATTTCAAAGGTGAGGTTCCCCCAGTGGCTGTCCCAGTCCCAGCCCTGGTTGTCGGTAGCGGGCACCATGTGCACCACGCTGGCCATCCACACACCGGGCCACGGCAGCGTGGTGGTGCTTCGGCCTGCGGCATCGGTGCGGGTTCGCAGGACGTTGAGTTGTGCTCCGCGCTGGTTCCACACCTTCACCAGCGCGCCCGACAGGGGCTGCCCGTTGAACAGGACCTGCAGCGCCAGTGACCCGCCCGCTTGCAGGCGCTGCGGGTCGCTCAGCGGCACGATCTCCAGCGTCTGACCGGCGCGCACGCCAAAGCTCGCGTCGCTCTGGCCGCCCACGTTCAGCAAGGTCTTCACATGGCGGCGGTAGCGCTCGCGCCCGGGTTGGGTGTCCTGCCCGGCAGCTTTGCGCTGCTCCATCACACGCTCCAGGCCCTCTTCGCGCAGATAGGCGTTGAAGGTGTCGGGTGTCAGCGTGATGGTGAAGGGCTTCGTGTCGAGCACGATCAGCTGGGCTCCGGGCCGGTCAAAGGCCAGCGCCACGTTGTCCTGGTTGAGGTTGTCGGGCAACTGCGGCGTGAGAACGACCTCACCGCCCCGGCTGAACCAGCGCAGCGACTCGGCCATGGGCCGACCGAAGCCGACCGGATCGCCCGTGAAGTTTTCGCCCACGCGCAGAGCGATGCTCACTTCGCCTTGCACCGGCGGCGAAAAGCGGTCGGGCAGCATCCAGAATTCGTGCGCCTGGGCTGCCGTTGCCAGCCACAGGGCGGCGGAAAAGAGCCATTTGTTCATGTGAAAACGGGTCGACACATTCGATGCGCCGACCCGCTCCTGTTGCGTTGAAGACCCGCTGTCAGACCGTATCGTCCACCGGCAGCGGCGTACCGTCCACCGGCTCGGGTTCGCTGGTCTCGCTGGTCTGTGCAATCAGCTGGTTCATGTAGTCCAGCAACGACTGCACGGTGGTGCCCATGAAGGGTGAGGCGGCTGCGGGTTGGGCGGGTGCTGCGTCGTCACCGCCGCCCCCGCCGCAACCGGCGAGCGCTGCAGCGGCGGCCACCGCCAGCAGGGATTTCGTGAGATGGTGTCTCATGGTGTTTCCTTGTGGAGGTGGTGCATCACGGCAGGTTCACGGCACCGGGGTTGGGCGTGTTCAGGTAAGGGAATGCGGGCAAAAACGGCACCACGGCCTGGTCCACGGCGTCGTGTATGTTGGCCGACTGGCCAGCCAGCGGCACGCTGGTGGTTTTGCACACGGAGGTGAGCGATGGCACGCCCGGTACGCTGTTGAGCTTCAGTGAGTCGTTGTCGCCGTTGATCACGCACAACCCACCCACCATGGCAATCAGGGCAATGTCGACCACGTCGTCCTTTGGCCGGCGACCGTTGGGGAAGCCCGCAAGGTCATTGGCCATCGCCAGATTGGCTGTGCCCCCGACGCGCAAAACTTCGCCGGCAACGCCGAGGCGGTTTTGATCGGCAAACGGCACTGGCTTGATGGCGAGGTTCAAACGCAGCATCTCCGACGGGGTCGGGTTGGCAGGCTTGTTCACGCCGGTGATGCCGGTGAGGAAAGTCGTGAGCAGGTCGGTGCGTGGCAGGTTGGTGGGGGCCACGGCCGCGGCGTTGCCTTCGAGCACCAGGCCCAGCAATGCAGGCAGGGTCGGGTTGCTCACGTAGGTCAGGAACTGGCCATCGTCCTTGGGTGCAGACGCGTTGAACTTGTCCTTGTCACCCAGACCGATCACCACTTCGTTGACCAGCGGATTGCCCAGGCGCGAGACCTGCGTCCATGCGCCACCTGACTTTTCGCTGGCCTGGTGACCCGACTGCGGCGCGCCGTTGAGCAGGCGCGCCTGACGCAGACTGGCAGTCGTCCATCCACCAATGACCGTCTCGCTGCCCGAGGTCAGGCAGCTCTTGTGCACTTCCAGCGCCAGCGAGGTGATGTTCTGCTTCTGGATGTAGTGGTTACCGCCCATGCCTTCGGCGTCTTTTGCCATTGGGTTGAGCAAAGTGGCAGTCGGTGCGTTGACCAGGTCGAAGATGCGACCGAGGTTGACCGCGAAGCCCTCTTGACGCTGGCCCGCGAACACCTTGGCGGGCATGCTGCAGCCAGGGATGTTGACGGTGTGGATGTGCTGGTCGGCATAGGCCTTGTAGGCCGCCGGGTTGCCCAGTGTTTTCTGACCGATGTAGTCCACCGGTTTGGCCAGTGATGGGGCCACCGTCTGCGCTGTGCCCTTGCGGCGGTCACCGCGCACCACGGTCAGGCTGTAGCTTTCGTTGAGGTTGAGGTTGGCGTCATTAACATTGGCCACGGCTCCTGCCTGGATCAGCGGAATCTGCACGTTCTGGTTGCCGATCGGCAGCGCCACGCTGTTGAGTTTGTTCTTGAAGCGGAACTGGAAGGTGATGTCCTCGCGCGCGTCGCCGTTGTTGTCGATGTGAATCTCATACAGCGCGTTGGGGTCCATCGAGAAATAGTTGGGGCCGCCGTAGGGGCCTTGCAGCGGCTGGTAGTTGGCGATCAGCGTGACGTAGTCGGAACGTCCGCCCGTGCCATTCGCGGCCACGCCTTCGTAGCTGCGGAACATGTAGAAATCGGTGCCGTCCACCTTGGGCGTGGTGGTGATGAAAGGTGCTTCACGGTGGCTCGAAGCGATGGCGGCGCCTGCGACGGCCATCAACAAACATCCTCTGGCGATGGATGCGGGTTTCAGTTTCATGGGGTGCTCCTGGGTTGTGGTTGCAGTGGTCTGCTTTCCCAGTACGGGCCCCGCGGCGTGATGGATTCAACAGTTTGAATACCCGCCAATGGCGCATGGACATCGCGACGAAAAAAAAGGCCCGCTGACGCGGGCCCTTCCTCGTGCGCAATCGAATTACTTCTTCTTGCACTCGTCCTTGGCTTTGTTTTCGTCTTTCATGCAATCCATTTTCTTGTCGTCCATTTTGCCGCCGGCATGGCTGGCAGCGAATGCGGGGACGGAAGCCATCATGAATGCAGCGATCATTGCGGAGATGAGAGTTTTCATAGATTACCTTTGCGGTTGAAATGTCTTTTAGGACCAGCACACAATGGGAAATCGCCCATCGCTGCCGCCGCCAAGCATATCCACATCAATGCCGATTCACCTGACACATGTTGTTCCCATGAGCGCCCATCGGGTATTGATTGGATTCAGGTGGAAACCCTGTTGCAAAGCCCTGCTCACTCTTGTAATCGGCGTTTCAACGAGTGTCTGGGCACAACCCCGATTGACGCCGACACCTGAGCAAATCGTATTGCCCGCGTCGGTGCATGCCCAGAACAACCAGGCCGGTGCGCTGCGCGAAGTGGAACGCGAGTGGCGCAAGAACCGCAATCACCTGCCTGCGGCATTGAACTACGCACGCGCCGTGTTTCTGCTGGGTTTGACCGAAGGCGATCTGCGCTGGTACGGCTCGGCGAAAGCGGCATTGCAGCCTTGGTGGACCGCTGCCACGTTGCCGGCCGAGGGCCATTTTTTGCGCGCGCTGGTGAAGCAGGGCTTTCACGATTTCAAAGGTGGCATTGACGACTTGAGTGCGGCCATCGCCCTGGACCCGGCACAACCCGAATACTGGTCGTGGCGCTTCTCGTTGCACCTGCTCACCTCCAGCATGGCGGCTGCGCGCACCGATTGCGATGCGATTGCACAACGCTTCGGCCGCGACGAAGGTCAGGCCTGCGCAGCCACGCTGCTGTACCGCAGCGGACAGGCGCAGCAAGCCATTCCCCTGCTCAACCGCCTGGTCGATCTGCCCGACTACCAGGGCCCGTTCACGCAGGACTGGCTGCGCTACCACCAGGGCGAGGCTTACCGCGCTGCAGGCCAGTACGCGCAGGCCATCGCCGTGTGGGAAAAGCACGTGCAGGCCAGGCCGGAGTCGCACCTGGTGAAGCTCACACTCACCGAGCTGCTGAACCAGCAGGGCCAGTTCGCCAAAGCCAAGCGCTACACCGCCTCACCCTCACCCACCGACGCGCTGCTGGTGCAGGCGTTGCTGGCCAGCCGGGGCCTCAACGATGGCGAGACGCAGCGCCTGGCCGACCAGTTCGAGAACCGCATGAACAACCAGGCCCTGCGCGGCGAGAGCCTGATCGAGCGGCCCACCATGGTCTACCTCATCACCTATGGGCGCGACAACGCGCAAGGCCTCAAGCTCGCGGCCGAAAACTGGCGCACACAGAACGAACCGGCCGATGCGGTGTTGCTGGTGCAGGCCGCGCTCAAAGCCAACCAGCCCAAACTCGCCGAACCTGTGCTGAGCTGGATGGCCGCCACCGGCTACACCGACCCGGTGCTCAAGGTGCTGGCTGAGGAACTGCAAACCCGCCTGGGCAAATCCTGATGATCTTTTTGTTCAGACACCTGGCCGTCCGCCTGGCCATGTTGGCGCTGCTCGTTTCAGTCACTGGCCCCGCGCTCGCCCACTCCAGCAGCAATGCCTATCTTTCTCTGTCACAGCGCGGCGCCGATCTGGTGCTGCGCACAGACATCAACCTGCGCGACGTTGACCTGATCTTCGATCTCGACGACAACCGCGATGGCCAGGTGAGCTGGGGCGAAACAGCGACCCGCACCGGGGAACTCAAGGCCTGGATGCAACAGGGCATCACCGTGCGCGGGACCTCTGCCGCGTGCGAATTGCAGCCCGTTGATGTGATGGCCAGCCCACACTCCGACGGCTTCTACCTCAGCGCCGAATGGCGCGTGGCCTGCACCGACCCGCAAGACGTGGCGGCCAAACGGCTCACGCTCACCTACGGTCTGATATTCGACCAGGACAACCTGCACCGCGGGCTGCTCAAGGTCGATCTGCCGGGCGCGCAGAGCAGTGCCATTCTGAGCCCGGAGCGTCCCGAGGCTGCGCTGCTGACCGGTGAGGTTTCGGGCTGGTCTGTGTTCACGCGCTATGTGGTGGAAGGCGTGTGGCACATCTGGATCGGCATCGACCACATCCTCTTTCTGCTCAGCCTGCTGGTGCTTGCACCCCTCGTGCCCTCGCGACAGCGCGTCACAGGCTGGCCTGCGGTGGAGAGCTTTCGAACCGCGTTCATGGACGTGCTGGCGGTGGTGACCGCGTTCACCGTGGCGCACTCCATCACGCTGGTGGCGTCCATCCTGGGCTGGGTCAACCCGCCGGTGGCCATCATCGAGTCGGTCATCGCGCTCTCGGTGATCCTGGCTGCGCTCAACAACCTGCTGGGCTGGTTCTCGCTCAAGCGGTGGCGCCTCGCATTTGCCTTTGGCCTCATCCACGGCTTCGGGTTTGCCAACGTGCTGCTCGACCTGGCCTTGCCGCCGCAGCAGCTGGCCCTGGCGCTCGGTGGTTTCAACGTCGGTGTGGAGCTCGGGCAACTCGCCATCGTGCTGGCGTTTCTGCCGGTGGCATGGCTGCTGCGCCACACCGCGTTTTACCGCTGGGTGGTGGTGGCCGGCGGGTCGCTCGCCATTGCGGTGATCGGATCGATCTGGCTGGTGGAACGCCTGGGGTCTTGAAAGATTGATTGCTGTCGCTGCCCTGGACGTGGTCGCTCAGGGCTTGATGTAGGCGAAGCCCTGCTTTTGCAGCTTGGCGATCCGGACCACACCGGAGGGTGTGAAATCGGCCTCCTGGATGAACTGCTCCTTTTTGAGATCGCGGTTCTTCAGCGTGATCTCGCAAATCTCGAAGGTCACGCCCCGGCCTTTGAGGGCCGACACCAGCGGCGCGAATTCGGTGCCGTTGGCCGCCTTGGCGCCTTCCATGAGCATGTCCACGCCTTCGGCGTGCGTGACGATGGTGATCTTGGCCTTGGGGTCGGTGTCGAGGTGGTTGCGCACGTTGCGCAAGCCCTTCAGGCCCTGGGCCACGGTGTTGTCGAAGTGGTAAACCACGGTGTCCTGGGCAGCCACCGCGCCGGCGGCCAGCGCCAGGGTGAGGGTGGCGAGCAAGGCTTTGATGTTCATGGGAGTCTCCTGGTTGGGGTGGGGGTGGCGCTTCAGGGTTCGCCGGTGTTCGCGCTGCCGTGCCAAAACCGTCACGTTCACGCGCCACCTGCGCCGGGTCGTGGCGCATTCAGGCAGCGTGGAACGCCGGTTCGGAACTATGCTTGCCACTGTACCGGGTATTGCAGGCTTGTCTGGCCGGCTCCCATTTGCGCGAACGCGTTTGCCTGGAGAGATTTATGGCGAGTGATCTGGACACCGTGCGGGTGCTTCGGGCATTGTTCAACGACATGCCACGTGCGCCGCAAGGCCTCTCAGGCCTGGAGCTGATGGCGTGGATCAAGTCATCGATGACCGACTACGAAGGCGGCGAGATGGCTTACATGATCGAGCACATCACCCGCAACTCCATGCTCGACATCGTGCTGCACATGCGCGAGTCGGGTCACTTGCAGGACGATGCCGCCTTTGACGAAACCGTGGCCCTGATCTCCACGGAAGAAGGGCGCCGCACCTTCCGCGACCGCTGCATCAATGCCCAGAAAACGGTGGATGCCACCGAGCGGCTGCTCAAGCGGGCGCGCAAGTCCACGCCTGTTCAACAGGCCTTGTTTGTGGTCGATCCGCAGGAGATCGAACGCTTCGTCCAAGGCCAGGCCACGGGCCCTGGTCCGCTGTTTGCCGAGTACACCGCGCTCGAGGAAGTGCAGGAAATTGGCGTGTTTGCCCAGGCTCCCGAGCAGGTGTTTGAGTTCGCCTGGGGCTTTGTGGTGGAGCAGCAGACTGGTTGGAATGTGTATGTGGCCGAGGTCTGGCGCCAGGGAACGGTGGGGTACTTCGACCGCTTTCTCAGCGCCTGGAAGCTCGAAGCCGCGAGCCCCCTGGACGACGCCGGTGCGGCGCCCGCCGTGCCCGCCGGCTTGCTGGTGGACGACGGCATCGGCAGCTTCAGCAGCCTGAGCTTCGAGATCGAACCCGGCACGTCGGTGCCGCAGCTGCGCCGCTGGCTGGGCGAAACGTTCATTGGCCGCATGCTGCCGCGCATGGCGGCCAAGGTGCTCGACGACAGCCACGACTTTCCAGGCAGCGGCCTGGCGAACTGAGCCGGCTTCAAGCCGCCGGCGCCACCAGCTGCGCCAGATGCACCTGGTGCCATGTGATCTTGCGCACTTCGGTCTGGCTGGTCTGGATGTGCGAGCGCAGCTGCAAGTCTGCGCGGTCGGCCTTTCGCGCAAGCCTGGGCATCAGGCCATCCAGCTCACATGGGCCGAGACCACGCGCCAGCCCTCGGGCATGCGCACCCAGGTCTGGCTCTGGCGTCCGATGCGCAGGTTGCCTTCGCGCTGGAATTCAATGTTGGTGGTGGCGGTGTCATGGCCGTGCGTGGTGATCGCGGTGCGAAGCACCGTGCGCTGCAGGCCTGCGGTGGGCCGGCCGTTGCGAAACGCGCGGATCTCGTCGATGCCGTACAGGTTTTCGGTGGCGCCATAACGCAGCGTGCGTGGGCTGTCCCAGAAAAGTTCGTCGAGCACAGCCACGTCGTTGCTTACAAGGGCTTGCTCATAGCGCTCAAAGGCGGCCGTGACTTCGGCCAGCACATCGGGCAGGTTGGTCTCCATTCAGAACTCCACGGGTTTGCAGTGAGCGAGGCCCGCATTGTGCAGCGCCATTCCTGCGCGCAAGGCGAGGTCTTCGCGCCATGGTGCCGCAATCAGCTGTACACCAACGGGCAGACCGCCAGTGCCCGAGGGCCACAGGGGCGCGGCCACCACCGGGCAGCCCGCGAACGAAATGGGTTGCGTGAGCATGCCGATGGAGGGGCGGCAAGGCAGGCGCTGGCCGTTGATCTCGACCCACTCGGTGCCCAGGGGTTGAGCCGGCACGGGCGTGGCGGGTGCGATCAGCACGTCCCAGTTCCGGAACAGGGCGTTGACCTTGTCGCGATAGACGCGGCGAAAGCGCTGTGCGCGCACATACCAGGCGGCGGGCTGCAAGGCGCCCGCGATGAAACGGTCCACCGACAGCGGTTCAAACTCCGCCGCCCGGGTGCGCAGGCGGTGCAGGTGCAGGGCGCCACCTTCGCTGGCGCTCACGATGAAGGCCGCCGCACGCGCCTGCACCGCATCGGGCCATTCGACGGTGGTGGTGGCACCCAGCGCCTGCGCGGCGAGCGCAACCACCTCGCGGGCGGGTGCCGTGGTGTGCTCGGCGAAGTAGCCGCCCAGCACGCCCAGGCGCAGGCCTTTGATCCCCAGGCCCAGCGATCGCACGGTGGGTTGCACCGTGGTGGCGTGGCAGCCGGGGTCCAGCGGGTCGGCTCCTTGCAGCGCGTCGTAGGCCAGTGCCAGGCCAGGCAGGTCGTCGGCAAAAGGTCCGAGGTGGTCCAGGCTGTGCACGAAAGGGTAACTGCCGCGCCGCGAGAGCCGGCCGAAGGTGGGTTTGAGGCCCCACACGCCGCACAGCGACGAGGGCACGCGGATCGAGCCGTTGGTATCCGACCCCAGTGTCAGTGGCACCTGGCCGGCTGCCACCGCTGCGCCCGAGCCACCCGACGATCCGCCGGCCGAGCAGTCGAGCCTGTGCGGGTTGTGCGTGGCACCGAAGTGGGTGTTCTCGGTGGTGAATCCGTAGGCGTACTCGTCCATGTTGAGCGAGCCCACCAGCACCGCGCCGCTGTCCTGCAGGCGCTCCACCAGCACTGCGTTTGCGGTGGCGGGCGGGTCGGCGCGGTTGACCTGGGCACCAGCCAGCGTCACTTCACCGGCGATGTCGAACAGGTTCTTCACCGCGAACGGCACACCGGCCAGTGGACCCAGCGGCTCGCCACGTGCCCGCTGTGTGTCCACCCGCGCGGCTTGTGCGCGTGCCGCCTCGAAGCGGGTGCCAGTGAAGGCGTTCACGCAGGCCTCGGTGGTTTCGATGCGCGCAATGCAGGCTTCCAGCACCTCGGCTGCGCTCTGGCTGCCACTGGCCACCGCCTGCGCAGCCTGACTCAGGGACAAGGGAGCGTTCATCACGCGCCCTCAGTGTGGTGAAGGCTGGAACGGTGCTGGGCAGAAGAGGTCGGCTGGCTCGTCGTGCGGCGCCAGCCCAAAGCCGTCGAGCAAGGCGGCCATCGATGCCGTGCGCTGCAGGTGCGTGGCCACGTGTTGTGCCTGCGCATCGCTCAGCGGCATGTCCACCGCCGCGGCCGCGGCCTGCACATAGGCCAGCGTCTGCGCGTCGTTCATCGGCGCACCTCGCGCTGGAAGATTTCCAGGCTGCGTTTCTTGGCGGCGACGAAGCTGGCCTCCGACAGCGTGGCGGTGGTGCGCGGACGCGGGTCGTCGTAGGGCAGGATCTCGGCCACTGTGGTGGGCCGCTTGGTGAGCAGCAGCACCTGGTCGGCCAGGTACACGGCCTCTTCCAGATCGTGCGAGACCAGCACCATGGTGGTGCCGGTCTGCATGAAGACCTCTTGCAGCTTCTCGCGGATGAACAGCGTCATCTCGAAGTCGAGTGCGGAGAAGGGTTCGTCCAGGAACAGCACCTCGGGGTTGGGCGCCAGCGCCCGCATGATCGACGCCGTTTGCTGTTGTCCGCCCGAGAGTTCATAGGGGTAGCGGTTCAGGTCGAACTTCACGTCGAACGACGCCACCAGCTCGGCCATGCGCCGGTCCACCTCGGCCTTGCTCTTGCCTTCGAGCTTGAGCGGGTAGGCGATGTTGTCGATGGTCCGCATCCACGGAAACAGGGCCTCGCGGTAGTTCTGGAACACGTAGCCGATCTTGGTGTCCTTGAGGCTCTTGCCGTCGAACAAAATCTCGCCGCTGTCGATCGGCACCAGGCCCGCGATCATGTTGATCAGCGTGCTCTTGCCGCAGCCGTTGGGCCCGAACACCGACACGATCTTGTGTTTGGGGATGTCGAGATCGAAGTTCT
>LNFM01015164.1_pt1 | contig 15820 bp, 18 predicted proteins | sample 596031 | NCBI WGS metagenome assembly LNFM01 (sample SAMN04254537, study PRJNA301005) | activated carbon metagenome | isolation source: dual media filters at the Ann Arbor, Michigan drinking water treatment plant | place: USA: Ann Arbor | reverse complement strand
CGCCCACCAGGGCGATGGCGTCGTCGATGGTGCTCACCGAGCGCGATGCGCCGTAGCGCGCGCTGTTGGCCAGGCGCAGCAGCTTCACCGCCAAAGCCGGGTCTTTGGCGATCGCGTTGCGCACCTGCGCCAGCGGCGCGTCGTCGTCGTTGAGCGACCGGATCAGTTCGTGCGCCACCTCTGGCATGGTGGGCAGGGTGAGGTTCTGGAAGAAGTCGGCCATCTGGGACATCGGGGTACTCCGGTTGGGTTGGTTGGGCAGACGGGACTCAGTGCAGGCGCGAGGCCTCCACGTAGCGTTGCGCTTGCGGCAGACGGGCGCGCATCCACGCGGCGTCCACATCCAGTGCCGCCAGCACGTCGGCGGGCAGATCGTCCACCGCAGCGTCGTCGGTGGCCGGCGCGGCCGCCAGCAGTTCGGCCACGTGCAGCACCGCGCCCAGGCGCGAGAAAGGTTGGGCCGCCAGCGGTGCGGCGGCGGCGTCCAGCGCCTGGATCATGTTGTCGGGGAAATTCCAGCAGCGCGCCAGTTCGGCACTCACCTGGCCTTCGGTGAGTCCCATCAGCGCGGTTTCGCGTTGCCAGCGCTCGCCCGGGGCCTGTGGCTGGCGCTCGAACTCGGCCACGCAAGAAGGTGACTTCATCCCCATCAGCAGTTCGCCCAGGCGCACCATGAAACCGGTCAGCCAGGCCTGCTCGCTGTCCGATCCGATGCCGTTGGCCAGCCACTGGCTCAGACCACCGCAGGTCTGGCTGGCGCGCCAGAAGGCCTGGCGGTCCAGTCCGGGTGCCACCGGAAAGGCGTCGTTGAAAAACGCGGCCAGCGCCAGGGCGCGCACCTGGTTCACGCCCACGCGGGCAATGGCTTCTTCGATGGTGCCCACCTTGTGGCGGTTGCCGTAGTGGGCGCTGTTGGCCAGGCGCAGCAGCTGAACGGACAGCGCGGGGTCCCTGCCAATGGCTTCACGCAGGTGGGTCAGGGGCACATCCTCTTCATTCAAAGACCGGATCAGGTCGTGTGCCACTTCGGGCATCATGGGCAGTGTCAGGTTCTTGAAAAATTCGTTCGCGGTCATCGGGTTCTCCGGTCAAAGCTCGGGGTCATACCCGGCATTCTTGCGGCTCGTATCGGACCCCAAGCCCTGAAAACCGGCACAAAGCACCCGCATTTGTGCCCCGATGTGCCGCCGGCCCTGGCGCCTGTGCGCTTTGCCACACCGGCAGTCCCGGGCACCGGGCGCTAACATCCGGGTCATTCCCATTCACCCCTGCACGAGTGCTGCCATGTCTTTCCAGATTCCCTTCGCCGACCGCCTGAACAACGTCGAAACCTCTGCCATCCGCGAACTCTTCAAGCTGCTGGGTAAGCCCGGTTCCCCGACAGCGCCCTGTTCGACGTGGACGGCATCCGCGAAGCCGTCAACGCCGCGCTGACCGAAGAACCCGGCGGCACCCTGCAATACGGTGCCACCGAGGGCTACCAGCCCCTGCGCGAGCAGCTCGCCGCCTTCATGGCCAGCAAGGGCAACCAGGGCGTGGCCGCCAGCGACCTCATCGTCACCACCGGCAGCCAGCAGGCGCTGGACCTGCTCGGCAAGACGCTCATCTCCCCCGGCGACAAGGTCATCGTCGAAGGTCCCACCTTTCTCGCCACCATCCAGTGCTTCCGCCTCTACGGCGCGCAGCTGATCACCGCGCCGGTGGACGGCGATGGTGTGGACGCTGACCGGCTGGAGCAACTGATTGCCGAACACAAGCCCAAGTTCGTCTACCTCATTCCCACCTTCGGCAACCCCAGCGGCGCCCTGCTCAGCCTGGAGCGGCGCCAGCGCGTGCTGGAGATGGCGGTCAAGCACAACACCCTGATCGTGGAAGACGACCCCTACGGCGACCTCTACTTTGGCGATGCACCGCCCCCCAGCCTGCTGGCCCTGAGCGCCAGCGTGCCCGGAAGCCGCGAACGCCTGGTGCACTGCGGTTCACTCAGCAAGGTCCTTTCGCCTGGCCTGCGCGTGGGCTGGATGGTCGGCCCCGCCGAACTGCTGGCCAAGGCCACCATGTGCAAACAGTTCAGCGATGCCCACACCAGCACCTTCGCCCAGGCCACCGCAGCGCAGTACCTCAAGGCCGGCCGCATGCCCGCCACGCTGGCCAAGGTGCGCGCGGTGTACGCCGAGCGCGCGGCCGCCATGGGCAACGCCCTGCGGCGCGAGCTGGGCGACGCGATCGAGTTCGTGCAACCCCAGGGCGGCCTGTTCGTCTGGGCCCGCCTCACCGGCGCGGGCGGCCAGGTGGCCGACGGCGGCGAATTGGCCAAGCGCGCGATTGAAAAAGGCGTGGCCTTCGTGCCGGGTGCACCGTTCTTTGCGTCAAACCCCGATCACGCGACCCTGCGCCTGAGTTTTGCGACGGTGGGGGTGGAGAAGATTGAAGAGGGGGTGGGACGTTTGGCGGCCGCGCTGTCGTGATCATTCGGATGTGCCTGGCCTTCTCTGCCAGGGGAACCGGTTTTTGCCCGGGCCGCGCAGCTCAGGAGCGCATGCCGCGCTGACCCTTGGGGCCTGTCGTGCCACCTGGCCCGGCGGCCTTGAACATGGCCCACGGAATTCGGCCTCGAAACAGAGGTGTCAGCCGGTCCAGGCAGGCCATCGCATGGTCTGCGCCATGCCGCTGACACAGGTGGGCGTACAGATCAACGCGGGCATGCCACAGGCCCTGGGCATCGTGCATCTGGTGCAGTCGGATGACCAATGGCGAATGCTCGTGTTGGTCTTGTTCGTCCAGCATTTCCAGCATGGCGCGTCGGATCGCGGCCACGGCCTCGGGCGAATGCGGGAGCAGCTTGAGCCCGAGCATGGCCTTGATGCTGTCGCCGAGTTGGCTGCGGACACTGACCATGGAATGGTTCTGAGCGCTTTTGGAAAGGAGTGCCCCGGTGGGACACACCCAGCGATTCAAACAGCTTTCCCTCGGAGCGGGGCCATTTTGCTGCAACCAGTTGTTTCAGCTGGTGCTCTGGCTCCCCGCGCAGTCAGCTCATGATTCGGTTTCGAACTGCGCCGCGTTCTTGCCCTTGAAAGGGGCGTAGAAGGCCTTGATGGCCGCCATGTCGGCCTCCACGTCCCCGGTGGGCTGGAACAGCGGGCCGAGGCCGCTGCGCTTGTGGGCGTAGTCCATGTAGGCCATGACGATGGGCACCTGGGCCGTCTGGGCGATGAAATAGAAGCCCGTCTTCCAGTAGCGCGTCTTGCTGCGGGTGCCTTCGGGCGGCACGATGAGCTGCAGCGGGCCGTCGGCTTCGGCAATGGCCCGGGCCGAAGCGGCCACCAGGTTGTTGGCCTGTTCGCGATTCACCGCGATGCCGCCGAGCCAGCGCATGACCGGGCCGAACGGCGCCTTGAACAGGCTGTGCTTGCCCATCCAGTAGGGATTCAGCCGCAGCGCAAACGCCACCATGAGGGTGTAGGGCAGGTCCCAGTTGCTGGTGTGGGGCGCAGCGATGAACACGCTCTTGGCTGCCTCGGGGGGCAGGGCGCCCTCCACCTTCCAGCCGGTGAAGCGGAGGAAGGCGACGGAGAAGCCGCGCAGCAGGGTGTTGACGACCGGCGTGGTGAAGATGGTGCGGTGCATGGGGCGGGAGTATCGCCGACGACACCCTGGCCCCTGCGGGCCGGCTACCATGACCGCCTTCCCTCTTTCCTGGAGATCCACCCATGCCCACCCTTCTTGACGTGCAGGGTCTGAAGGTCCACATCGAGGGCAGCGGCCCCACCGTGGTCATGCTGCACGGCTGGCCTGATTCGTTGGCGCTCTGGGACGACACGGTCGCCACCCTGAGCGATGGCTACCGCTGTGTGCGTTTTTCGCTGCCGGGCTTCGACCTGGCTCAGCCGCCGCGCCCGGTGTCGGTCGACGGCATGTGCGCGTTGATCGGGGCGGTGGTGGACGCGGTGAGCCCCGGTGAACCGGTCACATTGCTGCTGCACGACTGGGGCTGTTTTTTCGGCTACGAGTACGCAGCGCGCCATCCGCAGCGCGTGGCGCGGGTGGTGGGCACCGACATTGGTGATACCAACTCGGGTGCGTACCTGAAATCGCTCACCGCCAAAGAAAAACTCATGATCGCCACCTACCAGCTCTGGCTGGCCGTGGCCTGGAAGCTGGGCGGCTGGCTGCCGGGGCTGGCCGACCGCATGACGCGCTTCATGGCACGCAACATCGGCTGCCGCACCCCGCCCGAATGCATCGGTTGGCAGATGAACTACCCCTATGCCATGCAGTGGTTCGGCTCGTTCGGCGGGCTGCGCGGCGTGGCGCGGGTCGACAAGGTGTTCGGCCCCAAAGTGCCCACGCTGTTCCTGTTTGGCAAGCGCAAGCCGTTCATGTTCCACTCCGCCCGCTGGCTCGCGGCCCTGGGCACCACGCCGGGCTGCCGGGTGCAGGGTTTTGACGCCGGCCACTGGCTGATGCGCCAGCAGCCAGCGCAGTTCACCGCCGCGGTGCGCGGGTGGCTGGACCAGAACACCCGGGCGACATGAAGCCGGAAGACCTGGAACGCCTGCTCACGGTGGAGATGCCGTTTGGCAAACACAAGGGCATGCCGATCGCCGACCTGCCGGGCAACTACCTGAACTGGTTTGCGCGCGAGGGCTTTCCCAAAGGCGACATCGGCCGCCTGCTGCAATTGATGCACGAGATCGACCACAACGGGCTGAGCGATCTGCTCACGCCGCTTCGATTGGCCCACCCCCGCCGCGCTGCGCGCGACCCCCTCAAGGGGGCGACACCTGCCGTCCGGCAAAGCCGGCCCGGCGGCGTCCTGGACTGAGGCAGTTCTCCCCGGGGTTCAGGGCTTGCCCAGCGCCTCGTGCACCCTCGCTGCGGCATACGCATCGTTGGCTGCGTAGATCAGCTGGCCCTCGCTCAGGCGTGGGTTGGCCCAGTTGGAGGTGGCGGCTTTTTTCGACTTGATGAAGCGCTGGTTGAACAGCACCGCCACCGCACCTTTCACACCCATGTCTTTGCGGTAGCCGTGCTCGCGAAACAGGTGGTTGAGCTCCAGCACGCCCGCGGGCGCCACCCCCAGCTTGGACTGGATGCGCTTGGTGTCGTCGCCCAGACCGAAGCCGGCCTTGGTGTGAGCCGCCTCGGCCAGCAGACCGGCCACCAGTTCGCGGCAGGCGCTGTCGAACAGCTGGAACACCCAGGCGTGTTGCAGGGTGGAGAGCTGCACGATGTGCGGTCCATCGGACACCTCGCCCACCCGAAACGTGGGCTTGCTCTCGGTGTCGAAACCCCAGGACGCGTGGTCGCGCAGCGCTGCCACCGCCTCGCGCGCCTGCGGCCCGCTGTCCACCAGCGTGATGCGGTCCAGCCCGAGGCGGCCGAATTCGGGCAGCAGGGCGATCTCTTCTTTGCTCGGGGTGGGGCGGGAGGTGTTCATGCGGGGGCGTGTGAATAATCCGGTCATTGTGCAACGCGCTCCCTCATGACCTACACCCTCAAGCTCTACGTGCCCGACGACACCTCGCCCGCCCAGCGGCAGGCGGCGGAGCGCCTGTTTCGCCGAGCCCTGGAGGAAACCCTGGGCGACCCCGCGCTGGTGGTCCCGGTGTATGGCGCTTACCAGGCCATCGTGGCCGAGCACGGCGAAACGCCCGACCCCGAGGCGCTCACCGTGGAGCAGCGCACCGTGCTGGAGAGCTGGCAACTGGCCGAAACGGCGGCGATCGAGGCCGTGTTCGGCCCGCACCGGCATCTGGACGAAGGCGGTTACGAGATCGTGCTGCGTCCATAATCACTCCCCTCCTGTTTCCGTCCTCACTGGGCGAGCACACCCTTTGAAGGACAACCCATGCGAAAAATCTTCCCCCTGCGCCCCGAAGGCAAACACCCGGACCGTGTGCTGGATGCCGTGAAGCACGAGATCCGCAAGTACATGAAGCGCGAGCGCCGCCGGGACCTGCCTGAAGGTGCCGACTTCTGGGACTTCGATTGCCGTTTCGGGGCCGACAAGGACGCCGCCGCCGTGCTGCCGGTGACCGAGCTCACCGCCGCGCTCGACACGCTGGCCCAGGCCGGTGGCGAGCAGTGTTACGTGGAGCTTTTGGCCAAGCCGGCGGTGTGGCAGCGCAAGCCCGCCGGAAGCGCAGAAGGTGACCATCCGGCACAATCCCCGGATGCCCCTGACACCATTGACAACACCGCTCCATGAAGCGGTGACCGAACCGCCCGCCGAGGGCGAGTTCGTGCGTTTTCCGGGCTCGCCGTTCGAGCTCTTCATGCCGTACCCGCCCGCGGGCGACCAGCCCACGGCGATTGCCCAGTTGGTGGAGGGCGTGAACGACGGCGAGGTGTTCCAGACCCTGCTGGGTGTGACCGGCTCGGGCAAGACCTTCACCATGGCCAACGTGATCGCCCGCCTGGGGCGCCCGGCCATCGTGTTCGCGCCCAACAAGACATTGGCCGCGCAGCTGTACAGCGAGTTCCGCGAGTTCTACTACTACCAGCCCGAGGCCTACGTGCCGCAGCGCGACCTGTTCATCGAGAAGGACAGCGCGATCAACGAGCACATCGAGCAGATGCGCCTCTCTTGCACCAAGAGCATTCTGGAGCGGCGCGACGTGGTGATCGTGGCCACGGTCTCGGCCATCTACGGCATCGGCAAGCCCGAGAGTTACCACCAGATGGTGATGCTGCTGCGCGTGGGCGACAAGATGGGCCAGCGCGACCTGATCGCCCAGCTGGTGCGCATGCAGTACGCGCGCAACGAGGCCGATTTTTCGCGCGGCAAGTTCCGCGTGCGCGGCGACACGATCGACGTGTTTCCGGCTGAACATTCCGAGATGGCGATCCGCATCGAGCTGTTCGACGACGAGATCGAAACACTGCAACTGTTCGACCCGCTGACAGGCAAGGTGCGCCAAAAAATCCCGCGCTTCACCGTCTACCCCAGCAGCCACTATGTGACGCCGCGCGAGCAGGTGCTCAACGCGGTGGAGCTGATCAAAGAGGAGCTGCGCGAGCGCCTGGGCCAGCTGGTGGGCATGGGCAAGCTGGTGGAGGCGCAACGGCTGGAGCAGCGCACCCGCTTCGACCTGGAAATGCTCAGCGAAGTGGGGCACTGCAAGGGCATCGAGAACTACTCGCGGCACCTGTCGGGCAGCGCCGAGGGCGAACCACCGTCCACGCTGACGGACTACCTGCCCAAGGACGCGCTGATGTTCCTGGACGAGAGCCACGTGCTCATGGGCCAGTTCGGCGGCATGTACAACGGCGACCGCGCCCGCAAAACGACGCTGGTGGAATACGGCTTTCGCCTGCCCAGCGCGCTCGACAACCGACCGCTGAAGCTCGAAGAGTTCGAGCAGCGCATGCGCCAGGTGGTGTTCGTCTCGGCCACGCCGGCCGACTACGAAAAGACGCATTCGGGCCAGGTGGTGGAGCAACTGGTGCGCCCCACCGGCCTGGTGGACCCCGAGGTGGAGGTGCGCCCCGCCACGCACCAGGTGGACGACGTGCTGCAGGAAATCCGCATCCGCGTGGAGAAGAACGAGCGCGTGCTCATCACCACGCTCACCAAGCGCATGGCCGAGCAGCTGACCGACTACCTGACGGAAAACGGCGTCAAGGTGCGTTACCTGCACAGCGACGTGGACACGGTCGAGCGGGTCGAAATCCTGCGCGACCTGCGGCTGGGTGCGTTCGACGTGCTGGTCGGCATCAACCTGCTGCGCGAGGGTATCGACATTCCCGAGGTGTCGCTGGTGGCGATCCTGGACGCCGACAAGGAAGGTTTTTTGCGTTCCGAGCGCAGCCTGATCCAGACCATTGGCCGCGCCGCCCGCAACCTGAACGGCCGCGCCATCCTCTACGCCGACCGTGTCACCGACTCGATGGCGCGGGCCATCGGCGAAACCGAACGCCGCCGCACCAAGCAGATCGCGCACAACCTCGCCATGGGCATCGAGCCGCGCAGCATCAACAAGCGCATCAAGGACCTGATCGACGGCGTGTACAGCGAAAAGGCCGGCAAGGAAGCCGACCGCCTGGCCGCCGAAAGCGCGTTGCGCGCCAGCGTGGAAGACATGAGTGAGAAAGACGTGGCGCGCGAGATCAAGCGGCTGGAAAAGCTGATGCTGGAGCACGCGCGCAACCTCGAATTCGAAAAGGCCGCCGGCGTGCGCGATCAGCTGCACCACCTCAAGGCGCAGATTTTCGGGGCACCGGGATTGGACAACGTTGCCTGAAGACCGAAGTGTGCGCTCTGAAGCACAATGAGGTCAAAAGTACCCACGCAGGGGCCGACCGCCAGAGTCGGGACGTGGGGAAGGTCATCGAAGAGAAACCACCAGCCATGCCTGCTTCGGACGAACCGCGCGACCGCGCGCCCACGGCGACGGACACGCGCCTCTACCTGATCGAAGACGATCCCACCATCCTGCATTTTGTGCAGCAGACCTTGTTGCTGCGCCCGCACTGGTGCCTGCTTGGGCAGGCCGGCAGTCTGGCCGAGGCGCGGCGGCACGCGCTGATTGCCGACGCCAATGTTTTTCTGGTGGACCTGGGCTTGCCCGATGGTCGGGGGGAAGAGGCGCTGCGACTGCTCGCGCGCCACCAGCCCGACGCCGAGTTGCTGGTCTTCACCGTGTTCGGGGAAGAGTCGCGCCTGGTCGGCGCGCTGGAGGCTGGTGCCACGGGGTACGTGCTCAAGGGATGCACCTCCGACGAGCTGATCGCGGCCATCGAGCAGATCCGCGACGGCGGAGCGCCCATCTCGCCCTTGTTGGCTCGCCTGTTGCTGAAGCAGTTTCGTGCGGTGCAGGATTCGTTATCCGACCACGCGCCAGACGAACCGGTTGAAGGTGTCCTGCTGTCCGACCGCGAGACCGAGGTGCTCAAGCTGGTGGCCAAGGGCTATGTGAACAAGGAAATTGCACAAAAGCTTTTCATTTCCCCGGCCACCGTGGGCACCCACATCAAGAATCTTTACCGCAAGCTCGCGGTGCACAGCCGGGTGCAGGTGGTTCGGGTGGCGCAGGAGCGGGGACTGCTGTGAGGTGGCTGCTGCGGCCTTTGCAGGCCGTGGCCCGGCTGCCGGCCTACCTGTGGAGCGCGGCCCTGGTGCTGGCCATGCTGGTGGTGCTGGCGCTGGTCACGCAGGTCCACAACCTGCCGGGCGCCCAGCAGATCACCCAGGCCGACGTCCGGCTGGCGGGGCAGCCTGAATCATCGGCACAGGCGCAGGTCTTGCCCCACGTCTGGGACAACGACACCCGTGACTGGGCTGGCGAAGCGAGCTATCTGCTCAAGCTGCCGCCCGCCCTGCAGGAACCGGAAGACGGCTCGGGTCTGGCGTTGCTGCTGCCTCGTGTGGGTGTTCGGTTCCGGGTTCTGCTCAATGGCCACGAGATCGCCGCCGAGTGCTGGCGCCGTGGCCCGGGCTATTGCGACACGGGCACCCGGGCGCATGTGGTTCCCCTGCCTCAAGGGTTGATGGCGAGCCAATGGGCCAACAACCGAATTGAAATCCAACTCCAGGGCCAGCCTTTGCGCATCAGCGGGCTGTCTTCCGTCTGGGTCGGGCCGCGGGATCCGCTGGTGCAGCGCCACCGCTGGCTGGACTGGTGGCAGGTGGAGCTGACCTGGATGGTCACCGCGTCTGCTCTGATGATGGGCATTTTGTCCCTGTTGATCTGGGTGCGCACCGCCGAGCGCTTGTTTGGGCTGCTGGGCGGAGGACTCATGGTGCTGACCCTGCGGTTGTGGCTCTCCACACCGATCTTTGTTCCGGGCCCTTTCCTGTTCTGGGACTATCTCCACAAACTCAGCTTCACGCTCTATTGCGGTTTTCTGTACCTGTTCATGTCGGAGTTGTTCGACTTCCGGCAGAGCGTGGTGCGCAAGGTGGTGCTGGTGATGATGGCACTGGGCCCGGTGTGGCTGTTGCTGCTGGCATGGACCCAGAACTACCAGCTGTACCGGCTCTGGACGGGCGTGATCGTGGTGGTGTGCCTTCTGGCCTTGGTCAAGGTGATCCACCGCGCGCGCTGGGGCATGAATGTGAACCAGCGTCTGATGGTCGTGGTCGGTCTGGCGACCGTGGTCACGGGACTGCGCGATTTCCTGGTGGTGCAGATGGGGTTGCCCGGGGATGCCGACATCCGCTGGATGACGCCGGGGAGCCTGATGTTGATGTTTGCCATGGGCTGGGTGCTGGTGCGCCGCACGGCGGTGGCGATCGAGCAAGTGGCCCGGCACAACGCCGAATTGGCGAGCAAGGTCAGTGAGCGGGAAGACGAGCTGCATGCGGTTTTTGATCGCCTGCGGGCGGTGGAAAACCAGCGCGTGCTGGAAGCCGAACGGCGCCGACTGACCCGCGACATGCACGATGGCCTGGGCAGCCAGCTGGTGCAGACGCTCAACCTGGTGCGCAGCAGCGGTTCCCGGATCGACAGCGCTGCGGTGGCAGCGATGATCAACCACGCGCTGGAAGAGCTGCGGATGACGCTCGATTCCCTGGAGCCGATGGAGGGTGATCTACCCGCCATCCTCGGCACCCTGCGCCAGCGCATCGCACCGGCATTGCAGGCGGCGCGCATCGAGCTGGACTGGCAGGTGGAGGAGGTGCCTGCGGTGGCCGCACTGGAGGCGCGCGGCGTGATGCACCTGTTTCGCTGCCTGCAGGAGGTGTTTGCCAACGTCGTCAAACACGCCCATGCCACCCGTGTGACGGTGCGCACCTGGGCCGAAGGCGGTCATGTGTTCCTCGGTGTTTGCGACAACGGGACCGGCCTGGGCGAGGCCCCCGGTCTGGCGTTCCGCGAGGGCGGCCGAGGCATGAACAACATCCGCTTGCGTGCGATGGAAATCGGTGCCGAAGTGCAGTTTTTGTCGGCGTACCCTGGCACTTGCGTGCAGTTTCGCTTTGCACTTCTGGGCGACGTTGCTGCGGTGGGTTGACCTCCAAACCCGGCGGTCGGACGTTCTGGCCTGGATTGGTTGAGCGAAACACTCGGCTTTCCGCTATACTCGAGCAAAACAGTCGGGAACCTTCGACGTAGACCGCAAAATGCGGTTGGGGTGGGCGGAGAAGCGGTCGGACCTGGCCATCGCCGGTTCGAATTTCAACGACAGTCAAGCCAGTTACAAGGAGCTTGAAATGCGCCTCACGACCAAAGGCCGCTTTGCGGTCACTGCCATGATCGACCTGGCCCTGCGCCAGAACAATGGCCCTGTCACGCTCGCGGCGATCAGCCAGCGGCAACAGATTTCGCTGTCCTACTTGGAGCAGCTGTTTGGCAAACTGCGCAGGCACGAACTGGTGGAATCCACCCGTGGCCCGGGCGGAGGCTACACGCTGGGCCGCAAGGCCGGTGAGATCACCGTGGCCGACATCATCGTCTCGGTGGACGAGCCGATCGACGCGACCCAGTGCGGTGGCAAGGAAAACTGCCACGGCGATGGCAACCGCTGCATGACGCACGAGCTCTGGGCCCAGCTGAACGCCAAAATGGTGGATTTTCTCGACTCGGTGACCTTGCAGTCGCTGGTGGACGAGCAGATTGCGAAGGGCATGGTGGTGGAGAACGTGCCCTTGATCAAGCGCGCGATCTCCAGTGCACCGGTGGTGAAACCCATCCGGGTGAACGCGCCGAATTCGGTGTTTGCCCTCGGAGGCGTTGCGCTGTCCAAATGAGCCTTGCCGGTGCCGGGCACCGGCCAGCCGCCGCCCCCAAGACCAGTCCCAAGATCGGTGGGCGGAGCCTTGAAGTTCAAGTCCGTTCCCTAAACCAAATCCAGTTCCCATGAGCACTCCGCACTTCCCGATCTACATGGACTACAGCGCCACCAACCCCTGCGATCCGCGGGTGGTCGACGCCATGATTCCCTGGTTGCGCGAGCACTTCGGCAACCCCGCCTCGCGCAGCCACGCCTGGGGCTGGGAAGCCGAGAAGGCCGTTGAAACCGCCCGCGAGCAGGTGGCTGCCCTGATCAACGCCGACCCGCGCGAAATCGTCTGGACCAGCGGCGCCACCGAGTCCAACAACCTGGCCCTGAAGGGCGCAGCCCACTTCTACCAGAGCAAGGGCAAGCACCTGATCACGGTTAAGACCGAGCACAAGGCGGTGCTGGACACCATGCGCGAGCTGGAGCGCCAGGGATTCGAGGTCACTTACCTGGATGTGCAAGCCGATGGCTTGCTCAATCTGGACGCGTTCAAGGCGGCCATCCGCCCCGACACCATCCTGGCTTCGGTCATGTTCGTGAACAACGAAATCGGTGTGATCCAGGACATCGCCGCCATCGGCGCGATCTGCCGCGAAAAGGGCGTGATCTTCCATGTGGACGCGGCGCAGGCCACGGGCCGGGTTGATATCGATCTGCAAACCCTGCCGGTGGATCTGATGAGTCTGACCAGCCACAAAACCTATGGCCCCAAGGGCATCGGCGCTCTGTACGTGCGCCGCAAGCCGCGCATCCGCATCGAGGCGCAGATGCACGGCGGTGGCCACGAGCGCGGCATGCGCTCGGGCACGCTGCCCACGCACCAGTGCGTGGGCATGGGCGAGGCCTACCGGATCGCCAAGGAAGAGATGCACGCCGAGAACCTGCGCATCAAGGCGTTGCACGACCGCATGCTGGCGGGACTGAAGGACGTGGAAGAGGTGTTCATCAACGGCCACGAAACACGTCGTGTGCCGCACAACCTGAACATGAGCTTCAACTACGTCGAAGGCGAGTCGCTGATCATGGGTATCAAGGGGCTGGCGGTGTCGTCCGGCTCGGCCTGCACCTCGGCCAGTCTGGAGCCCAGCTACGTGCTGCGCGCCCTGGGCCGCAGCGATGAGCTGGCGCACAGCAGCCTGCGCATGACGATCGGCCGCTGGACGACCGAGGAAGAGATCGATTACGCGATCGCCACCATCAAGGAAAACGTCGCCAAGCTTCGTGAACTGTCCCCCCTGTGGGAAATGTTCAAGGATGGCGTCGACCTGTCCACCATCCAGTGGGCAGCACACTGAAGGAGAAACACCATGGCCTATTCTGAAAAAGTCGTTGACCACTACGAAAATCCCCGCAACGTCGGTTCGTTCGACAAGGGCGACGAGTCCGTCGGTACCGGCATGGTCGGTGCGCCCGCCTGCGGCGACGTGATGAAGCTGCAGATCAAGGTGAATCCGACCACCGGCGTGATCGAGGACGCGCGGTTCAAGACCTATGGCTGCGGTTCAGCCATTGCCTCCAGTTCACTGGTGACCGAGTGGGTCAAGGGCAAGACGCTCGACCAGGCGGCCGCGCTGAAGAACAGCGAGATCGCCGAAGAGCTGGCGCTGCCGCCGGTCAAGATTCACTGCTCCATCCTGGCCGAAGACGCGATCAAGGCTGCGGTGGACGATTACCGCAAAAAGCACGCGAACTGAGCTCCCGCCATGTCCGTCACGATTTCTGAATCTGCCGCCCGACACGTCACCCGCTACCTGGCCAAACGGGGCAAGGGTGTGGGCGTGCGTCTGGGTGTCAAGACGACCGGCTGCTCAGGCCTGGCCTACAAGCTGGAGTACGCCGACGACATCGCGCCCGAGGACGTGGTGTTTGAAGACAACGGCGTGAAGGTGCTGGTGGATCCGAAAAGCATGCCCTACATCGACGGAACGCAGCTGGATTTCGTTCGTGAAGGCTTGAACGAAGGCTTCAAGTTTCACAACCCGAACGAACGCGACCGCTGCGGCTGCGGCGAGAGCTTCAGGGTGTGATCCCCCGCGGCGAACTCAAGGCTCACCCTGCGCCAACTTCGGCGTATCCCCATAGGCGCCAGCTGCGGCCCGGCAAAGCCGTTTCCCCACCGGCCTTGGTCGAGAGCTTCCGTTGTGATCTCCTTACAGTCTGCCGATGAATCTGCAATCCGACGACTTTGAGCTCTTCGAGCTGCCCCGGGCCTTTGCGGTGGACCGTGCCGAGCTGGATGAACGTTGGAAAAACCTGCAGCGTGAAGCACACCCGGACCGTCACGCGGCGGCCGATGCGCCGACACAGCGCCGTGCGATTCAATGGTCGGTTCGCATCAACGAGGCCTACCAGCGCCTCAAGGACCCGCTGAGGCGCGCGGCCTACCTCTGTGAATTGCACGGCGCGCCCATTCAGGCCGAGAACAACACCGCCATGCCAGCGGCCTTCCTGATGCAGCAGATGGAGTGGCGCGAGGCTCTGGACGAGGCCACCACCCTCGCACAGCTGGAAGACATGGCTGATGACGTGGCTTCCACACGCCGCAAGATGCTGGCCCAGCTGCAGCACACTGCCGATGTGCAGCTCGACTGGTTGGCATTGGCTGGCCAAGTGAGAGCCCTCATGTTCGTTGAGCGCTTTGCCACCGACGTGTCAGACCGTCTCGATCAACTGGGACAATAAGCGGCTTTTGCTTCCCACTCTGTTCTCCTTCCCCCATGGCACTCCTGCAGATATCCGAACCCGGCCAGTCCCTCGACCCACACCAGCGCCGTGTGGCAGTGGGCATTGACCTGGGCACCACGCATTCGTTGGTGGCGGCGGTGCGCCACGGCGTTGCCGAATGCCTCCCGGCGCTGGACGGCAAGGCCATCTTGCCCAGCGTGGTGCGTTACCTGGATCCCAAGCTGGGGGGCGCAGGGCGCCAGATCGGTTTCGAAGCGCTGGCTGCACAGACCAGCGACCCCGGCAACACGATCAGTTCGGTCAAGCGTCTGATGGGGCGGCGCCGGGATCAAGTGGCCGATGTCGAAAAGCTGACTTACACCGTGGTCGATGAAAACGGCATGGCTGTGGTGGACACCGTGGCGGGCCGCAAAACCCCCATGGAGGTCAGTGCCGAAATTCTGGCCACGCTGCGCTTTCGGGCCGAAGACAGTTTTGATGACGAACTTTTTGGTGCCGTGATCACCGTGCCGGCCTACTTTGACGATGCCCAGCGACAGGCCACCAAAGACGCCGCGCAACTGGCCGGCATCAACGTGCTGCGCCTGATCAACGAACCCACCGCAGCCGCCATCGCCTACGGGCTGGACAACGGCAGCGAAGGGATCTACGCCATTTACGACCTGGGTGGCGGTACTTTCGACATTTCCATCTTGCGACTGACGCGCGGTGTGTTCGAGGTCATGGCCACGGGCGGGGATTCCGCCCTGGGCGGTGACGACTACGACCAGGCCCTGGCCGGCTGGGTGTTGCAGCAAGCGGGCGTGGGCGCGGTGGCAGAGGCGGCCGAGCGCGCCGCGCTGCACCGAGAAGCCCGGCGGGTCAAGGAGCAGCTGACCACGCAGGATGAAGCGATGTTCCGCGTCGAGATCGAGGCCTGTGCCCTGGAGCACACAGTGCGCCGAGAAGACTTTGAAGCCTGCACCGCCGAACTGACCGCCCGCACCATGGCCGCCGTGCGCAAGGTGCTGCGAGATGCGGGTGTGGGCAAGGACGAGGTGCAGGGCGTGGTGCTGGTGGGTGGCTCGACCCGCATGCCGGTGATCCCACGGGTTGTGGGTGATTTCTTCGGCCAAGAGCCGCTGACCAACCTGAACCCCGACGAGGTGGTGGCGCTGGGTGCCGCCATCCAGGCCAACCAGCTGGCCGGGAACAGCCAGGACGGTGACCTGCTGCTGCTCGACGTGATCCCGCTGTCGTTGGGTATCGAAACCATGGGTGGCCTGGTCGAGCGCATCGTGCCGCGCAACAGCACGATTCCCACCGCGCGCGCCCAGGACTTCACCACCTACCAGGACGGTCAGACCGCGCTGGCGCTGCATGTGGTGCAGGGCGAGCGCGATCTGGTGGCCGACTGCCGCAGCCT